>Ga0316189_10001914_pt1 | contig 20582 bp, 12 predicted proteins | sample LowCovwburrow_MG_FD_204930 | JGI IMG/M metagenome (GOLD analysis project Ga0316189, IMG submission 204930) | Coastal sediment microbial communities from Maine, United States - Lowes Cove worm burrow | ecosystem: Environmental > Aquatic > Marine > Coastal > Sediment | place: USA: Maine... | reverse complement strand
GCAACAAGAAAAGGTGAAGTAGCGCGTCGGGTCGGCCTGCTTTTTATGCTAGGGTATGGACTTGTTTGGTGGATCACAACATGAGGTGGAACCATGGATTCTCAGAATAAACCTATATCACGCATTGCCACGGCCCTAGAGGCCATCCTGGCCCGAGATCTCAATACTCTGCGAACGGGCCTGATTCACGGTGTAGATGCGCCACATATTGACCTGACGACCTTTATGGAAGCCGCCATTGAGTTATGGGAACAGCAACTGGAGGTTGATCGTATCTTTGTCTGCGATATGCGCGATGGTACGATTGTAGCCGGCTGGCAGAAGGGCAGGAACATCGTCCGTTTGCAAGACTGGGAATCGCGCTACCATCCCTTGGAAGACGATGCCACCCTGCAACGCGCTTTGGAAGGCGACGAGTTGGTGGTGGGCCCCGTAGACGGGGAAGGCGTAGATCTGGCCTTCTCATTGCCCCTTGACGATGGCCGGGTCTGGCTGGTCGCCCTCGACGATACGCGCAGCGCCCGTGTTTTTTCCGAGCTGGACATGGCCTGGATCGCCCTGGTTCGCGATCTGGCCGTGATCAAGTCACGCCTCTCGCAGGCCTCCGCCAACTAGCCCTCATCTCTTTTTTTTGTTGGCACCGAAAAGGAAGGGCATGACCTTCTTATCGGTCTTGTTCATAAGCCTTGCCACTCGGGGGATCGAGCAGATACAAGAAAAGGTCGGGTATTGTCGCCACTGAGCCCAAACTCTGTGATACCAGGCTCTCGTCTATGCCCCGCACCTGGTGTTGTCGCTTGTAGCCCGCCCCCCGGCTCGGGCGTTTGTCTCTGGAGACGGCAGATTTGTTACAAGTAACTGAAAGGTAACTCTAAAGTTACTCAGTAGTGCACTCTATTGGTAATTTATGGAAATTCAGACGCTCTAAATTAGTAAGTATGTTGCTTGCCGGCAAGCTCCTAATAAAAAAAGGAGCAGACAAGTTATGAACAGAAAAGAACAATATGTAGGGCGAATTCAATATACACAAATCACCATGGAATTGATAACAAGGCCTTGGTGGGAAACATCCGATTTCCCCAACACGGTATCGCGGATCGGTATTCCTGAAATCCTACCGGACGATGATACGCCTCCCTCCAGCCCAAGTCAAACCTCGATTCCCACGGAGGGGGAAGAGGTTTCACAGATCGGTATTCCGGAAACCTCTCCGGACGATGATACCCCGCCTGGGGGGCCTTCTTAAGAAACCAGGTCAAGGAGCACGATGATGAATGATTCCGATTTATTTGTCCAACTCATCGAGAACCCTGATCCCTGTATCTTCTTTGCTGCCGCATTCCTTCTGGTCTTCCGAAGCTATCGGCAGCTGGTGCACGGTTTGATTCGCAATCAGAGATCACAGAGACGTGATAAAAAATCTGACCATTCATAATAAATGTTAACAACAATAGACAAAACCGGTGTGCTCTCTTAGAGGAGACACCGGTTTTTTTATGTGCCCCCTCTGCTAGATTGGGACCAGTTCAATCGTTGGCTTCCTTTGGCCGAGATCAGGTTTTCTTTATGATTATTGAGGGCCGGTGCCAACAACATTTTTAAAAAAGGACCGGGTAATTTGCGATAAAGGGAATTTATCTTGGCCGAGGAGCGCAATTCGTCAGCGCGTCGGGCGGTCACCTCCTAACCCAGACGAACCAGGCGGAAATTCAACCTTAGGATGAGGAGAGGACGCCGATTCTTTATTCATAACCCGCATTTTGCCCGTGCTGCGCTCGCACCTCGTCAAGGAATCCCCGGACCCTTTTGGGGTAGACTCCTTTTTGGCCCGCTAGCTTATCTACGCTTTCGGTGAGCAGGGTTATCGCGTGCTTGGGCTTGCCCGTCCTGGCCAGGCAGAAACCGTAAAACCCCTGGTACAAATGGCGTAGAACTAGATCGCCGGGTTGATCAGGGCATAACTCGTAACCACGAGAGAACATGGCCCTAGCAGATTCCCAGTCTTGCGCGGCAAGAAAAATTTCGCCGAGGGTAAAACGGATACTCAGACTAAAGGAGTGTGTCGGTCCCTTTTGAGTCTCAGCTGCAAGCAGGGCGGGAGCGAGCAGGGCGTGTGCATCTTCGAATTGTTGCAGGCCTATGAGGGCTGTAGCCAGGTTGGCGGCTATGCTGAGAGTTGAATCTTGTTCCAGACCGTTGTTTCGCAATCGGTGTTCATAGGCAGGGCGCAATTCTTTTTTGGCTTCCTCAAAACGCTCGAGTTCATTGAGTATCATGCCGTAATTGTTGATGGCACCTAGTGTACGGGGATGGTTCGGCCTCAATTTCTCGCGGTAGATAGCGAGCCCTTTGGCGGCGAGCACTTCAGCATGGCCATAGTCACCCAGAGAATGGTAACTAAGCGCCCGGTTGAGAAGAGAACTGGCAATAAGGCTGTGGTTCGGATCTAATTCAGCCTGTCTGGCCTGATAGACTTCCAGGTGGAGGTCAAAAGATTCCCGCAGGCGGCCCAGTTCCATCAGCAGCTGGGCATAATTGTTCTTGGCGTTCAAGGTCAGCAGATGGTTGGAACTCTTAAAATTCTCCAGGTCCGCAATCAGTTTCTTATAGGCTTGTTCTGACTCAACAGATGCGCCGTTTTTTCCCAGTGCAGTGGCATAACCCAAACGGGCATTCAGCGTTTCCCTGTCTGCCACAACGCCGCTCTGAAGCAACAACGGCAGAGCGGATTCAAAGCATTCTTGGGCCTTGTTATAATCGTTTAATTGAAGCAGTGTATTGCCCAGGCGCGCCTCGATGGCGGCATAGGCAATGGTTTTGGGGTGACCCAAATCTTGCCAACGGGATAGCACGTTGCGAAAGCTCTGCTGCGCTTTGCGGTAGTCGCCATTAACGTGTAGAACAACCGCCAGAAGGGCCTCGGCAGCCAAGGTTTCCTGATGGTCGGGGCCCAGTTCATCGGAGATAAGGCGGTGCATCGACACGAATTGTTTCTTGGCTTTTTCGCCGCGGCCCAGACCGATAAAATGCCAACCCAACACGCGATAAATCTCAGCTTTGGTCAGGGGTTGACCGCCGATTCCCGCTTCCAGCTCATCGGGTGCCCGATCCAGCAGGGACTCCAGGCTCATTTCGCCCTTATTGCGTTCAAAGTGGTCGGCAGAGGAGAAGAGGTCTTGCATGAAACGGGTAACTTCTCGAAGTCGGGCAGCTTCCCCATTGGCGCGTTGTTCCATTTCTTGTGAGTGCAGCAACGCCTCTTTCTCCTTTCTGAGGGAACTGGATATGAGGACGGTTGCCACAAGCCAGGCGAAAAGGATGGCGACGAAGGCTGTCACGCGACCTTTGTTGCGACGAACAAACTTCTGTACGCGATAGGAAGTAGAGGGTGGACCTGCCAGGACGGGCTCACAGTGGAGGAAATGTTGTAAGTCCAAGACCAGCTCGGCCACGGTGCTATAACGCCGGCTCGGTTCCTTGGCGAGGGCTTTCAGGGTGATCCAGTCCAGGTCGCCCTTGACCTGGTTAGCCCAGGATCGTGTGTCGGTATTGTTTATTTCCCGATGGAGCAGGCGGCTAGAAGGTGGCTCGGGTTCGTTGGCCCGAACCATTTCGAGCATCTTTTCGAAGGATAGCTCAGACAGATTGGAGAAGGGATGGGTTTCGGTGAGGAGCTCATAGAGAATAACACCCAGGGCATAGATATCGGTCCGAGTATCAATTTCTCGACCCATGGGGTCCGCTTGTTCTGGACTAATGTAACCGATTGTTCCGAGCACGGCGTGACCGGTGTGAAAGGTGCCACCCGGGCGATGGGGATTGCTCAGTGATTTGGAAATCCCGAAGTCGATAACCTTGGCAATGGCTCGATCCTGACGCTGCACAACCATGATATTGGAGGGCTTCAGATCACGGTGAATGACCCCTTTTTGATGGGCATATCGGACCGCGTCACAGACCTGGAGAAACAGGTCGAGACGTTCATTGGGGTTGAGCCGATGTGTTTCGCAATAACGCGTGAGACCGATACCATTAATGTGTTCCATGCTAAACCAAGGTTCCCCATTTTTGTGGGTGCCGGCGTCGAAGACTCTGGCCATTCCCTCGTGTTCCATTTGGGCCAGGATCTGAAATTCCCAGGCAAAACGGGCACGTACTTCTTCCGACTCCATGCCCTGTTTAAGCACTTTTAGGGCAACCAGCCGTTTAATCGGGTGGGTCTGCCTGGCCAGGTAGACGGTGCCCATGCCGCCAGAGCCGATCTGATCGAGGATATCTAAACCGGCGATTTGGTCTGGCTGGGACTCTGCGGCCCGCTGTTGCGCCAAAAAGTTCGCGCTCCAGTCGAGAAAGGGGTGTTCCATAAAAGATCCCGCCTCGTCGTGGGCCTTGAGAAAACATTTTACCTCGGCCAAAAGGGTGCCATTTTGCGCACAGGCTTGTTGAAGGAAATCACTTCGGCCATCTTCCGGTAAAGAAAGCGCCTCCTGAAAAATTCGCTCCAACGCCTGCCAATGGGTTGAGGACAATGAAACCTCCTCCGGCGCGATGGCCGGAAAACACCGTCGGTGGTCGACGGTCAGCTATGGATGCAACGCACTCCGTTTGTTCTTACATTGACCAGCTAAAGATATTCTTCAGCACGTTCGCAAAAGCCAGGAACCGATTCAGTCCTCGGCATCAAAACTCTCGTCCAGAATGCCCATTTCCTGGAGACCATTGATCAGGAAATCGGAGATATTCTTGTGGGCAGCCTTGAGATCTACCACCTCATCCACAATGGGCCCACGCCCCTCATTTTCGTCTTGAACTTCGTCTTTGGCGCGTATGAAATCCTGGTAGGAACCGTGATAGATGCGATAGCGTTTCTGGTTCTCTTCCTCAATAAGGGAGATGTGCAGGAACTGCTTCCAATCGCGCAGCACTGAGCGAATAGCACGTCTGTCCGACACCTTGGAAAAGCCGGCGATGAGGTCCATGGAGACGGGTTCACGGACAATGGTAAGGGCAACCACCACGGGCACCTTAACCTCGTTCCAAGCCGTTTCGTCGAGACCGCGCATCCGCCACCAATGGTCTTCGTAGTATTTCATCAAGCCATTAGGGATCCAACCCAGCGGCCTTTTATGGTAGGCGCCGGAGGCCACTTCCGGTAGGACATGGCGCAGGTACATAAAGTTCCCCTCGCTATGCTTTGCCATACCTTCGACAAATTCTTTGGACTGAAGGTTCTGCTTCTTGATATACACGTCGATTCCTGGCAAGCGCAGTTTCTTGAGTATATAGGCGGTAACATCGCTCATATTGGTTGGCGCGTTGTGCTTAATCGGGAAGGTCTCGGTGGGGCAGTTGAAATGCAGGCGTACTTCTTCGGTGCGTCGGGTGGTGACAACCACATAGAAACCACGCGGCAGGGTCAGTGGCAGGAAGAGCGTGTTGGCACCGCCTGAAGCATCTCCCGGTTCCACTTCGTCGAGGGCATCAACGAGGATCATCACCTTTTCATCTGCAGCCAGCCGGGTGCCGATTTCACTGAGGATTTCCTTGAGGAAGGCCGCATCCTGGGTTGCCTGGGCCGGCAGGTCCACATGGCTCAGCTCGTATTTAATGATAAGCTGCGCACACAGGTTGGCAAGGAAGCGATCGCTGCGGTTAATGCCCTCGCCACGAATGTTGAAGTGGTGGGCACAAGGTTCCTTGAGCAGGAGGCTGGCCATAAGGGCCGTCTTGCCAATGCCAGGATCACCTTCGATGACGAAATAACCCCGATCCTGTTTTTTGCTGAAGCGGTCGATCGCCTCAAAAACAAAGCGGCGGCCCACGAAGTCGATCGACTTTTCAGCAACGGTTTCCGCACTCTCGATGATGTGACGAAGCAAGGCAGCCGGCGCCTTGCGACGCTTTTCAGTTTCGTCTTTGCCAAGGAACAGGTTTTTACCCAAAATGGGCGCTGGTTCCTCTTTATCAGCCGGCTCTACCAGCTCTTTTTCCGATGAAGTCGCCTGCAGGGGTTCTGCTTTGGCAAGCCATTGGTAGCCATAACCGTGGATATTCGCCACAAAGGCGTCTCGGTCGACACGTTTGACACCCAATTTGTCCAACATTTTGGGTTTGTGGATTCTTACCTCAATCTCCGAGAGTTGCTCCTTGGATTCGCGTGCCTCAGCGAAATTTGAAAGCCTGGTGTACCTGAGGAATCGATAAAGCAATTCACCATTTAGGGTTCCACGGTGTAGCGCAACAAGGGGTTTTCCGTTGCGATAAACCAGACTTTCCGTCAGGTCCCAGGTGAAAATGGTGTCTGCCTCGTTCGGATGCGAGAAACGAAAACCAGTAATCACGGCAATCCTCCAGTAAAAAGGTCTTGGCAGAAGAACCCCTAGTGTAACATGCGTATTTTTTGGATGAAACGGCTCATCTTTTTTTCGCAAACCCGAAAAAGAGACAACAAAAAAGGGTGGGCTTGGGTATGCGGCCAGGCCGCATGACGCCCTGATCACTTGAACCGGGCTGTCTCCGACGCTCGGAGTGCGCCCTGATACCGTAGCAGGGTCAACTCCGACGCTCGGAGTGCGCCCTGATACCGTAGCAGGGTCCACTCCGACGCTCGGAGTGCGCCCTGATACCGTAGAAGAGTCAACTCCGACGCTCAGAGTACGCCCTGATACCGTAGAAGAGTCAACTCCGACGCTCGGAAGACGCCCTGGTACGTGATAAGGTTCAATTCCGAGGCTCGGATTGATGTATTTAAGAGATTCAAGTAGCACCTGGTTTGCTGTTGTTGTCCACAATCCAACGGGGGAACAGCAGGTGATGTCGTTTTAGGTGCCAAACGGTTTTTGAGGTACCTGGGGAGTAGCGGACCCATGGCAGATGCAAATTTCAGGAAGGAAAAAGCACCAGAACCAGAGTTGGTGATCAGATTCAAGGATTGGCTGGAGAATCAATGTGGGTTATCTGAATGTGTGACGAAAATATTATCGCGCTACCCCTGAGTTGTTAGGGTATTTCTGCGTGGACCCTCGGCTGGGGATAGGGTAATATGTGAGACAGTGTTCCTGAGGCGAGGTTACTTTTATGAGAAAATTTACTTGGAAGACCTGTTTATTTAGCTGTTTGGGGATTATCGGTCTGTTGGTTTTCGTGATCATTCTATCGGCTGTCTGGTTGACGCGAAAAGGCGAGTTCAATGAGGGAACAACCATCCTAACGGCTGAGACAGATATGTTCACAAGGGTCTACCTGGAGCGGGACGACGAAATGCTGATCAACTTCTTCGTGAATCAGGCCAACAAAATCAATTCGGTCACGTCTCAGGGCTTTCCGGCAATCTTTCAAAATTTCCAGCAGAGCCAAACAAAGCGCGATATTGTTAAGATGTTGCCGGTGGAAGCCGAGATCTCAGCCGATCCTGTTGCGGAACATTTCAGTGTGGCCATTGGATTCTCCTTCTACAACAATATTGCGAAACTCGCTTTTTGGGTTGCCAAAAAAGCTGCCCGTGACGAGAACATGCTCCACGAGCACAATGACAAGCCATATATTGTTGTTGAGGACGGGGTCGTCGTGGATGATGAGGTGAAGAAGATAGATAAGCCTTTTTTCTTCACCCTTGCTTCGAATACCATCCTGTTGACCAACCAGGAATCAGATATGCACGCCATGCTCGACTCGCTTTCCGGACCGAGCGCAGCCCATGTCGAGGATGCCCGCTTCCGCGGCGTAGATGTAACGGCCCCGGTATACGGGTTTGCGCACGGTGCGGAAGCCAATCGTGGGCTTCTCGGACTGTTCGATGAGCTGGAAGCAGACAGTGATTTAGCGTCGGGCATCGACTCGAGCTTTTTGGAACGGATTGATCGTCTCGCCTATGATTTCCGAATCGAGGGCCAAGAAGTGATCACTGGAAACTTGTTGTTCGACACCCGTGACCAATCAGAAGAGATGAAGACCTCGATTGAAGCGGCTATCGGCTATTTTGCGTCCAACTCGGAAGTGGAAATCAATCACACCATCGAAGAGACGGAAGCGGGTTACCTGGTGCGCCTTCAAATGACCGGTTTTGCCGAGGCGGTTACCGATAATATCAACCAATGACCTGGCTGTTTCGTCTAGGCCGGGGCGGCCAGGAGGGCTGGCGCCAGACAGCTATCATTTAGAGCAATGAGCGAACCATCATCCCTTTCGACTGCCACCTTCCGGTTGAAGAATTCGGACTTGCTAACATAGAATTGGGGTGGTGGAATTTGGACGCAGTAAGGAGAGCCCATGAGCCAGGATATCGCTGCCAAAATGGATCGTTTGATTGAGACCATCGAGCATCACCGTCTCAAGTATTACCGTGATAACGCACCCGAGATCAGTGATTATGAATACGATATGCTGGAGAAGGAACTGGCGGCTCTGGAAGCCGATTTTCCCGATCTGGTCAGGCCCCATTCATCCTCTTTTCGCGTTGGCGCTGGCATTGCTGCGGATCACCCGGTTCGGGCCCACCGCCGACCCATGCTCAGTCTGGATAACTCCTACAATGCCGACGATCTGATTGGATATTTTACACGTACAGAGAAGGGCTCTGGCTTGAAAAACCTGACTTATGTTGCCGAGCTCAAGATTGACGGTCTTTCCCTGGCCCTGATTTATGAGAAAGGGGTACTTGTTCGCGCTGTCACTCGCGGCGATGGAAAAGTGGGCGAAGATGTTACTCTCAATGCCAAAACCATCCGAGAGATACCGTTGCATGTTCCGGCCTGGAGCGAGCTGGAGGAGATGGAGGTTCGCGGCGAGGTTTACATGGACGACAAGACCTTCGCCTCGCTGAACAAGGTGCGTCTGGATGCGGGTAAGCAAATCTTTGCCAATCCACGCAACTCGGCTGCGGGCTCCCTGCGCATGATGGACGCACGCGAGGTTGCCAAGCGTGGCTTACGCATGTTCACCTACCAGGTCCTGGGCCCATGGGTAGAGGAGCAAGGCTCCCACTTCGAGACCCTTGAAGCCCTGAAGGGGTTGGGGTTTCCCACCAATCCTCACAATACGCGCATTGATGGCTACAAGACTTTCCTCAACCTGATCGGGGCGTGGGCTGAGCTGCGCCCGACCCTGGGTTACGATACGGATGGCATTGTTCTCAAAGTCGATGATCCCGAACTTTACGATGCCATTGGCTACACCTCCAAATTCCCGAAGTGGGCCACTTCCTACAAGTTCGCTGCGGAACAGGCCAGTACCCGCATTAACTCGATCACCATCCAGGTCGGTCGGACTGGCGTGCTGACGCCCGTCGCCAACTTCGAGCCGGTTCAGTTGGCGGGCACCACTGTGGGCCGCGCCACTCTGCACAATTTTGACGAGATAAAAAAGAAGGATATTCGGGAAGGCGATTGGGTATTTATTGAAAAGGGCGGTGAGATCATCCCCAAGGTGGTCAAAGTAATTGTTGAGAAACGCGACGGCAAGGAGGTTCCGTTCGAGCCACCCACGAACTGCCCCCGCTGCAACGGCGAAACAGAGCAGGTGGAGGACCAGGTCGCGATCAGGTGCGCCAATTTGGCATGCCCGGCTCAATTGGAACGGCGCATTACCCATTTCGCGAGCCGTGGCGCCATGGATATTCAGGGTCTGGGCAAGGAACGGGTGCAACAGATGGTCGCAGAGGGCCTGTTGGCCAACCTTTCCGATATTTATCGTTTGACCACCGACAAGTTATGCGAGTTGGAACGGATGGGCGATAAATCGGTCGAGAACCTGCTGGCAGAGATCGAAAAATCCAAGCAAAAACCGTTTGCCCGCCTGCTTTTTGCGGTGGGGTTACCCATGATCGGCGCTAAGGTTGCCGAGGTGTTGGTGGGAACCTTTAATAGCTACGAGAAACTGTCTTTAGCCAAACAGAGCGAAATTGAGGCCATCCACGGCATGGGCGAGAAAGTGGCCGAATCGGTGACAGGTCACCTGGCCATGGCGAGCTATCGCGAGGCCTTCGAAGCTTTCGGCGAATTGGGCCTGACCCTGGAAGACGCGCTTCCGGAGCCAGTCGCCGAGGGCGAAGGTGCGCTTCCGCTTGCGGGCAAGGTGATGGTGATTACGGGCAGTTTCGAGGTTGGCTCGCGGACCGAGTTGGCTGCGCTTTTCAAGGGCCTGGGTGCCAATGTAACCGGCAGCGTCTCGAAAAAAACGGATATATTGGTAGCGGGTGAAAAAGCTGGTTCGAAACTTGCAAAAGCCGAGGCGCTTGGGATCGAGATCGTCGACGAGGAATGGGTGAAGAAATGGCAAAATCCCTAAATGTAGCGGAGCACACGGCCGGCCAGGTGGTCATTGTTGAAGACGAGGCCGAGTCTCGCAAAGCCATGTGCATGGCCCTGCGGAAGAAGGGCTACCACGTGGAGGATTTCGGCAACGGTGCAGACGCCATCGCCCATATCCAAGCCAATGCCGCCGATATCGACGTAGTTATTACCGACCTGCGCATGCCTGGTGTCGACGGCATGACCGTGACCCGTGAGACCAAAGCCGCCAATGAGGAGATCAGCGTGATCCTGGTGACCGCCTTTGCCTCGGTCGATTCCGCAGTCCAGGCCATGAAACAAGGCGCCGACGATTACCTGACCAAACCCATCGACCTGTTCGAGTTCCGCGCCCGAGTCTCCAAACTGTTCAAGAGCGCCTCGCTGAATCGGGAGGTCAGTTACCTACAGACCCGCCTGGACAAGAAATTTGGCTTCGAGGGCATCATCGGCCAATCCGCAGCCATGGAAACAGTTTTCGACAAAATACGGGCCGTGGCGGCTTCCAGCGCCAACGTGCTGATCCTGGGTGAGAGCGGCACCGGCAAGGAGTTGATCGCCAACGCGCTGCACCAGTTTTCGAAGATGAAGAACCATCGATTCCTGCCCATCAACTGTGCCGCCATCCCGGCCGAGATCTTGGAATCCGAGCTTTTCGGCCACGAGCGGGGTTCTTTTACCGGGGCCATCAACCGCAAGATCGGCAAGTTCGAAATGGCTTCGCCGGGAACCGTTTTTCTAGACGAGATCGGCGATATGAGCATCGACCTCCAAGTTAAATTGTTGCGCGTGCTGGAGAATCGCGAGTTGATGCGTGTCGGCGGTTCCGAGATGATCAAGCTGGATACGCGTTTCCTCTTCGCCACCAATACCAAACTGGAGGAGGCGGTTCGCGAAGGACGATTCCGCGAGGACCTGTTCTACCGCATCAACGTGATTTCGCTGGCCATCCCGCCCCTGCGCGAGCGTCGCGAGGATATTCCGCCTCTGGTGCAACACTACCTGACCGAGGTCTGCCGCGAAAACGACAAGCCCGAACCTCAGATCCAGCCCGATGTCATGGACATCCTGCTGCGCTACCACTGGCCAGGCAACGTGCGCGAACTCAAGAATGCAATAGAGAACATGGCCATCTTCTGTACCAGTGAGAGTCTGACCATGGACCTGCTGCCGCCCACCTTGACTGCCCGCCAGGAGGCGCCGGGAAGTTTTGTCATTCCACCCGGGCTCACCATGGACGACCTGGAGCGCGAAGCCATATACCAGACGTTGGAGCGCATGGGTGGCAACAAGACCCGTGCGGCCGAGGTGCTGGCCATCGGACTGCGCACCTTACAGCGCAAGCTGAAGGACTACGAGACTGGCGAAACCGGGGAAGAGTGAGCCCTGACTCTACATGTTGCCGTTTGGCCCGGCCAAAACTGACAAAACATGTTGTTACTTGATTGGGGTTGCGTTTCCGATGGCCGGCTCGCCCTCATCGTTGAAGATGAAGGCCACGCCGCTAATGGATGAACTGGAAGCAGTCGCTTTGACGTAGACATCCTCTTCCAACTCGGCGATTGCGCTGACGATCAATGTGTAGGGCTTCATCGGCTCCAATGCGGATAACGATGTATCCGTGTGCACGAGTATGCCGGCCTGATTGAAGAACTCCAGACTGACATCGGCGGACTGATCGCCGTTATTTACAACGACCAATGCGGAAATCAGGCCCTCGGTGACGGGCATGAACCCATAGAGGAGATCGTTTGTACCTTCCTCCACATCCAAAGCGGTGGCGACGCCTTGCGATGGCGACTGACCTGTTTGGGTGACAAGACTGTAGGTTACCCAGCGTCCATAAAGTCCGCCATGTTCTCCCTCTACAACCACGGAATAACCTTTACCGGAACCCAAATCAGCGAAGAGGCTTGAGGCGTTTTCGCGAAGGAAGCCACCGGCCGCAATCACTTTTTGCCGGCTTGAAGCCGATCCGTCTTCGCGCAGGGCCGTCAGGGTCACCGTTTGTGTCGTCTGGCTGGTGTTGTTGACGATGATGGTGCTACCGAAATCCGTGTTATTGGAAACCCAAGGGTAGAGCAGTTTGTTGGAAGCCATGTCCGTATCAAAAACCGAGGCGTTACCCAGAGATGCTTCGCCCCCTTCGTTAAAAACAAAACCCATGCCGCTAATTGGTTCGGGGTCTGAATGAACGGTCAGGTAGTAGTCCCGATCCCTGGTCTCGACCCAATCTGAAACCAATTCAGCGAGAGGTAGATCTCCACCGCCTAGCACCACGGGGTCGAGCATCCGGGTGTTGCCTTCCGCGTCTGTCAGCGAAAGGTTTAACGTGGTTTCACTCGCACCCATGTTCACGATGACGGGCGCCGATTGGAAACCATCGGTGATGGGCAAGTAGCCGAAAATTAAATCTCGTGCGCCATCGCTTTCGATGGGACTGGCAACGCCCTGTGAGGGCGAGGCGCCCGTGGACGTAGTCAGGTTGAGGGTAACCCAGCGTCCATAGACCTGATCTGAATTCGATTCCATTACCACTGAAAATCCGGATCCCTCACCCATTTGAGGAAACAACCGGGATGTCTTGATTTTTAGGAAACCGTTGGCGGGCACCGAGTAAACCTTGGTTCTCTCGCCAAAACCCTGGCTGCGTTTGGCCGTGAAGCGAACGTCTGCCGCCTGTTGCGCGAGATTGTTCACAATCAACACGCTTTCGAAGCCGTCGTTCAGGGAAAGCCAGGGATAGACCAACGTGCGCAGAACATCGAGAGACCCTTGCTGGTGGCCCGGGCCGATGGTTATATCATCCACAACCCAACCCCATGCCGATATAACGATGTCTGAAAACATGCGGAAACGCACAAAGATCTGATCGCCCGCTGCGAAAGTGTCGAGCAGGTTGATTTGGTGTTGTACAAACATGTTTTGAGTCGGCGTGGTTTGCGTGTTGTAGGCGTTCAGCCAAGCGCTGTTGAAGCGGGCATCATAACCTGGGCTCAGTGCTTTCCAGGTAATGCCGTCGCTTGTCCCTTCAACCACCACATAGTCCCAAAATGCATTGTCGCCATATTCGCTTCCGCTGTTGCCGGGCTCTACGATAGCAATGTCCCGATAGCTCAGGGTTGCATTTTCTTCCGGGACAAGGATGGGGTGTTTCAGCATGAAACTGTATTCTGCATCATCCGAATAAAAATGTGGGGACTGTATGGCCGTGCTGTTGAAGCCCTGGCTGGTTTGGATCATTCCATTGAGAGACCAATCGGAAGCATCGTTAAAGTTGGTTTGATAGGAACGACGTGGGTCGACCGCATACACCTGTTTGGAACCCTTCGAGGAACGGTAGGATTCGCCGTTTCTTATTGCTTCAATATCTACTTCAATCGTTTGTTCGGCATCCACGGGCAACAAAAGCTTACTGGTAGACGGGCCGGTGTCCTTAGGCGAGAGGGTTCCAACTCCTGTCAAGTTGATCTCAGTGGTGTCGTATTCTGATCTCAAATCGAGTGAAAAAGCCAGGTTACCGGTGGGTTGGAAGGCGAGTTGACGATGCCTGGGGGTGAGGGTCACTTGGGGCGGTTGATAACCTTGAAGCTCGGATAAATCAAGGGTCCATATGCCGCGACCATAGGTGGCAAGTATGATTTGGCCATCGATCAGCCGCATTTGAAAAATGCCTACCGGGGGGAGTCCATTGTCGGCAATTTCCCAGGTGGCGCCATCATCTAACGATTGGAACAGGCCGATTTCCGTGGCCACCCAGAGGATGTTCTTGTCATAGGGCATGACCAGAATGTCGTAGACCGCCACATCTGGAAACCCGTTCTGACTGACGCCATCTGTAAATCGCGACAGGTCTTCGAAGGTTTTGCCGCGGTCTTTGGTACGCATCACCTTTGGTATTCCGGCCGCGCTAAAAAGCAGGTAGGCGATGTCCGGGTCAATGGGGTCGAAACCAATTCCGGATGCTTCCACCAACTCAGCGGGCAAATTGTCCGAAACCTCTTCGAAGGAAAGGCCACCATCGGAAGAAACATGGATGCCGCCCCGTTGATTGGTATGCGCATCGACCTCCATTTTGGAGCTAATCCAAACCACGCGCGGGTCTGAAAGGGAGATCTCCACATTGTCGAATGAGCGGTAGCCCAACCAGCCTTCCTCGATCTGCTCCAGACTCCAGGTTGCGCCAAAATCATCGGAGCGAAAAATGCCGTCATCACTGACGGAAAACAACAAATCGGGATCTTGTTTGCTATTGGCGATCTTGGTGATGAATGGGGCGTCACCGGTGATCGCAGTCACGTTCGACCACTGCAAACCGCCATCCGTGGAGCGGTACAAATTCCCCCGCTGGGAGCAGCCCATTACCAAATCGGGGTTGGCGAAGTTCCAGGCAGTTTCAAAACCGTCCCCGCCCGTTGTACGTCTCCAATTGGAAAGATGATCGGGATCAAGCGGCGAAATAAAGGTGTTGTTATCTTGCATCCCACCAATGTATTGGTTCTCTCCTGGCCTCTTGTCGATACCGTAAAACTGGGTGGAGCGAATACCTGTTTTTTGCGTAAATGAATTAGGCCCATCCGCAGAAAGGCTGTAGCCGCCATCATTGCCATTGAGGATACGGAAGCCGGAAGAGACGCTGGCATCGTAAATGGGTTTCAAATCGTGTTGATCCGCATGAACGCCGTTGCCGATGCGAAATGTAGAGCGTAGGTAGGAAGTCGAATTGATATTGGCCTGCCAGAGTCGAACACCGCCTAAATACACTTCATCGGGGTCAAATGGGTTCACCATAATGGTGTTGTCGAACCAGCCCGCCGTATAGCTGAAAGCACCGCTAATGCCTGTGGAATTGAACCAATTCGGATCGTTACCGGTGTCATGGACAAGGCGCCAGTTGGTGCCACCATCCCTGGTCATGTACAGGTCCGCAATGCCATGGGGCCGCTCTACCGCCGCGTAGATTCTATTCGGGTCTGAAGGCGCCATGGCCAGTTCCGTGCGTACAGAAATGCCTTGATAGGAAGCGGCTCCATCGGGCGGGTTTCCAATATCACTGGCGAGTGCAAAATTACTTGCTGAGACGCTCCATGTCTTGCCGCCGTCATTGGACTTGATAACGCCGACCTCGTTGACACTGGCATAGACCTTGTTTGGGTCGTTGGGGTCGCCAATAAGCTGTTGCACCCTGTTGTCGGTGGCCGAGGTGAAAATGGGCTCGGGGTCGAATACCTGAGTCCATGAGTCGCCCCCGTCCTCGCTGCGGAAAATGCCCGATGGCCTTTCGCCGCCATTGGGACCCAGCAGGGTGAAGTCCCCGTTGCTACAGACCAACACGATGTTCTCATCCAAAGGGTTGACGTAGATGCGATTGATTCCTGGCAGCAATTCACCATTGGCGGTGCTGGCCAATTGGAACCAGTTTTCCCCGCGATCGACCGACTTCCAAACGCCGCTGCCGGCCAGGTCAACGGTGCGCCCATAACCCATTCCGGTACCCACATAGAGGACATTGTGATTGGAAGGCGCCATGGCGATACAGGTTGTGCTGAGGGTGGATAGCTCAGGGGTGTTGTTTTCCCATGTCTGGCCGCTGTTGACGGTCTTCCATACGCCACCCCCTACGGTGGCGGCAAACCAGGTGCCGGGATGATCCGGGTCCACCAACATGGCGCGCGTCCTGCCACTGACATTGTTGGGACCGCGTTCAACCCAGTCCAAGGTTTTTGCGCGTGTTTTCCGGGAAACAACAGCCTTTTTCAATTCTTTTTGGCGGTAGGAGGCGGAGTAGGTCTGGCCACCCTGCCCGTTCTTGATGTCGCGAAAAGCCTGGATCAGCTCGCCTGGATGTTGGGTCGTCGGTCTTCTCGGTTTTTTCCCGGTAACTTCCATGAGTTGGGCATAGGTCTTCAAGTAGGCCTCGTCTTTTTGGTCGAAGCTCCGGAGTTTGTTCGTGAGCATTTGAACAACTTGCTCTTTCTCCGATAGGGGAGACTCATTCGGTGGAATCAGAAAAGCAGCAACCAGGAATAATGTCGAGGCGATGATCAGAAAAAAGATTTTTCTCACGGACAACTCCAGAATAAGGCCTTTTATCAGGGTTACCCCAGCCAGGTCGGTAAACGAAGGCTTCTCTATATAGGTACGAACAAGCCAGGGAAAACCCCTCACGGTTTTTCAATTTTGAGGCGATAAACTAGATTTTCGCCTACATGGAGCCAGTTTCAACGCGCATCGGTGTCTATCAGGACTCGGTACCTCCACGGCCACCCCAGATTGATCCTGCAGGTCGAAATCAGCCCAGGAAAAGTTCCAAATTTTGGCGCAAACGGTTTTGGGATAGATGTCAAGCGGCGCAGCAGGGAAGGTTTAGAGGGTGTATTTCCTGCTCTTATGAGAAGCTTTATCGATGGTCCCGTCAGCCGTGTGATTCGTGCCCTTCTTTTTGCTTACATTCTTGAATAGATAATTAGTCACGATTAAGACAAGGCTGATTACTTCAACGACTAATGCAAGGACAACCGACTTCAAAATATCATCCGATAAATGCCAGTGACCGCTGGCGACTTTAGCCAGGAAAAAATAAGTGGCTCCCATAGACGCTGTAACCAGAACCAAGATATTATCAGCATATGACTTCCGCAGCTCTATATCGGTTCTCTCGCTGTAGTCCTCTCTCTTCATCTTCATTTCGTTTTCAAGTAGGTCAAGCTCGATCACCTTCCCCTTGAAATCGGTGGACATTTGATAGGTCGAGCGGTCGTCAAAGCCTGACAATTCTTTTTCATAGCTCTGCAAACCAAGTTCGTCGTTTGCCGCTGGTTCCCCACTTGGGTCGATTTTCTGTCCTGCCCTGTCAATTTTTGACAAGGCCTCATCAAATCCGCGTGTCAATTACTCTCCAACCAATTCTTTAAAATGGCTCTTGATTACATCATCAGGAATCCTGCGAGACAACTCCTCCTCGTAGCATTGATGCCAGGGAGTTCCTTTCTTGTGGGTAAGATTAGACAACGTAGGCCCTGAGAGGTGGCCATAGTTCTTGTAAACTCTGTCGAGAAGTTGTGTCGTTTCTTCGTCAACCACAGGGCTATAGAAATCAACCGAGGGGATTGGCCCCGAACCAAAAACTTTGTAGGCGTGATAAACGTCGGGTACGACCGGACCCCACTTCCACGCTCTCACCAAGTCCCTGAAAAGAGGCTTATCGAAGAGTGCGAGAGAAAACCCCTTGGCAAAATACACTAGCTTTTGCAGTTTCAGATTGGTCATTTCCTCGTCATTCTCATTGGCCTTGTCAACAAAGAAATTGGCGATTTCCATGGCTTTATAGGTCTTCATTAGGACACCTCGGTTAAAATACCTTCACCTGTATTATTATGGCGTCATATGGCGTCAAAGGCTGTCTTGCCTATATAAATATTAGGGCATGGGCGACCTCTTTGCAATTATTTATCGAAAAAAGTTGTATAGAGGTTGTTTTTTGTGCAGGGCGGCGAATTGGCTACCCCTCACAAGCAGCCAGCATCATCAAATAAAAATCCGCTCCATAGGATTTTCGACTCACATTGACAGATTGTGCTCGACCATCTTCCCAACCTCATTCTCAACCTTCACCGCTGTAAGCACTTGAAAGCAAAACACAGCGGAGAACGTTCCACGCGAGAACTCGCTTGCTAAGCTGACCTCGACCTCTTCCACGCCTATCTCGGCCAAATCCTTGACAAGGTCGGCATAGGTAAGGTTTCGCTAGACCAGTTCTGACTTCAGATAGGTTTTGGCCGCAATGGCTCATGGGTCTGTTGATTTCTTAGACACTTTGTTGCTTGCGAGTTGATCAAGCGCCCCTCCTGTTCTAAGATAGCCAATTACGCCCTACAGCCTTCCGGGCAGGGCACTCAGACACATCAAGGGTGGGCCGCCGTGACCATATCGACCAAATTACGAGATGAGGAACCAGAGGACAGCAAAACCTCTGTCAATTTCATTCGCCGCATCATCGCGGAGGATCTAAGTACCAACAAACACAACGGTCGTGTAGTTACCCGTTTCCCGCCCGAGCCGAACGGCTACCTGCACGTGGGTCATGCCAAATCCATCTGCCTCAATTTCGGTCTGGCAGAGGAGAATCAGAACGGCACTTACCACCTGCGTTTTGACGATACCAATCCCGAGAAAGAGGAGACGGAATACGTCACCTCCATCCAGGCAGATATTCGCTGGTTGGGCTTTGATTGGGGAGATAACTTGTTTTTCGCATCGGATTATTTCGATCGTCTCTACGAGTTGGCAGTTCAGCTGGTCAAGGCGGGCAAGGCCTATGTGTGCAGCCTGAATACGGAAGAGATTCGCGAATACCGGGGCACGGTCAAGGAGGCTGGTCGACCCAGCCCCTATCGCGAGCGCTCCGTGGAAGAGAATCTGGCGCTTTTGGAAAAAATGCGCAACGGTGATTTTGCCGAGGGTGCTCATGTGCTTCGGGCACGCATTGATATGGCCTCCCCCAACATGAAGATGCGCGATCCGCTGATCTATCGCATCCGTCACGTGGAACACCACCGCACTGGAACCAAGTGGTGCATTTACCCCATGTACGATTTTGCTCATGGGCTCTCCGACTCTATTGAAGGAATCACCCACTCTATCTGTACCCTGGAATTCGAGAACAATCGCGAACTCTACGACTGGTTCCTGGATGCCACCGAAGTCCCCTGTCACCCACAGCAAATCGAGTTTGCCCGCTTGAACCTGTCCTATACGGTCTTGAGCAAGCGTAAGTTGCTGGAACTGGTAGAGACCAAACTGGTCGATGGCTGGGACGATCCCCGCATGCCGACCATCGCGGGCATGCGTCGGCGCGGTTACACCCCTGCCGCCATTCGCGATTTTTGCGAACGTATCGGTGTGGCCAAGGCTAATAGCACGGTCGACCTGGAGACCCTTGAATTCTGTCTGCGAGACGACCTGAACCAGCATTCCCCCAGGATCATGTGCGTGCTCGATCCCCTGAAGGTGATCCTTACCAATTACGAGACAACGGCCAGTGAAGAATTTGATGCTGATTATTTCCCGCACGATGTACCCAAGGAAGGCAGTCGCAAGCTGCCCTTCTCGCGTGAAATTTGGATTGAACGAAGCGACTTCATGGAACAGCCGTCCAAAAAATACCATCGTTTGGCGCCGGGGCGCGAGGTGCGTCTGCGTCACGGTTATGTTATCAAATGCGAGCATGTCGTCAAAGACGAGCAGGGTCAGGTCGTCGCGCTGCATTGTAGCTATGATCCAGAAACCCTCGGCAAGAACCCCAGCGATCGCAAGATAAAAGGCACCATCCACTGGGTCTCCGTGGTCCATGCCCTGCCGGCCCAGGTACGGCTCTACGACCGGTTATTTACGAGCGATCGGCCCGGTAGCGACAAGGGCACGGACTTCAAAGACGCGTTGAATCCAGACTCTCTGGTGATCCGAACGGGCCACATTGAACCAGCCGTGGCCAACGACCCTCCGGGCAGTCGCTACCAGTTCGAACGTCAGGGTTATTTCTGCAGTGATACGACAGATTCCAAACCCGGCGGTCTTGTGTTCAACCGCACAGTGGGTCTGCGTGATTCCTGGGCCAAAATCTCATCGGTCAAGCCCAAGCAGAAAGAGGCGACCAAGGACAAGGCCCCAAAAGCGGCGCCCGCAGCCCAGAGCAAGCCGCAAGCGCGCAAAATCGCCGCCAGATCGGCCGAACTCACCGCCTTATTCACCCGTTTTAGCGATGAAATGGGCCTGAGTCAGGAGGATGCGGATCTGCTCAGCGCCAATATCAGTGTTGCCGAATTCTTCCAGCAGGCTGTGCCTGGCAACAATCCGAAAACCGTCGCCAATTGGGTGGTGAATACCTTGTCTGCCGAACTCAAAGATTGCGGCATTGAAAAGGTGCCCATCAACGGTGCGCAATTCGGTGCACTGATTGGCCTTATCGACAGCGGCGCCATCTCGGGCACGATCGCCAAGCAAGTGCTGGGCGACATGCTGAAAACGGGTGAAGATGCCAAGGTCATTGTGGAACGCAAGGGTTTGCGCCAGCTCAGCGACAGTGATGAGCTAACGCCTTTGATCGCTGAGCTGATTGAAGCCAATGCAGACAAGGTCGAGCGCTACCGGGCCGGCAACAAGAACATGTTGGGTTTCTTCGTGGGTCAGGTCATGAAGAAAACCGGTGGCAAGGCCAATCCCAAGATGGTCAACGACCTCACTCGCGCCCAGCTCGAAGCATAAGATGGTATAAGTACGGCGCATCGCCACGGGCTC
>Ga0316189_10001913_pt1 | contig 20594 bp, 14 predicted proteins | sample LowCovwburrow_MG_FD_204930 | JGI IMG/M metagenome (GOLD analysis project Ga0316189, IMG submission 204930) | Coastal sediment microbial communities from Maine, United States - Lowes Cove worm burrow | ecosystem: Environmental > Aquatic > Marine > Coastal > Sediment | place: USA: Maine... | reverse complement strand
TGGTCAGCCCGCCCACGCGATTGAGCTTGATCCCAAACACTTCGGCCAGACCGTCGCGAGCGATGCGGGTGGCGTCCTGCAAGGTCACAAGGGTTTCGTCCACGCTGACCGGCGCAGAGTGCAGCGGCCGGATCGCGGCGATGTCGTCGAGTGTATCGCAGGGTTGTTCGAAGGTGACACAGAGGTCTTCCGTCGCGCGCATGACCTGCACTGCCTGCTGACGGGTCCAGCCGCGATTGACATCGTAAAGTATGATCTCGTTCTCACCACGATGCGCCTCGACATCCCGGATGCGGGCGATGTCGCGCGCCACGTCGCCGCCGATCTTGACCGAGTGGGCGATATAGCCCCGGTCGCGATAGCGCTGCATTACCTGGCGGGTGTCCTCGACCGACTTGGCCCCCACGGAAGAGGCAATTGGGCGGGGCGTGCGGCTGCCTCCGCCCATCAGATCGGCAATCGGCAACCCGGCGGCCTGTCCGGCGATATCCCAGCAGGCCATGTCGACAGGCGATTTGGCATAGAGATGGCCGGGCAGGGCGAGGTCCATGGCCCGCTCCACGTCCAGAATGCGGCGCGGATCGAGACCGAGGAGAAAAGGGGCCATGGTCTCGACGCCTGCGCGGATGCCGGGCCCATGTGCGGGAACATAGGTGTGGCCCCAAGAGGTGCCTTCGCCCCAGCCGGTGAGCCCTTCATCCGTATCGATCTTCACCAGGGTCGCGTCCAGGCATTCGAATTTCAGCCGTCCGCCGGAGAGCCAGTAGGGATGTTCCAGCGGCAGGTCGATCCTGTAGACCGTGATTCGGGTGATCTTCATGGACAGACCACGATGTTGCCGGTGTGCTGCTTGGCGATGAATGCGGCCTGGGCTTCGCGCAGTTTCTCCAACGGGTAGGTGGCTGCAAGTGCAGGTCTGATCGCGCCGGCCTCGATATAGAGGACCAGGTTCTGAGTCACCTCCGGGTCGATCACGGTTGAGCCGGTGAAGGTCAGATCGCGAAGATAGAACGTGCGCAAATCAAGCTCCACCAGCGGCCCGGCGATGGCGCCGGAACAGGTGTAGCGCCCGCCGCGCTCCAATATGTCGATGAGCCGGGGCCAGTAAGCGCCGCCGACGACATCGGCGACCACCGTGATTCTCTCATCCCCCAGGGCCGCGCGAAGATCAGCCGGTGCGCGCGGCAAGACGCGGTCAGGGCCAAGCTTTGCGACGTCGGCTTGCTTGGCCTCTGAGGCCAGGGCCACCACCCGGGCCCCGCGCCGTTTGGCCAATTGCACCAAAGCGCCGCCCACCCCGCCGGAGGCACCGGGAACAAGAACGGTGTCGTTAGCCTGTACCCGTGCCCGGGTCAGCATCCCTTCGGCGGTGGAGTAAGAGCAGGAGAATGTGGCCAGTTCAGCATTGGAATAATCGGATTGTATGGCAAGCGCGTTTTGCGCGGGGATCACCGTGTATTCGGCAAAGCCACCATCGCATTCCGACCCGAAGTATCCCGTCTTGTCCTTGTTGAGCGGATCGTCCCGATCGCGCAGCCAATTGTCGGTGATCACCCGCTGCCCTACCCGGTCTGGATCGACGCCGTCACCAACCGCGACGATCTCGCCGCAGACATCGGCACCCTGGATCCGGGGAAAGACAATCGGCCGACCACCCCAAGTGGGGTCATCTTCATTGACCGCATCGAACCCGTCGCCGGTGGTGGCGTCGCTGACTGCCTTGGAATACCAACCGGACCGGGTGTTCACATCGGTGTTGTTGAGCCCGCAGGCGAACACCCGGATCAGCACTTCCCCCTCGGAAGGGTCAGGTCGGAGCCAATTCTGGTGAAAAACCATCTGCTCGAGTCCGCCGTGCCCCATTGTGACCATTGCGCGCATTGTGTCGGAAATACTCATTCAACCCCCTGAGGTGGGGCGACCCAGCCCATTCTTGTACCAAGCCCAACGAGCGAAGTTGACCCAGGGCAAACAAGTAAGCTGCCAATGAGCGAGGTGCAACGCGGTACTAAGGGCGCAAAGGCCCGCCCTCTCCGGGGTTTCGCCCACAAGGGCAGATCTGCCGCGCTTCCCGGCTTGGCCATAGAACGCCTGTGGCTAAGCCGGGGGCCTCGTACCTCCACCCTTTTGGACCAAAACTCGATTCGTATCAGTTGATCAGAGGTTCGCTAGGAAATATCGAAACGATCCAGGTTCATCACCTTGGTCCATGCTTTCACAAAGTCATGGACAAACCTCTCCTGCGCATCGGTCGTCGCGTAGACTTCAGCCAGGGCACGCAGCTCGGAGTTTGAACCGAAGATCAGATCGACACGAGTGCCCGTCCACTTAGGTTCGCCGCTTACACGGTCGCTACCCTGAAACACATCTTCATCAGCCGAAGTCGCCTTCCAGTCAGTGCCCATGTCGAGAAGGTTGACGAAGAAGTCGTTGCTCAGCGTTTCCGGACGGTCGGTGAAGACACCGTGCGCGGTCTGGCCGAAGTTGGTATTCAGAACCCGCATACCGCCAAGCAGAACCGTCATTTCGGGTGGAGTCAGCGTCAACAGTTGCGCCTTGTCGACCAGCATTTGTTCTGCAGTTACGGTGAACCTGGTCTTCTGGTAATTACGGAAGCCATCGGCGATCGGCTCCAGAACGGAGAAGGACTCAACATCGGTCTGCTCCTGCGAGGCGTCCATACGTCCCGGTGTAAACGGAACAGTCACATCCTGACCGGCATTCCTCGCCGCTTGCTCCACCCCAGCGCTGCCCGCCAACACGATCAGGTCGGCCATGGAGACCGTCTTGTTGAAGTCACTCTGGATCCCTTCGAGCGTCTTCAACACGTTCGCCAGTTGATCCGGCTGGTTTACCGCCCAGTCTTTCATCGGCGCAAGGCGAATGCGTGCGCCGTTTGCACCGCCACGCATGTCGGAACCCCGGAAAGTAGAAGCGGACGCCCACGCAGTTGAGACCAGTTCGCCAAGCGACAGACCCGCGTCAAGAATCTTGCCCTTGAGTGTCGCGGCATCGCTGTCATCGATCAGTTCATGATCGAGCGCCGGGATCGGGTCCTGCCAAATTAGTACTTCCGCAGGCACTTCCGGGCCAAGATATCGCGAACGCGGCCCCATATCACGGTGCGTCAGTTTGAACCACGCACGAGCGAAGGCATCGGCGAATTGATCAGGGTTCTCGTGGAAGCGTCGTGAAACTTTCTCATAGTCCGGATCAGCCCGCAGCGCCAAATCCGTGGTCAGCATAGATGGCACCGTACGCTTGGCAGGGTCATGGGCATCGGGCACGGAATCGGCACCTGCGCCATGCTTTGGTATCCATTGATGCGCGCCGGCTGGACTCTTCGTCAATTCCCAATCGTATCCAAACAGATTCCAGAAGAAATTGTTGCTCCACTGGGTTGGCGTGGTGGTCCAGGTTACTTCCAGTCCGCTGGAAATGGTGTCGTCACCCTTACCTGAGCCGTAGCTGCTCTTCCAGCCAAAACCCTGCTCTTCAATACCGGCGGCTTCAGGCTCAGGGCCGACCAGTGCAGCATCCCCTGCACCATGCGTTTTACCGAACGTGTGACCGCCCGCGATGAGCGCAACCGTCTCTTCATCGTTCATCGCCATGCGCGCGAAAGTATCGCGAATGTCTTTGGCAGCCGCGGCCGGATCCGGGTTGCCGTTGGGGCCTTCCGGATTGACGTAGATCAACCCCATCTGGACTGCGGCCAGCGGATTTTCGAGTTTCTCATGATCACCGGCGTAACGTTGGTCAGCCAACCAGTCCTTCTCAGCACCCCAGTAAATGTCTTTTTCCGGCTCCCAGCTATCCTCACGGCCACCGGCAAAACCGAAGGTCTTGAAGCCCATCGACTCCAGTGCCACGTTGCCAGTGAGAATGATCAGATCGGCCCAGGAGATCTTCCGACCATACTTTTGCTTGATCGGCCAAATCAGCCGGCGTGCCTTATCGAGATTGACGTTGTCAGGCCAACTGTTGAGAGGTGCGAAACGCTGGTTCCCCGTGCCCGCCCCGCCACGGCCGTCGGCGGTGCGGTAGGTACCCGCACTGTGCCAGGCCATGCGAACGAAAAATGGGCCATAGTGGCCGAAATCCGCCGGCCACCAGTCCTGTGAATTGGTCATCAACTCACGGAGATCTTGTTTAACCGCTGGCAGGTCGAGCGTCTTGAATTCATCAGCGTAATTAAAATCCTCGCCCATGGGATCGGACTTGGACGAGTGCTGCCGCAGGATATCCAGGCGTAGCTGATTGGGCCACCAGTCCTGGTTCGACGTGCCACCACCAGCGGCATGGGTGAAAGGGCATTTGCTGTCAGTCATGTCGTCATCTCCTCACAAACTCAGGTGCGAGTTCTCTTTTTTCAATGTGTCCGAGAAATATAGCCACTAGACACTGATTTGACCAATCAATGTTTTAAAACAAACAAATCGGTTTTACCTATGTTTTATCGACTTTCCCGGCAGTGAGGAAGTGCTGTTGAATACCGCTATGCGTGTTTCAGCTACGACTTTCCTGCAACTGGGGAAGGTCGGCCCCTTCGCTGGCGTTCTATCGGATCAACGCCCGCATGGCGACTGACGTTTCAGCGAATTCCGCGGCCGAGCAGAGGCCGCATACGCTGGCCTTCACACTCAGCGTCAAAGGCTACGTCAACCCACACGTCCCGCAGGCCGGCGGCGCCGAGGGCCGCCTCAATCTGCGAACGTGTCAAACCAGAGGGCTCTCCGCTGGCGGAGTCGGAATCCCAGTCCCATTGCACAAAGGCGCCGCCGGGTCGAAGCAGTCGCGACAATGTCCGAACCATGGTTGGGTAATCCTCCAAGAACCCGCAGACGGAAGAGCACGTGACGATGTCAAACGGTTCTTCAAAGAGACGGGGATGGGAGGCCATCGCAGCATCAATCGGCTTTGCGATGCCCCTCACATTGTCGAGTCCGCGCTTTTTTATCTTGTCATTCAGGACATGAACCATTTCAACGGAGGTGTCGATCGCAACGACACCCTTCGCGGGTTTCGACAGCCTCTCAGCGAGGAGTCCAGTTCCGCATCCAAAGTCCAGGATCCGCGCCCCGTCGAGATTCAGCCACCCGTCCTCATCAAGCCGCGCCAGGGATGCGAATGCAGCCTCGGAGTAGGCACGCACCGCTGGGTTCTCATCCCATCCGTCAGCATGCTCATCCCAGGTCAAGACTCGTTCACCGTTCGAATCTGCGAGGGTGGCATTTCGCCAAGGCGAGAAGCCCCCCGGCGGGCGGGCTGAGGTCCAACGGCATACCCGTCAGCCGGACTGCATCAGATCGAGCAGCTCCCGGGTCAAGGCCCGGGTCCCCTGGTCCCCACCGAACTCCATCGGTCGCATGCGGTTGGCGGCAAACCCCCGATCGATGGCGGAATTGATCAGACCCGCGGCCCGAGCCGGCGCGTTCACCCCGGATCTGTCCGCCAGATAGTCGAGCATCATGGCACCGCTCAGAATGGCTGCCAGAGGATTGGCCTTGTCCTGTCCCATGATGTCGGGGGCGCTGCCGTGGGCGGGTTGAAACAAGGCGTGGGCGTCGCCGATCTCGCCGCAGGACGCCATGCCCATACCCCCCACCAGGCCACCGGCCAGATCCGACAGGATGTCGCCGAACATGTTCTCCATGACCAGGACGTCGAAGGCCCAGGGTTGACGAATCAGGTCCAGGGCCTGGGCGTCCACATAGTTGTAGCCATACTCGATATCCGGGAAGGCTGCGGCCCGCTCGTCGAATATCTTGCGGAAAAAAGCCATGGACCGGAACACGTTGGCCTTGTCCACACAGGTCACCAACCCCTTGCCCCCGCGTGCCTTGCGCTTACGCGCCAGAGCAAAGGCAAAGTCATGCAGTTTTTCGGTTGTGGGACGGGTTATGGACAGGATGTCGCGGACCTCATCGTCTCCCACCACCACACTTCGATTCAGGGTTGCGGCCGAGTAGAACAGACCCTCGGTCGATTCCCGCAACACCACCAGATCGATATCCGCGGCTCTGGGATCGGCCAGGCGCTGGGGCGCGTTCGGATAGGCCTTGACCGGGCGCACTCCGGCATAGAGTTGGTACCGGTCCCGCAGGCGCAGATGAGGCGCGATCTCGGTACCGTCTTCGTGGCGCACGGCGGGCAGCCCAATGGCGCCCAACAGGATGGCGTCTGCTTTGCCCGCGGCGTCCTCGGCCCCCGGCGCGATGTCGCGACCGGTCTCGCGAAAATAGCCGGCGCCGGCAATCAGTTCATCATAACGGAGAGTAAAGCCACCGATGCGTTTCTGGGCGGCGTCCAGGACGGCGCGGGTGGAGGCGATCACATCTACACCGATGCCATCCCCCGGGATCACCGCGACCTGAAAAGTCGGCTTGCTCATCGTCGTATCCTCACGGGCCCACAGTCCAAATCGGAAGCGGCAATGAATGCCGGCCTCGCCCATCGGTCGAGTTTAGTGGATTCGGAAAATAATGGATACGTTAAGCAATGCGTAGTTGCATTTGACGGCTACGGGCGAGACTGCACTGGGTCAGGGGTCCGAGTCGACCATGCGTTTCCGGGTCGAAGAGGGTAACTCACCAAACATGTCCCGGTAGTCCCGGGCGAACTGGCCGACATGCCAGAAACACCACCGAGCGGCAATGTCACCGACCCCCAAAGGGCCGTCGCCCGCCGCATACCGGAGCGCGGCCCGCACCCGGGCGAGACGCACCGCCTTGTTATAGGTCTGGGGTGACATTCCGACGTGTTCGGCAAAGGCGTAACGCAGAGTGCGTTCGCTGGCGCCAACCGCATGGCATAGCTCGGGAACAGACAGTTCGTGACCACCGGTGCGGATCAACTCCACCGCGTTGGCGTAGGCGCGGTCACGCATGCGTAGGTTCGGAGCACGCAACACGGTCCGATGGCGATCGAGGGCGGTCAAAACCAGGCGCGCAATCTCGAACTCCAGCTCCAGACCACCGGTGCCAGGGACGGCCAGCATTGCCACCGCCGCAGTCCGCAACGCCTGCATGTCGTCATTGCGACAATCGTACACACCGCCGGCGGGGGTGATTGCCGCCAAACCGCCGGGTAGTTCGCTCAGGGCCGACACCGTGGACAGATCCGCCATGTCAACCGTCACCACCACCACTTCGAAACCGGGTCCGGACCAGGCTTCGAAGCTCCCATCCTCGGGGAACACCACCAGCGTGGAGTTGACGAAGGCCTGGTTGCACCATCGTATCTCTGCCCCCGACCGCACCCGGAAGCCGAAGGTCCGACCATGACTGGGCGCGACGCCACGCTGATCGAACGCCCGATTGTAGGACGTGCGCATGACCGAAACGCCGCGGCCTGATGCCAGCTCGATGCGCGCGTCCAAGCGCCCCCGGTCGAGCTGAACAAAATCGCCCTGCCAAGGAATAGTCTCAAAATACTGGTCTATATCATCGAAACGTGCCTGCATCCCGTGTCCATCATTACCGCTTAGCGCACAGTTTTGCCGATTCGTGATCATGGGTCACCGTAAAACTGTGCAAGCCTGCATCGGGCGGTGGTCCAGACCGCATGGCAATCTATCGCCATGTGGCCTCGCATCGTTTGTAACACACCGAAGAAACCGTCTCTGTCCCATCGGCTTCATGATTGAGGCAATGGACACTGGCAGCCCACACCCAACGCTTGGAATATTAGATGAGTAAGTTACAAATACTTGGTTTTTTGCCTGCGTTGCTGGTGGCGGCGGCCGCGCTCGCCCAGGATCAGATCGTCCACGACGCCGAGTACTACATTCTCGAAGCTCAGAATGGGGAAGTCTGGGCGGTGGAAGACGGCGAGCTGGATCAGAAACTCGCCGCGCTGCGGGAAAAATACGGCACGCCTCCAAACATCATCCACTACATGTGGGACGATCAGCCGCCCATGGCGTTTGGTGACCCGATATATCAACAAATCCGTGGCTACCAGACGCCAAATCTAAACCGGTTGGCCGCCGAAGGAATGATCTTTACCCGCATGTATACCGAACCGGGATGCACGCCCAGCCGGGCTGCGGCGCTGACGGGGCAACACGCGATCCGCACGGGCACCTGGGAAATCGGGTTTCCGATCGAGTACACAGGCTTGGCCGCCGAAAACACGACCATGGCTGAGGTGCTCTCCAGCGTGGGATACGCAACCGGCTTTTTCGGCAAGCTGCACCTGGGCGACACATCGGAGTCCTATCCCAACAACCAGGGTTTCGACGAGGCTTTCTGGGCGATCTATAACCAGGTCACCAGTCTCTACAATAACCAGGGCGAGGGCGCGAACGCGATTGTCGGGATGAAGGAAGAGCTGCTCGCCGAGAACCCCTACCAGCGTGACCGGAATTTCGTGCAAGACGAGGCATTTGTCTTCTACCTGGAAGGCAAGAAAAATGAGCCGGCACAAGAATGGCGTGACGGTTCGAAGGAACTCAAAGACTATAACGACTTCGACCTGGAGGGACGCGAACGGGCGATCGATTTTATTCGCCGCAGCAACGAAGCGGGGAAACCGTTTTACGTTGCCTGGTGGCCGCTGTGGATGTCATTTATTCCGGAACCCAACAAGACAACCCTGCAGCGCGGCATGGTCGCTGAAAGCTATCAACGCGTGATCGAACCCGACATCCAACTGCTTCGCGCCACCCTGGCGGAATTGGGAATTGCGGAGAATACGCTGATCGTCGCCATGGCGGACAACGGGCCGATGACGCATAACCCGCCCCCGGGAGCGGGTCTCGGCGAAGGCCTGTTTCGTGGTGGCAAAGGCGACTTCACCGAGGGCGGGGTCCGCGTCCCGGCCGCCGCCCTATGGCCAGGCGTGATCGAACCCGGCCAGATCGTCGGCGACATCATTCATGAAACCGACCTGTTCACCACATTCGCCAGGCTGGCAGGGGCAACCGGCCATGTCCCGACCGACAGGATCATCGACGGGATCGACCAGACCGCTTTGCTGCTCAAGGGCGATACCCATGGCCGCCGCGATCATGTGTTCATCTATCAAGGTCCGGATCTGGCGGCCACCGTAAAGGATCAGTTCAAAATCCACTGGACCTCTAACGATCCAAGCCAGGCCAAGTCCGGTCTCACGGCGGTCTACGATCTGTACAACGATCATCGCGAGGTCAATCCAATCGTCGTCGGCGGGTTCCATTTCAAGGAACCGTTCAAACGCATGCGTGCGCGGCATGAGCTTTGGAAAGCAAAGTATCCGGATCGGGAACACAAACGCGGCCCGGCCTACACCAATATCTCCAATGCGCGGCCGGAGACCCTGGCTCTGTCAAAGCCACCCGTGGCGTTCGAGTCACTGCCATTCGACCCATTGGAGTTCATTTTGCACCTGGATGAATTGCCGTACGATGCCGGCAGCGAACCCGGGTATGGGGAATAGATGGGGCTGGGTCAACAATTTGCAGGCACCACCAGGATGCGATCAAACCACGCCATGCAGCTGAGCACGGCGCGCATTCTTGTATTGGTTTGGTTCACCCTGCTGGCCATCCCTCTGGCCGTCGCGGAGTCCGCGCGACCGAATATTCTGCTGATCGTGGCGGACGATCTGGGGTACTCGGATATCGGTGCCTACGGATCCGAGATCGACACGCCCAACCTCGATGCGCTGGCACAACAAGGGTTTCTGCTGACGCAGTTTCATGCCGCGCCCAATTGCGCGCCCAGCCGAAGCGCAATGTTGACCGGGGTCGATGCTCACCGTGCCGGATTGGGGGGTAACCACGGGGCCATTGCGGAAAACCAAGAAGGCCTCCCCGCCTACCAGGGGCATCTGCGCGAGGATGTGGTGGTGGTTGCCGAGTTGCTGCGCGACGGCGGATATCACACAGCCATGGCCGGCAAGTGGCACCTGGGCAAGGAGCCTCGGAACCTGCCGGGAGGCAGGGGTTTCGATCAGTCCTTTGCGCTGCTGAACGGCGCGGCCAGTCATTGGGCCGATCAGGCGCCCATCATTCCCGGCGCCAAGACCACCTATACGGACGACGACAAGCGGGTCACGGATCTGCCCGCAGATTTCTATTCGTCCAGCTACTACACGGACCGAATCATCGAGTACATCGACGAAGGCTTGAGGCGCGACAAACCGTTCTTCGCCTATCTTGCCTTTACCGCGCCACACAACCCGCTGCACGCGCCTGACGCCGAAATAGCCAAGTACGAAGGACGATATGACGCGGGCTGGGATGTGCTCGCCAGCGAACGACTTCGATCACAGATGAACCGGGGACTGGTGGACGAGTCGGTCGTGGCCGCCAAGCGGCCTGGCTGGGTTCTGGCCTGGGACGAGCTCACCCCGGAGCAACAAGCTCAACGAGCGCGGGACATGGAAATCTATGCCGGCATGATCGACTACGTGGATCAATCCATAGGCCGGGTTCTGGACCACCTGCGCACGAAACAGGTTTACGAAAACACACTCATTGTGTTCCTGTCGGACAACGGTCCCAGCAAAACAGCGATTGTGGACTACCTCGCTTTGGGCGGTGATGCGGCGGAGTTCGTCCGCAAGTTCGAAAACAGCCTGGAAAACAAGGGTCATCCCGGTTCGTCCACGGACATCGGTCCCGGCTGGGCGTACGCCGGCGCCACGCCGCTGCGGCTGTTTAAGGGCTATGTCGCCCAGGGCGGCATACAGGTGCCCGCCATCGTAAAACTTCCGGGACAGCTAGAGGCCCGGACATCGACGATCAGCACGCCGATCCATATCACCGACCTGACTCCGACCTTCCTGCAAATCGCGGCGGTCGATTATCCGACGACTTATGGCAAAGTCGAGCTGCCCGAACTTCAGGGCCAATCTCTATTGCCACTGCTGAATCGTTCGGAGGACGCCGGATTTTCAGAGCGCAGTTTCGGCTGGGAGGCCTACGGCATGGATGCCTGGCGGCAGGGAGACTGGAAAATCCTGCGCCTCCCGCAACCCTACGGCAACGGTGACTGGCAGCTGTACAACCTGCGAGCGGATCCGGGTGAAACAACGGATCTCGCGGCTGCCAACCCGGATACGGTGAGACAGATGGCGGCCGGCTGGGAACGCTACGCAGCTGCAAATGAAGTGGTCCACCCGGACACGCCGGTTTTTTATGGCAAACCGGTGCCACCTGGCAGGTATTAGGTTCAGCATCAACCGCGCCCAGACAGATGCGGTTTGGCGCAGGTCCCAATAACGGGCAGGAATCCGGTTTTTGTCCGACGACGGCGCGGGACGGGTAGAATTCCAGGACGTTTCGCTCCGGAGCAGCTGATGCCCGCGTCCAATCGCCCCAATGTTCTGATCTTCATGGTGGACCAACTCAGCGGCACGTTTTTCCCGGACGGTCCAGCGGATTTCTTGCACACACCCAATCTGCGAGCCCTGGCCGAGCGCGCCGCACGGTTCTCCAACTGCTATACCGCCAGCCCCCTGTGCACACCGGCCCGGGCATCGTTCATGACCGGGCAACGGGTATCGCGCACCGGCGTCTACGACAACGCCGCAGGGTTCGGTTCCGACGTGCCGACCTTTGCCCACCATCTCCGGCGCCTGGGCTATGCGACCTGTCTGTCCGGCAAGATGCATTTTGTCGGGCCGGACCAACTGCATGGATTTGAGGCGCGTCTGACCACGGACATCTATCCGGCCGACTATGGCTGGACGCCGGATTATCGCAAGCCCGGTGAACGCATCGATTGGTGGTACCACAACCTGAGTTCGGTCACCGGCGCGGGCGTGGCGGAAATCACCAACCAACTGGAGTTTGACGACGAGGTTGCCAACCAGGCCATGGCCAAGATCTATGATCTGGCCCGGGGGCCGGACCCCCGCCCCTGGTGTCTGACGGTCAGCTTCACCCACCCGCACGATCCCTACGTGGCCCGCCGCCGGTTCTGGGACCTCTACCAGGATTCCACAGCCCTGACACCCCGGGTGGCCGCTATCCCATACTCAGATCAGGACCCGCACAGCCGACGTCTGATGGAGGCCAACGACCACACCCGATTTGACATCAGCGATCGGGATATTGCCCGCGCCCGCCGTGGCTACTTCGCCAACACCAGCTACACCGACGATCAGATCGGGCGGGTCATGTCGGTGTTGAGCGCCTGCGGCCTGGACCAGGACACGGTGGTGGTGTTCTGCGCCGACCACGGCGACATGCTGGGTGAGCGGGGTTTGTGGTTCAAAATGAGCTTTTTCGAAGGGTCCGCCCGGGTGCCACTGATGATCGCCGGACCCGGCATCCCCGCCGGGCGCATCGACGCGCCCGTGTCCAACCTGGATATCGCGCCAACCCTGGCGGCTGTGGCCGGCGCCGATGCGGAGGCGATCGCGCCTTGGTTAGACGGAGAAAGCCTGCTCCCGCTCACCCAAGGCGCGGCACGGGAGGCGCCGGTGGTGATGGAGTATGCGGCGGAAGGATCCTACGCGCCGATGGTCTCGATCCGCCATGGTCGCTACAAATTTAATCACTGCGAACTGGATCCACCGCAGTTGTTCGACTTGACAGCCGATCCCGACGAGTCGAAGAACCTGGCGGATGAACCGGGCCATGCGCACATCATCAAAGGGCTGATGGACAGGGTGCGGAACAATTGGGACATGGCGCGATTCGATGCGGAGGTGAGAGCGAGCCAGGCCCGACGCTGGTGGGTCTACGAGGCGTTGCGCGAGGGTCGATACCAGTCCTGGGACTTCCAGCCGGAAACAAACGCATCGGAGCGCTTTATGCGCAATCATATGGACCTCAACGTGCTCGAGGAACGAGCACGATTTCCACGGGGAGGGTGACCATGGAAGCGGACTTTATCATCGTCGGCGCCGGCTCAGCCGGCTGTGCAATGGCTTATCGTCTGTCCGAGGACGGCACCCATCAGGTGCTGGTGCTGGAATACGGCGGCCCAGACATAGGCCCGTTTATCCAAATGCCGGCCGCGTTGTCCTATCCCATGAACATGGCGCGTTATGACTGGGGCTACCTGACCGAACCCGAACCCCACCTGGGCGGGCGTACCCTGGCCTGCCCCCGGGGCAAGGTGATCGGCGGCTCCAGCTCCATCAACGGCATGGTCTATGTCCGAGGCCACGCCTGCGACTACGAACACTGGGCCGCCAGCGGCGCCACCGGCTGGGACTATCAGCAGGTGCTGCCCTACTTCAAACGCATGGAACACTGGCATTCCGGCGGTCCGTTCGCCGATGTGGGGGCCGGTGATGCCGCCTGGCGGGGACGCAGCGGACCGCTGCATGTGAGCCGGGGCAGGCGGCAGAATCCGCTGTTCAGGGCCTTTGTGGACGCCGGCCGGCAAGCTGGCTACCCGGTAACCGCAGACTACAACGGCGAACAGCAGGAAGGGTTCGGCCCGATGGAAATGACCGTCCACCACGGACGGCGCTGGTCCGCGGCCAATGCCTACCTCAAGCCGGCCCTCAAACGGGGCAACTGCAATCTGATCCGCTGCCGGGCCCGCCGCGTGGTGTTTGAAAACCAGCGGGCCGTGGGCGTGGAGATCGAACGCGATGGTCAGGTCTCAGTGGTGCGGGCCAAGCGGGAAGTCATCGTGGCGGCATCCTCCATCAACTCGCCCACTCTGCTCAAACACTCCGGCATCGGCCCAGGGCCCGAGCTGCAGGAACACGGCATAGAGGTGATCGCGGACCGCCCAGGAGTCGGGGAGAACCTGCAGGATCATTTGGAACTCTACATTCAACAGACCTGCACCCAGCCCATCACCCTGTACAAACATCTCAACTGGGCGTCCAAGCTGATGATTGGCGCGCAATGGACCTTTTTCAAAAGCGGGCATGGCGCCACCAATCATTTTGAGAGCGCGGCCTTTATCCGCTCACAGGCCGGCGTCCGCTACCCCGACATCCAATACCATTTCCTGCCCGTGGCAATCCGCTACGACGGCAAGGCGCCGGCCGAATCCCACGGGTTCCAGGCCCATGTCGGACCCATGCGATCGGCATCCCGCGGCTGGGTCAGGCTCAAGTCCGCCGACCCAAACGACGCCCCCGCCATTCAGTTCAACTACCTCTCCCAGGACGAGGACATGGCCGATTTTCGCCGCTGTATCCGCTACACCCGCGAGTTGTTTCAGCAGGACGCCTTCAAACCCTACGCCGGTCCGGAAATCTCACCGGGGGCAGCGGTCGCCAGCGACGAACAACTGGACGCGTTCATCCGCGCCCACGTGGAGAGCGCCTACCATCCCTGCGGCACCTGCCGCATGGGTGCAGCGCAGGACCCGCTTGCGGTGGTGGACCCAGAGTGCCGTGTGATCGGCGTGGAGGGATTGCGGGTGGCGGACAGCTCCGTTTTTCCGCGCATCACCAACGGCAACCTGAACGGCCCATCCATCATGACCGGTGAAAAGGCCAGCGATCACATACTGGGCCGCACGCCATTGCCGCCAGAGGACGTCAGCCCCTGGATTCACCCGGACTGGGAAACAAGCCAGCGCTGATTCCCGGACCCGACCGCAAACCACCAACGGTGCCCAAGCCTCCGAACATACTGTTTGTCATGGCCGACCAGCTGCGGGCCGACTATCTGGGATGTTACGGCCACCCAAGCGTGCGCACACCCCATATCGATCGCTTGGCGGCACGAGGTGTGCGCTTCAAGTCCGCCTATGTCCAGGCCCCCGTCTGCGGCGGCTCGAGGATGAGCTTTTATACCGGACGCTACGCCTACAGCCATGGCGCGCACTATAACGGCACGCCCCTCAGAATCGATGAGCTGACCCTGGGTGACTACCTGCGGCCACGGGGCTACCGGGTAGCACTGACCGGCAAAACACACATGCGGCCCGACGCAGACACCTTCCACCGCCTGGGCGTCGAACCGGAATCACCTGCCGGGATCCTGTCCAGACACTGCGGGTTCGAGCCATTCGAGCGGGATGACGGCCTGCATCCGGACCAAGGCGCGGACCCCAACCTGGCCTATAACCAATGGTTGCGATCCCAGGGTTATCCGGGACGAAACCCTTGGCACAGTCAGGCCAATTCGGCAGAGGGCGGGCATGGTGAATCCCTGTCCGGCTGGCATCTGCGCCACGCCCATCTCCCGACCCGGGTCCAGGCTGAACACAGCGAAACCGCCTACATGACCGACCGGGCCTTGGCCTTCCTGGCACAGGCCGGTGCCGGGCCGTGGTGTCTGCACCTGTCCTACATCAAGCCACATTGGCCATACATGGCGCCCGCGCCCTACCACGCACTGTACCGGCAAACGCCGGTCCCGCCGGCCAACCGCCATGACCGGGAGCGCAAGAACCCGAACCCCGTTCTGGCCGCGTTCATGCGCCATCAGGAGAGTGTCAGCTTCTCCAGAGATGGGGTCCGGGAACGGGTGATCCCGACCTATATGGGCCTGATCACCGAGATCGACCATCACCTGGGCAGACTGCTGGCCGGTTTAGACACGCTGGGTGTCAGTGACAATACGGTGGTGGTGTTCACCAGCGATCATGGCGATTATCTGGGCGATCATTGGTTGGGCGAGAAGGATTTGTTCCACGAGGAGATCGTGCGTGTGCCCCTGGTGATCATGGATCCGCGGCCCGAGGCGGACGCCGGCCGCGGCAAGGTCGAGTCTCGGCTGGTGGAGGCAATAGACCTGGCCCCCACATTTCTGGAGTGGGCCGGCGGCGCGCCGCAGCCCCACCGATTGGAAGGGCGTTCCCTGGCGCCGCTGCTGAGGGGGGAAGCCCCACCAGACTGGCGCGATGCGGTGTACGCGGACAGCAGTTTCGCCGAGCGTCCAGCTCGCCTGGTGCTGGGGCTGGAACCGGCCGAGGCCAGAGCCTTCATGGTCAGAACCCACCGCTGGAAACTGGTCTGTTTCGAACGGCACCCGCCGCTGCTGTTCGACCTGGAAAACGACCCGCAGGAACTCACGGACCTGGGTTGCCGAAGCGACCATGACGGCATTCGTCAGGCGCTGGAACAGCGACTGTTCGACTGGCTGCGGACCCGGCGGCTGCGCGTCACCCTATCTGACGACCGGATTCGGGAGCGCACCGGCAATGACCAGGATCAGGGCTACCTGTTTGGCGTCTGGTGAGGTCGCAAAAGCGATGCCGAGCCGTTCTTTTTTGTGGAACGCGGTGGATAGAGCGAGGGAAAATGGAGCGCGGCCCTCAGGCCGGGAGCGGCGTCGGTGAGCGTCAGGGTGGCCTGGTGCAGACGCGCCACCGCCTTGACCAGACTGAGTCCGAGCCCACTGCCGGGGGTGCTGCGTGAGCTCTCCAGGCGGACGAAGCGCTGCTGTACCCGCTCGCGCTCGGCCTCGGGTATGCCGGGCCCGGTATCGGACACGCTCAGCACCGGCCCCTGAGGGTCCGCCGCCGCGCGCAGCTCGACCCGGCCCCCTGCCGGACTGTACTTGAACGCATTGTCCAGCAGATTGGTCAGCGCCTGAGCCAGCAACTGGCGGTTGCCGCGCACCCGCAAACCGGGCTCGATTCGGGTGTCCAGTGAGATGGACTTGTCCTCGGCTACCCCCTCGTAGAGTTCAGCCACTTCCTCGGTCAGGGTCGCCAGATCCACCTCACCACTGTCCTGCAAGCCCACGCCGGCCTCGGCCCGGGCGATGGCAAGCAAGGCATTGAAAGTGCGGATGAGTTGATCGGCGTCGTCCACGGTGTCACCCATCACCTGCCGGTACTCGCTCTGGTCCCGCGCCTCCAGCAGCGTCACCTCCAGCCGGTTGCGCATGCGTGTGAGCGGGCTGCGCAGGTCGTGGGCGACATTGTCGGTCACCTCGCGCAGGCCGGTCATGAGCTGCTCTATGCGCTCAAGCATGGCGTTCAAGCGCACCGACAGCTGGTCGAACTCGTCGTCTCGCGTGCCCACCGCAAGCCGCCTGGACAGGTCGCCGGCCATGATGTCGTCGGCCGCCCGGCGCACACCCTGAATGCGGCGGAGCACATCCATGCCCATGAGCCCACCCCCCAACAGGGCCAACAGAAAAGTCACGCCGGTGGCCACCAACGCGACCTGGAAGGTGTGATCCAAAACCACCCGCTGATCGGCCACGTCACGGCCCACCACCAGGCGGTAACCTCCCCGCAAATCGGTCACCAGTACCCGCACCGGCACATCGTAGGGCAAGGTGCCGGGCTCCAGGCCCAGGGCATCCCCCAGCCGCATGTCGGCGTAGGTCCGAGCGGGGCCGGGGCCGGGGCCAGCGGGGATGTCGGCCAGGGCCCCGGAAATCAGCCGCTGCTCCAACGGGCCCAGTACGCGATAGAAAAATACCCGGTTGCGACCGTCCTGCTCGTTCTGTTGGCGCACAGTCTCCAGCAGCGCCGGTATGCGTTGATCCGGATAGCGCTCGAGCAGCACTTCGGTTTCCAGCCTGAGGCGGGCGTCGTTCTGATCCCGCAGCTCAGACTTGGTGGCCCAGTGCAGAACCCCCAGTGCCGATGCCGCCACCAGGCTGAACACCACCGCATACAGCAGCGACAGACGAAAAACCGTGGTCCGAAACAGTCCTTCTAGCACCCGGGGCCTCAGTCCAGCTCGGCCAGGCGATAACCGGCGCCGCGCACCGTATGCAGCAGGGGTCGATCAAAGTCCTTGTCGATCTTGCTGCGCAGGCGACTGATCTGAACATCGATGACGTTGGTCTGGGGATCGAAGTGATAGTCCCACACGTTTTCCAGCAGCATGGTGCGGGTCACCACCTGGCCGGTGTGGCGCATCAAATACTCCAGTAGACGAAACTCGCGGGGTTGCAGATGGATGCGTTGCCCATCCCGGGTCACGCGGCGGGTCAACCGGTCAAGTTCAAGATCGCCGACCCGCACCTGATTCTCCACCGGGGCATCCTGACTGCGCCGCACCAGTGCGTCCAGCCGGGCCAAGAGTTCTGCGAATGCGTACGGTTTGACCAGATAATCGTCGCCCCCGGCCGCGAGACCGGTTACCCGATCGTCCACCTCGCCCAACGCGCTCAGCACCAGGGCAGGTGTTCGATCCTCAGTGCCGCGCAAGGCACGAATCACAGACAGGCCGTCACGACACGGCAGCATCCGATCCACGATCAGCACGTCGTAGCTGCCGGTGCTCGCCAGGTGCAGTCCGTCCTCGCCGTCATAGGCCAGTTCCACCGAATGGCCACTTTCGTTCAAGCCCTTGCTGAGAAACGCCGCGGCGTCTCGGTCGTCTTCGATCACCAGGATTTTCATAGGATTCCACTCTACCCGGATTTGAGTGGGGCCAAGGATACGGCCGGCCCCATGACTTGAACATGACCGTTTCGTAAGCCCTCGGCAAGACTCCGTTAAGAACAAGAGGCCCAGTATCGCCTCATCCCATGACGGGCCTGAAAGGAGGTCTGACGATGAAAGTCGAGAATCTAGTACCGGCGCGTGCCGGCCGAGCCAAGCTGGGGCTGTCATTGCTGATGGCCCTGTCCATGATGAGTTCCACCCCGGTTTGGGCCGAGTCGCTGCCGGACTTTGAATCTCTGGTTAATGAGCAAAGTGCTTCGGTGCTGAGCATCTCGGTCACCCGGCGCGACGCGGCTGCCACCCCGCAGATGGCTCCGGGCATGCCGCCGGGCGCGGAGATGCCGGAAGCCCTGCGGCGTTTTTTCGAAATGATTCCGCAACAGCCCACACCGCAGCCCCGTGAGGGCAGTGCCATCGGCTCGGGCTTTGTGCTGTCCGAGGACGGTTACCTGCTGACCAACGCCCATGTGGTCGAGGGCGCCCGGGAGATCGAGGTCAAACTGCATGACCGTCGCACTGTCATCGCTCAGGTGGTGGGCACGGACCGACGAACGGATATTGCCCTGCTCAAAATCGATGCTGAAGGCCTGGTTCCGGTCGAGCTGGGCGATTCGGACCAACTCCGGGTCGGACAGTGGGTGTTGGCCATCGGTGCACCCTTCGGCCTGGACTACACCGCCACCCAGGGCATCGTAAGCGCCCTGTCACGCAGCCTGCCCGACGACAATTATGTGCCCTTCATCCAGACGGACGTTGCGGTGAATCCGGGTAATTCGGGTGGCCCGCTGTTCGACACGGAAGGCCGTGTGGTCGGCATCAACTCGCAGATCTACAGCCGCACCGGCGGCTATATGGGTCTTTCATTTTCGATCCCGATCAATCTGGCGGTTGAGATTGCCGACCAGTTGAAGAGTGATGGGCACGTGAGTCGTGGATGGCTGGGGGTCTCGATCCAGGACATGGATCAGGATCTGGCCGAATCCTTTTCCCTGGAACGCCCCAAGGGTGCCCTGATCGCCGATGTGCAGGCGGACAGCCCGGCGTCTCGATCCGAACTCAAGACCGGTGACGTGATCCTGGAATTCAATGGCAAAACAGTCAATCGGTCGGCTGCCCTGCCGCCCATGGTGGGTCGTGTCCGGGTTGGTGAAACAGTGCCGGTAACCATCCTGCGAAATGGCGAGGAAATGGACATCACGGTCACGGTGGGAGGCCTGGAGGACGAAACCGTCGCTGCTGCAAAGCCGGCCGTGCCGAAGGCCAAGCTGGGCGCCAGCGTCGCGGCACTGAGTTCCGAACAAAAAGCGGAGATCGGTGAGGACCGGGGCGTGCAGATTCAGGAAACGGCCCCGGACGGTCCCGCCGCCCGCGCCGGTCTGCAAGCCAACGACATCCTGTTGACCTTCGACGGAAAGGATGTGGAAAGCCCGGAACAGTTGAGCGAACTGGTTGAAGCCTCACCCCGTGATCGGGCCGTCGCCACCCTGTTTGTGCGCAATGGGCAACCGCGCTTTGTTGGCATCACAATCCCTGATGATGAGCCGGAGTCTGAGTCCGACGCGGGCTAGTCTTCAGTAACGCTGGGTTCCCTGATTGGGCGGCCTTGTGGCCGCCCTCTTTTTTATTGGCCTTCCTGCTTTGACGCCTCTGTCCGATCGCTGCGAATATCCATGGAATCACCGGACATCCGGCGCAGCTTCAAACTGAGAAAGCGGGCCATCTCAGCCCAAAGCGCCAACGCGATATCCGGATCGCAATGCTGCATCCGCTCCAGGTTCTCCCGGCGCAGCACCAGCAGGGTGCTGTCGACCGCCGCCCGAATGGTCGCCGACCGGGGATGACCATCCACCACCGACATTTCCCCCACCACATCGCCCAGGGCCAGTTGGCCGATGCGTGTGTTGCGGCCCTCGGCCACCCGTTTCCAGACATCCAACGTCCCGTGCACCACGATCGCTGCGTAGTCCCCGCGATCACCCTCCCGAAACAGGGTCCTGCCGGTTTCGATGTCGATCGAGCTGAGATAGGGCAGCACCCGGGTCATGGCGTCATCGACCAGGGACCCGAACAGCGAAGATCCGGTCAGATAGCTCATGGCCTCGTCGCTCAGGTCATGGTTCATGTCTGGCTCTCCCACCAGTTCTAAGGCTTGCGCCCGCAGGGTTCAGGATTCGCTGTGCCGGGTCAAGCCTGGGTCCAGTCACCCTGTATCGTGCGTTGAATTGCCGCGATCGCGCCATGACGGGACAATGGGGCCGTGAGCACAGCACTGAACGACCAGACGCTGAAGGACAGAACGGTGATTGTCACCGGGGCCAGCCGTGGACT
>Ga0316189_10001912_pt1 | contig 20599 bp, 19 predicted proteins | sample LowCovwburrow_MG_FD_204930 | JGI IMG/M metagenome (GOLD analysis project Ga0316189, IMG submission 204930) | Coastal sediment microbial communities from Maine, United States - Lowes Cove worm burrow | ecosystem: Environmental > Aquatic > Marine > Coastal > Sediment | place: USA: Maine... | reverse complement strand
CTTGTAAATCGGCTTTGATGATGCGGCCATGCGGACCGGACCCCGTAAGGCTCGTCAGATCAACACCTTTGTCAGCGGCAATGCGCCGTGCAAGCGGGGTTGCAAATACGCGGCCGCCCGATTTTGTTGGTTTAGCTGTTATGGTTGCGGGTTCGGCGGTGGGTTCGGTTACCGTAGGCTTGGCATCTACCGGGGCAGGGGTTGTACCAAGATTGTCCATCGCACTTGCATCTTCGTCTTCTTCCAACAAAATGGCGATGGGCGTATTTACGGCTACGCCTTCAGTGCCTTCGGCAACCAATATTTTACCGATTACCCCTTCATCAACTGCTTCGAATTCCATAGTGGCTTTGTCGGTTTCAATTTCAGCCAATAAATCACCGGAATTGACGGTGTCACCTTCTTTTATCAACCATTTTGCAAGTGTGCCTTCTTCCATTGTAGGAGAAAGTGCAGGCATGAGTATTTGGATTGCCATATGAATATTCTCCTAGCGGTAAGTAACGGTTTTAACGGCGGCCATAACTTCGTCAGTGGTGAGAAGCGCAAGCTTTTCAAGATTGGCGGCATAAGGCATTGGTACGTCTTTACCTGTGCAGTTGATTACGGGAGCATCAAGATAGTCGAATGCGCGCTCCATGATGATGGCGGATAGGTGATTGCCAATAGATGCGACAGGGAACCCTTCTTCAATCGTGACACAACGATTTGTTTTCTTTACGGAATTTATCAAAGTGTCATAGTCGATCGGGCGCAAGCTGCGCAGATCGATAACTTCGGCTGATACACCCTCAGCCGCTAAACGATCCGCGGCTTCCAGTGCGTATTTCATGCCGATACCGAAGCTGACAAGGGTGACATCATCGCCAGCGCGCCAGATTTTGGCTTTACCGATGGGTACAGTGAAATCATCAAGATCGGGTACGTCAAAGCTAGTGCCGTACACCATTTCATTTTCAAGAAATATCACCGGGTTCGGATCACGAATTGCAGATTTCAACAGTCCTTTGGCATCAGCGGCAGAGTATGGCATTACCACTTTCAGACCCGGGATATGAGCGTACCATGAAGCATAGCACTGACTGTGTTGTGCTCCTACACGGGATGCTGCACCGTTTGGGCCGCGAAACACAATGGGGCACCCCATCTGACCGCCTGACATGTAAAGCGTTTTGGCAGCAGAGTTGATAATGTGGTCCATCGCCTGCATCGCAAAATTGAATGTCATAAACTCGACGATTGGGTTTAGACCACCAAAAGCGGCACCAACAGCTAGCCCCGTGAAACCGTGTTCGGTGATCGGGGTGTCAATCACGCGTTTGTCACCAAATTCGTCCAGCAGACCCTGGGATACTTTATAGGCGCCTTGGTATTGTGCCACTTCTTCGCCCATCAGGAATACTTTTTCGTTAGCACGCATTTCTTCAGCCATAGCATCGCGCAGAGCTTCGCGCACGGTGGTCTTTGTGAATGTTGTGCCTTCGGGAATGTCTTCCATGGGGATGTCGACAGAGGCAATCGCCTTTGCCGGTGTTGATACCGCGACCGCCGGCGTTTTTTCAACGGGGGTTTGTTCAACAGGGGCCGGCGCTGCATCTGCATCTGCGGCTGCAGTGATGTCTTCACCGTCTTCCAACAGAATTGCGATGGCGGTGTTAACGGCCACGCCTTCGGTGCCTTCCGCAACCAGAATTTTACCGATGATACCTTCGTCAACCGCTTCAAATTCCATTGTGGCTTTGTCCGTTTCGATTTCAGCCATGATATCACCGCTTTGAACGGTATCACCTTCTTTAACCAGCCATTTTGACAATGTGCCTTCTTCCATAGTTGGGGATAGGGCAGGCATAAGGATTTGAATTGCCATGATTTTTTCTCCTTAGCGCAAAATGTCGGTGTAAAGCTCGTCTATCGACGGCTCTGGGCTTGTCTGTGCGAAATCGGCGGCCTCGGACACGACCTTTTTGATCTCTTTGTCGATAGCTTTCATCTGATCTGTCGTGGCATGTTTACCTTGTTCCAACATATCACGGATATGATCAATCGGATCACGCTCGTCCTTCATTTTCTGAACCTCTTCGCGGGTACGATATTTTGCGGGGTCAGACATTGAGTGGCCGCGGTAACGATAGGTTTTGATGCCGAGAATATAGGGGCCATTACCGGCGCGGCAGTGGGCTACAGCCCGCACACCTGCCTCTTTTACAGCCAAAACATCCATGCCATCGACAGCTTCGCTTTCGATCATGAAGGCTTTGCCACGGGTGTGAAGTTCAGGTGATGATGAGGCGCGTTGTAACGAGGTCCCCATTGCGTACTGGTTGTTTTCAATGACAAAAACGACTGGCAACTTCCACAGGCTGGCCATGTTGAAAGCTTCGTAAACTTGACCTTGATTTGCAGCGCCATCACCGAAATATGTGAAGCTGACATTGTCGGTACCGTTGTATTTTTCTGCAAATGCCAGACCTGCCCCGATGGGGACTTGGGCCGCAACAATGCCGTGGCCGCCATAGAATTTTTTCTCGGAGGAGAACATGTGCATGGAGCCACCTTTGCCATGCGAATAACCACCTTCACGACCGGTCAGTTCGGCCATGACGCCTTTGGGGTCCATGCCGCAGGCCAACATATGCGCGTGATCGCGGTAGGAGGTTAAGCGACTATCGCCTTCTTTGGCCGCTGCTTCAAGTCCAACAACGACAGCTTCCTGACCAATATAAAGATGGCAAAAGCCACCTATGACGCCCATGCCGTATAATTGCCCGGCTTTTTCTTCAAAGCGGCGGATCATCAGCATACTTTTATAGTATTCCAGCAGTTCTTCGCCTGACGTATTCGTCTTGCGCGCCTGTTTTTTGGCAGCCATGCATTTCTCCAAAATCAAGATAGTTTAACGTTAAACTACATTATACTGAAGTTAGTTGGAAAAAGCACGCACTTTTTCATAAAAGTAAGCCGCCAAGGAGGCACTTCCTTGACGACCCACTTCCAGCCTTGGGATAACTGGTCTTATCTTATTATAATTTCGTCTTCGCGTGCCATACCCAGAACTTTGCGCGCCTGTTCATCAAGAAGGTCCAAATCTAGATACTTGTCTGATAATCTATGCGTTTTGTTTTTCAAATACCCCCGGTGGGTTTGGAGTAGCATCAGTTCCTGTTGTAATAAGTGTGCTTCTGCGTTCACCTGATTGCGACGGAAATGTCCGAAATTACCCTGTATTGCGGCAAAACCGAAATATGCCATCAACATCAATGCCGTTAGCAAAAACATGCTCGTACTCAGAGTGCCGGAATGTCCACGTTGTTTGTTCATGCTGCCTCACGGTTTGATCTTTTGCCAAACTCATACCGAATCATTGCACAAGTGATTCGCTTTGTGAATCCCCTAAATGCACATGATTTGATTTTTTTAGTTCTTTTTGCGCATTGATTAATGAAACCGGTAAGGTCAGGTCATGGATGCACCGCGCAATAGCACTAGCCTGCGTTGGATGCGCTGCAAATACTATCGATCGTTTCTGAAATAGTCGCATTAAAGGTGTCATCGCTTTGGTCGGCGCTTAACCCTTCACTTAATGCACGTGAAAAGCTTGCGATTATGCCCGTGTTTTGCGTGAGCATTGCGTTTGCCTCATCCCGGCTATACCCACCGGAAAGTGCGACCACACGCATGACGCGCGGATGGTCAACAAGTGGTTTGTAGGTATTGGCTTTTTCCGGCAAGCTTAGTTTCAACATAACCTGTTGATCTGCGGGCAGGGCATCCAGTTGTTTGGTAATTTCCGCCAATAACAATTCTTCTGCTTCCGCTTTGTCGGCAATGGATATGGTAACTTCCGGCTCGATGATCGGGATAAGGCCATGGGATAGTATCTGTTGGCCAACCTCGAACTGCTGGGCGACAATCGCAGCAATACCGGCAGGGGACGCCGCATCAATAACAGAACGCATTTTCGTACCGAAAATACCGGCATTTACCGCGCGTATCAACGTGGCATCCAATCCGTCGATCGGTTTCATCAGACGTACGCCGTCCATTTCATCCGCCAGGCCTTTGTCGATTTTCAGAAAAGGCACCACACCGCGTTCTTCCCATAAATATGTTGCGGACGGTTTGCCGTTGATTTCACGATCCATTGTCATTTCAAACAGGATTGCGCCGATTACTTTATCACCTGTGAATGCGGGTGCGGTTGCAATACGTGCGCGCATGGCGTGGATTAGGTCATACATTTCCGCGTCAGTTTCATACGCGTCATCAGATACACCGTAAAGCTGCAATGCTTTCGGTGTAGAGCCGCCACTTTGGTCTAAAGCGGCGATAAAGCCTGCACCGGATTGCATTTGTTGTGTCTGAGAAGTTTTCGGCATGTTCGATCCTGTTATGGCTTTTGTTAATATATGCGTTTACCGCATTTTAGGTGGATGCGGCACTGTCGATAAGCACGGCAACACCAGGCAAGGTTTTTCCTTCCATCCATTCAAGGAAAGCACCGCCTGCGGTAGATATATAGGAAAAACTATCGGCTGCACCTGATTTTTTCAAGGCCGCAACGGTGTCACCGCCGCCCGCAACAGACAGTATCTTTCCATCCTCCGTCAATTCGGCCACTTTTAGGGCCACCGCGTCGGTCGCTACGTTAAAGGGCGGGATTTCAAAGGCACCCAAGGGGCCGTTCCAGATAACGGTTTTTACCTGATCCAGATGCTTGCAGATATTCTCGATAGATTTTTGCCCGGCATCCAGAATCATCGAGTCGCGAGGGCAGGCATCTGCGGCAACGGTTTGATTTTCTGCAAACTCTTTAAACTCGCGGGCTGTGACAACATCCAATGGCAGGATAATCTCGCAATTATCGGCCTTGGCTTCTTCCAATATGGCCAGCGCAGTATCTTGCATGTCGTGTTCGCAAAGGGATTGGCCAACATTATAGCCAAGGGCTGCCAAAAACGTATTGGCCATACCGCCGCCGATCACGATCTGATCCATCGGGCCGATCAAATGGCGTAATAATTCCAGTTTTGAGGATACTTTCGAGCCGCCGATAACCGCCAATACCGGACGTTCCGGGTTTGAAAGGGCCGCCGTCAAAGCACTTAGTTCTTCTTCCATCAAACGTCCTGCACAACTTGGCAGAAGTTCGGCAATGGCGGCAACCGAGGCATGTGCGCGGTGTGCGGTGGAAAATGTGTCGTTGACATATATATCCCCAAGCGCCGCCAAATCCTTGGCAAACCCGCGGTCATTGCGGGTTTCGCCTGCGTGAAACCGGGTATTCTCTAGCAATAAAACATCACCGTCGGGCAGTGTTTCCACACTGTCGCGTGCCACTTGCCCGATGCAGGAACTGGCAAAATGTACACGGCGATTCAGGACGTGCGCCAAAGCGGGCACGACCTGTTGTGTACTTAATGCCAGATCAAAACCGCGTGTCGGGCGCCCAAAATGCGATAGCAAAATTGGTTTGCCGCCTTTGGCCAGTACCTCCAAAACCGTGGGGGCGATCCGGTCCAGACGCGTGGCGTCCAGAACTTTGCCATTTTCGCACGGCACGTTTACATCCACACGGATCAGAACGTTCTTGCCGTCCATATCCATATCATCAAGTGTATTCCAAGCCATCAGCTTACCTCCAAAAGGCGATCCATCCGATCAATCGTAGGCCTTGTTGTGCCAGAAACACAACATTGGCGCTGTCGTTCATCTTTACGTCATACGTAATTGCGGCGATAATACAGAGACCAAGGGCGATTGCGGTTTTATTTGTCATATAAATACGGCCCGCAAATGTGCGGGCCATCCTATTTTAGATAAGCTTGCCCATAGCTACGGCAGTATCGGCCATACGGCAAGAGAAGCCCCATTCATTATCGTACCACGCAAGGATACGCACCATATTGCCGCCCATAACTTTGGTTTGTTCACACGCAAAGTTCGAAGAATAGGTGCTGTGGTTGAAATCCACTGATACAAGTGGCTCGTCCGAATATTCCAAGATACCTTTCATAGAGCCGTTTGCTGCGGCTTCCATTGCTGCGTTTACTTCTTCGACAGTGGTATCTTTCGGTGTGGTAAAGGTTAGGTCTACCGCCGATACATTGGGTGTGGGTACACGAATTGCAGAACCGTCCAGGCGGCCTGCAAGTTCGGGTAGAACCAGACCGACGGCTTTTGCCGCACCTGTCGAGGTTGGAATCAACGACATGGCAGCTGCGCGCGCGCGGTACAAATCCTTATGGCGACGATCCAGTGTCGGCTGATCCCCCGTATAAGCGTGGATCGTGGTCATGATGCCTTTTTCAATCCCGATTGCGTCATTCAATACTTTGGCTACAGGGGCCAAGCAGTTGGTGGTGCAAGACGCATTTGAGACGATCAGATCATCCGATGTCAGCGTGTCGTGGTTCACACCGTAGACAACGGTTTTGTCGGCGTTCTTGCCGGGGGCAGAGATCAATACGCGTTTGGCGCCACGATCAAGGTGCACCTGACAGGCTTCTTTGGAATTGAATTTACCCGAACATTCCAGCACCACATCGATACCGTCCCAATCCAGCTCATTAGGGTCGTAAGTGGAAAACATCCGCAATGGGCCTTTGCCCACGTTCAACGCACCGTTTTCAATGCTGATGTCACCAGCAAAACGGCCATGCACACTGTCGTATTTCAGCAAATGTGCGGCACTTTCAACAGGTCCGGTGGCGTTCAGGGCGACAACTTCGATGTCCGTGCGTCCGCTTTCGATAATAGCAGAAAGCGTGGAACGCCCGATGCGTCCAAACCCGTTAATGGCGACTTTTAATGTCATGGGGTATCTCCGTTTAGCAGGTCTACTGCATGATTTTCATTTGTGTTACAGATAAAGGCATATGGGCTTCATAAAAAGTATAACGCCCAAGGTTTTACCCTTGGGCGTCAAAATGGCGCGATATGTTAGCGATAAAGTAATCTAAAGCAGTGCTTTCGCTGCCTTTGCCACCTTATCTGCGGTGATGCCGAAACGTTCATACAGTTCATCAATGGGGGCAGACGCCCCGAATGATTCCATACCGACAAAGGCGGATTTTTTCCATGAACCGCGCTCACCACATAACCAGCGATCCCAGCCATGACGGGCAGCGGCCTCTACGGCCACACGCACAGGGCCGGGGGGCAGGATGCGACGGCGGTAAACCTCATCCTGTGCTTCAAACAGTTCCCAGCATGGCATGGATACTACGCGAGTACCTATCCCTTCCGCTTCCAGCTTGGCTTTGGCTTCCAGTGCTATTTCCACTTCGGAACCAGTTGCAAGCAGGATAACCTTACGCTTGTTTTCGGCCTCTGCCAGAACATAAGCGCCCAATGCAGTCATGTTTTTGTTGGTATGTTTTGTGCGCACTGTCGGCAGGCCCTGACGGGTCAACGACAAAACGGATGGGGTTTTGGTTGAAGTCACGGCCAATTCCCAAGCTTCTGCCGTTTCTACACTGTCTGCAGGACGGAAAACATTTGTGTTCGGTGTCGCGCGGCTGATAGCCAGATGTTCGACGGGTTGGTGCGTCGGGCCGTCTTCGCCCAGACCGATGCTGTCATGGGTCATCACGTATACTGTCGGGATTTCCATCAAGGCGGACAGACGCATAGAAGGGCGTGCATAGTCGGTGAAGCACATGAACGTGCCGCCATAGGGGCGAATACCGCCATGCAAAGCCATGCCGTTCATCGCTGCGGCCATACCGTGTTCGCGGATGCCCCAGTAAACGTGACGACCGCCACGATTGCCGGGCTCGAAAGTTCCCAGACCAGCGGTCAATGTATTGTTGGAGCCGGTTAAATCGGCTGAGCCGCCGATCATTTCCGGCATGATCGGATTGATCACCTCCAATGCCATCTGGCTGGATTGGCGCGTGGCCTTTTTAGGCTGTGTTTCGGAAATCTCACGCTTCAGGCGCTTGATTGCCGCAGATAATTTCTTGGAAGGTTCCCCTGCAAGACAGCGATTGAACTCGGCCTGTTTGGCCGCTGAGAGGGTTGTAAACGCAGCCTGCCATTCTGTGCGGGCCGTCGCCCCACGTGATCCGATGGCTTCCCATGCTGATTTGATATCCGCCGGGATTTCAAATGCAGGGTAAGGCCAGTCATAAGCTTCGCGCATTTGTGCAAGTTGCGGGCCTTTGATATTATAGCCATGCCCGCCAGAGGTATCCTGAACGCCGTCAACACCCAAAGCAATATGCGTTTTACAGGCGATCATGGATGGTTTTGGCGATTTTTTGGCTTCTGACAAAGCCCTGTCAATTGCAGCGGGATCATGTCCATCGACGGCAAAAACCGACCAGCCGGCGGCCTCGAACCGCATCAATTGATCCGTGCGGTCAGACAGTTCGGCGGTACCATCAATGGTGATGTTATTGTCATCCCACATTACGATCAGCTTGGACAGTTCATGGCGGCCTGCAAGGCCAATTGCCTCATGGCTGATACCTTCCATCAAGCAACCGTCGCCTGCCATCACGTAAGTGTAGTGATCAACCGCTTTCTTGCCGAACCGCGCTTGCAAGGCTTGTTCGGCCATTGCAAATCCAACCGCATTGGAAATGCCCTGACCCAGCGGTCCTGTTGTGGTTTCCACCCCGGATGCATGGCCGTATTCAGGATGTCCCGCGGTGATCGCGCCCGTTTGGCGGAAGTTACGGATTTGATCAATCGTCATGTCTTTGTAGCCAGTCAGATGCAATAATGCATAGATCAGCATAGAGCCGTGGCCTGCAGACAGAATAAACCGATCGCGATCAGGCCAGTTTGGATTGCCTGCGTCGAATTTCAGGTGCTTCTCAAATAGTACAGTTGCGACATCTGCCATGCCGATGGGCATACCTTGATGGCCTGAAGCGGCAGCGTGCACAGCGTCAGCCGCCATAATGCGGATGGCGGCGGCTTTTTTGAAATGGTCGGGATGTTGGGTTTTTAGGTCTGATAATTCCACAGCGCGGGCCCTTTATGGCAGCTAAAAGATAAGACGTTTCTTAACCTGTGATAACAAGCATTTGGGGTGGGTCAAGCGGATGTATGCTATTACGCGAAGTTATTGCCGCATTGAATTGTTTTTTATCAGGAAAAATGCATAATTATGGAAATGAGTTTTCGAATCAAATAATTGAATTTGGCAGCGAGGAGCAAGATGCGGGCAGTTAGAAAATTAGAACGGCGTTTTAAATGGGCATTGGCAAATCTTGAAAAAGAAGCCGATACACAGACAGACGTGGATGAAAAGGCCAGCCTTTCCAAACAGATATCCATTCTGGAAGCCGCCGGGGTTGAAAAAGATGAAAAAATCAACGCTCTGAAAGCTGATCTTGCGACTTTAAAGGAAAATACTGCAGCGTCCGACGAACAAGCCGCGGCGACTCAAGCTGCACAAGATGAGATAACGAAGCTTAAAGCCGCGCTTGAGCAAGCCCAAGCTGCAAAGGCGGATGCTTTGCAAAAAAACACAACACTTCAGGGTGAATTACAAAAGATAGAAGCGGGGCCCGGTACATCTGCTGATGAAAGTGCCGATGTTGCCGCTCTTAAAACCCGACTTGCCGAGTCCGAGGCGAAAGCGGATACATACTTTAAGCGCGCACGTGAATTGCGCGGTGCTTTACGTCAGATACGCATGGGGCTTAAGGATAAGGTGCTGGATGCAGATACAGTAAATACCGCAATGCAGCTTGAACTGGAAGCTTTGCAGTCTCAACGAGACACAGATCTTATGGAAGTAAATGTCATTTTGGAAAAATTAACACCACTTGTGGAGGGCAAATAATATGCCGGAGATTACAATTCACATCGGTGGCCGTAATTTCGAAGTTGTGTGTAAAGCGGGTGAAGAGCCGTTTTTGCATTCGGCTGCTGCATTGCTGGACATAGAGGCACAAGCCCTGACAGGGGCTATGGGGCGCATTCCTGAAAACAGGATGTTGTTGATGTCCGGGTTGATGCTGGCCGATAAAACCGCAAGTCTGGAAGATCAGCTGGCTGCAGCTGGCCGCGCCAATGAAGGTGGGCCGCTGGCCAGTGAAGTTACTGCAGAAATTGCCCAGTTGAAGGGTGACTTAAAAGCGGCACAGGCGAATTTGAAAGCTGCGGAAGATGCGCTTGCAAGCAAAGAGAAAGAACTTACAGACACCAGTACAGATCTAGCCACCGCCCTAGAGGCAATGGAAAGTATGGTTGTAACTTTGGAAGAAAAGGGTACTGCTTGAGTGCCCTTTAATTAAGTGATTAAGCGTTGGATGCGCGGATTTTTTCGGCGGCTTCTTTGTCAAAAGCCACACCGTTTTCTTCCAGCATGGTATCCAACTCACCTGACAGGGTCATTTCGGTGATGATGTCACAGCCACCGATGAATTCGCCTTTGACGTAAAGTTGCGGAACTGTCGGCCAGTCAGAAAAGTCTTTCACTCCCTGACGGATTGCCTCATCAGCCAGAACATTCACGTCCTTGAAGTCAATGCCCATATAGTTCAGCACACCTGCCACACGGGATGAAAACCCGCATTGCGGCATCTCTGACGTGCCCTTCATAAACAAGACAACATCGTTGCTTGTCACGGTTTCTTTGATTTGTGCGTTTGCATCAGTCATCTGTTTAATCCTTAAAATCGCATGTCATTAACTTAGGATTTAGCAAGCCCAGATCATTTGGCAAGGGCCAATATGGCCCCGTGATATTTTTGAATGCTTTATTCCTTAACCTTCGTCGTCAAAGCCAAGGCATGCAGTTCACCGTTCGGCCCGTCCATTTTACCCTTTAATGCGGCATAAACCATACGTTGTTGTGCCACGCGGTTTTTGCCTTTGAACTCTTCGGCAATGATCTGAGCTGCCATATGCACGCCATCAGCCCCATCGACCATAATGTCGGCGGTGGGAAAAGCGTCGCGTAATAAATCTTCAAGTACAGATGCGTCCATCAGGTTAGTTCCTTGTTGTTACATTATAGATAGGTATTTATCCTATATTGGCAAGCTCAGGTTGCGATTTTTGGAATGCCGCCTTCAAAAGCAATTTTTACATCAACCAAGGCGACCTTACTTTCACCCAACGCGATGTCTGTGCCGCCAAAGGCACCTATTGCGGCCGCTTCGACACCTGCAATTTTGGCCGCTGCAATCAATGCCCCGGCGTCTTTTGTTGCCAATAGATACCGCGCTTGATCTTCACCAAAGAACCAACCCGTATTGCCGTCCTGAACTGTGACGCCAACGCCTGCCGCCATTGCCATGTCTGCGACACCTAACGCCAAGCCGCCATCAGACAGGTCGTGTGCTGCTGTGATTAAACCGTTTGCATGGGCTGCGCGGACAAATTCACCGGCGGTTTTTTCCGCTGTTAAATCTACGTGTGGCGCATCACCATCTTCACGTCTGAACAGCTCTTTCAGTAGGGCTGATTGACCCAAGTGACCGTCGGTTTCACCGATCAGGACCAAAGCGTCCCCATCATTCGGGCACATGCTGATCATCTGGTCCAAAGAAGTCAGCAAACCTACCGCGCCAATGGTGGGTGTCGGTAAAATACCCTTACCATCGGTTTCGTTATAAAGTGAAACATTGCCCGAAACGATTGGCATATCCAGTGCCGCAACCGCTTCACCGATGCCTTTGATGCAGCCAACAAACTGGCCCATGATGGTAGGTTTTTCGGGATTGCCGAAGTTCAGATTATCTGTTGTTGCCAATGGTTTGGCACCCGTTGCACACAGGTTTCTGTAAGCTTCAGCCACCGCCTGTTTGCCACCCTCATAGGGGTTGGCCTTGCAATAGCGTGGGGTGACGTCGGATGTAAACGCCACGGCTTTTTCGGTGCCGTGAATACGTACGACACCTGCGTCTGATCCCGGTCGCATAACGGTATCGGCCATCACCATTTGATCGTATTGTTCATAAACCCAAGCGCGTGATGAATAATTCGGGCTGCCTGCCAGTTTTAGCAAGGCATCGGCTGCATCCACGGATGGTATGTTGGTTAATCCCGCAGGAACAGGTGTTTCCACCCAAGGGCGGTCATATTCGGGTGCGGTGCCGGACAGGGCTTTCAGCGGTAAATCGGCCTTAACTTCGCCGTGATGCAGAACCAAAAAGCGGTCTTCAGCGATGGTTTCACCGACTATGGCAAAGTCCAAATCCCATTTTTCGAACACGGCTTTGGCTTTGGCTTCCAATTCCGGCCTGAGCACCATCAACATGCGTTCCTGACTTTCAGAAAGCATCATTTCATACGCAGTCATGTCGGTTGCACGAATTGGCACGTCTTCTAGGTTTAATTTCACACCCAGGTTGCCTTTGTCACCCATCTCGACAGCAGAACAGGTCAAACCGGCAGCCCCCATGTCTTGTATGGAAATAACCGCACCGGTTTGCATCAATTCCAGTGTGGCTTCCATCAGTCGTTTTTCAGTAAACGGGTCACCAACCTGAACGGTTGGGCGTTTATCTTCTATCGTGTCGTCAAATTCTGCAGACGCCATTGTGGCCCCGCCAACCCCGTCACGGCCTGTTTTGGCGCCCAGATAAACCACTGGCATACCGATGCCACTGGCGGCAGAGTAAAAAATACTGTCGGTTTTAGCCAGACCCGCAGCGAAAGCATTGACCAGACAATTGCTGTTGTAAGCTTCATGGAACCGGACTTCGCCGCCCACGGTTGGCACGCCAAAACAGTTGCCGTATCCGCCGATACCTTCGACCACCCCGTTGATCAGGGATTTTGTTTTCGGGTGGGTAACTTCGCCAAATGACAATGAGTTCATCGCCGCAATGGGCCGCGCGCCCATGGTGAAAACATCACGCAGAATACCGCCCATGCCGGTCGCTGCACCTTGATAAGGTTCAATATAGGACGGGTGGTTGTGGCTTTCCATTTTGAACACCAGCGCATCACCGTCGCCAATATCGACGATGCCCGCATTTTCACCCGGCCCACAGATGACTTGTGGGCCTTCCGTCGGCAAGGTACGCAACCATTTTTTGGAAGATTTATAAGAGCAATGCTCATTCCACATTGCGCTGAAAATACCCAGTTCGGTATAGCTGGGGGTACGGTTCAATAGACGAATGATTTCGGCATATTCATCTGGTGCCAACCCGTGGTCTGCGATTAAGCTTTCGGTAATTTCCGGCTCGATGGTCATAAAGAGTCCCCAAGATGCACATGTTTGCGGGCCTTTTACTGGTCTATTGATAAAAGGGGAAGGGCGGAATAGCTAAAATCGGCGTAAGCTTGTGTGAAAAAACCCATATGACAAAAAAAGAGGCCGAGCAATGCTCGGCCTTGAAGTCCAACAGGGAGATGAAGCAATGCAGGAACGCAACAGTGTTGCACATCTGCGTTGCTTCTATGTATCATTTATATCGTGAAATCGTTTTCGACAAGGTCAGATGGGGTGCGTTTTTAGCATACCCGCTAGTCATAAAATGCATAGCCGGTAAAATGACAGCAATGGTTTAGGGTAAGTTGTTGTATTACTTGATATCGTCAATGCCTTTATTATACGCGCGTATTTCTTCGACAATGAAATCACGGAATGCTTGAACTCGTTTCGAGTGCCGTAATTCTTCGGGGTAAGCCAAAAATACCGGTATTTCCTGACTTTCCTCATCAGGCAGAACACGAACAAGCTCCGGAAATTTTTTACTGACATAGTCCGGTAATGCACCGATACCCACATGATTAATCGTTGCCTGTAATACGCCGAAGTAGTGATTTACAGTCAAATGTGATGTATGATCGGCGTTTAATATAGGTCTAAGCCACTTCACGCTTTCATTGACTTGTTGTGCTGTCAGATTCTGGCTTAAAATGCGGTGGTTTGTCAGATCGTCAAAGCTTTGCGGTGTGCCAAATTTGTCCAAATACTTTTGTGTTGCATAAAATCGCATGTTCACTTTCATCAAACGACGGCGTACCAGGTCAGCCTGACTGGGTTCTTTCATTCGAATAGCAACATCGGCTTCGCGCATGGGTAAATCCAATACGCGTTCTTCCAGCACCAGATCAATTTTCAGATCGGGGTATTTATCGTAAAGCTTGCCAATGCGTGGGGCAAGCCAGAGCGTGCCAAAGCCCGTGGTTGTAGTGACGCGCAACTCGCCAAAAACTTCATCTTCGGCATCGCGAATGCGGGCCTCGGTGCTCTCAAGTTTTTTGGACATCTCGGCCGTCGCACCGAATAACAGCTCGCCCTGTTCAGTCAGGATCAGGCCACGGGCATGACGGTGGAACAAAATTACATCCAAGCTTTCTTCCAACGCCCGAATTTGACGACTGACGGCGGATTGTGACAGATGTAGCGTATTGCCCGCATGGGTCAGGCTGCCCGCGTCGGCCACAGCATGAAAAATGCGTAATTTATCCCAATCCATGATTGCCCCCAGCTATGCAATTTTTGCAACAATAGCGGATATAGCTATGAATTCTAGGAAAAACAGGGATTCTTAGGCTTTTTGTAAAAAATAAACCTGTGCATCGCCCTCAACGGTTTGTTGCAGCAATTTATGGCCTTGTTCAGCGCAAAAATGTGGCACGTCAACAATGGCGGCGGGATCATCCGCCAGCATTTTCAAAATCTGGCCAGTTTCCAATGCTTTTAGACGTTTGCGTGCTTTCAACACAGGCAGTGGGCATAAAAGCCCGGTCGCATCAAGTTCGGCATTCCAGTTCATATCTTAGCAAATAAGCGGGCGTGTAACAAAAGTCCACGCATATGTGACCGATTGGTACGTGACGTGGGTGAAATGCGCAGTTACAAGGGCGTATGTTTGGAATTGATCTGTTTGATGCGGCCCTGATGCCGTCCCTGATTGTGGCCCTGCTTGCGGGTGTGATCAGTTTTTTGTCACCTTGTGTGTTGCCGATTGTGCCGCCTTATCTGGCCTATATGGGCGGCATTTCAATGGCAGAGATGACAGATAAGAAAATATCGAACAAACCGGCCGTTGTTGCGGCGGTTTTCTTTGCGTTGGGTCTGTCAACGGTATTTATTTTCCTTGGGTTTGCAGCGTCTGCATTTGGGCAAGTGTTTTTACAATATCAAGAAGTTATGGGGCGTATTGCAGGTGGGGTTATCATTATATTCGGCCTGCATTTTCTGGGTGTTTTCACCATCCCGTTCTTGCACCGGGATGTGCGTTTGGATGCAGGTGAGCGCGGTGGCAGTGCCTTTGGTGCTTATGTTCTGGGTTTGGCGTTTGCTTTTGGCTGGACGCCGTGTATTGGCCCGATTTTGGGTACGATCCTGTCTTTGGCGGCACAAGAAAAATCAATCGCGCGTGGGACAGTATTGTTGGCAACTTATGCTATAGGGTTGGGTCTGCCGTTTATTGTTGCAGCGATCTTTATCAACCGCGCCATCGGAGTGATGAATCGTTTCAAGCGTCATATGGGAACGATAGAGAAAGTCATGGGCGGAATGCTGGTGCTTGTCGGTGTGATGTTGATAACAGGCGCATTTTCCAGCTTTTCATACTGGCTGCTGGAAATTTTTCCCGCTTTGGGCGCAATTGGCTAGGGCCTATTGTCGCCTTACTTTATGCGAATTCCCCGCCTATAGTTTTCTGAGTATAAGTGAATGGGCGTGCAATAATGCCAAAACAGGCACAACAGGTTAAACAACGTAAAGTTTTTTACGTACCGGGCTATGATCCGATGTTGCCGCGCAGGTATCGGGAACTATACCGTACAGAAGGCGCCAAACAGGCCGCCATATCTGGTTATGATCTGATGCTGAAAGGTAAGGGCGGCAGGGCTGAAAATTATGGCTGGACGGTAGACACGTCGATTGAAGGTCAAAAAACCCATACGGAGTTTGAGTTTTTATTGTGGTCGGACATCGTGCAAGCCTCAATGAAACGGACGATTGCTGGTAGTTTCCGGTTATTGGTACACACCGCCTGGGCTTATATTTCAACAGGGTCATTACGGCGGCTAATGAAGTTACAAAAGGGGCCGATTATTGCCGCACTTTATCCTGTGGTGGTGCTCTTGGCACAGCTTTTTCTAGGATTGTTACTAGGGTATTTAACTTACCGTGTTGTCGGCCATTTCAGCCATTGGGTGTTTGGCCTTATCGCGGGTTTTGGGGCTTTGTCAGCGGTAATGATCTGGTTCAAGTCGAAAGACAACAAAATATACGCTTACTATCTGATGCACGATTATGCATTTTCTGCTCAATATGGGGGTGATATCCCCCCTGAGTTGGTTGCGCGAATGCATGAATTTGCCGACCACATTCACGCTGCTTTGAATAGTGATATCGATGAGGTTCTGGTCGTAGGCCATTCATCCGGCGCACATTTATCCGTATCTATTTTGGCTGACCTGATCCGTCGCTTGGGTGTTTCCGAAAAAGGACCCAAACTGGGGTTCTTAACTTTGGGTCATGTGGTGCCAATGGTTAGTTTTCTGCCCAAAGCGTGGGTTTTGCGACGTGATTTGAATTACTTATGTCAACGCGATGAATTAACATGGATTGATGTTACGGCCCCCGGCGACGGATGCACATTTGCCTTATGCGATCCAGCATCCGTAAGCGGTGTGGCCCCCGAAGGTGGTCACAAATGGCCGTTAGTGTTCTCGGCTGCTTTTTCCCAGACCCTATCACCGGAATATTTTGCCAGTATCAAAAGGAAATTTTTCCGGATGCACTTTCAGTATCTGTGTCATTTTGACCGCCCGCGCGACTATGATTATTTCCAGATCACAAGTGGGCCTGTGACATTGGAAACACGGTTCAAAGATCGCGCCCCCAGCCCGTCTATTATCACATCTGCGGTGAATAAATACACCAGCCAAGAGGCCCCTAAATGAGCAAGGATTTTGTCCCACCAAAACCTGAGGCACGCGCAGAACGGGTCTCGATCTTGACCCATATCAAATTGTTTCGCAGTGATATTTTCGCGTCACAACCCGCAAAACTTTACCGTGCATGGATGGCCGAGTTCCGTTTACCGTTCTTTAAATCATATTTCATCAACGATCCCATATTGATTGACCATGTCCTGAACAAAGATCCGGACAATTTCCCGAAATCAGAGATTATCAAAGGGGCTTTATATACGTTGTTGGGGGATAGTGTTTTTGTAACCAATGGCGAGATTTGGAAACGCCAACGACGCATTATTGATCCGGCCTTTGAAGGCGGGCGCTTGCGTGATGTGTTTCCTTCTATGCTTGACGCAGGGCAGGTGGCGGTCGCGCGGCTGGATAAGCTGGCTGATGGGCGGTCTGTTGAATTTGAAGAACAGGCCAGCCAAATGGCGGCAGATATTATTTTTCGTACGCTGTTCTCAATTCCGATCACGGATGATATCGCCAAGCAGGTGTTTGATAAATTCCGTGAATACCAACGTACGCAACCTTTGCTGAATATTGCCAGTTTCCTGAAAACCCCGAAATGGATACCAAAGCTACAAAGCCGTCGCACACGCCAGACCAGCGCTGATATTCGTGCTTTGCTGACTAAGCTGACGCAAGATCGGTTTGATCAAATCAATGCAGGCATAGCCCCCGATGATTTGGCAACAAAGATCATGACCACCAAAGACCCGATTACAGGGGTTACGTTTTCGCCCGATGAAATGGTTGACCAAGTGGCTATTTTCTTTTTGGCGGGCCATGAAACATCTGCCAGTGCGCTGGCATGGACGTTGTATTTGTTGGCGGTCGATCAAGAAGCGCAAGACCGGGTTGCGGCAGAAGTGGCGGGGATTGACGCGTTAAACTTCGCAAACCTGTCCAAGCTGCGTTTTACCCGCGATGTGTTCCGTGAAGCCTTGCGGCTTTATCCGCCTGTCCCGATGATGATCCGTGAAACGTTACAACCCGAATGTTTTCGCAAGCGTAAGATTAAGGTTGGAAGTCAGATCGTACTTAGCCCATGGCACACGCATCGGCATGAACGGCTTTGGGACAGACCGGACGTATTTGATCCCGATCGCTGGAAAACCGATGAAACACGGGCCTGCGCCCGCAAGGCTTACATTCCGTTTTCAAGTGGCCAGCGGGTTTGCACGGGGGCGGGGTTTGCGATGATCGAGGGCGTTTTGATGTTGGCAATGATTATTCGCGCCTTTAAACTGGAACCAAGCGGTAAAGCTCCGGTTCCTGTCGCCCATCTTACTGTGCGTTCCAAAGACGGTATTCATTTGAAACTTACGAAGCGCGGTTCTGATACCAGCTAAGCACGAACAATCTGATGGCACTGGCAAGTCCCGCATCAACCTTACGGGCTTCGTCTATTTGGGTTGCCAATGCGTTTATCGGCATGTTTTCATCATGTGCTATTTTTATGAACGCCTGCCAAAAAGGGTCTTCCAACGACACACTGGTACGATGACCGCGCAAGGTTAAAGAATGTTTTTGGGGGCGGCCAAGGTCGAGTTGACTAATCAGGTCAAGAAGGGCGATTTTAGTCTCCTGTCATGTTATGCGCAAATAACGTACATCAATCCAATGGTTATGGATAAATTGCCTTTTACAGTACGTTATGACTTTTATGGCATAATGCCTTAGTCGGCAAATAAGGAAAAGCCTTCTTCCTCTAGGGCCATGGTTTCACCGACTTGCAGGGTTTTACGGGCGGCAGGGCCATATGTGCTCGTATCGTCCTGCAGTTCAGGGAAAATCACAAACAGCTCTTCGCGTGGGGCTGCGTCAATGGCAGACAATGACATGTGGCCCGGATGAAAGCTTTCAGTGGCTGCACCATTCGCAAAAATAATTTCATGCCGGTCAAATAGAATATGAATGTAATCCGTATATTTAATTTTGTAATCAACAGTAATACTGTAGTCGTTTATCAGGCCTTTGGCCGGTGCCAGAACTTCACGTTCGCCATGATTGATCAAGGCGCGGTCGGCGTCGATCAACATGCGATGTTGGGGCGAGACATGCATATCGCGGTTGGGTGTGCCGGGGCCGAACGCATCTTTGCGAATACGGATCGGGCGTAATTTAGGATAGGCCATCAGGCGTGCGCCCGTGATGCGTTTGTGGCCAATCCAGCGGATTGCCTGTAGTCCGTTGTCAGCAGTGATGACCAAGTCATCAACACACAGATGCTCTACTGGGACAGGTCCGCGGGGCGTTGTAATCATGGTTCCGGGGGTAAAGCAGATAATGCTGGGGATGCTGTTATAGGGAACACTGCTATTACCTGACAATAGGTCTATATTGCGAATTCTATCGCCTTGGGACATTGTGCCGGTAAGAACAATAATTCTGTCTACGCCATCGTCAATACCGTCCCCTGATGCTGTTAGATATGCAAATGTAACAGGTTGTCCGTTTACTGTCGCCGAATAGACTTCAACCCCTGACCCCGTACCTGGGTAAACAGGCCAAGCACTTGAGGAAAAATTGACGCCGCCAATACTAAACTGGTCGCCTGTGTCCTGGGTGTTCGGCTCTAAGAAACCGTCGTCATCTAAAATCGTCACAGTTTCAGCAGTGCCAACCCTTAAACTATTGGCATTCAATGGGTCTCCATTGACCTGAAATGATGTAAATGACTGTGGCATTTACCTGTATTCACCGCTCTTGTAAGCAGGTACGCCACATCTTATTGTGAGTGATCCAAACTGCCAGCCTCATTATACCATTAGCCCATCTTGTTGTGGGTCTGAGATTATTGATTACTAGATAAGAATAGTCACTAAATACTATATGCATTATCCATATAGGGATTAAGTTTTTAAATCAATATTTAAGTTCTATTAAGAAATAGTTAAAGTGACAATATAAATTGTATAAAAACAAAAGACTACATGCGTAAGTTAACGTTTATATTGCGCTGATGATTTGACATATGCGCATAAGCATTACGCTTGGGTGACGGAAATAGAGTGTCTTGCGCTAGGCATGTATCCGTTTTAAATTGCATTGAAGTTCGAAAAACATCAAATAATTCGATGCGTGCGGCATCTTTGATTGTCCCAATTGCTTTTTCTTATGCGTGGAAACTCTTATAAGCGATGCATTCCGCACAAATAATTTATGCCAATCAAACAAGATGTAGATATAATTTAGTTTTTTCAATTTGTTATGTTATAGAGCTAATGTATTATTGATTATTTTCTTTGCCGGAACCAGTCGTTTGCAGGAACCAAAAGAAGTATGCTTTCCTCTTAAAAACAGTGCCTTATACTTGCAGGCGGTACTTATATGTGGGTACCAAGTAGCACACTAGCTTCACGCGCATTTATTGACTGACGTACGGATTGGCCAAAGCTGATTGGGTTTGTCAGCAGTTCAGGGAAAATATGATATAGTTCAGTCCGTGCAATATCTTCAATGGCATCGTGGGCCATTTCGCCCGGATGGAAGCTTTCAGACCAACTGCCATTGGCCTGAACCAGTTCATGGCGATCAAATAGGATGTGAATATAGTTTGCCTGCTTGGCTTGATTATCAACCATAATGGTTTTGTCATTCACAAGATTTTTTGCAGATACCAAAATTTCCGCTTCGCCAAACATAAGCTGCGCTTGCCTTGATTTCAAAAACATGCGGTGTTGCGGTGAAACCAATAAATCCCTGTCCGGGCGATTATACCCGAAAGCGTGCG
>Ga0316189_10001911_pt1 | contig 20605 bp, 20 predicted proteins | sample LowCovwburrow_MG_FD_204930 | JGI IMG/M metagenome (GOLD analysis project Ga0316189, IMG submission 204930) | Coastal sediment microbial communities from Maine, United States - Lowes Cove worm burrow | ecosystem: Environmental > Aquatic > Marine > Coastal > Sediment | place: USA: Maine... | reverse complement strand
GAGGCGTCGGCCGTCGTTCACGGGATCGCCTCCGGGACCAGCCTCTCGCAAAAGCCCGGGCGACACGGCGCCTTCTCGCTCTACAACGTCGCCCCCGAGGGGATCGCCCGGACCCACTACACCTGGGACGGCGACGAGTTCATCGCCAGCGACGAGACCCTGCATTGATCGCTGCAACGACCCCGGCGTCGGCCTTCAACCCACGCGCGCAGTCGGAGGTGCTGTGGCGGATCTGATCCTCTGCCAGTGCACCTCGGTCTCCGAGCGCGAGGTGATCGCCTGCGCGCGCCGTGGGGCGACGACCCTCGAGGCGATCGCCGAGGCCTGCGACGCCGGCAGCGGCTGCGGCAGCTGTTGCGGGGCGATCACGACAATCCTCAAGGAAGAAGAGGCCCGACGAGCGGCGGGCGGCGGGATCCCTGCGGCGCTGCTCCAGCTACCGCTCTTCCAGCTCGGCCGCGACAAGGGCTGAGCCCCGCTCCGGGAGCGCCTTGAGCGGTTGACGAGCTCGCGGCCGAGGCGGCAAGGTTGCGAAGCTCTCGATGCTCATCGTTCAGAAATTCGGTGGAACCTCCGTCGGTACCCTTGAGCGGATCCGGGCCTGCGCAGCCCGCTGCGTCGCGTCACAGCGTGAGGGCCATCAGCTCGTCGTCGTCGTCTCTGCGATGGCCGGCGAGACCAACCGCCTGATCTCCCTCGCGAACGGACTGCGCCGCCTCGGCAGCGACGGCTCGGAGAGCGCTGGCAAGGGGCCCTATGTCGCGGCCGCGGGCGTCGGCGATCGGGTCCACGAGCGAGAGCTCGATCAACTGGTCTCGACCGGCGAGAACGTCAGCGCAGCGCTGTTGGCGATGGCGATCCATGATCTCGGCGGCGACGCGATCTCGCTCGTCGGCCATCAGATCGGCATGATCACCGACGCGACCTACACCAACGCCCGGATCCAAGAGCTCCGCGGCGAACGGATCTGGAGCGAGGTCGAGGCCGGCAAGATCGTCGTCTGCGCCGGCTTCCAGGGGCTCGACGCCGCCGGCAACATCACCACCCTAGGGCGCGGCGGTTCGGACACGTCCGCGGTCGCCTTGGCGGCGGCGATCGGCGCTGATGTCTGCGAGATCTACACCGACGTCGACGGCGTCTACACGACCGACCCGCGGATCGAGCCCAAGGCCCGCAAGATCGCCGAGATCACCTGCGAGGAGATGCTCGAGCTCGCGAGCCTCGGGGCCAAGATCCTCCAGATCCGGTCGGTCGCGTTCGCGATGAGATACGGGGTCGCGGTCCATGTTCGATCGAGCCTCAACGACAAAGAAGGGACGTGGATTGTGTCCGAGTACCGATCGATGGAGGCGCCTGAGGTCGTCGGCCTAGCGCTCGACCGCAACGAGGCGAAGGTGACCCTGACCAACGTCCCCGACACGCCGGGGATCGCGGCGATCGTCTTCAACCGCCTGGCTGTGGCCGGGGTGGTCGTCGACATGATCATCCAAAACGCGAGCCGCGACGGGAGGACCGACCTGACCTTCACAGTCCCAGAGAGCGACCTCGACCGCTCTGTCGATGAGCTTCGGACCCTCGACGTCCCAGGCTTCGGCGAGCTCCAGATCGTCAAGGACCCGGACATCTGCAAGCTGTCGATCGTCGGCGTCGGAATGCGCTCGCACAGCGGCGTCGCGGCCAAAGCGTTCCAGATCATGGCCGCTGAGGGGATCAACATCCAGATGGTCTCGACCTCAGAGATCAAAGTCTCGGTCGTCGTCCAGGAGCGCTATGGCGAGCTCGCGCTGCGAGCGTTGCACGCGGGCTTTGGCCTCGACAAGGCGCCCGAGGGCACGGTCTAGCTCGCTACAGACGAAGGGCTCAGGGTCGACTGTCCGGCGTGAGGCCTTGGGTTGTTTCCTCTCGAGATCTGCGGTGTCCGAAGTCGGGTTCGACCCTCGCCCGCCGCTCGATCGCGCTGAGCTTGACCGGACCTATCCCGCGGACACGGCGTAGGTCGAGCGTATCGGTGAAGGGCCGAGCTTCGACGATCCGTCCTGCGAGCACTGGGCCGATGCCGGGGAGCGAGGCAATCTCATCTGCAGAGGCCTGGTTGACGTCTACCGGGAGGGCGAGGGCCGCGAGGTGGTCTGGCTCCATCCGCGACCAGTGGGGTTTGCCCGGGCTCGGGTCGGCGAGCCGACACAGCGCGGTGGCCTCGACCGCGTCGCCGCTGCGAAGCTGGAGCGCGGGGGTCGAGTGCGCCCCTGGACAGAGATCGGCGAGGCTTTTGGGCGCTCCGTCTCCGCATCTCAGGACGCCGTCTACCTCGACTGCGAAGTCACAGGGCACCCCGAAGTGCAGAAGTGGGCCCTGAGCCCACAGCGGGCTCAGGAGGGCGACGAGGGTCGCGGCGAGGATCCCTGCGGCGAACGCCATGCCGACCGGGCCTGGCCGCCTGGGCGATGCAGACATAGGGCCGAGGTCGGCAATCCCGGACCGCTGTTGCGCTTGCGTCGGCTCGACCGCATGAAGCTGAGCTCCGCGCCGCTTCGCTGGCTGTTGAGCTTCGCATCGCCTTGAGGTCTTGGCGGCGTCGAAGACGGCCCCGGACGATTGAGGGAACGTCGCCCGGGGCGTGCTGCCATGCCACCTGTCGTGGGTCGACAGGTGCACGGCGTTGGGCCATCGCTCAGCAGGAGAACCCGAGGGCTCCCCTTCAGCCTTCGGGGGTCGCCGGAGGCTGGGTGCCGGTCGCGGGTTGCGTTCCAGCAGCGGGCTGGGTGCCGGTCGCGGGTTGCGTTCCAGCAGCGGGCTGGGTGCCGGTCGCGGGTTGCGTTCCAGCAGCGGGCTGGGTGCCTGCAGCGCCCGTAGCGGGCTGGGTGCCTGCAGCGCCCGTAGCGGGAGCACTGCCACCTACCGACGGCTGCTGGATCGCGCCAGCGCTGCCCATACTCGGGGCGCTGGTGGGTGCCGTCGTCGCGGGTGCCGTCGTCGCGGGTGCCGTCGTCGCAGGTGCAGTCGTCGCCGGCGCCGTCCCTGGGATAGTGGTCGGCGGAGCCTCGGTCTTCGCCGGGAGCTCACCGCGTCGAAGCGCCCGCTTGCGGGCCCGCTTCTCCTCGCGGGCGGCGCGACGCTTCGCGCGACGCTCCTTGCCCTTGGGGACCCAGACCATCTTCGGCTTGAGCTTGATCTTTCCGCCGACGAGCGAGAAGTAGCGCTGTCCGTTCTCGTTTCCGCCGCCGATCAGGCCGAAGAGCGCGCGCCAGTGCAGCGCCGGCGTGTTCTTGTGGTTGTCTCGGCTCCACCAGGCGAGGGCCGGTCCAATGACGCCGATCTCACGCTTCTTGCGGTTCTCGCGGCGGAAGAAGATGCCCGGGAGCACCTGCGTTGTGGTCCCGCGGACCTTGATGTCCCACCAGACCCCAGCAGCGACCGTGCCGGAGTTCTTGCCGCGCTCGATGTGCCACACCAGGGGGAACTGGACGACGTCGAAGTCCTTGCCGTTACGCTTCTGGAAGTACAGGAAGGGGAAGATCGAGGTGAACGCCTTGTCCTCGCCCATCTTGTTGTCGCGCAGATAGAAGGGCAGGAGCCAGTGCAGGCGACGCTCGGCGTAGGACTCACTGAGGAAGAAGAGCGGGGGGAGGACCGCGGTCGAGACCTTGTGCGGCTTGCGGAAATTCCAGAAGACCAGCCCAGCCTCGAACCAGCGGCTGTCCTCGTCGCGGTGGGCGGCGAAGAGCGGCGGGGCGATGACGGTCGTGTGCTTGTTCTTGGTCCGGTGCTTGCGGCGGAAGTAGAGCGGGAAGGCGACGGTGGTCTCGTGCTTGCGGGTGACACCGCGGCCGACCGGGCCGGCGTACCAGGTCAGCTCCTCGCCGGGGCGGACCCGGGCGCCGGCGAGCGGCGTGAAGAAGCTGGTCCCGCGCTCATCCTTGTCAAAGTAGTAGAGCGAGAGGGCGCTGTGGGTGACCCGACCCTTGCCGTCCCGGCCGTACATGAAGAGCGGGTACGAGCCGTAGAGCGTGTAGGCGCACTTCGGGTCGTCCTCCTCGCGAAAGCCACACTTCTGGTAGCGGAACGCGAGCGGTACGACGCCGGTGAAGCGGTAGTTCTTCGCCAGGCGAAAGACGTCGACGTAGCCAGGCGCGGCGATTCCGACCCGGGTAAAGTTGAAGAGCTTCTTGTTGCCGACGGCGAAGGGGAAGGCGATCCAGGCTCGAGAACCGTTGGCCCGCTTGAAGTCGAACCAGAAGGGCAGGGCGACGGTGGTCCGCGCTTTGCTCTGCTTGTCGAGGTGGTGGTAGACGATCGGCAGCGAGATCAGGCGTCGCTCCTTCTCGTCGTCGTGCCACCAGTAGAGCGGGGCGATGCCGGCGTTGAGCGAGGTCCGGCTGAGCCGGTGAAAGCCCGGGCCGACGATCAACGTGTGGGTCTTGCGACGCTCGTCTCGGCTGTAGAAGAAGGGCAGGCCGGCGTCGACGTTGACCCCGCCCGGCTGCCGCTGGCGGAAGTAGAAGGGGACCAGCGCCAGGTTCTTGCGCGGCTTCTCACCGTCGACCCGTGTCCGCCACAGGAGCGGCGTGATCATGTCGAGGTCGTCGCCCGGGGTCCGGCGGCCGATGTAGAACGGGAAGGCGACGGTGTGCTTGGCCTTGCCGCCGCCCTCGGCCGGGCGAACGTCGCGGATAAAGAAGGGCATCAGGCCCGCGGTCTTGACGTCCCCCTGGCGCCGACCGAAGACCGGTCCGACAGCCCAGGTCCGGCCCTTGGCGGTCTTTAGCCCGCCGCCTAGGGGGGTCAGGGTCAGGACCCGATCGCCGACCTCGCGACGGTAGTAGAGGGGGAAGAGCGCCGAGTGTCGCTCGTCCTTGCGCTTGACGTCCCAGGCGAGGCCGAGGGCGCCGATGGTCCGCGAGTCTGGAGTCTTCGAGCGGACGAAGAAGGGCGAGAGGGTGAGGCGGCGCTTCTCCTTGACGTCGGTGACGTCGCCGAAGAGGAGCGGCGGGATCACGGTGTACTTGCGCTCCGACGTGCTGGCGCTGAAGAAGAGCGGCGGCAGCCCGGCGGCCCAGCCGTCGGCGCGCTTTTGGGCGTAGAAGGGCGGGACGACGAAGGTGTTGCGGTCCTTCGACTTGAAGTGCCAGAAGAGCGGCGTGACCACCTGGTGGCTGCGGTCGCCCTCTTTGCCGGTGAAGGTGAGCAGCGGCGGCAGGCCGAAGCGACGGCGCTCGCCGACCCGGGTGCTGTAGGCGAGCGGCGGGATGATCCAGCGATCGCTGCCTTTGCCGTCTGCCGCCTTCGGATCCTTGAGGTGCCAGAAGAAGGGGGTGATGACCTGATGGCTCTTGCCGTTCGGGCGCTGTCGGATCGACGTGAAGAGCGGCGGTAGGGTCACGCCCCAGCCGTCCTTCTTCGAGCGAACACCGCCGCCGAGGAGGGTGTAGACGGCGGTCTTGTCGGGGCTCTTGCGGCCGATCGCGAGCGGCAGGAGGAGGCTGGTGCTGACGCCGCTCTTGCGGTCCTTGAAGGACCACCAGAAGGGGGCGAGGGCGCTGATCCGCTGCTCGGGATCGGCGTAGGAGACCCAGGGTCCGGCGACCCAGGTCATGCTCCCCTTGAGCTTGTTCTCCGAGCGCCAGACGAGCGGCGTCACCGAGAGCAGGTCACGCTTGGGGCTCTGTGTCCGGAAGGACAGGAAGAGCGGGAGAACCGACGTCTTCAGCCCGCGGGCGCGGTCCTTGCGGCCGATGTAGAAGGGGGTCCACAGCTCCTTGCGGTTGCCGAACTCGCGGCTTTGCCAGTGGAAGAAGGGGAAGAGCGTCCGGTGCTTGGTGCCCTTGAGCTTGTTCTCGCCGCCGACGTAGAGCGGTAGGCCGACGTCGACCTTCTTCACGCCCTTGTTGACCCGGACGAAGAGCGGCGCGCCGACGAAGTAGCGCAGGTCGTTGAGCGGGTCGCTGTCCTCGAGGTTCTTCCGCCCGTACCAGAAGAGCAGGGCGCTCATCGCCTGATAGCTGTCGGGCGCCTTCTGGTGGTAGTGGAAGGGGATGACGACCAGGTTGCGGACGTACTTGTTGCCCCACCACCAGACCAGCGGGAACTGGCCGAAGTTGAACTTCTCGCCGGTCCGCTTGTAGCCCATCAGGAGGGCGCCGGCGGCCCACGACGAACTCCGCTCCGAGAACGAGCCGAAGAAGAGGGGGAGCGGCGAGATCCAGCGGCGACGGCCCTTCTTGGCGTTGTACCAGCCGAAGGTCAGGCTCAGATCGGCGTGGAAGAGCTTGTCGGGTCGGGCCTCGGTACCCGTGCGATGGATGAAGAAGGGCGGGAGGGTCAGCGCCCGGGTTCGATGGGTCTCGTAGGTCCGATCGATCCAGAAGGGCGGAACGCTGCGCTTCTTCAGCAGCTCGGGCGGATCGAGCTGCGGCCCGGTGACCATTTCTTGGTCGACATCCTGCTCATCGGCGGCCGCCTCGACGGTCGCTTCGGCCCGCGGCAGCGGCGTCGTCATCTCCGGGGCGGGAGGCTTCGCCTCACCTGAAGTCGTCGCCTCGCCGATCTTCGGCTGCGTCAGCTGAAGGCCGCCTGAGCCGCCCGCGCTGCCACCCGCGGCGGGTGCATCGCTGGGCTTGTTCGGGTCGGCAGTGTCCGCCTTCGCCTCATCGGCATCGGGCTTCGATGGGCCCTTGGGATCGAGGAGACCGCTCGGCGCGGCGCCGTCCGGCTTCGCGGCGCCGTCCGGCTTCGCGTCGCCGTCTGGCTGCGCGTCGCCGTCTGGCTGCGCGTCGCCGGCAGCCGCAGGGGCTGCGAGCGCGAGCGCAGGCGCGACGAACACGGAGGCGGGGAGGCCGAGGCCGGCGAGGACCATCGCGACCCGCAGCCAGCGGCACGCATCCGTGGACCGGGCGCCGGTTGGCCGAGAGGGCAGGCGCACTTGGAGCTCGGATGCGGTCACAGGCCGGGAGGAGATAGCCAATCCATCTTTGTAGTGTCAACCTCGAGCGACACGACATTGACAGGGGATGGTGGCGAGGCTACCTACCCTGGGCTCGCACTCTGCACTGAGATCCGTGACCCTGTGAACCGCCATAGCCCATCGGCCGAGGACGAAGTCCTGGTCATCGACCTCAACCCGCTGACCCGGACCGTGCTCTCGCACACTCTCTCGCTCGAGGTCCCACAGGCCTCGGTCCAGAAAATGCTGGACGCGACAGACGCCCGTGCAAAGGGTCCTGGAGCTCTCTCCCTGAACATTCAGTTCATCGGCGACACGACCTTGCTGGTCCGCGGTGATCTACAGGCGGAGCTCGAAGTGCCCTGCGCACGCTGCCTGGAGTCTGCGTCGGCGCAGTGCACAGCCGAGATTTGTGTCCAAGCGGTGCAGGGCGCTGTCGCCGCGGCTCCATCGAAGAGGCGGAGCAAGGACGACGAAGATGAGGATGTCGAGGTGGATCTCGACGCCCCAGACACCCTCACCTACAGCGGGCACACCCTCGATCTCCGCGAGCTGGTGGCTGAGCAGGTCGGTATGGCCTACCCGATGCGGATCCTCTGCTCCCGCGGCGAGGAGTGTCGCGGCCTCTGTTACAGCTGCGGACGAAACCTCAACGATCTCCAGGCGAGCGGGTGCGCTGCCTGTGGTGGTGAGGGCCCCGCGAAGGCCGGACCCGCGGCCACAAAAACCCCTGAATCCCCCTGGCAGGCAGCTCTCCAGGCGATTCGCGAGCGTGAGGGCGACGCCTAGCGTTCCTCCACAACTTGAGAAAACTCAGGTGGCCGGGCGTCCATTGACGCCAGCCCCGAAACAGAAGACGTTACAATCCCGCCCCCACGGTGACCCCATGGCTGTCCCCAAGAAGAAGCAATCCCCCTCCAGGCGCAACATGCGCCGCGCCAACCACGACAAGCGCACGGCTCCCGCTCTGGTGTCCTGTGCCAACTGCCAGGAGATGGTGCTCCCGCACCACGTGTGCCCCTCCTGCGGCTACTACAAGGGCCGTCAGGTCGTCGCGGTCGCCCAGGACTAGCACGCGAGCAGCGGACGGTCGGGGCTGAACCGTCTCGCCTCGACCTCCGTCGCAGACCTAATCCTTCTCACCGCGCATTCGCGGTGTTGCCGCGGACGCAGAGGGAGCCCTGGTGGACGAGCGCACGATCGCTATCGATGCTTTCGGCGCCGACACGAGCCCGGAGGTCGAGATCGCCGCTGCGGTCATCGCCGCCCGCAAGGGTCATCGCATCATCCTCGTGGGCGATGAATCGCGGCTGCGTCGCGGCCTCGTACAGCACGGCAACATCTCCCGTCTCCCGCTGAGCATTCACCACGCACCGTCCATCATCATGATGGACGACAGCCCGGCGCGCGCGATCCGGTCCAAGCCGGACGCGTCGATGCCCGTCGCCTTCGAACTCGTCAAACGCGGGGTCGCCCAGGCCGTCGTCTCGGCGGGAAACTCTGGGGCGATGCTCGCGTGCGGTCTGTTTAAGTACGGTCGGATCAAAGGCGTCGATCGGCCAGCGATCGCCTCGTCGATCCCCGGTCCGAAGGGCTCCTGCGTCCTCCTCGACATGGGCGCCAATGTCGAGTGCCGGCCGATCAATTTGGTCCAATTTGCGGTGATGGGGGCCGTGTTCGCCAGGGTCAGCGGTGCCCGCCAGCGGCCGGTCGTCGGCGTTCTCGCCAACGGCGCGGAGGTCAGCAAGGGGACCGAGCTCACCCGGACGACCGATCGTCTCCTCCGCGAGCACCCGAGCCCGGGCTTTCGCTACCGTGGATATGTCGAGGGGAGCGATCTCTTCAGCGGGGAGGTCGACGTCGCGGTGACCGACGGCTTCACCGGCAACGTCGCGCTGAAGTCGATCGAGGCGACGGCGAGGGCGTTGACCTCCCTCGTCCGCGAGGAGATCACCGGGAGACGGCTCGGCAAGATCGGTGCGGCCCTGATGACGCCTGGGCTACGCGCGCTCAAGCGACGGATCGATCCCGACTCCTACGGCGGCGCTCCGCTCCTCGGGGTCGAGGGCATTGCGATGATCTGTCATGGCGGATCCACGGCGCAGGCGATCGTCTCGGCGGTGAAGCTCGCGGCCGACTACATCGACAGCGGGCTTACGCCCGGCCTACGTGAAGCGATCGGTTCCCACCGCGATCTCTTCGCCGCCGCGAAGGGCGAGGCTGAGCCCGTGAGGAAGGGTCACGAAGAGTCATGAACGCATCCAGCGAGAGCAGCATCACGTCCGTTCCCTACGCCTTTCTCTTCCCCGGCCAGGGCTCTCAGGAGGTCGGCATGGGGAAAGCGCTCGCCGAGCGCTATCCCGCCGCGCGCGAGGTTTTCGCGGCGGCAGACGAGGCCCTCGGCTTCTCCCTCAGCGAACTTTGTTTCGCAGGCGAGCCAGCTGAGCTGGGGCTCACGGCGAACACTCAGCCGGCGATCCTGACCTGCTCGATCGCCGCCCTCGCGGCGCTGCGCTGCGAACTCGGCGACGCGTTTGTCGACGGTGCCGAGGTCTGTCTTGGGCACTCGCTCGGCGAGTTCTCAGCGCTCGTCGCCGCAGGTGCGATCGACTTTGCCGACGCGGTCCGCCTGGTGCGGCTCCGCGGCCAGGCGATGCAGGAGGCGGTGCCCGCCGGCGTCGGTGCGATGGCGGCGATCCTCAAGCTCGATGCGGACGTCGTCGAAGAACTCTGCGCAGCGGCGTCAACGGGGGCCGAAGTGGTCAGCCCCGCCAATGAGAACGGTGGCGGTCAGATCGTCATCGCCGGGCATGCGGCGGCAGTCGACCGCGTGGTCGCAGCGGCGAAGGGGGCGAAGGGTCGCGCCATCCAGCTCAAGGTGTCCGCACCTTTCCATTGCTCGCTGATGACCCCGGCGGCTGAGCGGCTCGCGGCGGCGATCGAGACGGTCATGGTGAAGCCGCTCAAGACTCCGATCATCAATAACGTGGACGCGGCGCTGAACCGGAACGCGGCCCAGGTGAAGGGAGACCTCGTGCGACAGGTTACCGAGCGGGTGCGCTGGGAGGCGTCGGTGCGAAGCGCTGTGCACATGGGCGTCGGTCGGGCTTTTGAGGTCGGCCACGGTCGTGTGCTCGCAGGCCTGATCAAGCGGATCGATCGCACCTTGAGCGTCTCGCCCGTAGGTTCCCCAGCTGACATCGATGTGCTAAAGGACGGGCCTCGTGACTGACTCCGAGAAGCCCGTGCCCCCGCCCTCTTGGCAGCTATCCGGCAAGGTCGCCCTTGTCACCGGTGGCTCCCGTGGGATCGGAAAGGCAATCGCGACGCTGCTCGCGGCTCGCGGGGCGACGGTCGCCGTCAACTACGCTCGCAGCGAGGCCGCCGCCGCCGAGGTCGTCGAGACGATCAGAGCCGCCGGCGGAACGGCGCGAGCATATGGCTTCGACGTCGCCGACACGGCGGCGGTCGACGCCTCGATCAAGGGCATCGCCAAGGACCTCGGCGGTCTTCACATCCTCGTGAACAACGCCGGGATCTCGATCGACGGGCTCCTCCTGCGAGCCAGCGTCGACGATCTTCAGAAGACCCTCGCGGTCAACCTCACCGGCGCCTTCGCCTGCTCGAAGGCCGCGGCCCGCTTCCTGCTCAAGGCGCGGACCGCCGGGCGGATCATCAACATCGCCTCGGTCGTCGGCGAGCAGGGCAACGCAGGTCAGTCCATGTACGCCTCCTCAAAGGCCGGGCTCATCGGCATGACCAAGTCCCTCGCCCGCGAGCTTGCGCCGCGGGGGGTCACGGTCAACGCCGTCACCCCGGGCTTCATCGAGACCGACATGACGGCCGGTGTCTTCGACGAGGCGGCCCGCGCCGCGCTGCTTGCCAGTATCCCGCTCTCGCGGGTCGGCGACACGGCCGAGGTCGCCGAGGCGGTCGCATACTTGGCCTCGCCGGCGGCGGCCTACATCACGGGCCACGTCCTCCGGGTCAACGGCGGCCTGAACATCTAGGCTCATCGAGCCTGTGGATTCCACTACCTAGAAACGACAACGAGAAATCAGAGGAGAGAAGGCCATGTCCGCGGATATTCAGGCGAAAGTCACGGAGATCATCGTCGACCAGCTCGACGTCAAAGAGAGCGAAGTAGAGCCCGGGAAGAGCTTCACCGACGACCTCGGCGCCGACTCGCTGGCGATCGTCGAGCTTGTGCTCGCACTCGAAGACAACTTCGACATTAAGATCCCCGACGAAGAGGTCGACAACATCAAGACTGTCGGCGACGCGATCGCGTACATCAAGGCCCGTCAGGGCTGATCGGCGTTGTTGTGGCCCAGCGTAGGGTAGCAGTCACAGGCCTCGGTGTTATCAGCCCGCTAGGCGTCGGGATCGAGGACAACTGGCGCAGGCTCTGCGCTGGTGACTCGGGCGTCGGCCCGATCACTCGCTTCGACACGACCGACTTTCCGGCGAAGATCGCCGGTGAGGTCAAGGACTTCGACACCACCCGGTGGTTCGCCAAGCGTGAGCTCCGGCAGATGGATATCTTCATCCAGTACGGGGTCGCCTGCGCTGCGATGGCGGTGGAGCAGGCGGGGCTCGATCGAGACCCACCGGCTCCGGAGCGCTGCGGTGTCTATGTCGGCGCCGGCCTCGGCGGGATCACGACGATCGAGGCGACGATCCATACGCTGCGCGAGAAGGGACCCCGCCACGGCATCAGCCCCTACTTTGTCCCGGCGTTGATCATCAACCTCGCGAGCGGGCAAATCTCGATGCGCCACAACTGTAAGGGGCCGAACATGGGCCACGTCTCGGCGTGCGCCACAGGTTCGCACTCGATAGGCGAGGCCGCGCGGCTGATCGGCTACGGCGAGGCTGACGTGATGATCGCGGGCGGTACCGAGTCGACGGTGACACCGGTCTCGATCGGCGGCTTCGCCTCCGCGCGGGCCCTCAGCACCCGCAACGACGATCCCCAGGGGGCCTCTAGACCCTTCTCCGCGAGCCGTGACGGCTTTGTCCTCTCCGAGGGGGCCGGCGTCATGGTCCTCGAGGCGTGGGAGCACGCGAAGGCCCGCGGTGCGCCGATCCTCGCCGAACTGGTCGGCTACGGCCGCAACGCCGACGCCCACCACATCACCCTGCCGTCGCCCGACGGCGAGGGGGCCCAGCGCTGCATGCGTCTCGCGCTCGCCGACGCAGGCCTTGCACCCGAGGCGGTCGGCTACATCAACGCCCACGGGACCTCGACCGCTGCCGACGCGATCGAGACCAAGGCGATCCGCGAGGTCTTCGGTAAATACGCCTACAACGGCCTCGCTGTCTCGTCGACGAAGTCGATGACCGGTCACCTCCTCGGCGCAGCTGGATCGTTTGAGGCAGCCGCGTCGATCATGGCTCTCAGGGAGGGCGTGCTCCCGCCGACGATCAACCTCACGGATCCCGATCCGGCCTGTGACCTCGACTACGTGCCCCTAGAGGCGCGCAGGAGCGACGCCGAGTACGCGATGTCGAACTCATTCGGTTTCGGCGGGACCAACGCTGCGTTGATCTTCCGGAGGGTCTCCTCGTGAGGCTTCATCTCGGCTCGGATCATGGAGGCCTCGCCCTCCGAGCTTTGCTCGCCGAGGTGCTGAGCGCCGCCGGCCATGAGATCGTCGGCATCGCCGGGCCGCTCGAGGCGGGCGTCTCGGTCGACTATCCCGAGGTCGCCGTTGAGCTCTGTCGCCGTGTGCTCGCCGACGGCGCTGGAACCCGCGGTGTCCTGATCTGTGGCACCGGGCAGGGCATGGCCATGTCCGCCAACAAGATCGCCGGGATCCGAGCCGCGGTCGTCAGCGACTGCTTTAGCGCCCGGATGGCCCGCGAGCACAACGACGCGAACATCCTCTGCCTGGGTCAACGAGTGCTCGGCGACGAGCTCGCCAAACTCATCGTCGAGACCTTTCTTGCCGCTGACTTCGAAGGTGGTCGCCACGCGCGGCGGGTCGCCAAGCTCGACGCGGCGGGAGGGTCGTAGCCGGCGTGTTCTGTCCCGTCTGCCGCGGCCAGAGCACGAAGGTTCTCGACTCGCGCGACAGTCGGGACGGGGGAATCCGTCGCCGTCGCCAGTGCCTCGAATGCGGCCATCGCTTCACCACCCGAGAGCGGGTGGAGACCACCATGCCGGTGGTGATCAAGCGCAGCGGTGCTCGACAGAACTTTGATCGCTTGAAGATCCTCAGCGGCCTCCAGATCGCCTGTCGCAAGCGGCCGATCGATGAGGACAAGCTCGAGGAGATCGTCCACGCGGTCGAGCTCTGGGCGGCGACCCGGGGGGAGAAAGAGATCCGCGCTGAAGAGATCGGCGGCAGGATCATGCACCACCTCTACGGGACCGATCAGGTCGCCTACGTCCGTTTTGTCTCGGTCTATCGCTCCTTCGACACGGCCTCGGAGTTCGAGCGTCTCCTCGTCGAGATGGAGAAGGCCGAGCACGTGAGCGTCGACGGTCAGCGCAACCTCTTCGAGTTCGACAAGGCGGGCAGGGCGGTCGCGGTCGCTCCGCCGGAGGAGGTGCCCGCCGCCGCGCCGCCAGCAAGACGCAAGCGCAAGCCCAGGAGCAAGACCAAGCCGAAGGTCGAAGCCAAGGACGGTGGGGCATGAGCGTCGAGCGTCCAGGGGATGAGCGCTGGATGGGACTCGCCGTCCGTCTCGCCCGTCACGGGACCGGCTCGACGTACCCAAACCCCTGCGTCGGCGCGGTCGTGGTGAAGGGCGACAGACTCCTCGGGTCGGCCTGCTCAGCGGTGACAGGAGGGCCCCACGCGGAGGTTCGAGCGTTACAGGAGGCCGGCGAAGAAGCCCGCGGTGCGACAGTCTACGTGACCCTGGAGCCCTGCTCGCACTTCGGTCGGACACCGCCGTGCACCGCCGCGCTCATCGATGCCGGCGTCGCCCAGGTGGCCTATGGGGCGAGGGACCCAGCGGCCCACGCCAGCGGACGGGCGAGGGACATGCTCGTGGAGGCCGGTGTTGAGGTCCGCGAGGGAGTGCTCGGCGAGCGCTGTCGCCGGGTCCACGCCCACTACATCCACCATGAGACCACGCGTCGGCCCTTCATCGCGCTCAAGTCGGCGACCTCGCTCGACGGTCGGATCGCGACGGCGTCGGGAGACAGCCGCTGGATCACCGGCGAACCCGCACGGGCCTATGTCCACCGCCTGCGGGCGCGCTACCACGGGATCGCGGTCGGCGTCGGCACGCTGCTCGCCGACGATCCGCAGCTCAACGTCCGCCTGGTCCAGGGCGTGGATCCCCAGCCTGTCCTCTTCGACACTCACCTGCGAAGCCTCGCGGCTGCTCCTCGGCCCCGCCTGCTCAGCGCCGGGACGCTGGTTCTCCACGGTCCCAACGTTCGCGCAGAGCTCTGTGAGGAGCTCGCGTCTACCGGGGCGGAGGGCATTGAGGTCGAGCTCGGCGATGACGGATCGGTCAGCGTACCTGCGGCGCTCGACGCCCTCGGCGAGCGGTCGATCCGCTCGCTCCTCGTCGAAGGAGGCGGCCGACTCCTCGCCTCCTTTGTCGCCGCCGAGGCGTGGCAACGGTGGTTCTACTTCCAGGCGCCGCGCTTCCTCGGTGATGGGGTCCCCGTTCTCGGGGGTCTCGGGTGGCCGACTGTCGCGCAGGCTCCGCATCCTGCGGTCGTGAGGCGGCGACGCTTGGCGGACGATCTCCTGACCATCCTGGCGCCGCGCAAGGGCTGATCCCAGCCGCGACAGCAAAGCTCACGTGGCGACTCGCCTGCGGAGCGCGGGGCTTTTGTGTCATAACCCCGCCCATGTTCACCGGCTTGGTCCAGAGCGTCGGCACGATCGCGGGGATCGAGGCGCGTGCGCAGAGCAAGCGTCTGCGGATCGCCGCCGAGCTTCGACCCGACGACCGGATCCTTGGGGCGAGCGTCGCGATCTCGGGGGTCTGCCTGACGGTCGTCAGCGCGACCCCCGAGTCCTTCGAGGTTGACGCAGCCTTCGAGACCCTCGCGAAGACCACCCTAGAGTCCTTTCGCGTGGGGACTCGGGTGAACCTCGAGCCGGCCCTCCGGGTCGGCGATGCGCTGGGGGGCCACTTGGTCTCCGGGCATGTCGACGGTGTCGGTCGTCTGCGCAGTCGTGGCCCCCGCGGTGACGCGATCCTGATGTGGTTCGACGTCCCCGCGGAGCTTCGCCGCTTCATCGCCGAGAAGGGCTCGATCTGCATCGATGGGATCAGCCTGACGGTGAACGAGATCGACACGTCCGGCTTCGCTGTCGGCCTCATCCCCCATACCCTGAGCGTGACGACCCTCGGCTCGCGCCGAGTCGGCGACCGCGTCAACCTCGAGGTCGATCTGATCGCACGCTATGTCGAGCGGCTCGTCCGCGCTGAGAAGGATGACCCCTCAGGAGGGGTCACCTGGGCGACCCTCGCCGAGTCCGGATTTGGCGGCCCCAAGCCCTAGCTGACCGGCCCAATTCCACACCACCCAGAAGTCGAAGGAAAGAGCATGAGCGACGCTAACCTAGCCCACGTCGAGCGCTGCATCGACATCATCCGCAAGGGCGGGATGATCATTCTCGTCGACGACGAGGACCGTGAGAACGAGGGCGACCTCGTCATCGCAGGCGAGCACTGCAACGCGGACCATGTCAACTTCATGTGCCGTGAGGGGCGGGGCCTTATCTGCCTCTCCCTGACCGCGGATCGGGTCGCGGAGCTCGATCTGCCGATGATGGTCAAGACCGACGCCGGCAGCATGGGCACGGCCTTCACCGTGTCGATCGAGGCGCGCCGCGGCGTGACGACCGGCATCTCGGCGGCCGATCGCGCCGAGACCATCCGCGTCGCCTCGGACGCGCAGTACGGCGCCGCCGACATCGTCTCTCCCGGTCATATCTTCCCGCTCCGGGCCCAGCCGGGCGGCGTCCTGGTCCGCTCGGGGCACACCGAGGGGTCGGTCGATCTGGCCCGCCTCGCCGGTCTTCGCCCAGCCGGGGTCATCTGCGAGATCATGCGCGACGACGGCGAGATGGCCCGGATGGACGACCTCGAGGTCTTCGCCAAGCGCCACGAGCTCGAGATCCTCTCGATCGCCGATCTGATCGCCTATCGGATGCAGCGCGAGATCCTCGTCGAGCGGGTCGCGAGCGCGCCGCTGAGCTCCGAGCTGCTCGGGCTCTCGGAGGCCGACGGCTGGACGATCCGGGTCTTCCGTTCGCGCGTCGAGCCGCGAGTCGACTACGTGACCCTGAGCAAGGGAGTGCTCGAGCAGAACGGTGAGGGCGACGATGCGATCCTCTGCCGAGCGCAGCGAGCCAACCTGCTCGGCGACGTATTTGGCCTCTCGCGGGACAACTCCTCAGCCCGGATGCGCGCCGCGGTTCGCCAGATCGAGGCCGCCGGTCGCGGCGTATTCCTCTATGTGGTCGGCTCGAACCTCTCGAGCATCGAGCTTGCCGCCCCTGGCGACCGTCGTGAGCCCCGCCCGCTGCCGAAGCCGGCAGAGGCTGGCTTTCGCGAGTTCGGCCTCGGGGCGCAGGTGCTCAAGAGCCTTGGGATCCGCAGGATCCAGGTCATGACCAACAACCCGCGGAAGATCATCGGCCTCGAAGGCTACGGCATCGCCACCCTCGGGTCGGTCCCCTTCGGAGACAGCGCCTCGTGAGCGCGGCGCGGCCCCGGGCGATCCTCTGCGTCGCCGGAGGGATCGCCGCGTACAAGGCACCCGCGCTGGTGCGGGCTCTGGTGAAGGAGGGCTTTGAGGTCCGGGTCCTGCTCACCGACGCTGCTCGGGCCTTCGTCAGCGAGCTCGCGCTGGCCTCGGTCTCTGGGCACCCGGTTCGGATCCGCCTCCTCGACGCGAGCGAAGAGGGGACGATCGGCCACATTGATCTCGCAGACTGGGCCGACCTGATCATCGTCGCCCCAGGCACCGCCAACCTGATGGCCCGCGCCGCCCATGGGCTCGCGGATGACCTGGTCTCCTGTGTGCTCCTCGCGACCCTGGCCCCGGTGCTCTGGGCTCCGGCGATGAACACCAACATGTGGCGGCACCCGGCGACTCAGGAGAACCTGGCGACGCTGAGGTCCCGTGGGGCGCACGTCATCGGCCCAGGTAGCGGCGATCTCGCCTGCGGTTGGGTCGGGGAGGGGAGGATGAGCGATCCCCCGGAGATCGCTGCGCAGGCGCGGCGGCTCCTCCAGAGGAGGAGCCTTTGGTCGGGCCGACGTGTGCTCGTCTCCGCGGGACCGACCCGGACATTCATCGATCCCGTCCGCTTTGTCGCCAACGCCTCGACCGGAGCGATGGGGTTTGCGATCGCCGAGGCCGCTGCGGAGCTCGGCGCCGACGTAACGCTGGTCGCAGGCCCCGTCGACAGGCCGACCCCGCGGGGGGTCACGCGCGTCGACGTCGAGACGGCCGCGGAGATGCACACGGCGCTCTCTGAGGGGCTCGCCGCGGCGCCTGTCGACCTGGTCGCGATGGTCGCCGCGGTCGGCGATCTTGAGTTCGACGGGGCATCGGAGAAGCTGCCCAAGACCGATCTGCTCGCCCGCCTAGGATCAGCCACCTGGCGCCAGGGAGTCGACATCCTCGCGAGCCTCACCGCCGCCGCTGGCCCGCAGACCCGCTTCCTCGGCTTCGCCGCGCAGACGGTCGACGGCGATGGAGCCGAGGCCGAAGCCCAACTTGTCCGTCTCGGCGAGGCCAAGCTCGCGTCCAAGGGCGCTGACGCGGTCTTCGTCAACCGTGTAGGCGTCCCCGGCCTCGGCTTTGCGAGCGCGACCAACGGTGGGACGTTGATCCTCTCGGAGAAGATCGCAGGTGAGGGCCCGCGGCTTCGGGCTTCGGGACCACCGATCCCGAAGCCCGCGCTTGCGAGATGGCTCTTAGGACAGCTTGACGTGGTGCTCTGGCCGGGGGCCGACAGGGATGGCTGAGGACTACCGGCGCGTGGCGAAGAGCCTCGCGGTTCACCTGGCGCACCTCCGGGAGTATCGAGGTCTCCGCTTTGCCTCTGCACAGCGGTGGCCGAGCGAGGAGCCGCGGGATGCGGACCAGGTCGTCGACGCGGAGCAGGATGTCGCAAGTCCGGCGAGCGATCGCCGAGAGGACTCCCCGGAGGCGTCGCGTGCACCGGCTGAGGACGATCCTCGCAGCGCTCCCACAATGGCCCCGCACGAGCGACGACCGCCCTCGTCACCGGCCTCGCCCCTGCGCCCAGCTCCAGCGCCTCATCGGCCTTCGCCGTCCGGGGCCGCCCCGCACGAGCGACCGCCCTCGTCACCGGCCTCGCCCCTGCGACCGCAGACATCACCGGCCGCTGGCCCGCAGGCACCGTCCTCATCGCGCGCTGAGACGAGACGAGGTGGGCTACCAGGGCGCGGGCCCTCCGCGGCGCCACCATCTCCAGGTTCGCGGGACATCGCCGAGCAGCGAGGGCGCACTCAACGTGCTGCGCCACGACAGCCGGGCATCGTGGAGCCCGGATCTTCCGCTCCGTCGTCCCCGTCCCCTCGCGGCGGACCGTCGCGACCGCGGAGAGCATCCTCGCCCACGTCGGTCGCTCCGACCGCAGGAGATCTGGCGGAGGCTGCTCGGCAAGCGCCGAGAGGCGCACCGCAGCGCCCACCGTCGCCGGGCGGCGGCAGAGAGCGGACAAGAGACGAGCTGACCAAGAGGAGAGCCGACTCTACGTCGCTACGGGCGAAGGCTAGCGAGTGGAGCGCAGCGCAGAAGCTCGAATACCTGCGTGATCGCAGCATCGGCGACTGTCGCCGCTGTGCGCTCTCGCAGGGGCGGACGAACATCGTCTTTGGTGTCGGCAACCCGGAGGCTGAGCTGATGTTCGTCGGCGAGGCGCCGGGCTTCAACGAGGATCGCCAGGGCATCCCCTTCGTCGGCCGGGCGGGGGAACGCCTCAACATCTGGCTCGACATTCTCGGTGTACCCCGAGACAACGCCTACATTGCCAACGTTCTCAAGTGTCGTCCGCCGAACAACCGGGACCCGCACCCCGTCGAGGTCGCCCGCTGCTCGGCCTTCCTCCACGCCCAGATCCGAGCTATCCAACCCAAGGTGCTGGTCGCCCTCGGCCGCTTCGCGGGGAACTTGCTCACTGGCTCAGAGCAGCTCCCGCTCTTCAGGATGCGGGAGCGGGTCTTGACCTATCGCGAGGCGAAGCACGGGACGACGGCGCCGGTCATCGTCACCTACCACCCCTCCTACGTGCTGCGGCAAAGCGGTGATGCGCCCCCGGGCAAGAGCAAAGAGGACCAGCTCGTTCTCTCCGACCTGCGTCAAGCTGTCGGTTTTCTGCGAGCGGGTCGGCGTCCGTGAGACGATCACCGTCGCGTCCGTGAGACGATCATCGTCGCGTCCGTGAGACGATCATCGTCGCGTCCGTGAAAGGATCGCGGCGTGTCCGTGAAACGATCCTCGTCGCGTCCGTGAAACGATCGCGGCGTGTCCGTGAAACGCTCCTCGTCGCGTCGACGCGAACGAGGCGCTCGCGCTCGACACGTTGCTCGTTGTTCGCGGCTGGTCCGCGTAGAACGCGTACGCCTATGTCGTAGACGCTTCGACATGACGCGACGAGGAGCGAGTTCTCTCCGTGAAAGAGGTTGACGCTGAACCGACCACTTTCTAAAGTGCGAGGTCCTGTTTCGCGGGGATGTGAGTGAATGACCAAGGCCGAGCTCATCGAGAAAATTGCCAAGTCTCGTACCCTCCCGCCGGACGTCTCCAAAAAGCTAATCCAACAGGTCCTCGATCTGGCCTTTGACGAACTCGGCGGCTACTTCACACGCGCCCGAGTGACCAAGAAGCAGAGCCCGCGCTTCACCTATCCAGGCTTCGGGACCTTCACGAAGAAGCAACGACAGGCGCGCAAGGGGGTCAACCCGCGGACCCTCGAGCCGATGCAGATCGACGCGAGCTTCACCGTCGACTTCCGCCCCGGCATTGAACTCAAGCGCAGCCTCAACGGTGCGCCGGCGAAGACCAAGACGACGACCAAGACGACGACCAAGGCGACGACCAAGGCGACGAAGCCCGCAACGCCGCGCCTTGAGGTCGTCGAGGTTGAGGCGCCGCTTCGCGGTCTCCGCAGCCGCGATGAGATTGAGCTCGACTCCTACGACGCGGAATACGATCCGAGCCTCTTCGGCGTGGAGCAGCCGGTGCTCCCCGAGCCGCCGATGCAGCGGGTTCGCGATCGTCGCGCGAAGTCCAAGGACGTCGGCTAGAGTTCGAGCTGTCCGGCGACGCTCCGCACTTCCGTGAGCGGGGGAGCAATCGTTGCGGTTGAGCTCGGTTGTCCGTCGCCTCGTCCAGGGAGAGGAAGGTGCTCGTGGGATCGCTGGACCGCGTGGAGCAGACCCCGCGGCTCGCAGGCTTGTGTCGAACCCTGCGTGACGCACCGATCAGGGCGAGGAGTCACTCCTCTCCGCCTATGACGACTGACACGAAAAACGCCCGCAGAGCTGTCTCTGCGGGCGTTTTTAGGAGGATAGGGGGTCTCTAGTCGCGACCGACGCGCTTCGGAGCGGGCGCTGTCTTGTCGCTGAGGGTCGTGCCCGAGGCGGTGCCGCTGACGGGACCGGGCTTGGGATCCGCGGGAGCATCGCGGATGGTGCTGTTCTCGC
>Ga0316189_10001910_pt1 | contig 20620 bp, 16 predicted proteins | sample LowCovwburrow_MG_FD_204930 | JGI IMG/M metagenome (GOLD analysis project Ga0316189, IMG submission 204930) | Coastal sediment microbial communities from Maine, United States - Lowes Cove worm burrow | ecosystem: Environmental > Aquatic > Marine > Coastal > Sediment | place: USA: Maine... | reverse complement strand
CGATTTACCGCTAGATAATAATAAAGTCTTGCTTGGTGCCCTTATAGACAAGTTAATACCGCTCAACAGGATCGATATTCCTGCCAACACGCGTTTAGCTTTATTGGAGTGTTATCGCAAACCAGTCAATGACCTTATTTTTAGTCGTAATGTCGACACGGTTAAACTTGAAATATCTGAACCCAGCGCTTTTGAGGCTGAAATCAAACGGCTTAATCTATTCCTCGGAGAGCTAACTCTCGGCTATAAAACTGTTTTGATGTCCGCCTATCAGCAAGGGCATAGACCCAATACCGACGATGTTTTTTTATTCTCTATCATCCGTAGTGCTGAACTCCTCAGTTTGTCTGTGATTCATGCCTTTCGACATTATCTAATGGCACCCACTGATGCCATTCATGATTTACATCAACTCTATATTTATTGTGAAGCCAATCAGGTCTTGAATAAAAAAGTTTCATTAAAAATAGCCAGTACCAAAAAAGCGTTTATACACTTCTATAATCAGCTTATGCTAACCGGGATCGCCGATCCGTATAGCCTCGATAAATATGATGTTTTCAGGCTATATCGCTTAATGGCAAAAATGGCTGATAAAGTTGAAATCAGTGTTTTAGCCCCACACCATAGAGAGGCGCATAGCACGGCGATTTTAAGTAGTTATTTTTGTATTGATTGTACTGGCGATAACATGCCAACTCCCCTCCATCATATGACGCAAGCTAAACGTCAACTTGTTGAAACAAGAATGCTTAACCTTCATGGCGTTTTACTCACCATTGAGCAAATATTCCAAGCCGCGGCATCCGCCACCGGTCGAGTTGTATTCGATTTAGATATTCAGCTACTTAAACGCGTCATCCCACAATTTAATGCCAGTTATCAACGACAATTTCAGCGCTTGGCGAGTGTGCCCGCTCGACCCATCAGACTGGCAGCTGGCATTGCAGAGATTCATCGTTGTTTAAGCGATGTTGAGTCCAGCTTCACCACTGAATGGACGACTGTAAGTCAAGGTGATGGCGGTATGATGGTACAGTGCGAGAAAAAACAGGCTGGGATCCACAATAATGGTGACATTATGGTTATTTTTGAGCAAGACTTACCGCCAAGGTTGGCCACCATACGCTGGCTTCAAACGAATAATGACAGTGTCGTACAAATTGGTCTACAACTTCACCCAGGCACCCCTGCCGCTGTTTACTTTACCCCTGATAGTAAAACTGATATTTCAAAAGCTTTACTACTGCCCAAGCTAGAAGATATCAACCAAGCTGAGACGGTTATTGTAGAAAAGGGTGTTTATTCACACCGGCGTGTATTACGTATCAACAACGATGAAAAAATTTATACAATTGTGGCACAAGAGTTGTTAGATAATACACTCAACTATGAACAATTTAGTTTTATGCTAAAAGTCAGTTCTCACTAGAACTTTGTACTGTCAACGCTGTCAGTTTAGAAACGGATTTAGGGAAATCAACCATGCGTATACTGCTCAAAATTATTGCTGTCATTATTATTCTCGTGATCGCAGGCCTCATTGTCTTACCCTTTGTCATTGACCCCAACGACTATAAACAGCAAATTTCTGAACAAGTAGAAAAAACGACTGGCCGCACCTTAACCTTTAAGGGCGATATTGGGTTATCTGTTTTCCCGTGGGTTGCACTTGAGTTAGGCCCTCTCAGCCTCAGTAATGCAGCTGGATTTAGTGCTGATCATTTTGCCAAGATCGATGCCGCTCAAGTACGCATCAAATTAATGCCGTTATTACGAAAAAAATTAGAAATGGATACCATCGTTCTTGATGGCTTGGTGCTGAATTTAGAAAAAAATAAATCTGGTTCCACTAACTGGGATGACCTAGCTAAGCAATCGACTGATCAAAAAGTTGAAGACAATATGCCTTCCAATAAAAAGGGTGATAATGCTTCAGCCACTGGACTTGCCGCATTAAGTATTGCAGGTGTGCAATTAAGTGATGCCAACATTGTTTGGTCGGATAAAGCCACTGGCACGCATTACGATATCAAGCACTTCAATTTAACCACTGATCCGCTTGTCCCTGGCGAGCCCACTGCCGTTGACATGGACTTTGATCTTAGCAGCACAACACCTCAAATAGCGGCACATATCGCCTTGGATTCACAGCTGGCAGTTGATTTGGAAAAACAACTTTATCGCTTGAGTGACCTCAGCTTTAAAACACATGCTGAAGGCGAAGCACTCCCACTGCCAAAAATTGACTTAGCCATAAATGGTGATGTAAATGCTGATTTAGCAAAACAAACCGTTGATTTATCTAAACTCATTATTCAAATACAAGACCTTGTCGTTAAAAGTACAATTAATGCCAGTCAGGTGCTCTCAGACCAGCCTAGCTTTAGCGGTGACCTCACTATTGAACCGTTTAATTTAAGACAATTAACGAAGCAATTGGCTATCGAATTACCCATTATGGCTGATGATAGCACGCTCGAACTAGTCCAATTAACTAGCCAATTATCGGGCTCTAATGACCATATCAACCTCAATAATCTGCAAGCCAAACTTGATCAAAGTGCACTGACGGGCCAACTCGGTGTGAAACACTTTGATAAACCGGCTATCAGCTTTAAATTAGCTTTAGATGAGATTGATGCCGACCGCTATATGCCACCTGTTTCACAGGATACTAAGGCAACTACAAAGCAAACGGCGCCACCTGCAACATCAGGTGCTGCTGCTGCCAGTCAATTACCGCTTGATACCCTGCGCGAACTCAATTTAAAGGGCAGCTTTAACATTGGTAAATTGAAGATCAGTGGCACTCACAGTGAAAATATTCATATCAATATCGCTGCTAACAAAGGGGTCATTAAGCTACAACCGATGAGCGCCAATCTCTATCAAGGCCAATACAATGGTAATGTTAACTTAGATGCCAGTGGTAAAAGCCTAAAAATAAATATCGATGAGAAGCTGACTGATGTCCAAGCAGGTCCCTTACTCAAAGATCTCAATGGTGATAATAAAGTGTCTGGCACCGTTAACGGCAAAATTAAATTATCTGGCCGAGGTAAAACCACTGAGCAAATTAAACAAACATTATCAGGCAATGGTGATTTTTCATTTACCGATGGTGCCTTGAAAGGTATTAATATTGCTGAAAGCATTCGCAAGGCCAAAGCAACCTTTAAAGGTGAGAGTCTCGCGCCATCAACGGAAGCCGTCAAAACTGACTTCTCGAGTCTCACCGGATCTTTTACTGCTAAAAATGGCATATTCAACAACCAAGATTTGGCAATGATGTCTCCGTTGCTTCGAATCAAAGGCGCTGGCACAGCCGATCTTACTAAAGAAGTTATTGATTACACTTTAGGCGTTTCTATTGTCGAAACCTCAAAAGGTCAACAAGGTAAAGAATTGGCAGATCTAAAAGGGCTCACTGTACCAGTCAAAATATCCGGTAGCTTTAGCGACCCTAAACCGACCGTTGATTTAGCCACTTTATTTAAAGACAACGCCAAAGCAAAAATCGACGAAAAATTGGATGCAGAAAAACAGAGACTGAAAGACAAAGTCAATGAAAAATTATCAGATAAATTAGGTGACGAATTAGGTGGACTACTCGGTGGAGGTTTATTGGGCAATAAAAAACCAGATCCTGAAACCGAACCTGATGCAAAACAAGCTCCATCAGAAACGACACCTAAGCAATCGCCTGAGGACGAATTAAAAGATATGATTGGCGGCAAGCTAAAAGGGTTGTTTTAACTATTAACCCTGTAGCCGTTTCATCAGTGCCCGTGCTCGCGTCCTTTAGCGCCCGATTACTAACATGGTTTGAACTTCATGGCCGTAAAGACTTGCCTTGGCAGCATGACATTACGCCTTATCATGTCTGGCTATCAGAAATCATGCTTCAGCAAACCCAAGTGTCAACCGTTATCGACTACTACACCCGCTTCATCTCGCACTATGGAGATATAACAGCACTTGCCAACGCCGAGCTTGATGATATTTTAGCCTTGTGGACCGGTTTAGGTTACTACGCGAGAGCCAGAAACTTACATCAAGCCGCCAAAATAATGCTTGAGCAACATCAAGGTGAAATGCCAACTACGCTTGATCAATTAATCGCCTTACCCGGTGTGGGTCGCTCAACAGCAGGCGCGATCATGGCACTCGCTCATCAGCAACGTTATCCAATTTTAGATGGTAATGTAAAGCGTGTTTTAGCGCGTTATGCAGCCGTCTCTGGCTGGCCAGGACAGAAACCCGTCGAACAACAGCTCTGGCAATTGGCTGAAGATTTGCTGCCACAAACACAGATTTCGCACTATATTCAAGCGCAAATGGACCTCGGCGCAACTATTTGCAAGCGCAGCAAGCCACTTTGCTCACTTTGTCCTTTGCAAGCTGACTGTAAAGCATTTCAATTGGGAAGTCCGCAAGATTATCCTAGTCCAAAACCTAAAAAAATAATGCCTACTCGGCAAACTCACTGGTTAGTTGCCCGAACTACTAACGGCTCAATTCTGCTTGAACAAAGGCCTAACCGCGGTATCTGGGGCGGCTTATGGAGTTTCCCCGAGTTTGATAATACCAAAGAATTGGCCCAGTTTAGCCAGCAAAATTTTGACGCTAACAGTGAAAACATTCAGGCTCAGACAGCAATTCATCATGTTTTTACACACTTCAAACTGGACATTTTCCCCCATCTGGTACACTCTTCTATCTATAACCAGCAGATAGATCACAATAAAACTGTTGGCTGGTATACAATAAGCGATGCATTACGGCTCGGATTGCCTGCGCCTGTTAAAGCATTTTTAACGTTATTAGAGTAAAGAGGAGCACATGGCACGTCTTGTCCATTGCATAAAATTAGGCAAAGAAGCTGAAGGTATGGATTTTCCTCCATACCCCGGTGACTTGGGCAAGCAAATCTATGAATCCGTCTCTAAGGAAGCTTGGCAAATGTGGTTAAGCCAGCAGACCATGCTAATCAATGAAAATCGATTATCATTAGCAGATTCTAAATCACAACAATTTCTCAAAGAAGAGTTAGAAAAATTTTTCTTTGGTGAAGGTTCAGCGCCTCCTGCAGAGTTTGTCGCTGAATAAATTTTAAATTATTACAACACTATTATTAAGTACAGAGGTTAACATGGCAGAACAAGTAACAGGCACCGTTAAATGGTTTAACGACGAAAAAGGTTTCGGTTTTATCGAACAAGCAGACGGTCCTGATGTATTCGTACACCACACCGCTATCCAAGCAGATGGCTTTAAGTCTTTAAAAGAAGGTCAAGCAGTGACCATGGAAGTAACACAAGGACAAAAAGGTCCACAAGCTGAGAACGTTGTTCCAGGCTAAATAGTACTTCCTACTATCTAATATTAAAGCCGATTAACAATTGTTAATCGGCTTTTTTATTGACTAAAAATATCTAACACACTATGAAAGTCTTCAGTTTTAAAAACTTACGTATTCTTATCCTGCTGCTGTTACTGGCTTTCGCTGCAATCTATACACAAGAGCAGCGCTTAAGTACGTTCTACTGGTATCAACCCACCACTGTCGCAATATTTCCCATTAATGGGGATGGCTCTCAAGAAACCGAAAACTATATTGCCCAATTAGATCCTAAGCACTTTACAGATATTGATGCTTTTTTTACCAAAAATGCGAAACACTATAAGCTCATTACTAAGACGCCTATTGTGACGCAACTCGGGAGCACTATTGAATCACACCCTCCTTCTCCACCTAAAAATCGTCATGCTCTTTTATCCGTCATGTTGTGGAGCTTAAAGTTACGTTATTGGGCTTATATGAACACGCCTGACGATATATCAAATAATGACCGCATTCGTCTCTATGTGTTATATCACCAAGCAAAATCACAACAAGCACTGGAGCATTCTTTAGGCCTACAAAAAGGCTTGATTGGCGTTATTCATGCCTATGCAGATAACCAACAGAATGGGCAAAACCAAATCGTGATGGCTCATGAGATTTTCCATACCCTTGGTGCCAGTGATAAATATGACCAACACAATCAGCCTGTTTTCCCTGATGGTTATGCCAAGCCACAGCAAAAGCCACTATACCCTCAACGTTATGCTGAGATCATGGCTGGCCGCCGTGCACTGTCTAAAAACAGCGCAGAAATGCCTAAGCGTCTTCGTCATGTTGTTGTGGGTCAGGCCACAGCTAAAGAAATTAACTGGCTAACTCACTAAGCAATTTTACAGCGGCTAACCACCTTCTCTTACCCATAGCCCCTAGTTTCCTTATTAAGGGAAGCACAAGACACTAAGCTTAATTTCAAGATCTGAAAAGTTTTATTTCATTAATGATGAATATCCTTAATTTATCTGACATATTTATCAGAAATACTGCAATAATATGTCGCGCTGATCACCAAGCTTAATATCATGACACCACTCATTTCTAGACATAGAAAAATAATGGGAAGTCAGAATCATAGCTGAAGGCTTTAGTCATAATTATCAAATCGAGCATTCAAAAATGGCGCTGTTCAACCGACATACTTTAAAATAAGTGAAAACATAATAATGCCCCTCTCACACGTACACAGTATTAATCTATCCAGCCAAGGTACAGCGCTTAAGTCACTTTTTACCGGTTACTTAGTCGTCGTCGCTATTGGCTATATGATGGCCTTATTACAAATCCAATTTACCCATGGCATGGCGGATGGTGAGCTTGGTCTCTCTACAGATGATATTGTGTATAGTTACTACGGTAAACGCTCTGGCTCAGTGCTTGAAGCAAAACTTAACGGCTCAATGAAATTGATGGCACCAGAAGAGGATCGCCTCAAAATCATTAGCTGGGTCCGTAAGGGTGCTAGCGAAAAGGACTTTTATAATAAAGGTATTCGGAAAATTATGGATACCAGTTGTATCGCCTGTCATAGCCCAGCTTCTGGCCTGCCTGTCCCAGACTTCACCCAATTCGGAAATGTATCCAAAAGGGCTGAAACCGATACCGGTGCCAGCTTTTCATCATTAGCACGTGTTTCACATATTCATTTGTTTGGCATCGCCTTTATCTTTATGTTCGTTGGGCTCATTTTTAGTTTAGCATCAGGGATCCCTAAGCTATTAAAATCAGTTGTTATTGTGATGCCATATATCTTCCTAATTATCGACATTGCATCCTGGTGGCTAACGAAATTAAACCCGCATTTTGCGTGGTTAGTTATTATCGGCGGTGGCTCAATGGCCTTATCTTTTGCCTTTATGTGGATTGTTTCAATTTATGAAATGTGGATAATGCCGCGTATTCATGAAGATGAACGCGATGCGCTATTAGATGAATAAAACAGCTTAGCCTTTATTAAAATAGGCCTCTCAAAACATTAAAACGGTTTATTCGTTATGAATAAACCGTTTTTTATTTTGCAAAGTACGTTTTTGTTAATTTAAATACCACCGGGCTCAGTAATAGCAATGCAATCAAGTTCGGTATTGCCATCAAGGCATTTAAGGTATCTGCCACTAGCCAAATGAATGATAGATTAGCCATCGCACCCAATGGCACCGCTAATACCCATAAAATACGAAAAGGAATAATCGCTTTAATGCCAAATAAATATTCCGTACATTTTTCGCTATAAATGCTCCAGCCTAAAATGGTCGTGAAGGCGAAAACACTTAAACCTAATGTCACAATATAGCCGCCTAAGCCAGGCATCGTTGATTCAAATGCTAAAGCAGATAAGCTTGCCCCTGTTTCACCGCTAGTCCAAACACCAGACACAATAATCACCAGCCCTGTCATAGAACAAATAATAATCGTGTCAATAAAAGTGCCCATCATGGCCACTGTTCCTTGACGAACCGGACTATTGGTTATCGCTGCTGCATGTGCAATCGGCGCACTGCCTAGGCCAGCTTCATTCGAGAAAATCCCCCGCGCGACGCCAAAACGGATCGCGGCCCAAACCGCAGCACCGGCAAAACCACCTGTTGCCGCTGCTGGTGTAAAGGCATAGCTGAATATCAAATCGAAAGCATGGGGTAGTTTGTCAGCATGTAAGATTAATATAGTTGCAGCCGCCAATACATAACTGATAGCCATCAAGGGCACTAATTTACCTGCGACCTGTGCAATACGTTTGATGCCACCTAATAATACCAATGCAACCAGCACGGCAATAACGATCCCAGTCACGATGGGTGAAACTGCAAACTTTGAGTGTAATGCATCCGCAACTGAATTAGCTTGAATCGTATTGCCAATTCCAAAGCCTGCTAAGGCCCCAAACACAGCAAACGTTGTGCCTAACCAAGCAAAACGGCGTCCTAAGCCATTTTTAATGTAATACATCGGGCCGCCAACTTTATTGCCATTAGCATCGGTTTCCCGGTAGTGGACGGCTAATACCGCTTCGGCATATTTAGTGGCCATACCGACTAATGCGGTCATCCACATCCAAAACAATGCTCCGGGCCCGCCCAGGAATATCGCTGTCGCGACGCCAGCAATATTACCGGTACCAATCGTTGCAGAAAGCGATGTCATTAAAGCATTGAAAGAAGAGATATCCCCTTCGCCGCTTGATGATTGACGACCTTGCCATAACATTCGTGAGCCATAAGCTAACTTGAATAGTGGCATAAACTTCAGGCCCACCATTAAGACAAAACCCGTGCCCAGAATGAGTATCAACATGACTGGCCCCCAGACAATGCCATTCAGGACTTTAATCCACTCAGTGATGACTGCTACACTTTCCATTCACGCTATCCCCTATCAACGTGGGCTATCTTTACACCCACAAACAATGATTATTAAAGTACGACTCTGCCTTTGAGATTATCCAATAATATTTGCTGATAAAACTGACCAAATTCAACTTGCCATTGTACTTCTAGCGTGTCGAGATTGGCTGCTGTTAATTTAGTGTCTAATGGCTCAATATGATTAAAGCCAAAAACCAGAACATTACGGTGTTCTGCTAGCGATAAACACACAGTTTGTCGATCAAAAGCCTCACGTATTGCTGCCAGACGACTGACAAAATCTTGTGCATTTTCAACAATGAGATTAATGGCTATATGGCCTGTCGACGTCAGTATTGATCTACAGCGCCTTAAAAAGCACTCGTCCGTTAGCCAATCGGGTGTTTTCTGATCAATCGCAATATCCATCACAATCAGGTCATATCGATTTGAGCACTTTTGTACATATTGCCTGATATCCGCCTCAAGCAGTTGCCAATTTCCACCGTTGGGGCAATCAAAATAGCGTTGAGCAATATCAATCACAGCCGGTGATAACTCCACAGCTTCGCCTTTTATACCAGGAAAGCGACTGGCAAAATAACGCGCGGTTGAGCCGCCACCGGTGCCGGCTAACAATACGCGCTTAGGTTGCTGGCTAAACATCACGCCTGACAGCATCGCACGACTAAATGATTCCGGGAGATACCCTGGATCATCCAATGCAATTTCGGTTTGAATTAATTCATCACCAAATTCTAGCCAGCGCAGACTATCTTGCTGCCACACCTTGATGACTCGTTCGGCTTCCGTCACCGAATAAATCAACTCAGGTTCGGCCATCAGCTATTTTCCTGCTTCGCTTCAAGTTGTTGCCAGCGATCATAAGCAAGCTCAAGTTCTTCAGTCAATTGGGCTAATTTATCCTGCACTACCGTGACTTTGTCCGCGGCCTGCTGATAGAATTCTGGTTGACTAATTTTGTCCTGTAATTCAGTCTGCTTTAATTCCATTGTCTCAATTTGCTTTGGCAATGCGGTTAAATCCAACTGTTCTTGATAGGTTAAGCTGGATTTTTTTCCACTTGATTTAATGGCTTTAGGGGCAGACTTTGGTTTGTTCGAGACTTCCTGTATGTCTAGCTGACGCTGATGTACCCAATCATCATAACCACCAACATACTCACGCACTTGACCATCATCATCAAAGACAATCGTGCTGGTCGCTACATTATTTAGAAAGGCACGATCATGACTCACTAATAATAAAGTGCCATGATAATTTATTAACAAATCTTCCAATAAATCTAAAGTTTCAGCATCTAAATCATTGGTCGGTTCATCCATCACCAATAAGTTAGCGGGTTGGGTGAATAATTTAGCCAATAATAATCTGTTCCTCTCACCACCAGACAAGGCTTTAACAGGCGTTCTAGCACGTTCTGGTGTAAATAAGAAGTCCTGTAAATAGCCCATAATGTGCTTACGTTCACTGCCAATTTCAACAAAATCACTGCCTTGGCCAACATTGTCGACCACACTGGCTTCTTCATTCAACTGACTGCGTAGCTGATCAAAATAAGCCACTTCTAGATTGGTACCTAAAACCACTTCGCCATGCTCAGGTTTATTCTTACCTAATAGAATTGATAATAACGTGCTTTTACCACAACCATTTGGCCCAATAACCCCTATCTTATCGCCACGTTGAATCAAGGTGGTAAAGTCTTTAAATAAAGTGCGCCCACCATAACTTTGGCTCAAATCTTCTGCTTCAATCACCAACTTGCCACTACGTTGTGCATCTTGCAGCTGCATTTTGACATTGCCTTGTTTTTCACGACGTTGGCCGCGTTCTCGCCTTAATTTTTCCAAGGCTCTAACGCGTCCTTCATTACGAGTACGTCGCGCCTTAATACCTTGTCGTATCCAGACTTCTTCTTGTGCTAATTTTTTATCAAATAATGCATTTTGCTGTTCTTCTTCCGCTAATAATGCTTCGCGGCGTTCGATATAGCTTCGATAGTCGCCAGGGAAACTCACCAGTTGCCCGCGATCTAATTGCACTATCCGCGTCGCTAAGGCTTGTAAAAATGTCCGGTCATGGGTGATAAACAATACTGTGCCACTATACGTTTTCAGAAATTCCTCTAACCAAGTGATTGAGCTAATATCCAAATGGTTAGTCGGTTCATCAAGCAATAAAATGTCCGGATCTTTAACCAAGGCTTGTGCCAATAACACGCGACGTTTCATACCACCAGACAAATCCGAAAACTCACTGTCAGCATTTAAAGACAAACGCGAAATGACACTTTCAACACGCTGTTCAACGGTCCAGCCATCTGCCGCTTCTAGTTTATGCTGGGCTTTCTCGAGATCGGCTAATACGGCTTCCGAATAATCGGTTTCAAGCCGATGTAACACATGGTGATATTCAATTAATAAAGGCGCAACCTCGCCTAGACCTTGGGCTACAACATCAAACACCGTGCCGTCAGTACTGCCAGACACCTCTTGTTCTAGTCGGGCTATTTTTAGCTTTTGGCCAATAATTTCGCCACCATCTGCTGTGATGTCGCCAGCAATCAGCTTCATCAAGGTTGATTTACCGGCGCCATTACGACCCACCAGACAAACGCGTTCACCGCGATCGAGTTGAAAATCAACTTTATTTAATAAGTTGGGGCCGCCATAACTGACAACGACTTGTTTTAATGACAATAACGCCACATTGTTTCCTCAGATAAACAAGCTAAATGGTTTTATTTAGCCTTCTTGTGTTTGTTGTGCCTGCTGCTCTATGGTGTCAGTGGCTTCTAACCAATCCATTTCAACCTGCTCTAATTGTGTTCTTGCTGTTGCTTGCTCTGTTAATAGTCTTTTTAGCTGCTGTTTTGACTCTGCTTCGTAAAGGCTGGATTCTGCTAATTTATGCTCAACGTCACCAATGACTTTTTGCAAAGCAGCCATCTGTTGTTCTGCTTTTTTGATTTTATTTCTGAGCGGTTGCAATTTTTGACGTGCTTGTGCAGCAGCACGTCTATCTTCTTTCTTAGTATTAATGGTTAGTGTGGTGATTTCTGTTTTTACTGGCTTATCTTTAGCAATAATCCATTGTCGGTAGTCATCTAAATCGCCATCAAATACTTTAGCTTGGCCATCTGACACTAACCACAAATCATCAGCCACCGTACGCAATAAATGGCGATCATGCGATACCACAATCAAAGCACCTTCAAAATCTTGCAAAGCCATGGTGAGGGCCAAACGCATTTCCAAATCTAAGTGATTAGTCGGTTCATCTAACAATAAGACCGCTGGCTTTTGATAAACCAATAAAGCCAACACTAATCGCGCTTTTTCACCGCCTGAAAATGGCCCAACAGGCGCTAAAGCATCATCTCCATGAAAACCAAAACCACCGACAAAATTACGTAACTCACCTTCCGATGCCTTAGGGTCCAGTCTTTGCAAGTGCTTAATAGGGCTATCATCAACATAGAGTTGTTCTAATTGATGCTGAGCAAAATAGGCAATGCGAATATCTTTACCTTCTTTACGCTTACCTTGTAAGGGTGCTAATACACCGGCAATCAATTTGATTAAGGTCGATTTACCGGCACCATTCGGGCCTAATAGCCCTATACGATCTCCAGGCGCTAAAGAAAGCTTTACGCCTGACAATAAAGGCGTCTCATTATAACCGACAGCAATTTTATCCAGACTCAATAACGGTGTCGTTAAGCGTGATGGCTTTAAAAACTTAAAATGAAATGGCGAATCAACATGGGCGGGAGCAATCAATTCCATACGTTCCAAAGCTTTTATTCGACTTTGTGCTTGTCTCGCTTTGGTTGCTTGTGCCTTAAAACGCGTGACATAGCTGCGTATATGGGCAATTTCCCGTTGTTGCTTTTGATGTGCCGCTTGTTGATTAGCTAAATGTTCTGCTCGTGCTAATTCAAAATCAGAATAGTTACCGGTATAACTTTTAATGCCTTGTTGCTCTATATGACAGACTTGGTTCACTACCCGATCCAGAAAATCACGATCATGTGAAATCAATATCAAAGTACCCTGATAATTACGTAACCACTCTTCTAACCAGTAAACAGCTTCTAAATCTAAATGATTGGTCGGCTCATCGAGGAGTAATAAGTCTGAACGACACATTAGGGCTTGGGCTAAATTTAAACGCATCCGCCAGCCACCTGAAAAGCGAGTCACAGGGGATGATTCTTGTTCAGCTTTAAAGCCTAAGCCATGTAATAACTTGCCTGCTCTGCTACGTGCGGTGTAGCCATCAATCGCGGCTAGTTTGTCATGTAATTCACTTTGCTGAGCCCCATCATGATCTGCTTCAGCTTGTTTCAATGCCGTTTGCAATTCAACATATTCAGCATCACCCTGCAAGGCATAATCCAATGCTGAGATATCCGCTGCCGGTGTTTCCTGTGCAACGTGCGCTGTCACCCAATGAGGGGGAAACGACACACTGCCATGATCGGCATGCAATTGATCTTGTAATAAAGCAAATAAACTCGATTTGCCAGTACCGTTTGCACCCGTTAATCCAACTCTTTTTCCTGGGTTAATGGTTAAATTGACGGATTCGAATAATAATCGTGTGCCACGGCGGACAGAAAGTTGGTTGAGCTTTATCATGGCGGGTATTGTAACTCGTTCGCCTATGGGTATACAGATGGATTACATTCTATTGTTTGGGTAACTTCTATGATTTTCAACTAAGGAGTGTGTAATATGAAAACACTTCTAGTCGATAGAACTGAAAAAGATAAACCTTTTTCACTTTGCTTGAAAATATATTAGATAATAAAGAGTATTACACTTCACCACTTTTATGAGCTATGTGATGCTAACAGCCAGTAGTATTAGCTTTTACTCATTTTACACGATACCTGCAATTTGATATTTAATTGATGTGCTTCTGATAATGTTCTCACTGAATTGATGATTATTTGCCTTTCTTTATGATATGAGACACTAAATGAAACGAAAAATACCACTGGTATGTGCATTTACTTGTTTTCTACTCTGCCTAAGCATGAACAAAATGGTAGAGAATCAACTTGTTCAAAGAGCGCTAAAAAAAGATGCTCACTTTCTTGCATTTCAATTTCATGATGCGCTATTAGATGCTGAAGAAATTATCCGTAATGTACCCAATACAATTGAATGTAACGCTCAAATAATTAAAAAATTGGCAAGATTAGACTATGATTCTTCGGCTATTAGATCCTTAGGATTTGTATCCGATACTGAAGTTTGTCTCGGCAACTTTATCGATACTGATATGAAGGAACTTCATGATAGGAGTTTACCTTCCAGTCTTAACCACCATTTAATAAGCAATAATCTGTACCTGTCAAATGTCGGCCCCAGCATCAACGGGACATTTGATCTACTCATGATAAATGTAGAAGATAAAAGAAGAGTATTTGCGAGTATTAACCCTATTCAGATGGACTATTTAACTGAATATCCATGTATAGGCTGTGTCACTTACGAGTTCATTATAACTGGCCAACCTATACTCAAATTTTTAGGGCAAGCTCTCTCAGGTCAAATAACAGAATCCTACACTGCCGTTTATGAGGAACGTGGTCTACACGTAAAGTTGGCACTGCATGCGAACCAAGAGTTCCATGCGTTATTTGCATCTCAAAGTTGGATTATTACTAGCAGCTTGGCAATAATTTTATCCATCCTGGTTGCACTATCACTTCAACTTCTCATTAAAAGAAAAGAGTCATTCGCAAGCCTCATTGCCACCGCACTCCGAAAGAATGAATTTGAACCCTACTATCAACCAATTGTTAATAGTAAAACGGGCCAAGTAGTTGGATGTGAAATGCTCGCTAGGTGGCGAAATAACGACGGCACAGAGGTCCCACAAGCAGAATTTATTCCATATGCAGAAAACAGTGGTTTAATCATCGACATCACTAACCAGATGATCGATAAGTGTTTAGATGACATCAAAATGTTTGGCTCGAAATATCTCAATAAATTTATAAGTATCAATGTTGTGCCAGAACATCTTTTAAATGATGTGTTTCGTAAAGATCTCTTAAGTAAATTGCAAACTAGTGGCATACCCCCATCCACATTTTCTCTAGAGATTACTGAAAGAAAGCAGATCACCGATTTGGTGAAAGCGCGTGATGTTCTCTCAAGATTCTATGAAATTGGCATTGATGCGTTCATTGCGAGGATATTGGTTTGGTCTGTAATGCTATTGATTAAATCAACAATACTACCAATCTCTTGCGAGCTTTCGCCGAGCCTCTTGATACGTTTTGCAGTAGCTTGTATATGTCCACGAAGCTGCTCCATTCCCTCGACATTTTTACTAACAGCTTGCCCTCCACTAGCAGATAGTCTAAGAGACGTTTCTGCCAAACTCGCTAACTCACTGGCTTTAGTGGCAAGTCCTGTCATTGAGTGAGAGATATTCTTGCTTGCTAAATTCACATCTGCCGCCTCTTTTCTTTGGCGAATGGCTAACTGCGCCAGTATTTTAGTAAATTTTCGGCTTTCTATCGACGAATCTGAAACCTTTGAGGATGTATCGTAAATGGCAGTTACAACGTCTCGCATAGATTCTATAGCAACATTGATTGAATCAGCTATCGCACCCGTAACGCCCTCTGTTACTGTTGCCTCTGTAGTCAGATCACCCTCTGCCAATCTAGAAATTTCATTTAATAACTGGCGAATCGCTGCTTGATTTCGATCATTCACCGCTGCTGTAGCTCGCTCCTTTGAGCGAGACCGAATCATCAACAAAGTTATAAAAAGAATGAACAATAAACCTGAAACTAACTGACTAGCAGTAACGAATTTTGCGGTAATATTAAGTGGACCCAATGCAATGAGCCCGGAATGAGATGCGAATAGTTCACCTAACTCTAAATCAAGCTTTGCTAATTCATCTGTTACATCACTCAAAAGTTGTGTGGAGGATGCCCCTATTGTCAATGCGTCATCTGTCGAGCCCAACGCATCAAGAGCAGTAATCAATTCAGAAATCATCTCTAACAACCGGTTCTGATTAGCTCGTATATCGCTTAATTGATGAGACACCACTTCGAGCGAAGTTAGAATATCCGAATCGTTAATTGGTTCCAAAGATAAAGATTGATCACCATTAACCAGCGCGGAAAGTAATTTATCGAGTCCATCAGTATCTCTGGTAAGTTCATCTAGAGCATAAACGCTAGTGCGACCACCCACTAGCACCCGACGCAGATTGGTATTAACCCTCTCTATTAGAAACAACAGACTTGTTGTGTAGTAAATTTGTTCAGCAGTCCCTGTAGCAACAAGGTCGCTTGCGGCTTTTGATACAATACGATTAGAGTCTTGGATCGTGTTTTCCATTTCCTGCACAATTTCATCCGCCGATATAATCACCAGCTGGCTTGCGAGAATGGGATCGACTTGTGATTTCAATAACTGCCAAGTTGTGCTCGCATTTTCAAGCTTTTGCTTGATACTCGGAATTTTCACCTTGTTCACATCATATAATTCACTCTCTAACTCCGATGCTCTTTGCATTGTTGATCGAAGATGCTCAAAGGCTCTCTCATTTCCTGATCCTGCCTCGGTAGAGTATTTTGCAATTTTGTGCACAAGCACCTGATGCTCTGAAGCAAGGAGTGAAAGCCGTCCAAAATCATCCTGATTCAACGATCTTATAAGGTAGGTGCCTATGCTGACAGCAACTGAGACCATAAACATTCCAGCAATGACAACAACTGTATACTTCGAAGTTAATATTTCACTTAAACGAATCTTCATAACGGTAGCCTAAGGTTGTAATTGAGAAGGAACAGAGTAACTATCCATTGCACTCTGCCTAAAGCGCTTATCGTTTAGCAATGCTGCCATACTGATTATTGGCCACTCAGTTTCCTCATGATCGAACTTATTAAAAGTAAAGACATCTCGATGTATCTCAAGTCTTTCGAAGCTTTTCATGTCTCGGCTTTGAAACCGTTGTATTCCAAGTACATCGTGTACAACAAGACCGAAAAACTGTCCTCTATCTCTCATCACTAACATCTTTGAGCTATCATTCAATTGCATTAACTCTCCTCCTAAGAAGCATTCAAGATCTACAACGGTTAACAACTCTCCTTGCAAACTGACAAATCCAAGCATCCATCTTTGGGTTCCCGGAATGGGTGTGATCCTTGAGGGGACACTGAGAATCTCTAGCAGCTCGTCCATCGAAGTAAGAACTGGGGCACCCTCTAATTTGTAACCAAGACCACGCCAGACTTCCGTTTCACCACGCTCGCCTGCTTGCTGGTGCGCCAGAACCACCAGCTGGTCAAGCTCTCTGAGGCGTAGCAAAACATCAGCCACGCTCACCTTACACCCTGCACTTTTGTCCACTCAAAACCGGTTTCGAAGTGATCCCTAGAAGCTCTAACAATAGGAATGTTTTTAGTTTGCCCATTTCGACGAAATTTCCTCACAGCTAGAAATTCCATCATAAAAGGCATAGAAAAATTCATCATAATTAACTCTGGCAATGCATCTATAGAAAGCTTGATACCTTCGCCACCATCTCTGACTATGTAAACGGCGTGCCCCACTAGCTCTAACGAATCTCTTAGATCTAATGCATCGGCTGGCGAATCATCAACAACTAGAACCATTGCCATCATAAATTTTCATCCCTTAACCAGTGCAGTATGAAACGCTATTCTGCTATGGATTCCTTATGGAAAAAATCAGCTAATTTAATCAACTCTTTTTCAAGACTTGTAGATGACGCTAAAACAATCACAGGTAGATTGCTCGCCTCGATTCCAAGAAAAAACTGTTTTGCTATCGGCCAGTAGGCCTCAATTTTTTTGATACTGGCAATTTGTGCCCCACGATAGCCTGAATACCCTGATATGTCTTTGAATTCAGCTTCAAAACTGGCTACAGATTCCTTTAACTGACGAACATTATTTTGATCTTTGATTCCTGCATAGTGTGAAATATAAAACATGTTAATTCGTTCCAAGAGATAGATCATTTGCTCGACCTCAACCAACATTGTCTCTTTGTCCGATTGAATATTTTGATGTTTTTTTGCAATAAGTTCAGCACCTTCCACAAAAGAAGCACTGTAGTCCATTATTAGAGCGCCATTTTCCACACTGAACGGTTGACTCAGAATGGCGCGAATCTCATCGCGAGTAAAACCAAAGAACATGACAACATTACTCTCTTCTTCATCCAACTCCATCGAACCAAGGGTCTCCAGATCTGCGTCTAGAGTTGAAACACCAGCCTTAATGTCTTTCTCAGCTGCATCTACACGGACGTCAGTTCCTTTATAGAAATAGGCTTTCGCAATCTGCTGGCCCGTTTGTTCAATACGTTCTGCTGTTCTCAACAATAACAATTCTCTTTCACTGGAGGCTTGTTCACTAGAAGCTTGGGCTTGAACACTAAAAAGTCCAATAGCCAAACAAAACGCCCAAACTATCCCGCGCTGATTAATCGTTGTATTTTTCATTCAACTAGCCCCTCTTCTGTTTTCATTATTTCCAAAATTTCTTCATAAACTTCTGTCGAAAGCTTCTCAGCCCTCGACACCATTACATTTTTTGACTTGCTATTTACAATAAATTCAAAAACGAAAAACCGCTTACTCACTTCAACGAGCTTCTCTTTTAACTCTAGGGGAAGAACCTCATCTTTTTCATTCTGGAGCTCACCGAGAATATTTTTAAATTCATCGGAAAGTATCGCAACCTGTTCGAAATAGGCGGGATCATCACTTCCCCATGACCGAACCATATACAGAGACGCCAGCTTTTGAACTTGGATACCCAATGAAGCAATACGTACCACATCTTTATTACTAACCACCTTAGTATCTAATGCAACTTCTTCTGCCAAAGATTCACATTGATCAGAAAAACTATTGACTAGGTTTTTTAGTTGCTGAACATCCTGCAGATTAGGCGTTTTGCTAAGCATGGGTTCAAGCATTTTCCAATCACCAGCAAGCTGTTTGATTCGTGCCACGAAAGTTTCTTGCATATGTCCATCCGACATATGCTCAAGTATCGTGCCAATTCTAGCTCTCGCTCTTGTGATATCGGCAGAAGGATCATGGTACGTCACTCCCATCCCTATCAATGCATAATCCTTCAGTAGTCGATCACTTAACATACAAGCTTCCATAAGTTCATGGGCATCATCGCTAGCACTTGCAGCCATCGAATAAGGCACCAGAAAGGCAAAGCAAAAAGCAAAAGCCACAAAGAAATTTTGGCAGGACGATTGCCAGAAGCCATTCTCCTTACTAGCTAGTTGAGAGCGTTTTTTCATTACAGTGCATCTCCATATTTACGTAAAAAATTTGTGAAATTAGCTTATTACTCGCTAGTGATATCAATGACTTAATCGTCTTACCAACAGCAGAAATAGCATTTTCGCTAACTGTTTAGATGCACTTTAATTGAGACTAAGACAAAAATATGACAATAATTCATCAAATATATATCAAAAATGCAGAGTTCCTGATCAATAAATTCGTACTTTTGTTTGATGTTTGATGTTTGATGTTTGATGTTTGATGTTTGATGTTTGATCCAGTAACCCTTCCAAACACCATAACGCTCAAACACTCATGTGCGCTGCAAAGATCAGAAATATAAAACGACTATTAACAAAAAACTCACTTTTCGACTAACTGTTGCTCTAATTGGGGAATCACATCAGTTGCAGCTCAGACAATTTTCTGTCGGTAATATAACGCTGTGAAAATTTAGTCGCCACACTACTACACCATCGGTAATTGCCACTCAATCGCTGCTCGGCCATGCTCTATTAAATAGCTATTGGCTTTACTGAAATGCTGGCAACCGAAAAAACCGCGATAAGCTGACAGGGGTGAGGGATGAGGTGCTTTTAAAACGAGGTGTTTAGTGTCGTCAATCATGGCTACTTTTTTCTGGGCATAACTGCCCCACAGCATAAACACTACTGACTGACATTCTGTATTGACGGTGTCGATAATTTTATCTGTGAACTGTTCCCAACCCTGACCTTGGTGCGCATTGGCTTTTGAATCTTCTACTGTTAACACTGCATTGAGTAGCAAAACACCTTGTTTAGCCCAGCTTTCTAAATAGCCGTGCGCTACGGTTTCTGTTCCAATATCACTGGCCAACTCTTTATATATATTGACTAAAGAGGGAGGAGCTTTCACACCCGCTTGCACTGAAAAACATAAACCGTGGGCTTGACCGGGTTGATGATAGGGATCTTGCCCTAAAATCACCACTTTGACCTCGTCTAATGGTGTCGTTTCCAGAGCATGAAACCAATTAGAAGAATGCGGGTAGATCACCTTCTTTCTATCTTTTTCTGTGCGCAAAAAAGCCTTTAAATCTTGCATATAAGGTTGTTCAAACTCTGATGCTAATGTTGATTGCCAACTTGGCGCATTATCTAAAACCATTTTTTGCCCTTAGCCCTCTATTGCTGAAATCATGCTACTAAACCCATCTTGATGCAATGCTTTGGTAAAATTAATCAAACTGTGATTTCAGACAACTTTCATTGCTCGTAGACCTGATAGACTCCGGCCACCCTCAGTGCTATAGGTCCTATTATGAAGTCTTTTATTGTCATCCTGTTACTCACAAGTATGCTCACAACGTTAACCGGCTGTGGCACGCTGCTTCACCCTGAACGAAAAGGCCAAACAGGAGGACGCATTGATCCTGGCATCGTGCTATTAGATGGTGTCGGGCTGCTGTTCTTCTTTATCCCTGGTGTGATTGCTTTTGCCGTCGACTTTACTTACGGCACACTTTATTTACCCGGTGGTC
>Ga0316189_10001909_pt1 | contig 20626 bp, 21 predicted proteins | sample LowCovwburrow_MG_FD_204930 | JGI IMG/M metagenome (GOLD analysis project Ga0316189, IMG submission 204930) | Coastal sediment microbial communities from Maine, United States - Lowes Cove worm burrow | ecosystem: Environmental > Aquatic > Marine > Coastal > Sediment | place: USA: Maine... | reverse complement strand
TCAAAAACCATTTGATGTTACTTGAGGCCATAAATTATTTAAGCGTGTCGGCCAAACTCGACCGTTTTAAATTTATTGTGGTCGGTGATGGCGAACTAAAAACCATGCTGATGAAAGAAGTCGAAAAATTGAACGTGAAGGGTGCGATATCTTTCAGAGGATGGCAAAAAGATATGCCCGCGATCTATTCGGAAATGGATATCGTTGTCCTTACGTCCAAAAATGAAGGGACGCCGGTTGCCATAATCGAGGCGATGGCGGCCTCAAGACCGGTGGTTGCCACAGCGGTTGGAGGAGTACCGGATTTGATTGGTAGCCTTTTGGAAAAAAAAACTGCGGGGTTCCAAATCGGAGAGAGAGGCCTGATTTTGCCATCCGGAAATGCCAAAGCTTTAGCGGGAGCATTGTTGTTTATGCTGGAAAACCGAGAAGAATTGAAGCCCATGATACAGCACGCCAAGGAATTTGTATTTGCCAACTTCTCCCAACAAAGACTACTGAACGATATAAAGACATTATACGAAACCAACCAACGTTAGGATAAGTTATTTCAACCGTATTCCTAACCCGGACAAACCGGAAAAGTTAGGAGTGAACACTGCTTGAATGGTGAATTTTTTGACATAAATTGCAAGAACTCGAAAATTTAGTAACTAACATATAGTGAGGAGTATACATGAGAGTATTAATCACCGGCGGTGCCGGATTTATAGGATCCCATCTGGTTGAGGCCTATCTGGAAAGAGGAGATGAAGTATATATTATTGATGATCTTTCAACCGGCTCCTTGGAAAACATTGAGTCTCTCCAAAAAAATGATCATTTCCGGAACAGATTATTTGTCCACATCGACACCATTCTCAACCATGAAACCATGATGGAATTAGTCGGTACTTGCGATACTGTTTTCCATCTGGCCGCCGCAGTGGGGGTACAGTACATCCTGAACAATCCTCTCGAATCCATTAAAACAAATATCCAGGGAACTGAAAAGGTACTCGAGCTTTGTGCAAAGTTCAAGAAAAAGGTACTCATCGCGTCCTCGTCCGAAGTTTATGGCAAACACACCCATGCGCCCCTGGTCGAAACCGATAACATTATTTATGGGCCATCCAGCAAATTCAGATGGAGCTATGCAGCGTCGAAGCTCATGGATGAATTTACGGCGCTGGCCTACTTTAGAACGAAAGGGCTGAAGGTAACCATAGCCCGTTTGTTTAATACGATCGGGGCCCGACAGACCGGTACTTATGGTATGGTAGTTCCCAGACTGATCGTACAGGCCCTGAACAACGAGCCTTTGACGGTATATGGGGATGGCCGTCAAACCCGGACCTTCACCGGAGTGAGAGATGTGGTCCAGGTGTTTATGGGAATGATCGAAAAGGATGAATCTTTTGGCCAGGTATATAATATCGGTGGCACCGAAGAAATCTCTATATTGGATCTTGCCAAAAAGATAATCGCCCTGTCGGGATCAAAATCAGAAATTGTCTTGACCCCCTATGAAGAAGCTTATGAAGCAGATTTTGAAGACATGATGCGACGGGTACCAAGTGTTGAAAAAGTATTCAGCCTGGTAGGTTTTAAACCCGATGACAATCTGGACAGTATTCTTCAAAATATTATTACTTTCATGTCAAATTAGGTTGGTGGCGATGGTTTCGCTAAAAAACCTGCTCATCATTGTTGCACGATTGTAAATAGGGAGCCGACCGGTCTGCCGTCGACAGGCTGGAAACTGCCAGAAAATTTTGCAAATGTTATTTCTATTGCCATCTCTGTCCTTTTTATTGTGTCTGGCCTGCACGCCGGTAGTACGCCGTATTGCGTTGAAAAAAGACTGGATCGCCTATCCCACCAAACAAAGGTGGCATAAAAAACCCACTGCATTGCTGGGCGGTATCGCTATCTATTTTGGTATCGGCACAGCGCTTTTTTTAATCGCTGATTTCTCGACTGTTACGCCGCATTTTTTCAGAACCTTCGATACGGTGAATTTGCCATCACTCGGCGCGGCAATCTGGCTCGGTATGACATTTTTATTTATTCTGGGGCTTTTGGATGATTTTTTTAATATTAAACCCCAGACCAAACTGGTCGGGCAAATCCTGGTTGCGCTGCTGGTTACCTTCTTGGGATTTCGGCTACACTGGTTCACTTCTCTAACGATCGACACGATGGTTACCATTGCCTGGATTGTGGGAATTACCAATGCCTTTAATCTGCTGGACAATATGGACGGATTATGTGCCGGTACTGGTCTTATCAGCGCACTATTTCTGGCATTGCTATTTTGGGGAACAGCACCGGAGGCGGTGCTCATCGCCTTGGTCATTGCGGGATCATTAATCGCGTTTTTGATATACAACTTCAATCCGGCGTCAATTTTTATGGGAGATTGCGGCAGCCTTGTGATCGGCTTTACCCTGGCGGTGCTAAGTCTCCACTTTTCTGATATCCAGGCCGTCCAGGCGCTGTATAACTTCGCAGTCCCAGTAATTATACTTCTGGTGCCGATTTTCGATACGACCCTGGTAACCTTAATTCGATTGTTGAGCGGCCGCAAAGCTTCCGTCGGCGGCAGAGACCACACATCGCACCGCCTCGTTTTGATGGGATTCAGTGAAAGACGAGCCGTACTGTTTTTATATGGCATCGGCACCGTTGCCGGGATTTCCGCTTTGTTTATCAGCAAAAGTGATTCCTTAACCTCGCCGGTGGTCATTATCCCGGTGGCCCTGGCAATTCTTTTAATGGGTATTTATCTGGCCCAGCTGCGCGTATATCCGGAAAAAGAATTTGCACTTTTACGGGATCGACCTTATACGCCGATTCTGATAGAATTGACCTATAAGCGCCAACTTTTACAGGTCATTCTTGATCTGGGACTGATCGCATTTTCCTATTATCTTGCTTACCGCCTTCGTTTTTCGTCTGCTGACTTCTCATTTTATTTCAATGTTTTTTTTAAATCTCTACCCACCGTGATCGCCTGCAAATTTGTGGCATTTTTTGCAATGGGCACTTACAAGGGCATCTGGGGATCCATGAGTTCCAGTGATATTTTTGTCTTGGTAAAGGCTTCTTCGTTGGCCACCTTGCTGTCGGTTGTTGCAGTTACATTTATCTACCGCTTTGCTGATTTTTCCAAGGGAATCTTTCTCATCGACTGGCTGCTGACCAGCGCATTTCTTGTGGGAACACGAGGGTCTTTTCGAATTTTTCTCGATACGATTAAGCGCAAGACCATGGGAGGCGAAAAAGCGCTTATATACGGGGCAGGTCGCGGCGGTGAGCTATTATTGCGTGAGATATTGAACAATAAAAACCTGAATATGCAACCCGTAGGTTTTATTGATGATGACGGCTTAAAAATCGGCAAGCGTCTCCAGGGTTTTCCAATTTTGGGTGCTTTTGAGGATCTCGAGATGCTTTTGAAAAAATACGGGATAGGCAGCTTACTAATCTCTTTCAACCATAAGGATACGGAGAAATTGCAAATGTTGAAAAGGTTCTGTAAGCTGAATGACCTGCATTTGAAACAGTTCACGATAAATGTCGCAGACGTTGATCTTGAGATCTGAGCGGCTGCAACTTCTGGGAAAAGTATTCGGTATAAATGCGGATTCTGTTTGTCATTACTGAGCTTGATGAGGGTGGTGCTGAACAGGTCTTTGAACGGGTAGTCGGAGCTGCTGGAAAGCAACATGAAGTTGGCGTCGTTTGTCTGTTTCATAGAGACGGAAACGTCGGACATCGCATACAGAAAAATGGGATGCCGGTGGAAGAACTCGGCATAACCGGTGTGTCTACCCTGTATCGAGCCCGAAGGCTTACCCGTATCATTGTATCATTCCAGCCCGACCTAATACACTCCTGGCTATTTCACGCCAATCTAGTCACACGCGTTATAGCACCACAAAGAATCCCTGTGGTTTCTTCCTTGCGCGTCGCGGAACCACGAAGATCGCACCTGTGGCTGGAACGTCTGACCCGAAAACGGTGCAGCCGGTTTCTTTGCGTTTCCCAGGAAGTAGCCGACCTTGCAATATCCCGCATCGGCGTGTCGCTCGACAAATGTCTGGTTATTGAAAATGGAGTTGACTCAGACCATTTTCTAAGTGCGCGTAGGCATCGCAAACCTCAAAAGAAGGTAAAAGGGCTAACTGTTGCAAGAATTGCCCATCAGAAAGGAATTGACATTCTGCTGTATGCACTGGCTATGTTGCCCGATTCACTGGACTGGGAATGGCACTTCGTCGGCGATATCCCAGAAATCAACTACATTCGGGAGCTGAAACGCTTTACCGTAAATGCCGGCATCGAAAAAAGAGTTGTATGGCATGGCAGAGTTGATCCTGCCGAGCTCTTGCAATTCTATCATGATGCAGATATGTTTGCGCTTCCCTCGCGCTGGGAAGGACAAGCCAATGTTTTACTGGAATCTGCGTCTGCCGGCCTCCCGGCTATTACGACTGAGCATTCAGGGTTTACTAAAGACTGTCCGTTTGTAATCGTATCTCCGCATACACCGTCTCAATGGGCGCATACGATCGCTGAACTTTGTGCTGCTCAAGAGAAATATCAGATCATTGCAGACAGGTCAGTAACATGGGCTGAGTCAAGAGACTGGACACCAATTATGGCCAAGTACCTTCAACTCTATACGCAATTTGACAAACTCGGGTGAAAATGAGCCTTTCAAACATCGGCGCATTCTTTGACTTTGATGAAACGCTGCTTGACATTGAAAGCAGTCGGCTGGGTTTCCGGTACCTCTGGGAACGACGCCTGGTGTCAATCGGATTTATTCTGAAGGTCCTGATGGCAAATATTTTCTATCAACGCCATTGGATTTCAGATGAAAAAATGGCCAAGATTTTGATTAAATTTTACCGCAGCAGGGACCTTGCAGAATTTCAGCAGGGTGCTGCTGCTTTCTACCAGGACCATCTGAAGTCCCACCTGGCGCCGAATATACTCGCACGGGTCAATAAACACCGGTATCAAGGTCACCGATTGATCCTTATTTCGGGCTCCGTCCGGTATATGCTCGAACCGGTGGCAGAAGAACTGGGATTCGATCACTTATTGTGTACCGACCTTGAAATCGGAGAGGATGGTCTCTTAACCGGTCGTGCCAAAGGCCCCATTTGCCTCAACAGCAACAAACGTATCCTGGCTGAATTGCTGGCCCGCAAAATGAATATTGATCTTGGATCTTCCTATGCCTATGGGAATCATCAATCGGATTTACCGTTGCTGAAATTAATCGGGAATCCCTATGCGGTTGAGCCAACCGAACCCCTCAGAAAGGTGGCCCTGGCCAATAAGTGGCCCATTCTGACTTACAGATAAAGATTTCGGAAAGTAATTATTACTATAGAAATAAATCCACTGGACGGGAGGAATCAATTATGAGAAAACTCTCAACCGAATTTCCAAGGGCACTGATGAAAAAAGTCTTTACGCTGATTTCGAGGTATGGGGATGGATATTGATGCGGGATCTTTATCAAAGTACTTCGCAGCAGATATCCTTGGGCATTGCCTGTGGGAAATGACTTTTTACGGATATACACTAGAGGCTATTCGAAAACAGGCAAAGCAGCTAAAAGAAAATGCGCGAAGAATATAGGGGTCTTCATTCTTGACCGATAGGCTTTTTTGATGTATAAAAATTTTCAAAAGACAATAGAAAATAAGTTGGATCTGTCATCATGAAGAATCCTATGGGTTCTACCAATGGGTGTTCAGCAGGAATTCCAAAAACAAATGCAAATTAATAAAGATGCAATTAATTTCTTTAAAAACTTATACTGGGATTATCAAGTTTCTGAAGAGAATATTATTACAATTATTGAATTGGGGGAATGCAACGGCTTAACACGGAAAAATTTGCTAAGCCGGGCTTTAAAGTCCTGCAGATGGTATGAAATTAAAAAAATCTTATCCCCCGAATTGCTGAAGGAGGCTTTATCGGAGGATGTTCTCAAAACCCTCTTTCCCAAATCCTTATCTCGTAAATATAATTATGTCAGAAAAATATTATACCAATGATCTATATCCTTTTCAGGATTTGGTTCTCAAACTTATTATGAAGGTTGATGATAGATTTTATCTGACAGGAGGTACAGCGCTCGGAAGGCATTACCTTAAACACAGGTATTCCGACGATTTGGACTTTTTTGTAAACAGGGAAGACAATTTTAAACAATTATCAAATAAAATCATTTCGCAATTACAGAATTATTTTCCTAAGATTGAAATAGCTTTGTTAAGTGAAGATTTTGCACGGATTTTTATTCATAATGAAGAATATCCTTTGAAAATTGAATTTGTGAATGATGTATTATTTCATACAGGAGAATTACATTTTGCTAATTTTTTTCATAGAATTGATTCGTGGGAAAATATATTGAGCAATAAAATATGTGCTCTGTCCCGTGACGAAGCAAAAGATGTTGCCGATTTGATTTTTCTTTCGATGAAATATACTTTTACATGGGAAACGATGATAAACTATGCCCGGCAAAAAGATACCTGGGTGAATGAAATTGAAGTTTCACAATCAATTTATAAATTTGATACGCGAAAATTAATCAAGATCAACTGGATAAAAGAGCCGGAATATGAAAACATGCAAAATATTTGTAAAATAATTGCAAAGGATATAATTGACGGTGGGGAAAATTCCCTTTTTAACTATAATCCAAGATATTTTACCAGAAGGCACGATTAACACCGAATCGCGCGCTCCGAATGTGGATATTAATATTGAAAGAAATTATGCCGTAATATACATTGATGGGATTAATAAAAACACGGTTTAAGGTTTACGGTATAAGATAGAAGGCATCCGCCGTTGTCCTGCAGGTAGCGGGATGACGGCGCGACAAGCGAGATGCTAGCCGTATAAAAGTCCAAGTCTGTTAGCTTTTGAAGCGATTGGACTTTTTTTATTTTCATCACCATTAAACATCATGACCTAATCCACTTTATTCTGATTAACCTATGCAATTGCTGCGTTTCATACTTTTGTGTTTCATCTGGCTGGCGACTATGGGTGCCATGGTCATCCTGGCCCCGCTGGGGCAACATGTTCTTTTATTTTCAGTGCTGTTCTGCCTCGGCCATGTCCTGATGGTTTTGATGGTGTGGCTGTTTCCAGCGGGATTAACATCCAAAATGGCATTGGCGGGCATTTTTGCACTGGGAATTTCAGCTCGGCTTATTTTTTTGCCGTATCCCGTGGGAAACGATGTGTTTCGCTATGTTTGGGAAGGCTGTATCCAAAATCTTGGGTTTAATCCTTTTAGTTACTCACCCCTCAGCCCGGTTCTGGCGGAGATTGCGCGGGGTGACCTTTCCGCCATCTGGCAGCAAATCAACCACGCAGAATTTTCCGCCGCCTATCCACCGGTCGCACTGCTACTTTTCAGATTTTTTGCCTGGCTTAATCCCGACCCATTCTTTTTCAAAACCACCATGATCGGGTTCGATATCGGGGTGATGATCCTATTGATGCTGATGATCAAACAACGAGGGCTTCTGCCATCCCGGCTGCTTCTTTATGCCGCCAATCCGCTGATTCTTATGTATATCAGCGGGGAAGGGCATCTGGATATAATTCAGGTGTTTTTTTTGTGTCTGGCGCTGTATCTTATCCTTTACAGGAAGTCCCCAGCCACAGGTTTTTTGATCCTGGGTCTGGCCATATTATCGAAATATCTTGCTTTGGTGGCCTTGCCTTTTCTGGTAAATGGGGAAAATCGAACGAAAAGTCCCGCTGTTTTGATACCTTTGATACTCTATATTCCTTACATGGATGCCGGTGCCGCCATCTTTCAATCCCTGGGTGAATTCGGGACCCATTTTCATTACAATGATTCCCTGACGGTGTTGATTCGATACTTATTCGGCGGTCATTACGTGTTCGTTTCCATTTGTTTCCTGGGGATTTGTCTTGCCTGGGTGTATTTTTTTGTCCATGATCAGCTGCGCAGTGTATATCTGGCCCTGGGTTGTCTGCTCGTTTTTCTTCCGACCCTTCACCCCTGGTATATTATACTAATTGCGCCGTTTCTTGTTTTTTTTCCGTCACGGGCCTGGTTGTATCTTCAAGTGGCGGTTATGTTCACTTTCCCTGTAAGTGCCATTGAATTCGATAGCGGGGTTTTTCGGGAGATATCCTGGCTGAAACTGTTTGAATACGCTCCCTTTTATGGGATTCTATTGTATGGCTTTTTCAGGGGCGGGTTTCTGTTCCGGGACAAATCCTACCCAATTCCAACGTGTATTTCCGCTGTCATCCCGACGCTGAACGAGTCGCGAAGCTTGCTTCGATGCCTTGAATCCTTGAAAAAGCGTGCGGGCTTGAATGAGATAATTCTGGCGGACGGCGGCTCCGTCGACGGAACCCCGGCCCTGGCTGCAAAACTGGGTGCTCGGGTGGTCGAAAGCCCGAAGGGCAGGGGGCTTCAAATCAGAAAAGGGGTTGAATCGGCATCCGGCGATGTGATCGTCATTCTGCATGCGGACTGTGCGGCCCAAAAAGGTGTGTTCAAAAGGATATTCAAAATGCTCGAGTCCGATCCCTACGCGGTTGGCGGCGCGGTCGGGATGCAATTTGAAAGAAATAATCCCAAAACCAATGTGATTGCTTTCTTAAACAATTTGCGCACATTTTTGACCGGAATTTCTTTCGGCGACCAGGCCCAATTTTTCAGAACCGAAGCCCTCGCTGCTATAGGAGGATTTCCGTCAATGATGCTGATGGAAGATGTTGAACTGTCATTGCGCTTAAAAGAGATCGGCAGGCTCGTTTTTCTTCGAAAGGGGATTTTAGTGTCCGGAAGACGTTGGCTAACCAATGGTTTTAAAGGCAATTTGATGACTGTATTTCATCTTTTCCCACGTTATCTGATTGAGCGAAGATTTTGCCGGCGCAACGCGCTAAAGCGAAATTATTATGACATTTATTATTCCGATAGAAAGGCCTGAACCCGGATAAACTGGAAATAAAAAATTATTTGAAATTCAATGTCATTAAGGATTGATGTTATCTCTGCGGGAGCGGCTTTCCAGCCGCGATTAAACGATTACGGCTTTAGCGCGACTTCCTTTTTCACCAACCTATATTGCAGCTCTTTACCATACCGCCTCATAGCGCTTAGGGCCCAAGTTCCACTTGCGACCGTATACATGGATACGGTGGGCCTCTCCGTTTTGGTCGTAAATTTTTCCCCCATCGTGTACCCAGGCTAAAATACCCCCTCTCAGGTTATACACCGCAATCCCTTTTCCCTGAAGTTTTTGGGCGAATTTTCCGCTGCGGTAGCTGATGGTGCAATACGCAATTTTAACCGCGTCTTTATATTTTGCGGGATCATTCATAAATTCTTTTTCGGTAACTGCACCGGGCAGCATGGAGACCTGCTGCTCACGGGGCTCCCGGATATCGATTAGCACCGTTTTGCGGTCAGCCGCAAGATTCATGGCCTTTTGTGCCGACAGGTCCGGTACGTCGGGAAATTGCTTTTTATACCCGTTATACATGTCTTCGATTTTTTGACGTTTAACCCCATCACTCCAATCTTCCGATGACAGGCTCATTTGGCCCATGAGGGTTACGAATGTAAATGCCAACGCCGCCGTAAATAGCCCCAGAATTGTGCGGCGATTTGTTTTCAATTGCTTTTTCATGGTCAAGATTCTATATCCCGCCAGCCCTAAATCCCCAAACCCCATCTCCCAATCCTATTCGCCGATCTTTTCCCTAAAATCGCTAATGGTCGCCTGGTAGTCCCGGCTGCCGAAAATGGCGGAACCCGCCACAAATACGTCCACACCGGCAGCTGCTATGTCGGCAATCGTTTTCTCGTTGACACCTCCGTCGATTTCGATCAGGGTCTTCAGATTTTTTTGCTGGATCAATTGATGCAGCGCTCTTATTTTATCAAGGCTGTTTTTTATGAACGCCTGACCGCCGAATCCAGGGTTGACACTCATTATAAGCACATAATCGACATCGGCAATAATCCATTCCAGCATCTGAATCGGCGTTGAAGGATTCAGGACGACACCCGGTCGAGCCCCGCATTCGCGGATCAGCTGTACCGACCGGTTGAGGTGAATGCTGGCTTCGACCTGCACGGATATCAGAGAGGCTCCGGCCTTGGCAAACGCCGGTATGTAATTGTCCGGGTTTTCAATCATCAAATGCACATCGATCGGCAGTGGGGTAACCCGCCGGACAGCCTCGACAATCAACGGTCCTATGGTAATGTTGGGTACGAAATGACCGTCCATGACATCCGCATGGATCCAATCAGCGCCGGCCGATTCAACGGCCTTGATCTCGTTGCCGAGCCTGGCAAAATCTGCCGATAAAATTGAGGGTGCGATGACTTTCATATAAAGCTCCGATATTTTGTTGTTGGATGTTGTCAGCTCCGCCGAGCTAGATGGTATAGGGTATCGGGCTCAGGGCATCTGCATGTGATATAATCTGATTCTTTTCGTCGTCGTCCTCGTCCTAGTGAATTAGAATCTTATAGGGGACGAGGACGAGTACGAGAACGACGACGAAGGCAGCAGTTGCTGGGCCTCAGCTCAAAGAGCTTAGGCGACTCATCTGACCTCTGACCTCTGTCATCTGTACTCTGAAACCTCGTTTGAAACTCCACGAAAACGGCATTGGGTTTCATGTAGTCGCATCAGAGTTGTCCGCTGAAAACCCTACCACGCCTCATACAGCTGGGTGTTCACCAGTTGGTCATCTTCAAAGATGAATGCCCTTGCATCCCGATCCCTTGGCACCAGAACCCACATTTCTTCGCCAGGTTTGATGTAGTCGTCGAATATATCGACAGTTCTATCCTCGCTCTCTAATTCCACCCGGATCCTTTTTTTCAGGAATCCGTTTTTCACTCGGTATTGCAACAGACTACCGTACAATGGATGATTCAGGTGTGCTCCTGCCGTTTTTCCGGGATGGCGGTTGATCACCAGGCTAACGGGACTGTTTTCGCTTATTCGATAGCCAGCCGGTGGTTCCTGGCGAATGACAATATTAAGGGATTTGTGTTTATCAAAATGCGATCTTATCTCTCCCACAGTCAGGTTTGTCTTTTCGATCGTCAACACGGCTTTGTCCAGTGAAAGCCCGGCTAGTTCAGGCATTTTGTATGCGACCGGTCGAGACCCCATGCTCACCAATAGGTCTACCGAAGCCCCGCGCGTGATCATGGTGCCGGCTGAGGGTACCTGTACAATAATATTGTCTTTTTCAACAGCTTTGAAATAGGTATGTGTCAGATGCCCCTGGGAAATGCCGTTTTCTTCCATTATCATTCGAGCCTGCCGCTCTGAAAGAGAGATTAGATTGGGCATCAGGATATTTTTAGGTCCCTTTGATATAATAATTCTGATATCACGATCTTTCTTTATTTCCGATCCCGGGCCCGGTTCCTGATAGGTGACATGGTTTTTGGGGAATTGCCGACTGTACTCCGACCCATTTACTTTTGTATTCAATTGCAGATCGGTCAAGCGTTCAAGCGCGGTGGCCACATCTTTTCCAACAAGGTCCGGCACAATTACCGTATCTTCGCTTTTGATGATAAACGTCAGTGTCAAATAGGCACTGGCTCCTGCAACCACTAAAAAGGCGACAAACAGGACCGCTATTTTTGCAAGTTTTGTTATCATGGGATTCGTTGAAGTCGAACTGAAAAAAAACCGTCCATTTGAGTTAAATAGGGGAAGGTATTCAAAAAGCCTTTGGTGATTGCAATTTTGCTGATTTCATCCGGAAGCCTCCCGTAATGATCATCTATCACAAATTCGGCGTGATTTTTTAAAAATTGATATATCACCTCTTCATTTTCTTCGGGCTCCGGACTGCATACGGCATACACCAAAAAGCCTTCCGGTTTGACTGCCGGGGCTAAATTCTCGAGCAAACGCAATTGCCTGGTTTTATTCTTCAATATTTCTTTTTCGGATCGGTGCCATTTTATATCCGGGTTGCGACGGATAACGCCTAAACCCGAACAGGGTGCATCCAACAGAATACGGTCAAATCCTTTCGTCGGCACTTGCGGCAACCCATGTTCAAGATCGAGGCAAAGGGTTGATACGCTAGAAATTCCCAAACGCTGCATTTCAGCCTCAAGCTGTGCAAGCTTTCCTCCGTCTATATCCAATGCGACGACAGCACCTTTATTTTGCATGAGTTGGGCGATATGACCGGTTTTACCACCCAATCCCGCGCAGGCATCCAAAATAGTTTCCCCGGGCCTCGGATCCAACAACAGTGAAACCAGCTGTGCGGCCTCATCCTGAACCTGGAACCAACCGGCTGCAAAACCACTGAGCTTCGGTATCGATGTCGCGGGATTGACAAATGTGATACCGTCCGGTGAATAAGGCGTTTGTGCCGCATGTTCAGTTTCGCTGTCGAGTTTGGTCAACAGTTCCCGTGGCGATATCTTGAGTGTGTTGGTGCGAACGGTTATCGGCGGTATCGAATTTGCGGCATCGCACAGGTGAGCTGTGGTTTTTTGACCATAACGATGCAGCCACCTGAGGATGATCCATTCCGGAAACGATTTTTCGGCCGCCAGCGCGGTACTTGCATTTTTACCCATCTCCGGAAAGGAAACATTTCGATACTCGCGGGAAGCTTTACGCAACAAGGCGTTTACATACCTTACGACCCATGGCGCACCGGACGCTTTGGCCATATCAACAGCGGTGTTCACCGCCGCGGAATCAGGAATTCGATCCAGGTAAATAATCTGAAATAAGGCCAGCCTTAGGATATTCAAAATCCTCGGGTTGATTTTATCAAAACGGGTGCTGGAAAAATGGGAGATAATATAATCCAGGCGGCCCCTCCAACGCAGGACTCCGTATACCAGGGTCTGCAGCAGTGACCGATCCCGCCGCGAATCCACCTGTCCACCGCCGGAATAATCTTCCATTAGGGTATCCAGGGTGCGCCGGCCTCGATCCAGGGTATTCAGTATGACCCATGCAGTTTTTCGTACATCAATGGGCATGAATTGTTGGTTCTGTATGGCGGCACATAAATCACCGGCTGTTTTTATAATTATTTTCCCAGTAGTGAGAACTGTGATGTAAAATCCGAATATCGAAAAGCGAAATTAGTTCTGAGACAAGGCCCTAACCCGGATAAACCGGAAATAACAAATTACAAGCACCACCTGATCTTAAATTTGGGCCAAATAAATTCCAATATCAAAATCTCCAATAAGATCAAAAGCCAATTGTTTGGAATATTGAATTTTAGTCATTGTTATTTGTCTTTTGCCTACTGTTATTTGATTGTTTTTTTGACATAAAAACGTAAAACAACAGATATAGGGGTCTAACTGAAAACTGTACCCGGCGGTATTTTGCATCCCCGCAGAAAATCTTTTATCAAGAGGCGTTTGCCCGAATCACCCTGGATTTCTTCGACACTAAGCGCACCTTTGGCGGTGGCGATACGTAACTCATCGGCAAATCCCTTCAGGACTGTACCGGGAGATTCTGTGATTTCACTTGGGAGGGGACGGGATTTGAATATCTTCAGGCGTCTGTCACCAAGAAAGGTATAAGCTCCGGGCCACGGATTGACCCCACGGATAAAATTGGCCAGGGATTCAGCGGATTTATTCCAGTTGATGAGGCCGTCGTCTTTTGAGAGCATGGGCGCGTAGGTGGCAAGGCTGTGATCCTGGGGCATGGGTTGGATCGTATTCTCAGCCAACCCTCTTAGCGTCTCGATCAGAACTACTGCACTTTTCTCAGACAGGCGATCATGCAGATCCCCGGCCGTATCATCTGATCTAATGGGCTCCCGGACGCTAAGCAGGATGTCTCCCGTATCGATTTCTTTTTTCATCAGCTGCGTACATACGGCGGTTTCTTTTTCGCCGTTAATGATGGCCCATTGAATAGGGGCTGGTCCGCGATATTTGGGAAGCAGTGAGGCATGAACATTGATCGTTCCCCTATGGGGCAGCGCCAGTACATTTTCAGGGACTATATTGCCAAAGGCGATGACGATCAGAAAGTCGGGCTTGTGTTGCGCGACCACATCGCAAAACTCTGCAGTTTTAATTGAGGCCGGCTGCAGAACCCGATATCCCAGCTCCAGTGCAGTTACCTTCACTGCCGGTGGCGCCACTTTACGTCCCCGTCCTTTGGGTCGGTCCGGTGCTGTAACGACCATGGCGACATCATAATTGTTTTCATGCAGCGCGATAAGAGCCGGGACGGAAAATTGCGGTGTTCCCAGAAATATGATTTTGAAAGTTTTTTTCATTTTTCCCGTAATTGCTTTTTGATGCGCCGTTTGTACATTTGTCTTTTCAATGTGCTGATGTGCTCAATGAATAACGTGCCGTTTAAGTGATCGATCTCGTGCTGAAGGACGATAGCCATGATTCCCTCCGCATCGATTTTCAAAGGTTTGCCGTCCCGGTCATGGCCTTCAACGGTTATGGATGCAGCACGTTTCACATCAGCTCTGAATTCGGGTACACTGAGGCAACCTTCATTCTCCGATACGATCTCACCTTCTGCGGTGATGATCTTAGGATTGACCAGAACATGAAGAGAACGGCTTTCATCTCTGGGGGAAACATCGTAAATCAATAAACTTTTGTCCCAGCCGACCTGGATTGCCGCCAGGCCGACCCCCGGAGCCTCATACATGGTGAGGGCCATCTTATCGATCATTTCTTGAACCTTCCCATCGATATTCTCAAGCGGCTGCGTCGGTTGGTTCAAGAATTTATTGGGATATGTTAAGATGTCGAATTTGCTCATATTGTTACTCAGTTCTTCCTTCTAAGTATTATGAAAATCGGGCATGGGTCTCATTCAAGAACTAAGGCATTTCCATTAAATCTAAGATATTAACCCTAACCCGGGTAAACCGGAAATAACAAATTACACGCACTACCTGATCTTAAAATTGGGCAAATAAATTCCAAATTACAATATCCAAATCTCAAATAAGATCAAACGCCAATTATTTGGAATTTTGAATTTCGGTCATTGTGATTTGTTTGGTATTTGTTATTTGAAATTTTTTAATTGCTGAAACTCCTGGCCCAGACCTAACTCGTATGGATCTGGAAGATAAGACAATATTGGGATCTCTTGCAATGATCAGTGAGAATCTTTCTTATCGCACTCTCCGAGGCGTAGGCTACGAGCCGGAGGCCAGGGCGGGCTGAACACCGACACCTGGCACCTTACGTTCCTTACAACATGTTGTCAGAAAAGACCTGATCAGGGCCTAAGTTCCCGAATCTTTGAATTCTTTGCCTTCAAAAGACATCCGGCGAATGTTCACGCTGAGAATCATTGCCGATATAAAACCGATAAGGATTACCGGGATCACCTGAACGGCATGGTTTGCCAGGGTGAAACCCGCCGCGTCTTTGGCAGAAATGCCAAATAGAGATAGCGCGAACACCCCGCCTGCTTCCCAGAGTCCCCACCAGCCGGGTACAGACGGCAGTGAAATAAAGATACAGATAATCACCATCACAGTGGTTATCTCAAGATATGTCAGATTAATGCCCGGACTGCCGAGCGAAACTAGGTAGTAAGAGCCGGCCTGCAGGCCCCAGATAAGTGCCGAGAGACCCGCACACAAAATGATTTTTTTCGGATATCTGATCAGCGCAAAACCCTGGGCGATATTTTTTAGTATATTGATGACCGGTTCACAAATTCTTTTTCTGACAGCGGCCTTAAATCGCGTTCCTGCAAAAAAGAACAACCCCGGCGTGAGTAGAATCGCACTGTAAATTAAATCACGGGCCTTGCCGATGCTGAATATTGCGATCCCCGCAATTAACACCGCACCCAGCTTAAGCATGGTATCGAAGACGGTTTGCAGTGTCTCTTTGTCCAGCTGATAAGTTCCAAAGGCAACATTTGTATCGGGGTTTATTGTCAACCCGCCGGCGGTTAACATGAACAGCAGAATCAAAAAGCAAATGTCAAATACCCTTTCCGCGACGACGGTGGCCAGACCGGTGGCGAAAGGAATTTTTTCCTCTTTTTGCAGAATCACCGGGCGGGCAACTTCACCAAGGCGACCCGGCAGCACGCAATTGATCATAAATCCGATCATCATGGGATGGAATACACGCCGGAAGCTTATCTGGCGGGTCGATTCCAGTATGATTTGCCACCGGACAGCCCGCAACATAAAAGAAAACACAGCGACCAGAACCGCCGGAAATACCCAAAAATAATTGATAGAAGCCAGATAATTTAAAAGCTCGGCAATCGGCACGTTTTTAAAAGCAAAATAGAGTGCTCCCGCCGATAATACAACACCCCCGATAAAGGAGATGGTCATATTTTTTTTCATGCCGCTAAAATTTCCCGGGCAGCGGTAATGTCTTCCTTGATTTGATCAATAAGCTCTGAGATGTTTGAAAATTTTACTTCATCTCGTATGCGTTTGATAAAATTCACCCTGATTTTTTCACCATATATATCATCATCAAATTCGAAAATGTGCACTTCAACCGTAAAATCATGATTTTCAAACGTCGGGCTGTAACCGATATTTGCTACACCTTTGAAGGGTTTACCCCGGCACTCACCGGTAACTGCATAAATTCCGATTTTAGGACATAATTCGTCATGCAGATTTACATTGGCTGTCGGAATGCCAAGTAGTTTGCCGCCGCGATCACGCCCGGTCACCACCCGTCCTCTGATCTGATAATAGCGCCCCAGCATTTTTTCCGCCTGCTCCATCAAACCGTCGGTGACAAGTTCCCGGATTTTGGTGCTGCTGATTCTTTCTGCAAAATCCTTGGACATCTTAATCCAGTCCGCCACAATGACCTCAAAGCCATATCTCGCAGCATAGCCTTTTAACAAATCGATATCGCCTTCACGATTCTTGCCGAAGCTGTAATCTTCACCCACCACTATGGCTTTCATGCCAATTTGTCCGACCAATAAATCCCTGACGAATTCTTCGGCCGAAAGGGCTGCAAAGTCCCGTGTGAATGGGACGCAGATCAGGACATCGATTTGGGTGCGTCCAATCAACTCTGCTTTTTGCTCATACAAGGTGATCAGGGGAGGGTGACCGTTTTGCTTTAATACTCGAATCGGATGAGGGTCAAAGGTCATGGCAATCGATGTGCCGCCGATATTTTCGGCTATTTCGATAACCTCATGGAAAAGAGCCTGATGTCCGATATGGACGCCATCAAAATTTCCGATTGTAATGACGGCATTTTTAAATGGTTCGTAAATTTTATCGAGGTTGTCAATAATTTTCATGTTTAACTTTCACACTGTGAATAATGGGCTTGACATGGCTCATAAAAAGGATATATGTAGTCCACATCCTGAAATTAATCAATCTTTTTCAACGTGCCGAAGTGGCGGAACTGGTAGACGCGCTAGGTTCAGGGTCTAGTGTCTGTATGGACATGGGAGTTCGAGTCTCCCCTTCGGCACCATAATAAAATTAATGGGTAACGCTGTATTGCGTGACCTTTTTTGCTTTAAGGCGTCTTTTTATGATTTAAAATGGCGTTATTTTTGTCGATTTTTCCAACCGTGTGAATATAACCATTTAATTTAAAAATAAAAGCCCCAAATTAATGGTTAAAGATATAGGTGTACCTGCCGATATTAAAACCATCGCTAAGAATATTCACCTGATTTCGAATTGCCCTGAGATGAAAGCGGAACGATTTGTGGAATGACAGCAAGGTACTTTTGAAGAATGCAGATTGATATGCCAAAGTATGAAGTTTGGAATGTTGATGGGGGACGCTGGGAGGATATTTCGGAGAAAAATTTTATGGAATCCTTAGCGGATATCTTTGACCAGGTTACGCCGATAATGGCTGAAATATTGCACGGCAACGAGGTCGCTACCCCCTATGGTATTTACCGATTGAAGATTTGAGCTGTTTGTTGCCGCGACCCTCAAATCCCGGCTTATGTTTTTTTTATCTGAAAATAGAGCTTTCCGGCAATTAGTTGAACTTCGACCTTTCCCTCCTTTTGAAGATCCTCGACCTCATTGAGAAAAAAATCATAGTTATATCCGGGGTAATCTTTTGATAGGTGCTTTGTTAAATCGTGATATGGTACCGGGTTACCGGATTTTTTGAGTAGCGCATGTATTTTTTTGCTGACTTCCGTATTTAGGCGATGTTCTTCAGATCCGTTTTGTTTGGAAATATCTGCGGTAGTATTGGGCTCCAAATTTTGCCGACCATCTGCTGCGAATTCATTATTTATTTGGGATCCCAATTTAAATTGATAAGGTTGTATGTTTTCGAACTCCCCGGATTGCCAGCCTAATCCTTGACTTATAATGTCCAGCCTGTCATTTAAATTATTCAGTCCTTTATTGATGCTTCTAACCTTTATTAAAATAAGGATGCCGAACAGGGCTAAAGAAAAGATTATCACAATAGCAAAAATCGATACTATAAGAGGTATACCGGTTAAATTGGCTAGCTGGTTAAAAAATAATGTCATCATTTCCAAGCTTCAATTTTTTCTGAAAGCCCCTGTAGTAATATTTCTATTTTTTTACTTATTTTAATTGTTTCTTTATTCATTTGACTAACAGAAATTAACAAAAGAGAAATAAAAATTACTAGAAAAATAGTAGATGTCCATATGACAATAAATGTCCCAAGATTCAAATTTCCGATAAAAGTCAATAATTCTACCATTGTAATTTAACCCTATTGCATATCTGTAAATCCAGTATGCCTTTGGCATCTTCTTTGATTATTTTTATCAGAGAAAATCCACCGCTACCATTCAATGAATCACTTATTTACGCAGCAAAATTGTGTTTGTATTTACCAATAAAGATAAAACTACTGCATTTCCTGGCAATGGCATTGTTATTTTGAAATACATCAAGACCAAAAGGATATAATTTATCGAGGTCATTGGTATCAATAAAAATTTGAATAAATTCCTTTCCATTTTTCTTTAGGGTATTGATCAATTCATGGGCTGAGCTACCATCAAAATCGCCATATAGTTGCAAATGCAGGCTGTCTTTGTTTCGGTAGGACAAAAGTTGGAAATTAGATGCCATTGGTATGCTCCTTTCAATCCATTAAATTCGTCATTATTAAAAATAATTAAGTGTTCCTTGCGAGGTCGGTATAAAAGATCTGGATCAACCGAGCCGCGAATGACTGAATTTGCATCATATTTTCCACATATGCAAATACCATGCAAAAATCAGTTGCTTTGCCTTGAATGCTAATGGTTGTTGAAGTTACAAAGGATTAACTTTAATTCGGATTTATGAGGAGAGGAAAATTGGGAAAAAAAGGTTCCAAATATTGTGTAATATGGACCATATTTAGGTAAGATTTTGACTACTCGGCTGTTTTTTTTAGGATATTTCCGGAGGTCGCTCTCCGAGGCGTAGGCGCTACAACCCCCTACGAGCCGGAGGCTTCGCTCCGTCTTTTTAGAGCATTTTCACCCAATTGGCGAAGTCGGGTATTCCGGATCTTGATCACTATAGCAAGCAGTTTCCAGCAGGTGTAGCCTTCGAACCCAGAACCTCTGATCGCTAAACGGTTGTCAAACGTCAGCGTTCAAAAGTTCAGAGTTCACTGTTCAGGGTTATCTTTCGTATGCACTCACAGGTTCGGGGTTCACTGTCCAAGCGTTATCTTCCACCACATTGTGCCTGGATGAGTTTGCGCATTCAACCCGAAGTCGCGAACAAACCCTGTCTTTTTTGCCTGCCCATAGCCCCGGAAAGCTTACTTCCGGAAAAAATGTCAAGCCTCATATCTTCAAAGCGTCCGGTGATCATCGCTCTCCAACTCTTGAACCTCTGAACCCTAAACCTTTGAACGGCTGCAAAAAAAGATATATGAGCCCCACGCTTTTTTTACGTGATCTTCCTGCAAATCATCTCTTAACGGTAACCTTCTCCATCACTACATCTTTTAGCGGGCGGTCCCCGGGGCCAGTTTCAGTCGATCCGATTTTTTTTACGATATCCATGCCTTTGGTCACTTTCCCGAAGACAGAGTGTCTGTTATCAAGGTGAGGGGTCGGGCCCAGGGTAATGAAGAACTGACTGCCATTGGTGCCGGGTCCGGCATTGGCCATGGAGAAAATGCCTTCGCTGTCATGTCGCAAAGACGAATTAAATTCGTCTGAAAATCTATACCCCGGTCCACCGGTGCCGGTTCCCTGGGGACATCCACCCTGAATCATAAAGCCCTCGATGACACGATGAAAGATCAGACCGTCATAAAAATTTCCCGGCTTTTCCGTTTTTTGCCGGCCTTCCGTCAGGTTGATAAAATTCCACACCGTTTCGGGACACTCTTTGGCAAAAAGTTCGCCTTCAAAAGTTCCCAGATTGGTTTCAAATACCACGTTGACCTTTTCAAGATCTTCCTTGTAATCGCTTTTTGTAGTCATCGTAATCTCCTTTGTTTGGTCTGATTGTAGTTCTATTTGTAGGGGACACGGATGAACACGGATTTCAGGGATTTTTTTAAGAAAAAGTGTATTGAAGAATTCATAAAATTTAATCAGGATAATATCTGATT
>Ga0316189_10001908_pt1 | contig 20633 bp, 20 predicted proteins | sample LowCovwburrow_MG_FD_204930 | JGI IMG/M metagenome (GOLD analysis project Ga0316189, IMG submission 204930) | Coastal sediment microbial communities from Maine, United States - Lowes Cove worm burrow | ecosystem: Environmental > Aquatic > Marine > Coastal > Sediment | place: USA: Maine... | reverse complement strand
ACCAAGAGGAATTGTGAAATTCCCCTCTCCACCTCCTACCCTCATTTGGGTGAAGGCAGGCGGCTCCGAGGGGAATTTCAGCAACGCTTTACTGCAATACAGGCAGAAAACAAAAAGGCCATACATGCATTGCCAGACCAATTTGAAAATTAAATCTTTGCGTCTTAGTATCGATAGGGTGTACAATTATATCAACAATATAAGCATATCGTTACTATTTGTCAAGATAAATAGGGGTAAAATGAATACAATATCGGAAGTGATTGAAAAGATTAAGAAGATGAAGGGGATTAAAACAAAGGAAAAGGTCTATGAATTACTCGGTACAACGCGGAATTCTATTTTCAACAGGCAACGACGTAACAAATTCCCCTACCAAGAAATAGTCACATATTGTTTGCGTGAGAATATGGATATAAATGAAATCCTAACGAACCAATCCTCAGCAGCACAACCAAAAATACGGACAATAAGAAGCGGCACAATCCCTACTGAGCAAGATCAATCTATTGACCAAGAAGGGTATGTATTTGTCCCCAAATACGATGTCCAGGTATCGGCAGGGCAAGGTTCACTAATCCATAGCGAACAAATAAGGTGAACTTTGATAGGTTTCGTTGTATATCTAATCTGTAATTTGGGTTCTAATTAAAGCAAGAACTTCTAAAAGACAACAAATTGCAGATTTCTAATTTACCGCTAAACTCTTTGGATCGTTCAAAAATGAAAACAACTATTTATCGTCAAAAAATACCAATTACCGGGCTATTTACTGGTCTATTATTATTGGTTTCAGGCCCAATTTGGGCTGGGACTATTTATTCGAGTGACTCCTTTTCCGCAGACGCCAATATAGAAATTGCAGGAGGTGCTCTTGCAGGATCCGAAGACTATTCAACAAATAACAGAGGAAATGTGACTTGGGGTGAGAGCTATTTCAAATTCGGACTGGGGGGACGATACAGTCCTCCGAGTCATAACTTTGAAATTTATGGTGCCGCTAGTGCAATGCATACAGCAACCTATGGGGATGGGGATCTGGCTGGTTTTTCAGATGGGAGCGAAAGCCTTGTGGATTTGGAGGATGCTTACCTGGGAATTAAGCACCGGTTTCAGAATAGAATTTCGGTCGATTTTTCCGTCGGGGCGCAACGGTTCCAAATTGGAGACGGATTTTTGATTTATAATGAACTCCTCAGTTTGGGAGTTGGTGCAGGTCGAGACGCCAATCGTGGTGGTGCCTATTGGCTTGCTGGAAGAAAAGCTTTCAGGAAAACCGCTATCTTGAAACTGGATTTCCCTACTCCTTATCGGATGGATGCCTTCTATTTAGGCTCAGAAAATCCAGGTAATGGAGATTTGGAAATTGCTGGAATCAATATTGAGCGTATTTCTGATGATTTTGGCACATTAGGGATAACTTATTTTAGAGGGTTAAAGGTAGATAAAAATGTGTTAAGTGGTTCTCTACAAAAAAGAGAAGGAATGGATACTTATAGTATTAGGGCCAATGGAACGCCGGTGAAAAACATTTTCCTCTCCGGAGAATTTGCCTTCCAAAAAAATAATGGACAGGGGTCAACAGATGTCAGTGCTCACGCATGGTACACTGAAGTTGGATACACTTTTGTCAAGCAACCATTTTCACCGAAATTGACCTACCGTTACAGTTTCTTTAGCGGGAATGACCCCAATACGGGAACTAACGAAGCTTTCGATCCATTATTCTATAGTAACAGTAGAGGGTTTGGAACTTGGTACCAGGGGGAAATTGCTGGAAATTATTCAGGACCGTTCAGCACAAATACCGGAATTCACCACGCCTCTATGGCTCTGCAGATAAATGACAAAATGAGTTTCAATTTGCTCTACTTTAAATTTGCAACCGATGAACCCTCCGCCAATGTAAGCGATGATTTTGGGCAAGAGTTGGACCTAATTTTTGAATGGAGCCCGAATGATAATTTTTATGTGACCCCCGGTTACGCAATGTTTATCCCTGGAGCTGGAGGTAAATCTACATTGGCAAGTGTTAAGACAAGTCACCTGTTTCAGCTCGGTATAATTTATATGTATTAACTGTAGATTATAATCAGTAGTTGGTTGGAAAATTTCATATCTCATCCAGGCGCGGTTCAAATAACCGGAACTCTTTTTATGCTCAATCCACGATCAATTTTTTTTATTAGCCTTTCTTTGGTATTAGCTTACGGAGCTACCTATACCTTTTTATATGCAAAGGACTCGATTGACAAAGAGCATGTGATTATCAAGGGAAAAATGAGTTCCTCGTTGATAAGCATTAAGAATAAATTAGACCAGGAAAATCATAGGGCGCAGATAGCTCTTTTCTCCATCCGATCACTTTTTCGATCTTACATTGAAAATGCCCAGAAGGACCTTTCTTTGAAAAACCTGGAGTTAGAGATGGCTCGCTTGTTGGAGCCCAGCCCAAATCAGTATAGTGCCTATTTTGCTTTGGAACCCCCACTTGCAAAGGAATTGATTGGAAAAAAAGCATGGGCTCATGTTGTTCATAAGGACATGGGTGCACTTGGTTCTCCAGAATATGGGAAGGTGTCACACCGGAAGATAACGGACTATTTTGACAATACCTACCAAAGCGCTGAGAGTGAAATTTGGTATCAAATGACAAAACGACGCAAGGACATTAGTATTTCGAAGGTTATGTATGACGAAAACTACCTGAAAATTTGGGGGTATACAGCTGGACTAGGGCTATATAGTGATGACCAGTTTGAGGGAATGATTGGAATCGATATTTCTGCAGATGCATTATTTGAGGCTATCGAATCAGATACTATTAATGGTTTTGGTGGCTTGTTTGTTCTCGATCTTGAATCAGGGAAGGTTTTGACTAAAGTCGAAGGACCTAACAGTCCATTTCTGAACACTTCCAGACTTGAACGGAAACTTGATAGTATCCCCGGTTGGTCAATATTAGGTGATGACGATCTTGATTATGGCGTGATTGAAAAAGAAGGTGCTGCCTATCGTATCAGTAGTACCCACTTCGATAATTTCCCTTGGGTACTTGTTGCTTACGTGAATGAGTCGAAAACCCTTGACTCAATTTACTTTCGAACCTCAATTCTAGTGATCGGTTCCATTGTGTTCCTTGTCCTAGTCTTATCTGGAATTTTTCTTCTAATTAGAAGTTTAGAGCAGGCACAACTAAGAGCTAACGCCGCGACACAAGCCAAGAGTGATTTCCTGGCCAATATGAGTCATGAGATCAGAACTCCAATGAACGCTATTCTCGGCATGAGCCATTTAGCGTTGAAGACCGAGTTAAGCGCAAAGCAACACAATTATATTAGCAAAGTACATATCTCAGCCAATGCCTTGTTAGGGCTCATCAATGATATTCTGGATTTCTCCAAGATTGAGGCGGGCAAGTTGGATATGGAGTCTGTTGACTTTCAGCTAGACGAAGTTCTCGATAGCCTTTCTACCCTTGTCACCCTGAAAGCCCAGGAAAAAGGATTGGAGGTCTTATTTTCAGTCGAAAAGGATGTGCACTATTCTCTTATAGGCGACTCTCTCCGTCTGGGTCAGGTGTTGACAAATTTAACTAACAACGCTGTTAAGTTCACCGAGCATGGAGAAATTATTGTGGCGATCAAATGCCTCAAAGAAGAAAATGGGGAAACAGAACTGGAGTTTTCAGTCAAAGATACCGGGATTGGTCTGAGCGAGAAACAAATTGGAAAATTATTTCAATCCTTCAGCCAGGCAAATACTTCCACTTCACGCAAATTTGGAGGAACCGGGCTGGGATTAACGATCAGTAAAAAACTGGTTGAAATGATGGGGGGAAAGATTTGGGTTGAAAGCGAACCGGGTAAAGGAAGCAGTTTTATTTTTACCGGTAAATTTGCCTTTAGTAGCGAGCAAAGGAAAAAACGGTTAATAAACTTTGATGATATCAAGGGTAAAAAAGTCCTGATCGTTGATGACAACGCGGCGGCGCGGGAAGTACTGCAAGATGCTCTGCAATCTTTTTCTCTGGAAGTTGCAATGGCTTCATCGGGTGCTGAGGGCATTACAAAGGTGGAAGAGGCTGATAGTGAGAAACCTTTTGACCTTGTTATTATGGATTGGCAAATGCCTGAAATGAATGGAATAAGGACCTCTGAAATTATCAAGAAGCACCCTCGTTTAAAACAAATCCCTAAAATAATCATGTTGACAGCGTATGGCAGGGAGGAAGTTGCATGTCAAGCTGAAGAGGCTCAACTTGATGGATTCATGGTTAAACCCATGAATCCATCGATGTTATTTGAATCGATAGCAGAAGTGTTTGGGAAAGGGGTCGGCAAAGAAAAGTTTAGCGGAAAAGCCTGTATAGAGCCAGAGGCTCTAGGCTTGGAGAATATTATAAATGCAAAAATTTTACTGGTTGATGACAACGAAATCAATCAGGAGGTTGCGAATGAAATTCTAATGCAGGCCGGTTTTTCTGTGACGATTGCGAGTGATGGCAAGGAGGCTGTTGATAAGGTAAAGGAAACAGAATTTGACTGCGTGCTGATGGATATCCAGATGCCGGTAATGGATGGGTATGAGGCATCCCGTACCATTAGAGCAGATAATCGCTATGACTCTCTTCCCATTATCGCCATGACTGCAAATGCTATGCAAGGCGACAAGGAAAAGTGCCTGGATGTCGGGATGAACGACCATGTGGCAAAGCCAATTAACCCAAAGGAATTATTTTCCGCTCTCATCCAATGGATACCTAAAATAGAAAGAGACGAGCAGGAGTTGGCCTCTTCACCAACAGAACCGAAGCTAAATCAAGAACAGGGGGTGCTGCTGGAGCTTCCGGGAATCGATGTTGATAGCGGATTGATGAGAGTAAATGGAAATAAGAACCTCTACCGAAAGTTGTTGAGCAGTTTCTATAATAAAAACAAAGGTATGAAGCAGGAGATAGAAAAGGCCATTGAAGAAGGAGATCTTAAGCTAGCCGAGAGGCTTGTTCATACCGTCAAAGGGGTCGCATCAACGATCGGAGCTGATAAACTAGCTAAAGTTTCGCAGCCATTGGAAACGGAACTTCGAAATGGAAACAAATCTATAGGCGATAATTTATGGAATGATTTTTGGAATAATTTGGATGCGATACTCAACACGGTAAAACAGTTAGAACCGGAAGAAGGTGAAGGGCAGGCTGAACTGGATCTAAGCAAGATAAAACTTCCTCAGCCTCTGATCGATTCAATGGGAAACGATGTTGAAGGAGGGCTGTTAATGGAATTGGATCAATATTTTTCCGAGATAGCGAAGGTGGAGCCTGATGGGGAAAAATTGGTAAGCGCCTTCAAAAAATTGGTGGACGAGTTCGATGATGAAGGTATATTGAAAATATTGAGGGAAATAGAAAAGAACTGAGGATTAAACCCTTTCTCCAAAACTGTATGGTAATTGTATCGTAGACAGCCAGTACGAGTGACCACACACTAGAAATTCTGAGACTCAAAAGTTCCAGGTTCGGGAACAAATACAATCAAATACCACGAACCAGTACGAAATGAAGAGTACTCGTGCTTGAATGGCATTCAAGAGGTCTGTTATCAAAAATTCCTAGAGAGCTAAGTCTCCTTATTTTTTTGAAAATTTATGTTAAGGAATAATTGGTCCCTAAATGGTACTAAAGTACGTTATTTCGAAATCACACTTTCACACTTCCTTCTCCAGCGAACGAAAAAGGGCAAGTCGTTTCTTGACTACAAGTTATTTTTGACTCGATCAGCTATGATAAATATATGATAGAAATTTCCCACCGAGACGGAACTCATAGAATTGATGGAACCTGTGGAACTCCTTAATATACCTGAAAATAAAGCAGATAAGAGAAACCAGCCTGTTTTCAATACCTTCCTAAAAACGCCAATTTGTAATTCGTAATCAGCAGGCCCTCGGTTTAATCGCGCTGCTAGTAGGGCTGCTTCCGGTGGCCTGCCCCCCGAAAACTGATCCATTTGGTATGAACTACCCGATCTCAACTCAATTGATATGAGTGAATTTGAGTCACTTATATGAGACATTTTTAATCATCCCAATATATAGAGCAACGGTTCAAATTATAACCTTCTTAACCTAGAATATTATGGTGTGAGTGATGATTTGGATGATGTGATGCTGGATAGGATGATTAAAGAAGTGAGGCAGACAGGGAAGAATACACACCCCAAGAGGAGCGACTGTTGGTAACTTATTGTTTTTGAATTGTTTAGGGTTGATTTCCCTTTAGCAATCTTCCAACTACCTTAATTTTGGTAATTTAACTCCTGATTAATTTTTAATCATGCCCCCTCATCTACTCACTGTGAGAGGGAGAGTGGACTTTCTTATGGGAGTTATCAACAAGTTTTCCACAGAAAATGGTAGTAACTTTTTTGTCAAGAATAATATCTGACTATTTAGTTTTTCCAGTCCCTGCCTACAAACTTTTTTGTTTCCTTAAAATTTTGGGTGTTGGGTAAAATGGTGTACAGCTCATTCGTAATCAGTTTTTTGAAGGTTCAATTTTTATTTTTTGAAAATACTCCTCAAAATATTTTTTTCAAAAGACCCAGGCTTCAAAAATCCAAAAGATGTTTTTGATTCCAGCGTGACCTATGCGTGACGAACTGTAGCGCATTGAGCAGAATTTAAGGAGTCAATAGAATTAATAGAACACCTGCTTCAGCCCTAGAAATCAACAGAATCGGGGAACTGGCTTAAAAATAGCAAGTTAGTGAAACTCCCATACTAAGCTTTGGGAGCAGGGGGTCGGAGGTTCGAATCCTCTCGCCCCGACCAATACCATCAAGGACCTACAGCTTTTGCTGTAGGTTCTTTTTGCTTTGGGCTAGCACTGGGGCTAGCATTTGCTGATTATATGGGGAAGTGGGAAATACCGGGATTAAACGGGATATAGTGGGAAATTCTATCAGACGTGACTTTGAAAACCGCTTTAAGTCCCCTCTTATTAAGGTGTCCTGTTTCTATTTTCCCCCTTCACCTAAAACTGGGCAAATACTCATTTTAGCCTCAAGCGATGACCACCCAACTAACCTCACTCCATCTTGGCTCGCACGGTTTTTAACAGTAGCATCAATATTCTCAAGCGGATATACTATTCACTAAAGCTTACGGGAGAGTATTTATCACTGTGTTATCACCTGGTTATCACACTCTCAATTAGCTCTCAACGGTGCTCACACAAATAAAGTGTAACGAAATAATACGATAATCATAGTTTTCTGTGCTTTTTTACTACTTTTCTGTTAACATATCCCTACAATACAACCGTTAAGTAATTTGACCGACTTTGATGATTCACAGTTCTTTGCAGATTTTAAGAAGGCGTGTGGAGATGAAAATCCGAGAATCCAGGTCAGCGGGACGGCTTCCAATGATACGGCCGGGAGTTTTCGCTTGTTCTCTGACCAAGATATTTTCTCCTTTATTTTTGGTGGTGGTCTTAAAAAGGTTACATACAAAAATGCAGAGCCATGGAGAAATGCGCCGCCAGCGGAAGCGCCACTCCCAGTGCATGTTTATAACTTTGTTTGTGGGACCACTAGGAAAAAAGGTTATCTGTCGATAGCGTATATGCCAAAAAGAAATCTGTGGAAGTTAAAGTCATTTAAAGAGTTTGACATTAAGCAAGAGCTGAGAGTTTTAAGAGGGAGACTATAAAAAATGACAGATTCATTGTTTTGCATGGAATGCGACTCTGAAAATATAACAACAAAGTTTATTGATTTTGAGGTTCCTTTGCCTTTGGGCGGGAACTTCTCTTACAAAAAAGAGATCCACGTTTGCGAGAATTGCAACGAAGAAGGCTCCTTTTCAGACCAGCAAATCAAGGAAAATCACGAAAGATATTTAGCTGCCTTAAATGAAGCCAACTCAAAATCCCTAAATCATATTTTAGAAGATTTTTCAGCTTGGGATTTCTCCCTTGCTCACATTGAGAGATCTTTGCGCTTACCCCAGCGAACTATCTCAAGGTGGAAAGCTGCCGAGGCTTCAGACAAAGGTATATCAGCGGCGGGGATTGCACTATTAAGAGTTGTGCACACCTATCCATGGATGCTCAAGGTTGCAGACCAAGATTTTGATAAAACAATAGCTGAGCAAGAATTGATTAGACAATATGCTGACCTTCACCAACCAAAACAAGCCCCAAAGGATGTCCCCTCATCAACAACTGAATCGGGCAGCAAAAATTTTCAAGCACCAACGACAAGCTCGGGTGGAAATACTGAGTCCGGTGGAAATATAGTGCGCATCGATGAATACAGGGATGAATTCCTAGAGGAAGCATGAAATTTTCAACACCTATAGTCTGCGATGATATCCGGAGAGAGGTCGGCAATAAACGATCACTTATTGGAGTTTACTCCGACAGAATAATATTTAATCCCTCGATTACAGCTAAAAACTTTCCAATGCAAATGCAGTTAGGGGTTTATCTTATTGGGGAGTGGGAGGATTTAGATAAGCCCATGGAAAGCTTCGATTGCAATATATACATATCTGATCCAGCAGGGAAAGCAGCTAATAAGAACATTTTTCTACTTAAGGGCCGGGTGCAGGATAAAGGAAATCCAATAATAATTTTTGACTTTGTTTTTCGTTGCGACATCCCATATGTGGGCAGGTTGAAAATGCTACTGAGAGTTTTTAATGACTCAGATGAGATAGGCAGATGGGATAACAACTTAATTGATCTAGTATTCCAAGAACCAGCCTCAAAACATTGACACTCCACCTCAATTAACCCTCTTCCTCTGCTTCTCCACTACATTACCCAACTCTTCTAGGACCTCATCACTGGTTGATCTTCCCGATATAAGTGGACAGCCAATTAAGTCGCATTCAATATGGTTCCGACTATGATAAAACTATGATAGAAATTTCCTATCAAGACAGAATTCAAAGAATTTGCGGAATCTATAGAACGCCTAAAACTGTCTGAAAACAAAGCAGATACGAGAAACCAGCCTAAAATCAAGAACTTCCTAAAAACATTAATTTCACACTTCTAATCCGTAGGTCGAAGGTTCGAATCCTTCCAGGCGCACCAATAAATTAATGGCTTAGAGGATCTCCTTTAAGCCACTTTTACTTTTATGTGTAATCTGCGTGTAATCAGGGCAGGTAAACACATTACGACCACTCCATAATTTTTAGTTTTCCTTGCAAGTATAATCCCATTCATTCTCCCATTTAATCGTGAGGTGATCCGGCGGAGTTGTTGCCCCATCAATATCCATTTGATACATTTGATTACATGTTAGATTCTTTGATTTTTGAAGGTTGACCCCGGTGAAATAAGCCCCGTTACCCCCGCAATCAAATGCAAGCTCACAAAAGACTGCATCTTTGAGATCAGCATCTCCCAGATTGGCCTCGCGGAAGTCAGCCATTGTTAGCTCAGCCCCGTTGAGCCTAGCACCGCCGAGCTTGGCCCTGTTAAATTTGGCACCCAAAAGCTTGGCCCTATTGAGCCTAACCCCATAGAGCTTTCCTTCGGTGAGATTAGCACCTTCAAGGTTGGCGTCTTTGAGGTTGGCGTCTTCGAGGTTTACACCTTCAAGGTTAGCGTCTTTGAGGTTGGCATTTACGAGGTTTGCACGAGTAAGGTTGGCACCCTTGAGGTCGATCCCGGAAAGACTCGCGCCGCGCAAATCAGCGCTTGGCGACTGAACAATATCTATTAATTCTTTGATCATTGCAGGGTTTTTTTCTCTAACGCCTAAAAAAGATTGAATAGTTTGAGTAGGGGGCCATGGAGGTATTCTGGTTTGGGAATTTTGAAGGGGCGCTATCTGTTCGAACCAATAGTTTTTGTTTGCAGAAACCACTCCGTCGCGGACTTGGTCAATTCTACCTTTAAGACGATTCAATTCACCTTGATACAACTGATCGGATAAGCCGAATATGGCAAAGTAAAGACCTATAGCCCACAAAAAGCCAGTAGGATATTTAACGTCGTCCTCCACTCTCTGAAACTTTCTAACAATGTGCTTTAGACCACTTAACCAGTAAAATCCATATGGGGAATCATCGACAAACCACATAAAGGATGTTTCCCAACTGATGCAAATAGCTTCAATAATTTTCTTCAGCAGGGATTTCATCTAAAACTTCGAATTTAGGTTCATGGGTTTCTATTCTGACTCTGAAATTTCATATTAAGTTATTTTACAACTCGAATTCTACTTTCTAACTTTTCCATAGCCTCCTGAATATGAGCCCCATTCTGATGTGCATATTTCTCTACCATTGCCAAAGTTTTGTGGCCAGAAATCCGCTTCACAGTGGGCAGGTCAACCCCGGCTTGGACTAAATGTGTGATCGCAGTATGCCTAAGCGTATGCCTAACAATTTGTTTGGGATCGAGACCTGCATTTACCACTACCCGCCGAAATGCTTTTTCTATAGCCACAACATGACCCGTCTTTGACCCTATTGAAGGAAACAACCATTCCTGCCTTGGTTCAGCAATTTCAATATATCCTTCTAAAAAATCTGCTAACTGATGAGTCATGGGTTGAACCCTTGACCCCGCCTTGGCTTCTGGAATGTAAATGGTCTGCCGATCCAAATCAATAGATTCTAATCGGATAGAGAGTATTTCCATACGGCGCATTCCTGTACCAAGCCCTATAACAATGAATGGATAAATGTGTGGGCTCTGATCCGCTTTAGAAGCTTCAATCATTCTTCCAATCTGTTCAGGCGTTAAATATGTAATTCGCCCAGGGTTTTCTTTGAACCGCTTGATTTTTGCCGGACAATGGTCCATCCAGCCCCATTCAATGCCCTTGTTGAATAGATGGGATAATACAGCTAAATCTCGATTTACCGTACCTGGAGTCACACCGGAATCAATTCGTTTTTTCTTGAAACGTTCAATGTCAAAAGAACTGATTTGAACCAGAGGCTTATCTTTGAAAAACGGAATCAGGTTGCAGTTTAATCGCATACGCTTCATTTTAAGGTCATTTCCGCCTTCCTGTTGAAGATTTAGCAAGTAGTTTTCCCCGGCCCGACAAAATCTTAATATTGTTTTGCGCCCTTTTGGAAGATTTAGTCTGCCGCCTCTTGAATCCGTCTTGACCTTCTCTATAAACACCTCTGCTTGCTTACGAGTGACTCCCTCCGATTCTTTCCCAATAGTTCGGTGTATGCGTTGGCCGTCAACCATAACATTTACCGAATAGCGACCATCACCATCTTCGAGGCGCTCAAAGATAATTCCATGCTCGGTAATTTTTTGGCCTGAGCTGAGGTTGCGGGTGCATGGTCTTGTTATTTTTTTAAATTTTAGTGCCATCCTGTCTCTCTTTTCTTAACCTCATGAGTTTATATTCAGGGTCATTTTCTTCAATTTCTCCAAATAGCTGGACTAGCTCCCCTTCGCTTATTTCTCCCCTTGCAAATTGCTTAAAAAAATCAAATCCTTTACGGAGATATTTAAGATCAAATTTATTTGGATTCTTGCGGAAATCTTTTTCATCGCCTGTATCTGACGGGGCCTGCCATAGAACGAAACACTCACAAATACTCTTCCAAAGGACTTCCTCATCATGGGTAAGAATGCCAGGATACTTGTAGGCCAGATTGACGAAGCGATCAGCCTCATCAACATCCCAAACGCTATTGGTTACATGCCAAGCACTCTCTTTTTCTTTTAGCCCCACTACAGTCTCATTAGCCACTTTGTCCATAGCCCATTCGATCAAGCTCGAAAGCGTCCGCCGATGTTTTCTAGCCACTAAGTCCACTGCGAATTTTAATTTAGGATCAAGCCGGATCTGCACCACCTCTGACCGGGACAATTTACCCCCGCCTGCCTTACGCTTTGTTGCTTTGGGCTTTTTCGTTTTCTTTTTGACCAATGCTTCTTTGGGTTTCGACATAAACATCCTCCTGGGGCAAACATCCAATTAATTCTGAATTATTCTATCACCACTTGTAATGTTTGACAACACAATTTTTCTGTATTATTGTGCGGAAATAGTTATTAATTTCTTTTTGGAGGTTGAATTATGAGCGGGCCAATAGAAGTCTCAATTTTTCCGGATGGCAGGATGGATGTTCCAAATACCGCTGATTATTTAGGGCTCAGCCAAAAAACCCTAGCAATGAAGCGAAGCGACGGAAGCGGGCCAAAATACATCAAGCGTGGTCGAATTTTCTATTTCAAAGAGGATTTGGATGAATGGCTCATGCAGGCGGGAAAACGGTCTAGCACAGCCGAGGGGGCTTAAACCAAGCCAAATCCTATGGCAAATAAAAAAGGAAAGAAGATTGAAGGGCAGTTTGTCCCCTTACAACATAATCTTTTAGAGTCATTGGCATTTCAAAGCTTAAGTAAGAGCTCAAAGGTTGGGCTGATTTATTTTTATAAAGACAAAAAAAGTAGCCACCAAGAAACTGTCGTTCTTACTTATCCTCAGGCCAAGAAATATGGTGTTTGTAGTTCTCCAGAAACCTTTAAAACCATCAAAAAAGCATTGGTTGAAAAGGGTTTTCTTGACCCATTTGAACCCGGCGGTTTAGGCAAGCATTCCATTTTCAAAATTTCCTACCGCTGGAAAATTTATGGGACTAGTAGATTCGAGAAGATTGCCTTCAAGCCTGGCTGTGGCTCAAAGCAGTTTCAAGTTATATGGAAGGATGAGTTGAAAAGAAAAAAACTTCTTGAAGCAAGACATGGAAAAAACAAACAAGATACAGTTTCTGTATGAACTTCATATAGTTTTTATATGGCTTTGGCTCACTAAGCAATTCCTTCATACAGTTTTCATATCGGGATTCACCTGTTTCCGGCTTTTTTTCATACAAATTCTGTATTGCCTATAGATTTACCATCCCCTATTAACAAAACATAAGGTTGACTAACCATGGAAAGATATAAACCTACAAAGCATAAAAGTCCTGTGAAAGCGATCCGAGAGCATTGTATAGAGTGCATGGGTGGTCGGGAAAGTGAAGGCCATTCAAAACGTATCAATGAGTGTAACTCACCTGATTGCGCCCTGTATGATTTCAGGTATGGGAAAAGTCCTTTCAGGAAAAAGCAGACGAACAAACAATTATTGCGTGCTAGGGCTAATCTCGAGAAAGCTCGAAAAAGTCCCAAGCCTCGGGTAAATCTTGACGTAATTTGAGACTTTGCCCCATCTCGCATGCCAGAGGATGACCCTCTATTCAAACAAGTCTTAAATTTTCGTCAAAGCACCTAATCAAAAATACTAAAAACCAGTAAATATTCCAGCAGTTCACATCTTAGATAGCCAATGAAAATAAAAACCAAAGACATACTCCCAGAGGACTTCTCTAACCACAAACTCCTCTCAATGATTGCTCAGGTTGATATTAAAGTTGCCAAGGATATAGCGAGAACTTTCGAGGGGAGAAAAGTTTACCTCCCGGCCTGGGAAAGTATCCAGCGAAAAGCTCGAGATAGGGAAATCACTGAACTTAGAATAATGCAGGAGGATCCCGGAGACATTGCCAAGGAGTTTGGGCTTTCCCGGAATCGGACATTGAAAATCATAAATAAAGGGCTGGATCGCCATTTCGGTGTGTTCGAAGTTGAGTAAGTGCCTAAACACGCCCAAAACAGAGTTTTTCACCCAAACATAGGGACAAGATGGCCCTTGAGGCTCTCCCAAAGAATTCTTACAAACCTCTGAGCTCGGCTTCTAGGCTGGCTGGGGAGCCCGATGACTAACCAATCTATCGTCAAACTAAAATCTCATATCAGGAGGGCATTGCCCCTTTTTTTATCAAATCTCTAATCATCGCATTGCAGGTTGAATAGTTGTTCTTTATTTCTTCCTCTTGCATCAGAGAATATTGCAATCTCCAGGCTTCATATCTTTTTAAAAATTCTGGATAAATATTTGCATCATCATTTAGGTAGGGTTCTTGGAATTTTTCCGGATCTCCCCAATAGGGATAGAATTTTCTTGTACGTTTAATCGCTTCTTCTTCGGTTAAACCACGCTCCGACACACCCATTTCAATGGAGTTTTGCCTTAGCCATTGGGACATTTTCCATTCAACCAACATCCAAACATATGGCCGATTCCACCAACCCAAAATATCTTCCTTTGTCAAACCAGCCTTTAGTCGTTTTTCTAAAAACTCTTTGTTTTTTATTTTTCTATCACCCAAGTTATTAACTCCGCGAAGTCCAAGCTTTTCCGCTTTTTCTATGGCTTCATCTAATGTTGATTCCACCAAAAAATTGATTTTCTCAGCAGAATGAGCCCGCGTGGGAATAGTTGCAACTTGAGACTCAAGAAATTTTTTAAATTCTTGCTCTTCTAGTGAGTATTGAGGAGAGTTTGTAGAGGTCATGGAAAACCAGTGGTTAATTGATAAAACCAGTCGACTATTTTAAAATGAATTAGGGATGACCTACTATATGGTGTCGTATTTCCTTACATCTTGAGGGAAAATGAAGAATATCGCAACAGAACTTAACAGTATAGTTCGAACACTATTTAGATATTGCGCCGAACTTGTGCTCGGAACAGAAAATCCGATAACTCCTAATTTCCAGGATGCTTTTGGTGCACACCAAAGAGGTGCTTACAATTTCGCGTACAAAATATATTTACCACTCGCTGACAAAGGAGATGTAAGAGCGCAATATCAATTAGCAGAGTTATATCGTTACGGCAAGGGAGTTCAAAAAAACTATGCAAAGGCCGTCAAATGCTACAAGCTTGCTGCAGAACAGGGCCATTTAGAGGCAAGTTGCGAATTGGGGATGATCTATTTAAAAGGCGAGGGATTTGAAAAGGACGACCATAAAGCTATCAAGTGGTTCAAGATCGGAGCAGAACTTGGTAATGCAAAGGCCCAATCCATTTTAGGTCGGATGTATTACAATGCCTCGGGGGTTGAAAAAGATCTTAAAGCGGCTGTCAAGTGGGCAAGACTTGCCTCAGACCAAGGCCGCCCTCAGGCTCACTTCATGCTTGGGTGGTTATATGAAAATGGGGTTGGTGTTAAACGAGACCCTAAATTGGCTTACTGGCTTTACCTGTTTTCCGCAGAAGGTGGATGTGAAGAAGCTCAATACCCATTGGGAGTATCGTATTTCTGGGGGAACGGTGTTGAACAAGACTACCTGGAAGCGGCCAAATGGATAAGCCTTTCAGCAAAGAGAGGCGTTCCAGAAGCCCAGTACTTGTTGGGATGGATGTATACCTTTGAGAAAGGGATGCAGCTTAACTTTACAGAAGCACTCAATTGGTGTCGGCTTGCGGCAGAACAGGGTTATGCTGATGCCCAAGCTCACTTAGGAGGTTTGTATCGCTATGGGATAGGAGTTCACCAAGACTTTAAAAAAGCCGCCCTGTGGTTCAAACTTGCAGCCGCGCAAGGAACTACAAATGCACAATATTTACTTGGGGAGATGTGCCATCATGGTCTAGGAGTTCCTAAAAACCATAAACAATCCATTAAGCTATACTATCTTTCAGCGGACAAGGGGTACCCTGACACAAAATTTGCATTGCCAAAGGTTAATATTCAGAATTAAATTGTAAGGGTTTAAAATTAATACAGCTATTTTTATTTAGCTACATAGTAATAAATGGGCAAAAAATTAGTAGCATGGAAGAAATCTTTAATCCTTGAGGAAAAAAATGGGGTTTGATTCAGATAGTATTTGGGACAAGGTCTCTAGCGCATATGCTAGACATGCTAGTGAAATGTATCATAGCCCAACCGACACTATTCCTGAAATGGACAAGGGGATTGATGACAGAAGCGCTTCCGATCATGAATTAGATTTAATTAATAATAGCAGCTCGTCACTTCCCCCACCCGATTATTATCATGATAAAGGGGGCGGCAATAAAGTTCTTCCAAAATATGAACCCCCTTCGGAAGAACCGAAAGATGAAGAACCGAAAGATGAAGAACCGAAAGATGAAGAACCGGATGATGAAGAACCGGATGATGAAGAACCGGAAGATGAAGAATCGGATGATGTAGAAATGAATATGGCCTATGACGATTCTCCCAGCCCCTCTGGTGGAAACTCAGCAAACCCTGAATCTACCCATGGAAATGAAGAAAATGACGATTCTTCAGATTACGATTCTTCAGATTACGATGATGACGGTCCCTGTGTGTGAATTTAATTTGTTTCTCCCAAGGAAGGGCACACCTCTGAGCTAAATCAAACCAATATATGCCATGAACAATTATTCATATTAAAGGACTTAGTTGTGGAAACTTTTCTCGCCTCATGCGCAGTTTTATTCCTTGCTGTAGTTTTATTCCTTATGCTTATTTACGTGAAACAATTTTTGAACAAGAAACGAAATAGCCCTCGTAAAGAAATGAAAACTAGAACGTTTAGTAACAAAAAAAATGGGCCCTCCCAAAAAGAGGGAATTGAAAATATTGCAAATAGAGAACCTAAAATTGATTGTTTTTACTGTTGCGAAACCATGAAAGCCAAAGCATTAATATGCCCTTGGTGCCGTTCGTACATTCCAAACTCAAGAAAACTTTTGGCGTATAAGTTGAGAGTTCAAAGTGAAGTTAAGGACATTTCAAATGCCCATCATAAATATGCACCTGAAATAAAAGAAGCTTCAAATTATTGGATAGGTGGTGATTATGAAAAAGCTGTCACAATATGGACTAAAAATGTTTTTAATGGCGATCAGATTATTGCAGGAAATCTAGGTTTTGCATATTTTCTTGGTTTGGGTACTACTGAGAGCCACGTGAAAGGCAAAGAACTGCTTACCATTTCGGCTTGCATTTCAAACCGGTTCGCACAATTAATTTTAGGTCACTTTTATTCTAGTAATTCTAAGCATTCAAACCCATTATTAGCAAAATATTGGCTTTCCATGGTGACCACTGAAAACACAAAGGATGTTTTGTTTTCAATGGCAAATAAAAAATTGTTAACTCTTGATATGCCATTTGAAAGAAAAAACATTAAAACTCCTTCCCAAGATTTTCAATATAGAATACAAGCATTTCGATTATCATTGAAAAATCAATTAGTTGAGGCTGAATCCCAAAGCTCAAGAACTTTCAATCTGGATATCCTTGATAACCCTCAAAAATTGTGAGCTTCCATCTAGCCACCAGTAGGCCCCTATAAATTAAGAGATCAAGTTTTACTAAAATATGGTGCTCATGTTTACAAATTTTTTAACTTGGCAAGCAAACGGTAGGTAGATAACAAAAGGAACGACCCACCGAACACTGGGGTGGGGGATTCTCTGGGGGCCCCACAAGATTGTTTTGGGAGTCCCATGAAACTGATAATTTTTTCGAACTAAACTAGCATTAGGCCATCCAAATACTATGGAGGAATCCCCTACAGCGTAATAAAATTTAGTAAGAGGGTCTGTAGGGTAGACCTAGAAAAACTCTTGAGAGGATATGAAGAACGCCCGCCTGCAAGCTAAACGCTACTATTGTCTGGGAGGATTATGCAGACAATCCATGATTGTGGAGTAACCAAATGTCCGACCCACCCTTTCATGCCTTATCAGAGTTGTAGAATTTTTCAAGAAATTGCAAAGATTATGATAGAATTTTTAATAGTTAAACCAGTGTTCCAAAAATTCCTTTTACTTTCTTCCAATTAGAATACTTTATTGATGGCTTCTTCTGAAGGACATCCTAAATTCAATAATCCTCCTGTTATTGAAGTTTACTTTCGGCAATACTTTGAAACTCTTGCTGGCCTAAAAACTCCACATATAGGTATATTTTGGGACATTGTAAAAAGTAATTTTCCTAGTTTTGAGGCCAAGCCATATCTTCCTCCTCAAATCGAAACTTTTGAGAATCCTCCCCAAAATCAGAAACCAAGAGTACTTCAAATTCCAGCGATGCAACGAACCTGGTTTTTAAGTGAAACTGAAAATGAAATACTGCAAATCCAACCTGATCAACTTATAACTAATTGGAGAAAAATCAGTCCTGAGGACCGATACCCTCATTACGATGAAATAGTTGAGAAATATTTTCAATATTCAAATCTTTTTGAAAGTTTTATTTCTGATCGGGAATTAGGAGAAATAAAAAATAACCAGCTTGAGTTGACATATATAAATCACATAACCTCATCCAATGGATGGACGCCGGATGCGCCATTGGAAGAAATCTTTCCTAGTTTTCGGGCAAGCTCTAGTCAGAATAATTTTCTACCTAAAATTGATTCTGTGAATTGGACAAATACTTATGTTCTCCCGAATCAAGAAGGAAGGCTATACGCAACAATTAGGACTGTCTGGCATAAAAAATATTCAAATGAACCAATCATACAATTTCAACTATTAGTAAGAGGAATTGGGGAAGATTGTTCTCCAGAAGGGATTCGCAGCTGGTTTGACCAAGCACATGATTGGATTGTTTTATCATTTGGAGAATTAACTAGCGAACAAGTTCAATGTCGAAATTGGGAGAAACAAGATGGCTCCTGACCTTTTAGAGTTCCCCGACCAAAGAAGGAAGATAATTCCAAAGGTTTTTGATTCAGCCTCGATTGATAGCGAGGATTTTAATTGTGTAATAGTAGTGGAGTCTGGAGGGGGATCACCAGATTTAGAATTTAACCTATCTGCAAATGAACGATGGGAGTTCGACGATAGCATTGTGGAGTCAAACCTAGATGCTCCAGATAAAGGGTTTCCAACCCTAGAAGACAGTATTTCTTCCAATGAATTGTTGGGATACGACGATGGCGCCCTTGAAATAAAGCCTTATGGTCAAGGGATGGTGATACTTCCCAGCACGATTGATAATTATATTTGGGAGGATAATTTAAGGTTTTATGCTATTTCTAGAAAGCTTCAAGAGGCAATCAGTGATTTCTATGAAGACTATTTGTACGGACCGGACGGTCAACAATTGCCTGACAGAAAAGGTCGTTTCGATGCCTCGTACATAGAAGCAGAAAAAATGTTAAAAGATTTGCCTCATAGAACTCCTATTCCAGAATTAGTTGTAGAACCAAATGGGGAAATTGGGTTGGAATGGAGAAAAGGAAAAAAAGGCTTTTTGATTAGTCTTCAAGGTGAGGGTTTAGCAACCTATGCAGGCTATCTAGGAGAGAGCAATCAGTTTTATGGTGTGCGAGGATTAGAAAAATCTCTTAATAAGTTTGTGCTTGGGTTAATAAAAGAGGTCAATTAATGAACATTTTTCGACCTATTTATGAATATGGCGTCGGTCTAATAATAAAAGATGGAATAGAATTTTTCCGGACAAAAAAATCCATCAAACGATTCAACTCGAAAGAAATTCTATCTAGGTTTATAACCCATAAAAGTGAATATGTTAAAGACTCCCAAAATTCAGAAAGATATCTCGATATTAAATACACAGCTTTTTTGCCTCACCCGGGGACAGAAATTTCTGTATTTAGAACTTCAGGTGTTAATTCAAATTTAATTGGGGAACTAGGTAAGGCCGTCGCTAAGTTGCGATCTAGAAAGTTAATTGGTCGAGCTGATTTAAAAATCAAAGATATTTCTGAATTAAGACCTGAACAAACTACAAGTGATAAACAGTTGGGCATTAAGGCAGGCCCATTACCTTTCAGCCATTCTAATATTCTCAACTTCCCTGATTTGAATGACACCCCACAATATAAAGCCCAGCAGAAGTTTTATGCTCTGAAGATGGTATCAGTAGCTGGAAAACTTATTATAGCCTAATCATTAATTTTATTCCGACAAGCGCGAGGGACCATAGTAACAACTGGAACGATCCACCCTAACCCGGCATGGGGGATTTGCCTGGGGCCCCAAGGCTTCGGTCCCGGAGTCCCTTAAAAAAACCTGTGTAATCCCTGTGTAATCTTGCTCGGAAAAATGAGGGAAATGAGGGGAGTTATGGAGAACTCGATCAGGCCCTCCTTACACCCAACACCTGAAAATATAGAAAGTTAGTGGTGAATTAGGAATTACCCAGAATCACTGACTTGAGTACTTCTAATCCGTAGGTCGAAGGTTCGAATCCTTCCAGGCGCACCAATTCTTCAAGGACTTGCATCTTTCCTGCCGATGTCGTTTTTATCAACTATGGTAGAAACTTCCAAAAGGGCAGGATTCACCGAATTGGTAAAATTTATAAAACGCCTAAACTATCGAAAAGCAAGCAGTCTATTTTCAAAGCCTTCTTAAAAACGCCAATTTGTAATTCGTAATCAGTAGATCAGCCCAACTCTCTTCTGATATCGGCCTCCTTTCCTTCTTGACAGGGTGTGCGTTATAAACCACACTATGGATAATAGAGAAACCTATCTAGCGCAGAGAATGGTTTGGTGGGAGAGATAATGGAAGAAAAGATAGAAATTCTAAGCTACGAAGGTTTTCAAAAATGGCATGAGAACTTAAAAGACGATAGAGCAATATTTAAGATTCAAAGCAGGATTGATTTGATGGCGCAGGGTAGTTTTAGCAAATCAAATTCTGTTGGAAAGGGTGTAACGGAATCAGTAATCAACTATGGACCGGGATACAGAATTTATTTTGGAAGAAAGGGGAAAAAACTGGTTGTTTTGCTGGCAGGAAGCCAGAAGAAAGATCAGCAAAAAA
>Ga0316189_10001907_pt1 | contig 20636 bp, 17 predicted proteins | sample LowCovwburrow_MG_FD_204930 | JGI IMG/M metagenome (GOLD analysis project Ga0316189, IMG submission 204930) | Coastal sediment microbial communities from Maine, United States - Lowes Cove worm burrow | ecosystem: Environmental > Aquatic > Marine > Coastal > Sediment | place: USA: Maine... | reverse complement strand
CCGCCGTCCTCCCGAATCGCCAGGATGGAGCGAATCAGATGCTGATTCATTCCCATGCGGCCGGTGACGCCGTGCATGATGATTCCCAATCGATGTTCAGCCATGGATTCCCCTACTCGCTCAGGTTCATTTCGGTCAGCGCATCCCACTGTGGCTCGGCTGCGCTGGCATAGCCCACGCAGTCCAGAGAACCAAGGCGGATACGTCCAGCTTCCACCCTCAGACCGACGCTGCCCTGCACCATACGGTAGAGGTCGGGATGGGCGTCGAGAAAGGCCTGCTGTTCAGCCTTGGGCGCGCCGTCCATGCCGCGGACATAGTGATGACCATTGCGTTCCACGTGGGTGATGCCCAGCACCCCAACCAGCGCCAGATCCTGCTGCACCGCAAGCCCGGGTTGGCAGGTCAGGTCTTCTCCGCTGATCAAACATCGAAGACCCTCTGTACGCTGATTCTCGACCTGGCAGCGGGCCGCGTTGAGCAGAGATTTGTACAGCCCTTTGCAGGCTTTGCTGGAGACACCGGCGTAACCCAGGGCGCGCGCCCGGGGCAGCGCATCCATCGTGGCGTCGGACTCGTCGATAATGACCGGTACATGGTGCGCCAGATCCCAAACCGGCTCCGACAATGCAACGGAACGGTGTATGGGCTGTTCAATGAAAAGAGTGGAGCGCCGCAATCGCGCCAAGGCGGCGTCGGCCTCGATGCCGCGCCACAGCTCCACCACTTGGTCGACCCGCGTGAACTGCTCGTTGCCATCCAGGGTCACGCTGTAGGGCCCGGGCAAGGTGTCGATCACCGCCGCCACCCCCCGCAATCGGTCGAGATCCGCTTCCAGCTCTCCGTTGAGTTTGAGTTTGAAACAGGTGTTGCCGTAAACCCGGATGACCTGATCAAGGGTCTCCGGCAAGCCATCCCCAACCACCGCATCGGCCGCCTGATCGGCGGCCGTCAGAGGATCGAGCATGCCGACGGTGTGGCGTGCCTGCACGGTGTCCGGAAGGCTCATGCCGGCAAGGAATCCCGGCAGGTCGAAACCCGCCAGGTCAGGGGTCAGCACCCCTGCCCGGAGGCCGGGCAGGTTGCGGCGCAGTGCCGCGGGGAAAGACACGCCAACCGCGCGGCAGAGGCCATCGAGCACCGCTTTGTCCAGTTGAGCTGGGCCAAATTGAGCGGCCAGGGGATTGAGATTCTCACCCCCGTTCAATACCAGTTCGGGATAAGCGGACTCGGCAAGCTGAAACGCGCTGTCGGACCGGCCCAGGTCGAGATAGTGGCGGCGGGCGCGAGCCAGCGCCCGGCGCAGCTGGTCAATGTTGTCCCGGTTACTGAGCTGCGGACGCTTGTCAAACCACTTGGGCACCATCAGCTCCGCCGACATACCCCAGGCTTCGCGGCCGTCTTTGAGGCGCACCCGCACCCGTACCAATGCCTGTGGCGCTTCGCGCAGCGTCACCACGCCAAAGCGAAACGGCAAACGCAGGGTCACGTCACGTTCGTAAAGTTGCACATCCAGCAGCTCGAACGGCAAGCCACTCATGCCAGGGCTTCCAAAATACCGCGCACGTATCCGGCGGCACGGGCCGCAGTCAGCGGTCCGTCCGGCCGGTAAACAAAGGGCTCTACCGACACCACGCCGTTGTACCCAGCGTCGCGCATGGCGCGAAAAATGGCCGGGAAATCGTCCTCGCCCTGACCCGGCGCCCGGCGGTTGGAATCGTTCACCTGAATGTGGGCAATGTGACCGCTGGGTAGCCAATGCCGTATCAGGTCCGGCACCGGCATGTCCTCGGTGAGCGCCGCCGCACTGGTGTCGATCATGGTTCGAAATCCAGGATTATTGATCTGCTGGACCATATCCACGGCCTCGGCAATGGTATTGATAAAGCCGGTCTCGTGGCGCGAAAGGGGTTCGATACAGTAGACAACACCCGCCTGGGTGGCGTGTACGGCGAGTTCGCCGAACACCTCCCGGGCCCAACCCCAGGCGTCGTCCAGGCTGTTGTTGGTTGCGATTTCTCTTTGCTGGGGTGAGCCGTGCACAAGCACCGCCCCACCCAGATCCGCGCACAGATCGATCAGGCCCTTCAGCACCTCCAGGGTGCGACGGCGGACCCCGGCATCGGCGGTGGTGATAGACAGCCCCTTGGGCGATATCAGCAGCCAATGCAACCCGGTGATGACAATGCCGGCATCACCGGCCGCCCGCCGCAACTCGACCCGGCGGTCTGCCGACAACCGGTGGGGTTGATCGCCGAACAGGAACGGCGCCAGTTCAAGCCCGTCGTAGCCCAGCTCCGCCGCCACCTGGCATTGCTGCTCAAATGGCCAGTCGCGGATGACTTCGTTGCAAAGGGATAGCTGCATGGCAGGCAATAGTAACTAACTGGTTATTTACGGTATTTGAAATTCCCCCGCCGGTCAACAAACCGGTCCGGGTGAGTGCTTCAGATCTGGCGCAGAAAACCACACATACCCAGGCGAACCTCGCCGTACTCACGGGTCATGACGGGTATCGCCGTATCGGCCGCCGTACCCGGCAGCGCCTCGATCCGTTCGATCGTCTGCCTGGCCTGGCGCAGGGCAGCGCCGGAAGCAATCGCCCGCAACGGCGCCCGGAGTTCCGCCAGGGTACCGTGGTGTACCGCAACAAAGCGACGCAGTTCCGCGGTGTATGCCTCACGATCCCGGTGCCACAAATCCATCAACCCCACGTAGGCCCGAACCGACGCATCCCGGCGTTCCAGCGCCCCGGCTTCGCCTTGTTCCACCGTGGACTTGAGCTTGAGGTACTCATCCGGGCGCCGGTCCACGTCCGCTCCAAAATAGATCCTGGCGTCGCCTCGCTCCGCCAGGCCTGCGCCGCCCATGATGGCCAGCACCTCGAGGCGGTCATGGCTCACCGATCGGTGCAGCGTGTCGGGCGGAAACTGGACATAGGTGCCCTTGCGTATGGGCACCGAACGAAACCCGGTTTCGGGATGATGAAGTTCCACGCAGCCCTCGCCGGACAGTCCCACGTAGGCTTCCTCGGTAACCCCGTGCACATGGGCACAACCACTGTGCACCCCATCCGGACCGTGTCGCTGATGATAGACCCTGAGGTGAGTCAGGCCGACCCCGGCGATCAAGGCCTTTTCCAGCATTTCTGTTGGGTTCATCGGGTTAGGTTCATTGGTGACATCCGTCCAGTTCAGACCCGCGGCAAAACACGGGCAACGCGCAGCAGATCGACAAACGGTTTGATCAGCAGGTCGAACAAAGCCTTGACCAACTCAGACACCGCGTCGCGCCAGGCATGCCAATAGGCCTTGAATCCCCGCGCCCAACCCACCCGGAAACCGGCGGCGCCGGTTGGCAGATCGCCCACCACCGCTCCAAAAAGGGCGCGGCATCCCCGCCAGCCCCAGCAGAGCACCGTCCAGTGCGCGACCACTATGCGCCCGGCACCGCCAATGAGGGCCCGGGAAAGCCGCTGCGCCTTGGGCCCCAGATAGCGACGACTGGGTCCAAAACTCATCAGCAGGGTCAGCACACACAGCAGCATCAGTACAAGCGAGATCGGCCGGGTAAAATAGAAGCCGAAGTCACCGCCGTTGATCACCCAGGACCGCCTGAAGCTCTTGTCGAAAATGTCCCCCAACACAATGCCAAGCACCAGCGGCGCCATCGGATACTTCATTTGCCGCAGGGCGAAGCCCAGAACGCCGAAAATCACCATGACCCAGACATCGAACATACGCTGTTGTATCGCGTAGCTGCCGATCACGCAGAGCACGAACACCACCGGCATCAGCCGCTCGCGGCGCACGGCCAGCACCTTGATCAGCAGCGGCGTAAGCAACAGCCCGAGCAGGACGATGGCCACAGCCGCGAACAGCATCATGACCACGACCTGGTACACGAAGCTGGGAAACTCGATCATGATCATGGGTCCGGGCCGGACCCCGTGAAGCACCATAGCCGCCAGCAATACCGCCGCCGGGGCCGATCCGGGAATGCCCAGGGTCAGCACCGGTATCAGAGCACCGGGGGGCGCCGCACTGTTACCGGTTTCCGCAGCCATCAGGCCTTCCACCGAACCCTTGCCGAACTTCTCCTTTTCCTTGGACTTGCGCCGCGCCGCGGCATAGGACACCCAGGCGCCAATATCCTCGCCGACGCCGGGGATGACACCGATCAGCGTGCCAAGAACACCCGAGCGCATGATGGTCCTGCGATAGCGAAATACGTGACGTAGATCGGGCAGAACATCCTTGAGCGTTGCGGTTGCCCTGACAACCTCCGCACGACGGTGGTACATCACGCTGATCACCTCGGAAAAACCGAAGGCGCCGACCATGGCGGGAATCAGATTGACGCCGGACTGCATCTCAGTGAAGCCGAAGGTGAAGCGGTCCGTCATGTACAGACCCTCCTGACCAACCATGGCCACCGCCAGGCCGAGAAAGCCGGCAATCCATCCTTTCAGGGGATCGTCGACCGCGGTGAGCTGGCCGGAAATGAGAATTCCGAACAGGGCCAGCCAGAAAAACTCATGGGTCTGAAATTTCAGCGCGTAGCCCGCCAGCACCGGCGCCACGGTGGCCAGAAAAGCGATCCCCACCAGGGTGCCGAGAAAAGAGCCGGTGGTGGCAATGCCCATGGCGGGGCCGGCCTGGCCGGCCTGTGCCAGGGGATAGCCGTCCAGAGTGGTGGCCGCATTGGCCGGTGTGCCCGGTATGTTCAACAGAATTGCGGTTCGGCTGCCGCCATAGATGGCCCCCACATAGAGGCAGATCAGAACCAGCAGGGCGTCCTCATGATCCATGCGGTAGGTCAGGGTGGTGAGCAGCGCGACGCCCATGGTGGCGGTCAAACCCGGCAACATTCCGATGACGATGCCCAGCAGAGTTCCGCCCAGCACCAACAGCAGCATCCGCGGGGTCGAGAACATACCCATGGCTTGACCGACCAACTGGGCGGTGTCCCCGAGGTACGTCAACAGTGCGAGCAGGCTATCCAGCAATCCGATCGCCTCCGGTGCTATGGAAGCTTCACATAGAGCTGATGTTCGAACAGGTAGCCGACCGCCAGCGTCACGATCAGCGCCTGTAGCAGAGCCATGGACAACAGCCAGAGGTAAGGCGCCCATGTTTGGCGCACGCCGGTTAGACCTGAACCCAGGCGCCGCGCCGTCGCCGGAAACCGATCGGACAGCCTAACCCAGCGCCGGCGGCCCATCTCCGGCGCTTCCGCCCACTCGAAGCAGGTGATAAACAGAAACACAAACACAAAGGTGGCCGCACGGTACGGCACCTGCCAGCCGAAAATCTCCCCGCCCAGCAGGCCCACCGCATAGGCGGAACAGCCCAGAGCGGTCAGTCCGGAACGAACCCAGCCGCTCCACGTAACAGCCGACTGTTGCCCGTCACCCCCGATCAAGCGGGCCCCTCGAACAATGGAGCGCCCGATCAAGATGGTGGCGAGAATAGAGAGGATGGCACCCAGCATCACCGGTACCCGGCCGGGCTCACCACCGGCCTCGATAAACCCACCGGCACCGGGCATGCCCAGACCTTCGACCATCATGTAGAGGCCCAGAACGAAAAAAATCAGACCCGTAATGAGATCCGCTTTAGCCATGAAGGATGCCCGGGCTCAATGGTTGCGACGGGAACACGATCACCGATCGCCCCCTTCCGTCGTCGGACTGTTGGTCGTGAGCCGTTTCGGCAGCGGATCACAATCACAGCGCACCGTCAGGTGCAGCGGCGAGCCTTTCGGCCCGCCGCGACGTCAAGCGCTCAGGGACGTGGAATGCCCACCGTGTCCGGGCTGACCTTGGACTTGCCACCGTCGTGGATCTGCCAGGCATTGATCTGGGTGCTGGGAAACGCCTCTTCGTAGGCCTTGTCACCCGATACCACGTTGACCGTCAGCCCCTTGGACTCGGCATATTCGGCGAGGCGCGTTGAATTCGCGATCCGGTCCGCCCAAACGGAGCTCATGGTATCCACGACCTCCTGCGGAATGCCTTTGGGCGCCCAGATGCCGAAAAACACCGGGCCAACTTTTGCGTTGGGCAGGTCAGCGGTGATAGGCGGTATGTCTCCAATACCGGCGAGGCTGACCCCCTTGGGCGTGAACGCCGCCAGCGGCTTCAACAGACCCGCGCGCAGCATTTCGTACTGTTCGGCCACGAGCTGGGTGGTCAGCTCGGTTTCGTGAGCCACCGCCGCCTTTACCGCTGGATTGCCCCCGTCGTAAGTGACCATCTTGTAGTCACCGCCGGCGGCAGCCTTAAGCGCTTCGGCGGATGCCCCACCCGCAGAGTTGATGCCCCCGGTGGCGATGGTGACGCTGTCGGGATCCGAATTCATGGCGGCCACTACGTCCGCCACCGACTGCAGCTTGGAGTCCGGATTGGCGGACAACAGCGTGTAATTGATCACCGCCAGGTAGAGATTCCAGTCCACCAGATTGGTGTCGATGGCGCCTGTAACGCTGTAGGTGCCCAGATCCTTGGCTGCGCCCGCGGTCCAGGTGTACCCGTCCATCGGGGCCTCCAGCGCCGCCTTGGTGCCCACTGCGCCAGCGCCGCCGGTCTGATTGACCACCACCACTTTCTGCCCCAACGCATCCTCGAGGTCCGCAGCCAGGGTGCGCACCAACTGGTCGGTTGAGCCGCCGGCGCCCCAGGGCACAATGATGCGAATCGGCTTGTCCGGCTGCCACTCGGCGAATGCAGCACTGGCGGTGAACACGGCTGCGGCTATGATCCCCGAAATCAGCAGTTTCTTGAGCATGTTTCTCTCCTCATGGTGTGTGTTCCACCCGATTGTTCCATCGGTTTACAGTCTGCGCCAGAAATTGTAACTATCTAGTTGGTTACATATAGCAACAATGCCCAGGCCTCGCAAGATGACGCCGACGGGCCGGTTCGGCTGCGTTCCAGATCAGGGCCGAAGATAGCCCAGCACAACCTCGACGATATGATCGGCGCGCGCCGCAAGCGCCTTCTGTTCCCTCAGATCCCGCTCGAAGATCGCCCCAAGCGTGGCGGCATTGGACAAATAGAAATATCCGAGGCCGGCAATCGTAATGTAGAGCTGAACCGGATCGACGCCACGCCTGAACACGCCCAGTTTGGCGCCGCGCGCGAGGGTGCTGTGCACTTGCTCAACCAGCGGCGAGTGCATGTCGGTGATGCGGCTGGAACGCGTCAAATGCTGCGCCCCGTAAAGATTCTCATTGTTCAGAATGCGAATGAATTCAGGATGAGCCACAAAGTAACCGAAAGTGAAACGCACCAGTTCACCCATGGCCTGTTCCGGATTCATGGCCTCCAAGTCCAGGTCACGTTCATGGCTGCGTATGTGCTCATAGGTGCACTCGAGCACCGCCAGGTAGAGGTCGTCTTTGTTGCCGAAGTAGTGGTAGAGCATGCGCTTGTTGGCGCCGGCCTTGGCAGCGATCGTGTCAACCCGGGCACCGTCATAACCGCGCGCGGCGAATTCGCCCAGGGCCGCGTCGAGAATATGCTGCCGCGTCTGTGTCGGGTTGCGCTTTGCCATCTGAACACGAAATTTGTAACCAGATGGTTATAATCTGGCCGGAGCGGAGGCGGATGTCAAACCACGACGCCCGAATCGCGCTCCCGTATGCTGCGCGCCGGGAGAGGGCCAGAGATTGATACGATCCAATACTGACTGGCCTGGCGTCTGGTTCGGCGTGGCCTTGGGCTGGCTGACCGCGTTCCACTATTTCAAGCTGCCGCCGGCTCTGCCGGTTTTGCTGGAGCGCTTGGACTACCCCACCGTGCTGGCCGGCGCCTTTATGTCGGTGTTTGCCCTGGCCGGTCTGCTGCTGTCCACCTGGGCCGGGCGGAGACTCCGACGTTTCGGGCCCCGACAGCTGGTGTTCGCTGCGCTGCTGCTGACCCTGGTCGGCAGCGGGCTGGGGTTGCTGACGCCATTCTACCCCGATGTCATGCTCGTATCCCGCGCCATTGAGTCGGTGGGTTATGCCATTCTCTCGGTGGTGGGCGTGGTGCTCGCGGTGGGCGCCGCAGCGCCCCGGGACAAGTCACTGGCGGCAGCACTTTGGGCGACCTGGATTCCGGTGGGCCAGGTGATGGCAGCGCTCGTCTCGATTCCGGCGCTGGAATTCGGGCTGTGGCAATTGGGTTGGTTGGTCGGAATGGCGCTCTGTATCCCAGCGCTGATACTGAACCGCACCATGGGGCGACGATCGGGGGCAATGCCTGCGCCAGCGGAACCGGACGACCCCGTGGCCCATGGCCAAGAGCCCCCTCTCTCCCTCGGATACCGCCTGCTGCCTGCGCTGGTGTTCGCCCTGTGGTCGGGGCAGTTCATCGCCTACATGACCTGGCTCCCTGAGTATCTGGTCAAGCAACAGGATGTCCGGGCTGAGCAGGCCGCCCTGGTGTATCTGGTGGTCCCGGTGATGCTCGTGGCGTTCAATCTGCTTGCCGGCCTGCTGCTCCGCCGCGGCCTGTCGTTCACCGTGTTGCTGGTGGGCGCCCTGCTGGTTCAGGGCCTGCTTTGGCTGCTGCTGCCGTCCATCGAAAATCCAATGATCGGCCTGCTGTGCCTCGCCCTTTACGGGGCGGCGGCCGGTACGGTCCCGACCTGTATGTTCAATCTGCCCCACGCCATGGGACTGGGCCCGGCGGCCAGCACTCGCGCTTTCGCCGCACTGATGGTGGGCCGCAATCTGGGTGCGCTGGTCGGCCCGATTCTGCTGCCGCAGGTCCGCAGATGGGCTGACGACTGGCACGGCGTGGCCATGGTGTTCGCAGCCATCACCATGAGCGCAGCCATCGTTGGCGCGCTGATGATGACGGTTGGTGGCACATCAGACAGCGCTGCCCAAGAGCGCCGATGAAAGCATTTTCGCATTGCAGCCTCCAACTCTGCTTCCCCCACAGCAGCTCGGAGACGCCTTAACCATCGCCCTCGACGGTACCCAGCGCATCCTCCAAAGCGGGGATGTAGAGGATCAACCCCGCCTTGCGGGCGGTCTCGAGCACGGTGCGCAGCGCGGCAGCGTGCGCGGCACCACGCTCGCCACCGGCCGTGGCGGCCAGCAGCCGGGCACGAGCAACGAAAAACGCGCTCCAAGGCAGAGGCTCGGGCCGGCAATAGTCCTCCAGGCAGTCGCCGTGACGAATGACTTCGTCCCAGCGATTCCAGGCCATGCAGGCTTCCATCGCCAATTGCCGGAAGTGCAGATGATTGTGGCCAATGGCCGCCTTCGGAAGCAACGCTTCGCCCGTCGACAGGGCCAAAAGACAAGCCGCCTCGTTCTCTGCCAAAAGGCCCTGAGTGGCCAGTATCGGCGGGCCCATGAACTCGAGACCGCTGCGACTGGCGAGCTCAAGGGCCCGCTCGATCAGATCGCGGGCGGCAGCGAGATCGCCCAGGTTGGCCGTCGCCAGGCTCAAATACATGACATTCTCAGCTTCGAAACGCCGGGCGCCGAGTCGCTCGACCAGGACCAGCGAGGCCTGCGCCGATCGCATCTGACCCTGATGATCTCCAACATGGAACAGAACAGTCGCCAGTGAATCGAGGGCCAGCATTTCCCCTCTCAGATCATGCCGCGCCCGGGCCCGCTCAACCGCCGAGTTCAGGTCCGCGATCCCCTCCGTCATACGCATCGCGTAGACCGCCGCAATGCCACGCATGGCCTGATTGGCGCCAGCGATCTGGAACAATCCGTGGGTCTCGCACAGTTTCACGCAGCGATGAAAATAGTCGTAGGCGGTCAGCATCTGTCCACGCTGATAGTAGGCATCACCCAAGCCGCTGAGTGCACGGGCCATGAGATCGACCGAACCGACCTGGGCAGCGAGCCCGTGGGCAGTCTCGTGGGAGGCCAGGCAGTCTTCGATCCGACCCAGGGGAAACAAAACATTGCCCCGGTGATGATGCAGGCGGGCCAGTAGATCCGTGTCACCCTGCGGACCAAGCAAACGCTCCGCCTCCGCCAGCACCTCCAGCGCCGCCTCATGCTGATCCAGCACGCTCAAGGCCACCGCTGCACCGAGCCGCGCCGATGCCGTTTCCTTGTCGCCGCAGGCGACCCGGGCAGCCGCCTCGAAGGACCGCAACGCATCCTCGGTTTTGCCCATCAGGACCTGCTGTTCCCCAGCGGCACTCCACAGCGGATAGAGCACCTCGGGGTCTTCGCTCAGCGCCACACCCCTGAGCGCCATTTCCGTTGCCCGCCCCGGCCGCATCTCATCGGCCAGAGCCCGGGCGGCGACCAGAAAAGCGGCTGCCGCGCCGGAATCGGCCACCCGCTCCAGATGTTCGGCAGCCAGCACCGGCTCGCGCTGGGCGAACCAGGCTGCGGCACGGCGGTGCAGCGTTTGCTTATCAGCCCGCAGCAAGGTCTGGTAAACCCCATCGGTCACCAGCGCGTGCGCAAACCGATAGTCGCCGGCGTCCAAACGAACGAGTCCGGCCGAAAGCAACTCGAGAGGCGCATAGTCGGGATCGTTCATGACCGCACGCAGCGAATCCAGCGTAAAACGCTGTCCCAGAACCGAGGCGGCGCTGACCGCATGACGGTCCCGTGAGGTCAGCGCATCGATCCGGGTCGCCACGATGCCGACCACCGACTCGGGCAACGAGTCGTCCACCGTCCGGGCAGCCAGGAGCTGCTCCAGGAACAAAGGGTTGCCACCGGCACGATCCACACATCGGCGCAGGAATTCCGCGTCCCCATTCGACAACTCACGGGCCACTTCCAAAGCTTCCTGCTCGCGCAGGGGCCCAAGATCCAAGGTAGACAAAGGCGCAGCCGCAAGGGCACCGCGCCAGGCCGGATCCAAACACTGCCCTTCGAGCCGACTGGTCAACACCAGCAACAGCGCGGCATCCACCACCGCATTGCCCAGAGTGGCCATCGCCTGCAGAACGTCGGCACTCGCCCAATGAAGGTCATCCACAATGACCAGACGCGGTTGTGTTTCGCAGGCCCTACGCGCCAGAGCTGCCAGGCTTTGGGAGCGGCCTTCGAGCAATACATCCGCGCCCATGGATTGGTGGAGTGCCCGCCAACGCTCGGGTTGTGCCAAGTGGAGTAAGTCGTTGATAAACGGTTCCCGGTCCGGCTCAAGCCATCGGCTTGCCAAGGCCCCGGCTAAAGCCTCACGCCGATCGGATTCACCGGCCCAGGGTTCCAGGCCCAGAAAAGCCGCTGCCAGGTCCTCCAGACACTGGTCCGTGCGCTGACCGAAATCGAGCACGCTCGCCCGGTCGACCCTGAACCCCTCGGACTCCGCCAGGCGCGACAACTCGCCACTCAATCGAGTCTTGCCGATACCGGGCTCACCCCGAAGCAAAAGAACGTGCCCCTGACCCGTCTCCTGGGTTGCAGCGACCATGGCTGAGAACTGCAGACACTGTGAAGTCCGGCCTATGAATGCCGTGTCAGGCGTATCCGCGCTTTGCAGCCCATCCAAACGCCAAGCTGAAGGCGACGCACCGGCCGCGGCGGGGCTTACGCGGATGCTGCCGCGGCCCGCCTGGCGCGCCGCCTCAGATAACAGGACGGCACCCGGTTCCGCCGCTTCCGCAAGCCGTTGCGCCGCGCCGATCACTGCACCGGCAAGCGCTGGCCCCGCCCGATCACCTCGATGCCGAACCCGTCCCGTATCCAAACCCAGGCGGATGCCCATGCCGGAGCCTGCCATGAATGACCAGCCTGCAGCGGTTTTGGCCAGGGACAACGCCACTTGAGCGGCACGCTCGACTTCATTTCCACTGGCCCCGTCCAGGCCGAATCCCGCCATCAGGCAATGCTGCGCCGACGACAGAACACGACCGCCGAATCGAGCCACCACAGGCTCCGCCAGCCGGTGACATTCGGTGAGCACATCATCCTGGGTTTCCGGATCGACTGTCTGGCTCCAGTCGTCAAAACCGACCAGTTCTGCCACGAGGATCGCGGCTGGCCGTAAACGTTCAGGGTCCGCGCTGGGCGGATCCGGGACCGACACCTCCGGCACGGTCGGGGCCGCGGCCGGCCGGTCCCGACGCAAGAGAATTTCCCGATACAAAGCCACGGTCTCGGCGTCCGGCCCGACCCCCAGTTCCTGCTGCAGAACACGACGACAGCCGCGGTACACCTTGAGTGCGCTGGCATACTGCCCGGAGCGCGCATACGCCTTCATCAAACTCCGGTACACCGGTTCACGCAGGGCGTCGAGCGCGAGGATTCGGAGCGAAGTCTGCACTGCCGATGCATCCTTACCTTGGGCCAACTGGTCACTCAACACGCGTTCCAGTAAGCCCAGTGCGCGATCACGCAGGCGGCTGCGCTCGAAGCCGACCCAGTCATCGAACTCGGGGCTGCGGGCGTCCAGACCTTCCAGCAAGTCCCCACGGTAAAGAACACTGGCGTGAATCAGATCATCGCGGTCACCTTGTTCCAGGTACCCCTCGAACGCAACGGCATCGACCGACACCGATTCGCCCACCAGCGCGATGCGCTCGGAATCCACTCTCAGGACTGCAGGGTTTACCGGCAGGGCCCTTCTGAGATCACTCAAGAGCTGCCGAAGACTGTGCCGGCCCTGGGTGTGGTCCGCCTCCGGCCACAGCAGCAGCGCCAGCTGATCGCGCGTCGCCACGCCACCCGACTGCAGGGCCAGATAGGCAAGCAGCGCCCGTGCCTTGCGGGCCGGCACGCTGACTGGCTTGCCATCCTTCCGAAGCAGTTCGAACCCGCCCAGAATGTTCAGCCTGATTTCTGGCATTGGGACCTGGCACCATTACGGGCGACCACTGTTGCAAGTGTAGCGGCGATCACTGAAAGCATTGGCGAGGGTCGCCGCCTCATGGTTCGAAAACCATGTCAGGTCAGATCCCGAACAAAGCGCGCGGACTGCCGGGCATCGACCTTGGCCACCCGAATCAGATTATCGAAATGCCTGGTCAGGGCTCGGATGTGTTCGACCGAATTGATCACCAGATACATTTGACCCAGATACAGGGCCGCACGCATCGGCCCGAATACGGTGTAGGGCGACGAGTACGCATCGAAGCTGTCGTAGAGGAACAGCCGAAACGTGGGGTACAACTCCTCCAGCAGCGCGCTCATGTAGTCGAGCTGTCGTTCCCGGACCGCGGATGGCAGGGTCGACCACACGCCCTCTCCTCGGGCAAGCGATTCCAGCGCCTGTATCGGCATACACACCTCCATGTCCGTTTCGGGACGGCGCGTGTAGGCCAGACGCTGATCGGCTTCTACCACTTTGGTCCAGGCATCCGGTGCCTGGGTCCGACGGTGCTCATACAGGGTGACCGCCTCGGTCCTCAACAGATCGGGGATCGTCTTTGGGACGTACCGGATCTTGTAACCGCCGGCCTCGCGATGCCAGCGCGCCAGTTGACTGCCGCCCAACTCGTCCCGAATCGCCTCGATCTCCAGCGTCGGCGCGATCTCTGTCGCGACACGGTCGCTTTGACTGAGGCCCAACAACCAATCGAGGCTGACGTTATGCGTCTCGGCGATTCGATGCAGGGTTTCAGCGCGGGGAAGCCGGGTGGAGCCCTGCGTCAAGAGCTGGCTCAGACCGGAGCGATCGAGACCAATGCTGGCCGCGAACCGCGACTGACTGCCATCAAAGCGTTCGATCAGCATCAAGAGTCGTTCGCGAAAAACCGTTCCCAGATCCCGTTTGTCCACATCGTATTCCGTTGATGTCGATCGGCCCCAGAGAGGCGCCCCGGTGTGTTCTGCATACACGTCAATTGTTTTGTTTTTACACCATATTGCTTTGATGATGCGCAAAATCGCGTTGCAGAAACAAACACCTTTGATTCATAACATAGATCATGTGGGGTTATGTATGGCGAACACGGGCAGAGCGGACACCTGAGTGGCCGACGCTTTGGCTGACGCTGGGCTGCTATTCGGGGTGGTTGGCGATCACCTTTTGGGAGGGTCGCATGTCGCCCATCATCTGGATTCCGCTCACCGCCCTGCTGGTGGCACTGCATTCATCGCTGCAACATGAGTTTATCCACGGTCACCCCACCCGAAGCCCGCGACTGAACGCCGCGCTCGGGTTCCCTGCGCTCGGGATGCTCATACCCTATGAGCGGTTCCGGGCCCTGCACCTGACACACCACCGCACTGCGGATCTGACCGACCCGCTGGCCGATCCGGAGAGCGCCTATCTTTCCCCCGTCGAGTGGCGGCGCTGCCCCGCATCCTGGCGCCGTGTGCTGACGCTCAACAACACCTTGATCGGCCGCTGCATATTGGGCCCGTCGATCCTGCTCGGGCGTTTCTATCGAGACGAACTGAAACGGATTCGGGCCGGTGAACAAGGCATCGCGCTGGCCTGGATGAAACACGGGTGTGCGCTGAGTCTGCCAATACTCTGGCTGACACGGGTGTGTGACATCCACCCCGCACTCTACGTTGCGGGTTCCGGCTATCTCGGGCTGTCCGTGCTGATGATCCGGACCTTCGCCGAGCATCAAGCCTCTGCCGATCCTGGCAGACGCACGGTTGTGATCGAAGATCGCTCACCGCTATCGATGCTGTTCTTGAACAACAACCTGCATGCGGTACACCACGCGTTTCCGGGTGCTGCCTGGTATCGGTTGCCGGAACTGCTACAACGATATCGGCCACAATTCCTCGGCCAAGCCGATGCATATCATTTTCGCGGTTATCGCGAACTGCTGGGTCGCTACGCGCTGCGCCCCAAAGAACCGGTCGCCTACCCCGATGTGAGCCGTGACCCGCTGTGAACTACCTGGCAGCCCCTACGCTCTACGACTGGCCGGAGATTCGCCGGGAAACCGATGCCTGCTGGCATTCAATCACAGACGCGCTGCGGGCGTGTGGCGTTCGGGCACCACCCGCGCTCACCCGCGACCGCTCCGTGGAAGACCTCTGGAATGATCCTGGCCTGCTTCTGGGCCAGACTTGTGGCTACCCGTTCGTCACTCGACTGCGGAACCGTGTACGTCTGGTCGGCACACCCTGTTATGCGGTCGATGGGTGCGACGGACCCTACTATCGAAGTTTCGTGGTGGCGCGACGGAGTCACAAGAAGTGCAGCCTTCGGCAACTCCGGGGGCTGCGTGTTGCCATCAACGGGCGCGATTCTCAGTCCGGATACTCGGCCTTGCGCCGCCTGATCGCACCCCTGGCCGAACAGGGCCGGTTCTTCAGTAGCGTCCTCACCACCGGGAGCCATCGCGGGTCCATGCGTGCGGTCGCCGATGGCCGGGCCGACGTCTGTGCCGTGGATGCCGTGTGCTGGGCGCTGGCCGCCCGGCACGATCCAGCCGTTCAGGCCCGATTGATCGTGATTGCCGAGACCCCTCCCACGCCCGGACTGCCCCTGATTTGCGCCAGTTCTGTAGCCGCCACGGTGATGGTCGGGCTACGCGCCTCGGTTACGGCGGTTCTCCGCCAAGGCATGCTGGCGGCCACGCGGCACGCCCTGTGTATCGGCGGCATCGATTGGGTCCCGGAACATGCCTATCGAGTGATTCTCAGGATGGAGACAGAGGCCGTTGCCTTGGGCTATTCCGAACTGGCATAGGAGGTTGCAATGCCCTCCCGTTCTATAATTTCGCTCCGAAACAAAAGCCTTTCGGTTCCTGCTGACACAGTCGGCACCTGCATCAACGCCACAGTTAAATTCTTTTGGATATCAAAGAAACCGGACATTGGGATAGCCAATCTGGCGAGCCTGCAGCCGTAATTCAAAACCGTGCAATTTTGGCCCAAATCGATGTAACACAAGAGCTCTTCAAAATTCTTGAATGAGGAATCAAGAAAATGCTGGACCGAGGAAAAAGGCCCTGACTGTCGCATTCATGCATCATCGGGCACCTCGAATTCGGGAATGACTCGCTGTTTTACCGCTTCAATCTTCTGCCGAATCGAATTGATATTGGATGGCAGACTTTCGGTGCACAGGGGGCGGGGCATAGATCGAATATTCCTAGAAAAGGCGTTCAGTTAACCAACGCGGTATGCGAACTGCGAAAATTGCTTATGTCTCGTAGAGCTGACCAAACCAGTTTGCGCCAACCGATCTCAGTCTTTGATTGCTGAGGAGCCTCTGATTTATTCTGGACGAAGCAGATTGGAGGGTGAAGTGTGCAGATTCAAGGCGCGGAACGCGGGGCAGATCGCGGGTAATAGTTTTTCTATTGTCAAGATTTGCAACGATGAAGCTGTGCATTTCAGTCCCAAGATGCGCGTTCACGAATAGATCAGATCCCTAATGCAGCGGTGTACGAATCGAGTGATACAGCGCCTGATACTGCTCCCAAAGCGCTTGAGCACGCTCTTCATGAAGAGCTGAGACGTCCGTTTTTTCTGCCGGATCGGTCTCCAGATTGAACAACAATTGGCCTTGTGTCTCATCCATGCCCTTGGCGCCTGGCCGTCCGATCCGTTTGCTGACGCCGACCAGTTTCCAAGGGTAGTCGACAAATGCAAAACAGCAACCAAGCCAGCTTGGGGTTGCCCGCGGAGACAAATCGACGCTGTCGGGAGATTTCATCATGCCCAGCAAGGAGCGTCCGTTCACTCGTCTTGGGCCGTTCATCTCCGGCAGACGCAAACCAGCTGCTTCGAGCAAGGTTGGAAGCACATCTGCCTCAACCGCCGCTTGATTCGACACCGCACCCATTGAGAGCGTATCCGGCATCGAGGCTACGAAAGGCACCCTGATTCCGCCTTCATACGGGCTCGCCTTACCGCCACGAAACGGCCCATTGCTTCCCATTTGCGGGAAATGAGCAAAATGGGTGGGCGTAATCGCACCGTTGTCAGACATATAAATGACAAGTGTCTTCCCATCAAGCTTCAGTCTGGACACGGCGTCGAGCAAGTCGCCCACCCGGTCATCCATATGCTCGATCAAAGCGTAATACTCGATAGTCGATGGATCCGAAAACCCTCTTTCCCGAATTTTCCGCACCCAGTCCGAGCGAGCGGAAAATACCGGTCTTGCGCTGGACCAAAGAGGTGTATGAACCGCGTTGAATGCCAGATACACGAAGAAGGGACGGTCGTGGTTGGTCCTGACAAATCGAATCGCCTCATCCGCAAAAAGATCCGTCGAATGTTTCCAGCGTTTCTCGTACGGAGCCTTTCCATTGAACACGCTTTCGCGGCCTTCCGACCAATGATAGGGCATGCCCCCACCGTAGAAACCGATCCAATGATCAAACCCTCGATCAAGTGGGTGATCTCCGTCCCGACTTCCCAGATGCCATTTCCCAAAACCCCCGACCTGATAGCCCGCGCGACGTAAATACTCGCTTAGGTAGGTCACACGATAGTCCACACCGTGTTCGTGTGCCGAGCCAGCCTTGTTGAATCCAGCATTGAATAGACCGGTCATCAGTGCGGCCCGTGTGGGGGTACACAAAGGCTGGACACGAAAATTGGTGAGCCTGATGCCCTGGTCCGCGAGGCGGCGCAAGTTTGGCGTCCTGATCGCACTTTGCGGCCAGAAAACATCCGTGTCGCCGTAACCCTGGTCGTCGGCGACGATCAGTATGATGTTGGGCGGCTCAACCGCAGCGGCGGAAAAAACCCATGCCATGAGAAGAATGGGGATCGCGCGTAACATCCCATGAATCATCGGCATAACGACATCCGGGGTTAGGAATCCGCGGTCATAGTAATCCAGATGGTCGACTCCACTCTACCTCGACGGCGCCGGCTGAATGGCTTTCAAAGGCGTCTCTCTGTTGTTGGTTCGGCAAGTACCATGGCGGTATGCGCGCAGACGGGCGAGCTTGGGCCTTGTGTGGTACTCATGGTAGCCGATTGGCCATACGGGGCGCGGAATTCGAGGCCTCGCCCAATTCTCTGCACCCCCGCGAACAACCTGCGAGCCGCAATCAGCGGCCACCCGTACTGCCGATCAAACTGACATGGCGTCCCGCAGCCATAGGGGCTATGACCTGGGCAGGCACTAGGACGAGTGTGCTCCATCCTGTTCTGCGACGCCTCACGGCGTTTTGACGCCCAGGCACTTTGACGCTTGTTTGACGCTGACGCTGACGCCGCTCTGACATCGGTCATCTATGCTTTTACTGGAATCCCGCGTATTTCAGACGCCGGGTCCACAGCAGCCAAGGAGAGGAGACAAGCGCATGCAGACCGATGCCAGAGATATCACCATGTCAGGTGCTACTGCGAACAGTGCCGAGCTGTACGAGAAAGCGCTGACTCAGTTTCAGTGCTACGTGGGCGATCCCATCGAGACCATCGACAGCGCCCTGGCGGAGGCACCGGATTTCGCAATGGGACACCTGTTGCGCGCGGCGGTGCTCACCACCCTTGCCGAACGGTCGGTCATACCCGAAATCGACGCGAGCCTCGAAGCGGTGGCGGCGCTGAGTGGTCGCACCACCGAACGCGAACGCGGCCTGGCTGCCGGCCTGGACCGATGCGCAAAGGGTGATTGGGACGCGGCCCAGATGGCCATGGATCATGTGCTGACGGAATTCCCCCGTGATGCGCTGACCATCCAGACCGCACATCTGATGGATTTCTACCGCGGCGACGCGCTCAACCTGCGCAACCGCATCTCGCGGGTGCGCCCGCACTGGAGCCCCAGCGTGCCGGGCTACTCATACATCCTGGGCATGCACGCCTTCGGACTTGAAGAGTGCAACCAGTATCGGGAAGCGGAAGAAACGGCCCGTCAGGCGTTGGACATCGAACCGCGGGATGGCTGGGCGGTGCATGCGGGAGCCCATGTGATGGAAATGCAGGGTCGCACCGAGGACGGCATTTACTGGATGGAGACCCGTCAACAGGATTGGGCACCGGACAACGGCTTAGCGTTCCACAACTGGTGGCATCTCGCCCTGTACTACCTGGAGCAGCAGCGCTATGACGGGATGTTCGAGATCTTCGATCGGGAAATCCATCCGGAGCCGGCGGAGTACGCCCTGCAACTGGTGGATGTGACCGCCATGCTGTGGCGGCTTCACTTGCTCGGGATCGACACCGGTGACCGATTCCAGAAGGCGGCTGACGACTGGGAGAAGAAAATCGACGAAGAGGCGGGTTTCTACGCCTTCAACGACTACCACGCCCTGATGGCCTTTTTGGGCGCCGGGCGCCATGAGCGGGCCGAGCAGGTGTTTGAAGCCATGAACGGCGTGATCCGTGAGGGCAGCGGGCGCAACGTGATGATGACCCGGGAAGTGGGTCTGCCCCTGTGTGATGGGGTCAAGGCCTTCGCCGAGGGCCGCTACGACGATGCCATACAGGCCATCGAGCCGGTGCGGGACGGGGCCAATCGATTCGGCGGCAGCCATGCTCAACGAGACATCATCACCCTGACGCTGATCGAGTCGGCTTTGCGTGCCGGTCGCGACAAGGTGGCGGAGCACTACATCGCGGAGCGTACGGTTCACAAGCCGAGCGGCGGCCTGGGCTGGCGCCTGCGCGCACGGTGCGGCTCCGGCAGATCCGATGGGGCGGAGACAACAAGAAACGCGGCCTGAAGAGATATCTCAACAAAGGCAGGAAGAAGGCCATCAGCGAGGTCGCGGACGGCTCGGCAGGGCCGTCCGCGACCTCGCCAAGCGCGCAATTGAGACGGTTGGCCGGCCCGAGTCCGCCGGCCGACCAACAGACCTGGACTGGATCTCATGGAACGCAGATTCGATGCATCGGAAACCATTGAACGGCAAGCGTTGGAAGACCTGCACGCCGCCTTGCCGAGTCCACTCGCCAAGGCACTGGGCGTACGACGGGTCCAGGTGGGTGGCGCGCTGGTATCACTGTCGTCGATCGAACCCAGCATCCTCATCAACCGCACGATCGGACTGGGTGTGGACAGGGCGCCCACACCGGCTGAGATCGCGACCATTCACACAGCCTATGCGGACGCCGGTGTCGATGAATACTTCGTGCACCTCACCGAGGGCGCCGGTCACCCGGCCGTGGTGGCCATGCTCCGGGCCGCCGGATGGGTTCCGGACCGGGGCTGGATGAAGTTTGTACGCGGCAACGAACCGGCGCCGACTCCGGACAGCGATCTGAGTGTTCGCGCCATCTCGGGGGAACACGCTGCCGATTTCGCCCGTATCGTGGCTCACGGTTTCGACCTGGTGCAGCGCACCCAGGACTGGCTCGGGTGCCTGGTGGGTCGCCCCAACTGGCATGTGTACATAAGTTTCGACGGCGACCGGCCGGTGGGTACAGGGGCTTTGTTTGTCAGCAACGGAATCGGCTACTTCGACTTCGGCGCCACCGACCCCGAGTTCCGCGGCCGCGGCGGACAAAGCGCGCTGCTCGCCCACAGAATCGGCGAGGCCCGACGATTGGGCTGCACGACACTGGTCACCGCCACCGGCGAGGCCGTGCCCGGCGATCCGCAGCATTCCTACCACAACATCATGCGCGCCGGTTTCAAGGAGGCGTATCTAAGGCAGAACTGGGTGCTGGACAGGTCCGAGCGGCGTGCCGCCGGGTAGGGATCCGGGCAGACGCCGGTCACAGCCGTGTCGCTTCTGATGGAAGGCGCATAGGTTCAGAGGCTCGACGGGCCGGCGCCGACCGGCCTGACACCGGTGAATAGAAAGCGATTCACGCAAAAGAAGAAACCGCCG
>Ga0316189_10001906_pt1 | contig 20637 bp, 17 predicted proteins | sample LowCovwburrow_MG_FD_204930 | JGI IMG/M metagenome (GOLD analysis project Ga0316189, IMG submission 204930) | Coastal sediment microbial communities from Maine, United States - Lowes Cove worm burrow | ecosystem: Environmental > Aquatic > Marine > Coastal > Sediment | place: USA: Maine... | reverse complement strand
TTAGGACCGCCGGCCCGAAAGCGTGAAAATTCAGGCTTTTACCGGCACTTTGGATTAGATATAATGTGCTGTTTACATTCGCGGCACTTAGCTGACAGGAGTTAACACAATGGCTCGTATTGCAGGAGTCAACATACCGGTTCACAAGCACACATGGGTGGGCTTGACTCAGATATATGGCATCGGAAAAACTCGTGCCTACCAGATTTGTGAAGCAGCCGGTGTCGCTCCGGACACCAAGATCCGAGATCTGGCGGAACCCGAAATTGAGGGTATTCGTTCAGAGATTGGCAAGATCTCGGTCGAAGGCGACTTGCGCCGCGAAGTGGCAATGAACATCAAGCGTTTGATGGACCTCGGTTGTTACCGTGGCCTGCGGCACCGCCGCGGTCTGCCGGTAAGGGGGCAGCAAACCAAGACAAACGCACGCACCCGGAAGGGTCCGCGTCGTCCGATTAAGCGTTAAGAAGCGGAATAGATATGGCCAAGCCAACCAGAAAAAAGAAGGTTAAAAAGACAGTAGTCGACGGCATTGCTCACGTGCATGCTTCCTTCAATAATACGATTATCACCATCACTGACCGCCAGGGTAACGCTTTATCCTGGGCTACGGCTGGTGGAGCCGGCTTTCGTGGCTCCCGGAAAAGCACGCCTTTTGCTGCACAGGTTGCCGCAGAAACGGCGGGCAGGGCAGCCCTGGATTACGGTCTGAAAAATCTTGACGTGCGCGTCAAGGGTCCCGGACCGGGACGTGAATCTTCGGTTCGTGCTTTGCACGCCGTGGGATACAAAATTACAAACATTACTGACGTGACGCCGATTCCGCATAACGGATGCAGGCCTCCCAAAAAACGTCGCGTCTGAGTGGAGCAAACAGAATGGCAAGATATATAGGACCTACCTGTAAACTGGCACGCCGTGAAGGCGTTGACCTGGAGCTGAAAAGCCCCGCACGTGGACTGGAGTCCAAGTGCAAGCTCAGCCAGCCTCCGGGTCAGCACGGATCTTCACGCCGTATGCGTCTGTCAGATTACGCCCTGCAGTTGCGTGAAAAACAGAAAGTCCGCCGGATTTACGGCGTGCTGGAGCGTCAGTTCCGCAACTACTACAAGTCTGCAGCCCAGCAGAAAGGCGCCACCGGTGAAAACCTGTTGCGTTTGCTGGAATGCCGGCTGGACAACGTGGTTTACCGCATGGGTTTCGCCGTAACACGGGCCCAGGCACGTCAGTTGGTATCGCACAAAGCCATTCTCGTGAACGGCCAGGGAGTGAATATTCCTTCATACCAGGTCAAGCCTGATGATGTCGTCACGGTTCGTGAAAAAGCCAGGAACCAGTTGCGTCTCAAAGAAGCGATCACGCTGAGCCAGGAAATGGATCTGGTCGCCGGTTGGGTCGAAGTGGATGCGAAGAAGATGGAAGGCGTTTTCAAGGCATATCCGGATCGTGATGAGCTATCTGCCGACATTAATGAAAGCCTGATCGTGGAGCTTTACTCCAAGTAAGGAGTTCAGTGACATACGACACGGCCTGGTGCTGCGGTTGTACCGCAGCTGTTGAAAGTTTCGAAGAATTTTAGTCTACGAGGGCAATCCCTATGATGGGTGTTATTGATCAAATGCTGAAGCCCAGCTCGGTCGGAGTTGATGAAGTCAATCCCAACCGTGCCCGAATTACGCTGGAACCGCTGGAAAGGGGTTTCGGTCATACGCTGGGTAATGCACTGCGGCGAGTTTTACTGTCATCTATTCCCGGCTGCGCCATTGTCGAAGTCGAGATGGACGGCGTTCTGCATGAATACACCGCAGTTGAAGGTTTGCAGGAAGACATCATTGAAGTCCTGTTGAATCTCAAAGGAATCGCTCTGCGGATGCATGAGCGGGAAGAGGCTGTTCTCACGCTGAGTAAAGCGGGCGCAGGAGCGGTCACCGCAGGAGACATTCAGGTGGATCACACGATCGAAGTCGTGAACCCTGATCACGTCATCTGTAACCTGACCCAGGATGGCAGCGTTAACATGCGCCTGAAGGTGGCTCGCGGAGTGGGCTATCAACCTGCCACGCAGCTGAACATCGGTGATCAGGAAAGCCGCCCGATCGGCCGCCTGCAACTGGATGCGTCTTTCTGCCCGGTCAGGAAGGTTGCTTACTCGGTTGACGCCGCCCGTGTTGAACAGCGTACGAACCTCGATAAGCTGATCCTGGACATCGAGACCAACGGAACCATGGACTGCGAGGGTGCGGTCAAGCTGGCTGCGAATATCCTGGCCGACCAGCTATCAGTATTCGTTGATTTCAAAGCACGCCAGACGGTTGAAGTCGAAGAGAAGGAACATGAGATCGATCCAGTATTGCTGCGGCCGATCGATGATCTCGAACTGACCGTGCGGTCTGCAAACTGCCTGAAGGCTGAAAGTATCCTTTATATTGGCGATCTGGTGCAGCGCACAGAAGTTGAATTATTGAAAACGCCGAACCTCGGCAAGAAATCCCTCACGGAGATCAAGGACGTCCTCGCGTCTCACGACCTCTCGCTGGGAATGAAATTGGAAAACTGGCCACCTGAAAGCCTGGTTAGCGCCTGAGCTGATTCGACGACCAGTATAGATAGACAAAGGACAAGACCATGCGTCACCAGAAATCCGGTAGAAAACTGAATCGCAATAGCTCTCATCGTAAAGCTATGTTCCGCAACATGGCTTCGTCGCTGATTGAGCACGAAATCATTAAAACCACGGTTCCCAAAGCAAAGGAACTGCGGCGTGTGGCTGAGCCCCTGATCACGCTGGCGAAAGAAGACAGCGTGGCGCATCGCCGCCAGGCTTTCGACCGCCTGCGCGATCGCGATGTGGTTACCAAGCTGTTTAATGAACTGGGCCCCCGCTACGCGGAACGCCCGGGTGGCTACCTGCGTATCATGAAATGCGGTTTCCGTCCCGGTGACAAAGCGCCGATGGCATACGTGGAGCTGGTTGATCGTCCCCAGCTGGAAGACGTGGCAGAGGCCGAATAGGGTTTTAACCCGCAATTGATCAGAAAAGCCCGGTTATGCCGGGCTTTTTTTTGTAAGGGGGTGCATTCCTATAACCATAACGATCGAATGGAGATCCGGACGTCGAGATTGGCAGGCACATTTTTGAAGGCTCCAAAGCATCCCGGGAAGTCATTCCAGACGGGCTCGCGCGATTTTTGAAGAAGGTCCGCCAGAACTCACATAGTCTGCTTATGGCTGAACTGAGCTTCTGACTGCCTGCAATCTCCGCTTCCGACCCGGAGCTAGCTACCCTCAATGGCCTCCGGCCGTTTGCAGCCAGCCGAATTTCACTGGTTCAGATTGAATCTGTAGTTTCACTACCCGTCGTCTTTGTCCTTGTCTTTGTTCTTTCCACCCAGTAAATCGAACAAGGCGCCTTTGGCGGTTTCTTCGAGTCCGGCTTTGGGCTCTTCTTTGCCCTGCTCGCCGGGTGTTGCATCTTCATCGCCGTCTTTCGAACCCAGGCCCAGTTTGTCAATCAGCATATCTGTGGCCTCACCTTTTAACAGTGCAGCCCAATCCACAGATAGGGACGGGGCATCCATGGGGCCACTGATTTTGAATGGAAAACTTCTGCCGGCCAATCCGGAAGCCAGTGGATCCTTTCCTAATTCTGGTGAATTTCGAACCTCGGCCACCATACTCAATGCGACCTGGGACTGCGCCAGGTCTATGGCCCCATCCCCACGCACTGTAAGAAACGGCAATTCGCCAATCAATTCGCTGGTGTCGACCACGCCGTTTTCGACAACACCCACCATATTCATGCGGGAGAATACCGTGCGGTTCGGCTCCGGTTCCGGGGGCGCCATACCCTTGAACAGCGCCCAGCCCCGGCGAATCTCATACCAGACATTGATGCCTTCAAGGGCACCCTCGACCAGCGTTAGTCCCACGTCCCCTTCCAGACTGCTCAGCATTGCACTGCTGCTTTCGCCGCGACCGGAAAGACGCACGTGGCCCATGCCTGTACCTGACAATGACTCGCTCTCGACCAGGTCAGCGACCACCTGATGGAACGCGACCGAATCAATGTTTTCATTGATTGAAATTCGTGGCACCGTCGTTGAGCTGTCCAGCACGATATCCCCGCTGTAACGGCCGCCATAGAATCCGGCAGTCAGCGGGTTGACCCGCAACTTGCCATTTCGGATGAGAATCCCCACCCTGGCATCACTAAATTCCAGGCCTGCCATCTGCAGTGTTCCCACTTCCAGTTGCCCCTGGATGTCCTGCCCCTGTAATTCTTCCTGCGGTATTGCGACATCTTCTGACGCGCTCTCGCCTGATTCGCTCGTTTCCGATGCCGGCGCCATGTACCGGTCAAGGTCGATATCGTCCACGGCAAGCTGGAAAGTGATTTTCGGCTGATCAAAACTCATTACGTTCACTTCGCCGGAAAAGAGACTCTGGTCCAATTTCATCTTGAAGTCTTTCATTGCGAGCTGTGAGTTGCTGCCTGACAGATTCATACTGATATTCGCCGTCTGCAATGCGTCGGGATCAGCCGTGGCGGGAACCTCCATCTGCAGGGCCTGCAACAGGCTAACCGGGGAAAATTCTGCGGTGTTGAACGCCCCGTTAAAAGCCGGATTGTCGATGATGTTGCGGGCAGAAAATGTTCCATCGGCTTGTATCCCGGCCAACTCCGCTGTAAACGAATCAAGAGCCAAGGTCTGTGCGGCCATGTTCAGATTCAGTTGCGGCGCCCGGATTAACACCGAATGATTGCTCTCTCCGGCTTCCAGGGCCAGTGTGAGTTCGAAGCCATCCAATGTGTAGCGCTCGGTCTCCAGGTCGATCGCTGCCGTGGCCGTCAGTTCAAATTCAGCGCGGGAACCAGCCGAGACATCTTCGAGCATTGCTTCCAGCTCTATCGGTACCGGCTTGTCATCTCCTAATATGCCGGTCTTCATGGAGAAGCTACTCAGGCGGAAATGCGAACCACTCTCCAAATCCCGGTAGTCGATATTGGCATCATGAATATTCAAGCCCGCCACACGCTGGCTTGAAAACATACCAGGACTGCTGTCTTCATCTAATGCGGGCTCCTCGCCTGACGCCAGGTCATCCCAGTTATTTTGACCCTTCTCATTCACCACCATGGCCAGCTCGAGCCCTTCCAGCGTGACCTCATCTACGGAGATTTGTTTGCGCAATAGAGGTATCAATGCCACGCCGACCCGGGCATTGCCAATCTTCGCGAATGGCTGATCTCCGAAACCTTCCGCATTACTGAGGCTGAGATCACCCACTTCCAAAGCCACCCAGGGAAACACCGAGAAGTCCAATGCGCCGTTGATACTCAATTCCCGGCCGGTTTGTTTGTAAACCTGTCCGGCTATCGCGTTTTTCAGGTCTTCCTTGTCATAAATCAGCGGCAATAAAAAAGCGGCCAGTACTAACAACAGAACAGCGGCCCCTATCAAGCCAAATAGGATTTTGAATATACGTTTCATGAGAGGAACCTCCTGCAAGTTCCTATAGCATAGCGCGGATTGAGTTGGGCATTTAGGATGGTACGCTGGAAGATTTCAATCAAGATGTTGATAATATGACGTGTTGAAAAGAACTGCCTGGGTCTGCTTCGCACCCACGCTTGCGGTCGGTTAACAGTTCAGGGACGGGCGCGGCAAACGGGCGACTGTTAAACGTCTGCTTCTAAGAGTCGTCCAGGGTCTCGTATACAAAAGGCATCCAGTATGATTGATCCAGCTGTGATTCAATGCCCGCTTCGAGATCAACTCTAACCGCTATCTGATATGTTTTTCCGGGCGTTACGATCAATTTAAACTCTTTGTTACGCGGGTTGGTGTCTGGGTCTTCCACCAGATCCGGAGACCATTCGATGTCGAGTAATGGGCTTACCGTTAAAGTATGCTCCCCCGCAGCAAGGGGGTAACGAAGTGCTTTATTGACGTCCTTGCCGTTTATTTTTTCGATTCTGACTTTGTAGATGTGTTCTGCAGAGATGGCGTAGGGGATACTCATCACCCACGAATCAGCGGCGGCCAGTGATGAGACCGACAAGCAGAATAAAAGAACTATGAGTGGTTTACCGGGCATCTTGCCGATCATTGTAAAACAAAAACCCCAGGCCGAGGCCTGGGGTGAGTGCTCCCTTGCACAAGTTTAACTTGGAGAAACCAGGGTTAACGTCGCTAGAAGAAGTAAGAGTAACCACCCTGCGACCGTCCATCCCGCCAGCATCGTCAGGCTTACTTTGAACAGATTGATCATTGCAGTTTTCATGATGTTACTTTATGCCTCCATGCGTTATGGCGCTTGTCCTGAACGGCCAGACTATTGACCGATGCGCCTCCTGATTATCCCCCGGTCTTTCGAAATATACCGCTTGTCGTTCTTGTGCTTGCCCGGACTTTCCGGGCGCGGTAGTTGCAAATTGTCGAAATTTGCAGGTGGCGATAATTCAGTGTTACATGACTATTAAAGCAATAAGCGTGCCATAAAAATAAAAATATAAAAGTGCATAAAATACAGTTAGATAGGAAAATTTCTTAAAAACCAAGGAGAGATTTCTCAGGCGCTTGTGTCCCAGTCTGTCAACAAGCTGACAATAATTGTCGTCGGAATTAGTACTTATTAACCCATGCTGCCCAGTTGATAGATCAGCAAAGCACCCACGTAGCCCACGACGGACATATAAGTCCAGGCAAACAGTGGCCATCGCCAGCCATTGGTTTCACGGCGTATGGTTGCGATGGTCGCTGCACATTGCAGGCACCAGGCATAGAACAAGAGTAAACCCAGTACCATCGGTACCGTAAAGATCGGAGATCCATCCGGCCAAGTGGCCGAACGCAATTTTTCAGTCAGGCTCGCTTCATCGGCTTCTCCACCCACTGCGTAAATGGTGCCCATGACCGCGACCACGACTTCCCGCGCCGGGAAACCTGCAATTACCGCTGCCGAAACCCGCCAATCCCACCCGAGCGGCAGGAAAACCGGCTCAACGAACTTACCCGCACGACCCAGCAAGCTTTGCTCCAGTTGAGCTGCTGCCGCCTGGTTCTGCAGTTTCAGGATTTCTTCATCGAGGCGGGGGCCTTGATAGCTGACCTGAGCCGCTGTAACCGCTGTTTCAAGCTTTGCCGGTATAACGTCTGAACGCGGAAAATAAGCAAGGCCCCAGACAATAATGGCGACCAGGAAGATAACCGTGCCTGCGCGTTTGAGAAAAATTCGCGCACGATCGTACAGTTTGATCATGACTGTTTGCAGGTTGGGCCAGCGAAATTCGGGAAGAGCCAGAGCAAACTGCGGTTTGGGTCCCCGCAGCGCCGAACGTTTCAACATCCAGGCAGTGACCAGGCCACCGATGATACCCAACAGGTACAAGCCTAGCAGCACCAGGCCCTGCAGGTTGAACCAGCCTACCGACTGGTCGGGAACGAATGCCGCGATCAGCAGTGCATAGACAGGCAGTCGCGCAGAACAGGTCATGAATGGCGCGGCCAGGATGGTAGCTATGCGGTCACGCCGGTCGGGTATGACCCGGGTAGCCATGATCGCAGGTACCGCACAGGCGAAACTGGAAAGCATCGGGATAACCGACTGACCGGACAGGCCGACGGTTCGCATGACCCGATCCATCAGGAAGGCAGCACGGGCCAGGAAACCGGAATCTTCCAGTATGATAATGAACAGGAACAGGATCAGGATCTGCGGCAGGAAAATAATGACACTGCCCACTCCGGCAATGACACCATCGGTGATGAAACTCGAAATAGCGCCTGCAGGCAGTAGACTGCTTACCTGGGACGCGAGCATCGAAGCTCCCATGTCTATGGCGTCCATCATTGGCGTTGCCCAGGAAAACACAGCCTGGAACACCAGCGCCATGACTGCGAAAAACAAGATCGTTGCGGGCCAGGGCCGGTTCAGCCATCGCAGGCTTTTGGCGCCGAATCTTCCGATCAGTGGAGCCTGGTGCTGGCACTCCTGCAAAACGCCGTGTACCCATCGATAGCGGTGACGGGCTTCGCAGGCCTGGGGCGGTTCATCCCCGAACAATTGCTCCCGGATCCTGGCCACTGACTCTGTTCCCAGAAAGTCGTCCAGTAAGCCCGCCCGTTTGCCGTCTGGATGCAGCAGTGCCTGGATGACATCGATCCTTGGCAGGCGATTTTCGCAGCGTTCCACCAGTTCATCCGCCGTGCTGCTGAGCTCGGGCCAGGATTCCGGTATGGACGGAGCGGCCGCTTCCGTGATCTTCTCCAGTGCGTCCTTGAGCGTGTCCAGTCCTCTGCCCGTGGTTGCGACGATCGGGTAAATCTTGATCCCGCCGAGGTGGCGCTGAAGGACTTCGATGGAGATATCTATGCCATTGGACGTGGCGACATCCGTCATCGTCATCGCCACCACCATTGGCAACTGCATTTCCATCAACTGCTGCAGCAGGTATAAGCCCTGGTAGAGGTGTGTGGCATCCAGCACCACCAGCAGCCCGTCGGGGCTGGGCGTACCTTTGATCCGGCCCAGCACGACGTCCACGGCAATTCGTTCGTCTGTGGAAAAACCGCCCAGGCAATAGATTCCCGGCAAATCAACGAGTTCGAGTGCGCTGCTGCTCAGTTGCACCGTCCCGGAATGTTTTTCGACCGTCACGCCCGGGTAATTGCCCGTTGTCTGGCGCATACCGGTGAGCCGGTTGAAGAGGGTGCTTTTACCTGAATTGGGATTGCCTATGACCGCTATGGATGCAGATGCGCGGCGGCGAATACCAATTTTCTCGACCGGGACGTAGGTCGTTTGGACTTCAGACATTCTGCGAGATCGGGGATATCCGGAAGCAATCTGCCTGCTGTTTGCGAATGGAAATAGCGGTGCCGTAGACCGACACTTCCATCGGATCGCCACCAATGGCGGAATTCTCGTATTGTACTTCTACCCCTTCGATTAACCCCAGCACCATCAGGCGAACCACCCCTGGCTGCCTGGCGTCAATTTTATCGATGCGGGCAGTCTGGCCCGGGTTTAGTTCTTTGAGAGTCATGATTCCGCTTCTAATTGAGAATGATTTTCATTTAGGGGTAATTTTAGAGGAAAATCCGCTGCCCGTATATAGACACAGATCAAGTAAAAGTCTTTAAACCCAGTGTCCGCCTTTCAGAACCTTGACACAGGCATTGGGGACGAAATGGTAAAGCCACTGGTTGAGTGTTGGGGCGTCGATAACGGCCAGGTCAGCTTCATAGCCGGCCTGCAAAGAGCCAACCCGCTGTTCTTGCGAAATCGCCCGTGCTGCGACCGTGGTGGCTCCATTGATCACCTGTTGAGGCGTCATGCCCTGATTCAGGCAGGCCAGTGTCATCGCCAGCGGTAAGTGATAGCTGGGAGCGGACCCCGGATTGAAGTCGGTTGCGACCGCCACGGGAACACCTGCAGCCAGTAATTTCCCGGCGGGCAGGTAAGGTTCGGCCAGGTACAGGGAAGCCAGCGGCAGGCTGACAGCGACGGTTCCGCTGGCAGCCAGCGCGTCAATGCCCTTGTCACTGATGTATTCAAGATGTTCGGCAGAAACGGCGCCCACTTCAGCAGCCAGTGTCGCGCCCCCTCCATCTGAAAGCTGATCTGCGTGCACTTTCGCGCCAAGGCCATGTGCAATCGCCGTTTCCAGGATGGTTCGTGCTTCTTCAATTGTATAAGCACCTTCTTCAACAAACACATCGCAAAACCGGGCAAGCTGCTGTTGCGCAATCACCGGGATGAGTTCATCGCAGAGCAGGTCCATGTAGTCGTCCCGCCTGTTGCGGTATTCCGGCGGGACGATATGTGCACCGAGGAAGGTAGGTACCAGGTCTATGGCGTGGGCCTGATCCAGCTCGCGGTAAACCTGCAAGAGCTTAATTTCGCTGTCGTAGTCGAGTCCATAGCCACTTTTGCACTCCACGGTCGTGACGCCCAGCGTCAGCATGGCGTCCAGCGCTTTTCCCGCTTTTTCCTGCAGTTCGGAAGCACTGGCGGCGCGGGTGGCTGCCACTGTGCTGGCGATGCCCCCGCCACCCGCTGCGATTTCCTGGTAGCTGGCGCCTTCGATCCGCCACTGGAATTCATCTCCGCGCCAACCACCGAAACAAAGGTGGGTATGACAATCGATCAGGCCGGGAATCACCAACCGGTGGCCGCAATCGACGACTGGTTCTTTGGCATACTCAGCGGGCAATTCTACCTGTGGGCCAGCCCAGCACAGCGTGTTGTCTTGCCATACGACAGCTGCATCCTCAATCAGGCCAGCGTCATGCTGAGGGTTGCCCGGAGGGCAGGTCGCAAGCTGGGATATATTGAGCAGGACCGGCATCAGGACAGTGAACCAATACCAGCTTCGACGCCAGCGGCCAGCTTGCCGCTCCTGAGGATGCTCGCGCACAAGTCCAGGTCATTGCGCACTTCATAGTCTTTTTGCGCATGTTCTATTTGCCCGCGCAGGAGTTCGTGCGCGATCAGAACACCCTTGCCGGGTTTGAGCGGGGCGCGGAAATCCAGTGCCTGGGCGGCTGTCAGGAATTCCACGGCAAGCACGCACTCAACGTTCCGAAGCACAGACAACAATTTCAGGGCGCTGATTGAACCCATGCTGACATGGTCTTCCTGTCCCAGGCTGGTGGGGATGGAGTCCACGCTGGCCGGGTGGCACAGAATCTTGTTTTCGGAAACCAGTGCAGCGGCCGTGTACTGGGGAATCATGAAGCCGGAATTGACCCCGGTGTCCTTCATCAGCAATTTGGGCAGTCCGTCATGGCCTTCAAGCAGCAGGTAAGTGCGCCGTTCCGAAATGCTCCCCAGTTCGGCCAGGGCAATGGCGGCGAAATCCATGGCGAACGCCAGTGGCTGTCCATGGAAATTTCCGCCGGAAATGATGTCGCCATTGTCGAACACCAGCGGATTGTCGGTGACTGAATTGAGCTCTGTTTCGATCGCGTTTGACGCGAAATCCAGCGCATCACGGCTCGCACCGTGCACCTGCGGCACGCATCGCAGGCAATAGGGGTCCTGGACCCGGCCGCAATCGCGGTGTGAATCCATGATTTCACTGTGCGCCAGCAGTTTCCGTACATTCCCCGCTACGGTGATTTGGCCAGGATGGGGTCGTATGTTGTGGATACGGGGGTCAAACGGCGCAGCGCTGCCCTGGAGAGCCTCCAGGCTCATGGTGGCCAGTATGTCCGCCTCTTTCTGCAGCACCCGGGCGCGCTCCAGCACATAAGCGCCATAAGCGGTCATCAACTGCGTGCCATTGATCAGCGCCAGTCCGTCTTTTGCTTTGAGCTGAACGGCATCAATTCCGAGCCGCTTCATGGCATCGGCGGCGGGTATCTTGCCACTCAGTGTCTCGTTCCAGACTTCACCGCGGCCGATGAGCGGCAGGCAAAGATGAGCCAGTGGCGCCAGGTCACCAGAGGCGCCCACGCTGCCGCGGCTCGGCACCCATGCCGTCAGACCTGATTCGTCAAAAGCCAGCAGTTGTTCAAAAGTGGAGCGGGAGATGCCTGACTGTCCGAGACCGAGCGCATGGATCTTCAATTGCAGCATCAGTCGGGTGATTTCCGGGGGAACAGGGTCACCCACACCACATGCGTGACTCAGCAGAATATTCTGCTGCAGTTCTGAGAGTTGCTCTTCGCCAATCCGCTTGTTGGCGAGAACTCCAAAGCCCGTGTTGATACCGTAATGTGCAAGACCATCATCCAGGGCGTTGACGACATGTTCCCTGCTGCGGTCCACTGCATCATGGCCGGCCCGCAGCGCTACCATGCTCGAAGCCAGGTCTGCGTATAGGGAACCGATCCTGATCACGGGATCAGCCGTTGACCATTGGCAGGTCAACGCCTCGTTCTGCGGCCGTATCCACCGCAATGTCGTAGCCGGCATCGGCATGCCTCATCACACCGGTTCCCGGGTCAGCCGTCAGGACCCGCTCCAGCCGGCGGTCGGCCGTCTCTGTACCATCTGCCACGCATACCATGCCGGCATGGAGCGAATAGCCAATCCCGACACCGCCGCCATGATGGATCGATACCCAACTGGCGCCGCAAGCGGTGTTCAGCATGGCGTTCAGCAAAGGCCAGTCGGCAATGGCGTCCGATCCATCCTTCATCGACTCGGTTTCACGATTGGGCGATGCGACCGAGCCGGTATCCAGGTGATCCCGCCCGATCACGAGGGGGGCGCTCACCTTGCCGTTCTTGACCAGCCAGTTGAATTTCAGTCCCGCTTCCGCGCGCTCACCATACTCCAGCCAGCAGATTCGCGAAGGCAATCCCTGGAACTGGACTTTCTCCTGAGCCTTTTGAATCCAGCGGTGCAAGGCTTCTTTTTCCGGGAACAGTTCAAGTATGGCGTCGTCAGTCACCTGAATATCCGCAGGATTGCCGCTCAGCGCTGCCCAGCGGAAAGGACCCGCTCCCTTGCAGAAAAGGGGGCGGATGTATGCCGGAACAAACCCTGGGTAATCAAAAGCCTGTGGCATGTTCCGGTGATCTGCGACCTGCCCGCGAAGATTGTTACCGTAATCGAAGCAGATTGAACCCTTGTTTTGCAGGTCCAGGATGGCCTGGACGTGTACCACCATGGAATCGAGCACCTTGTTATCGTAGGTGTCCGGATCAGACTCCCGCAGCGCATCGGCATCTTCCAGGGAGTAGCCGGCGGGGATGTATCCGGACCTCAGGTCGTGCGCCGATGTCTGATCGGTAATGACGTCCGGCACGATACCCCGTCTTTCGAGTTCAGGCAGAACCTCCGCGATATTGCCAAGTAATCCGACCGAGAATCCACCCTGCGCCTTGTCGAGTAATTCCAGCGCCTCGTCCAGGTTGTCGGACATGACGTCGCAATAGCCCGTGTCCACGCGCCGCTGAATGCGCCAGGGATCGACTTCCACCGCAAGGCACAGGCCATCATTCATCGTGACCGCAAGGGGTTGCGCGCCGCCCATGCCGCCCAGGCCGGCAGTCACCACCAGTTTACCGGCCAGGCTGCCATCGAAATGCTGATTTGCACATTCGGCAAAGGTTTCGTAAGTGCCCTGGACAATGCCCTGCGACCCAATGTAGATCCAGGAACCGGCCGTCATCTGTCCGTACATGGTGAGGCCCTTATCCTCCAGGTCCCTGAAGACATCCCAGTTCCCCCAGCGTGGCACCAGGTTCGAGTTCGCGATCAGCACGCGGGGTGCCTCGTCATGGGTCCGGAAAACACCGACAGGCTTACCGCTCTGGATCAACAGGGTTTCGTCATTTTTCAATCGCTTGAGGGTTTGAATGATCTTGTCATAGCATTCCCAGTTACGAGCCGCTTTGCCGGTTCCGCCATACACGATCAGTTCATCCGGCTTCTCCGCGACATTGGGATCGAGGTTGTTCATCAGCATGCGCATGGCCGCTTCCTGGTGCCACCCAACACAGCTGATGTCGGGTCCCGTGGGAGCATGAATGGGGGAGCGGTGCGGAACCTTGAATTTTTGCGGCTTTACACTCATTATCGTGCCTGCAGAGTCCGTGAACAGAAGGACTTTCGATTATAAAGGAACCCGGCTTCATCAGCCGGGTCTTTATTCTCTGGGGACATGATTTTTTAAGAAGCCCGGAAAATGAGAGGACTGAGCAGTGGCAGTATTTTTTAAACCCAGGATCTGGTTTTTGTTTGTCGCGTTGGCCTGTGCGGGATTGCTGGGTTATGGCTTGTACATGCAGCACGTGGATTTTCTTGATCCGTGCCCCTTGTGCGTGTTTCAGCGTATCGCGTTCATGTGCATTGGCGCGCTTGCGCTGGTGGCCGCTCTGCATAACCCGGACAGCGCGGGCCGCTGGGTCTATGGCGGATTGATTTCACTGGCCGGTATGGCCGGCATGGGCGTCGCCGGCAGACACATCTGGTTGCAGAATCTGCCACCGGACCAGGTGCCCGATTGCGGCATGGGCCTCAACTACATGATCGATACCATGCCATTTTCCCAGGTGCTGGCAGAAGTCTTCCAGGGTTCCGGAGAATGTGCCGAAGTCTCCTGGATCTTCCTTGGGCTCAGCATGCCGGGGTGGACGTTTGTCTGGTACGCAGGCTTCACAATCGTTACCATCCTCGTCGTGACAGCGGCAAATAGACTTAAGGTTTGATACAAATGAACAGTGCAGCAAATTCCGGGTCTACAGTTCCGGTCCAGGAAGTGAATCCCGCAGCGGATTGGAAGCCGGCATCCTGGCAGAATTTTCCTGCACTTCAGCAGGCAAACTATCCCGATCCGGAGGCGCTCGATGGCGCGCTCAGGCAACTGGCGGATCTTCCACCCCTGGTCACTTCCTGGGAAATCCTGTCGCTGCGCGAGCAGATCGCCGAGGCTCAGGCAGGAAAACGGTTCGTGCTGCAGGGCGGAGATTGCGCGGAGAGCTTTGACGAATGCTGTTCCCCCCTGATTACAAACAGGCTGAAGGTGCTGTTGCAGATGAGCCTGGCCCTGGTCCACGGGTTACAAATGCCCGTCGTCAGGATCGGCAGGTTCGCCGGCCAGTATGCCAAGCCCCGTTCATCCGACCTGGAAACACGCGATGGCGTGACGCTGCCCAGTTACCGGGGCGACCTGGTCAATGCGTTCAACTTCGATGAAGCGTCGCGGATTCCGGATCCTCAGCGGCTGCTCCAGGCGCATGCCTATTCCGCCATGACGATGAACTTTGTTCGGTCGCTCGCCGATGGCGGATTTGCGGATGTGCACCATACCGAATACTGGGATCTGTCATGGCTGGAACACTCCCCCCTGGCCAGCGAATTCCACAAGCTCACAGAAAGCCTGGGGCAGTCGCTCCGGTTTATGGAAACGATCACGGGACGCGATGTCGGCAGCTTGAAGCGGGTGGATTTTTTCACTTCGCACGAAGCATTGCACCTGCACTATGAGCAGGCGCAAACCCGCCAGGTACCGCGGCAGTGGGGCTGGTTCAACCTGGGTACCCACTTTCCGTGGATCGGCATGCGCACGGCCGACCTGGACGGCGCTCATGTCGAGTATTTTCGCGGCATCAGGAACCCGCTGGGTATCAAGGTGGGCCCCGGTATGGATAAGGACTGGCTCGCCGCGTTGCTGGAAAAACTCAATCCCCGGCGTGAAGCGGGGCGTATCGTCCTGATCCATCGAATGGGTGAAACAAAAATCGAACAGCATTTGCCGCCGTTGATCAAGGCGGTGCAGGACACGGGCAGCCCGGTGTTATGGATATCCGACCCGATGCACGGCAATACCGAGTCTACCGGGGACGGCATCAAGACCCGCCGGTTCCGCAAAATCATGGCTGAGATGGACCTGGCCTTCGAAATCCACCGCGACAATAACTCCCGGCTGGGTGGCGTTCACCTGGAACTCACGGGTGAGAATGTCACCGAGTGCACGGGTGGCGCGCGAGACCTGTCGGATGAAGACTTGAAACGGGATTATAAATCAACCGTAGACCCCCGCCTCAACTACGAGCAGTCGCTGGAAATGGCGATGCTGATCGTGAGGAAACATCGCCAGGCGGTTTGAGGACAGTCATGCTCAAACGGTGGGTGATCATACTTGTTCTGCTGGTTTGCCAGTTGCCGGCCATGGCGGCCGGTGAATCGGCTGTCACACACGAACTCAGTTTTCCCGACAAGAACAATCAATATGTTCATGTCCGGTCCATTTTTCAGTCACAGGGCGATGCCCTCGACCTGTACCTTCCTTCATGGACTCCCGGTTCTTACCTGATTCGTGATTTCGCCACCAATCTTGAAGGTCTTGAAGCGCGAGACAGCAATGGCCGCCAGATTCCCGTCACAAAGCTCGCCAAGAACCACTGGCAGATTGCCAAGGGCGATTCTGACAGCCTGACGGTTGAATACGATATCTGGGCAGGGCGGAGGAATGTCTCGGAAAGCTGGGTGGAGTCTGAATTTGGATTGCTGAACGGGGCGGGAATTTTCCTCTACAGCGAGCAGAGCAGGAATTTGCCGCAAACGGTTCGTGTGCAGTTGCCGGGTGGCTGGTCATCGCTTCATACGTCCCTTGCCGCAACCGGTCCAGTTAACGAATTTCGTGCGGAAAACTACGATGAACTGGTTGACAGCCCGATCCTGGCAGGTAACGCCTTAACCTATGATTTTGAAGTCGATGATCATCCTTATTCGCTCGTGATGTTGCGTGAGAACCCGCTTTGGGACGGTGACGTTGCAGCCAGCGCTGTGAGCGAAATCGTCAGGGCCCAACAAGAATTCTGGGGTGTTAATCCGTTCGACCGGCGCTACCTGTTCCTGAATCTCTACATGGACAAATTTGGCGGGCTGGAGCACGACCACAGCACGGTCCTGATGTGCAGTCCCTGGCAAATGCGCGGGCGAAAAGATTACGTCAAGTGGCTGGGCCTGGTCTCCCATGAATTTTTTCATTCATGGAACGTCCGGCGCATGCGCCCGGAGGCCCTTGCAGAATACGACTATTCCCAGGAGGTCTATACGCGCGAGTTATGGCTGGCGGAGGGCCTGACCAGTTATTATGACAATCTGTTGCTGTTCCGTGCGGGTTTGATTGATGTTGCTGACTATTTTGAATTGCTGGCAGAGGAGTTTCGTAACTACGAGACGACGCCGGGCCGGGAAGTGAGATCGGCCGAGCTGGCATCATTTGACACCTGGATCAAGCACTACAAACAGGACAGCAACAAGGTCAACAGCACCATTTCATATTACGGCAAGGGCGCCCTCATTGGCTTCGTTACCGATATGAAGATCCGGCAGGCGACAGACAACAAGGCCAGCCTCGATACCGTAATGAAAGAAATGTACTCCCTTTACGGCCGAAGTGATTCGGCGACAGGCGGCTACCCACCCGGTGCTTTTGAGAAAGTGGTGGAATCCATCGCTGGACCGGACGTGCGAAGCGCGGTGCAAACGATGCTCGAAACCACCACAGACCCGAACATCGACGAGGCGTTGGAGTGGTATGGGTTGAATCTCCAGCGGATTGCGGTGAATGGCGCCAGCGAACTGAAGCCAGGTGGCGTCGGTGTGCAATGGAAGGTGGAAGGCGCAGCCGTTTTTGCAGAGCATGTAGTGCGCGGTTATCCGGCTTCCAACGCAGGGGTGCTTCCTGGCGATGAATTACTGGCCATTAACAGATTCAGGGTTGACCCGGATACCTACCAGGCGCGTTTCCTCAAGCTGGAAGAGGGTGAGGGAATAGACCTGACCGTGGTGCGCGACGAACGTTTGCTGACTTTGCCGATGGTGACCGGTGCTGAAATCCCTGTCACTTACACCATTGTGCCGGATGCCCGGATCAACAACCGGGAAAAAAGGCGCATGGAAGCCTGGCTGGGTCGTGACCTGCAATTTCGTAACTAGCAATCAGATTTTTTGAAGGGTCGATGGCCGCGACTCTCAATCCTCTGCTTTCTGGCGACCGGCGCGCTTGCGCTCGTGCTCCAGCAAGTGTGTCTTCCGAATCCTGATCGCTGCCGGGGTGACTTCCACCAGTTCATCGTCCTCGATAAATTCCAGGGCTTGCTCCAGTGTCAATTTCATGGGGGAGGCCAGTTGAACGGCGTCGTCTTTCAGTACGGTGCGGATATTCGTCAGCTGTTTCGCTTTTAACGGGTTGACCGTCAGGTCGTTCGAACGGCTATGGACGCCAATCACCTGTCCCTCGTAAACATCGACGTTCGGATCGATAATCATCCGGCCTCGTTCCTGCAGGTTGAACAATGCATAGGCCAGTGCCTTGCCGGTGCCATTGGAGATCAGGACACCATTGTTTCTCCGTGAAATATCGCCGGCATGGTAAGGGCCGTAGTGGTCAAATACGTGGAACATCAGCCCGGTTCCGGCGGTCAGTGTCCGGAATTCGGACTGGAATCCGATCAGTCCGCGAGCCGGTATCAGGTAGTCCAGCCGGACTCGCCCTTTACCGTCGAGTTGCATGTTCTGCAGTTCACCCCGGCGGTCCCCGAGACGTTCCATCACGGCGCCCTGGTAGTCACTGACCAGGTCCACCACGAGCGTTTCGTAGGGCTCTTCGGTGCCTTCATCGGTTTCGTGTAGGATCACTTCCGGCCTGGATATGGCCAGTTCGTATCCCTCGCGGCGCATCGTCTCAATCAGAATGGAAAGATGCAGTTCGCCGCGCCCGGAAATTTTGAAACGCTCCGGGTTCTCGGTGTCTTCAACTTTTAACGACACGTTATGGCTGGCTTCCCGCTGCAACCGTTCACGTAGCTGGCGGCTGGTCAGGTATTTCCCTTCGCGTCCGGCAAACGGTGAATTGTTGACCCGAAAGGTCATGCTGATCGTGGGTTCGTCGACGGTCAGCGCGGGCAGTGCTTCCGGGGCTGCACGGTCGCACAGGGTGTCAGATATCTGCAGCTTTTCCACGCCGGTGATGGCAATGATATCGCCGGCCTGCGCAGAGGGCACTTCGACCCTTTTCAGTCCATGAAACCCAAGGACCTGCAGCACTTTTGCATTGCGCTGATGTCCATCACAATCAATCACGCAGATCTGCTGGTTGGCCTTGATGCTGCCGCGCTGGACCCGGCCAACCCCGATAACGCCGACATAGGCGCTGTAGTCCAGGGTGCTGATGCGCATCTGGAAGGGGCCATCAATGTTCACCGGTGGCGGTGCGACCTGCTCCACAATGGTTTTGAACAAGGGCGTCATGTCGCCGTCGCGGGTGTCTTGTTCCATCCCGGCATAGCCCTGCAGCGCAGATGCGTAGACCACCGGAAAATCCAGCTGCTCATCGCTGGCGCCGAGTTGGTCGAACAGCTCGAAGGTCTGGTCAAGCACCCAGTCGGGGCGGGCGCCGTCACGGTCAATTTTGTTGATGACCACGATGGGCTTGAACCCCATTTCAAACGCTTTCTGCGTCACGAATCGTGTTTGCGGCATCGGACCGTCGACGGCATCGACCAGCAACAGAACCGAATCCACCATGCTCAGTATGCGTTCAACTTCCCCGCCGAAATCCGCGTGTCCCGGGGTGTCGACGATATTGATGTTAAAGATCTGTTCGCCGTCGTTCCAGGTAATGGCCGTGTTCTTGGACAGGATGGTGATACCGCGTTCCTTTTCCAGTTCATTGGAATCCATCACGCGATCAGGCGTGGCGGCGCGATCCCCCAGGGTTCCCGATTGCTGCAGCAACTGGTCTACCAGGGTGGTTTTGCCGTGGTCCACATGGGCGATGATGGCGATGTTTCTGAGGTTTTCAATCACGGTACGGTCCTTTCCGACAGGCGCGCGCACGTTACAGGGTTTACCCTGTTAAATCAATCACTCATTTGCTCTGTGGCAATGCCCAGCTTGTTGAGAATCCCGGATTGGGAAGCGTCAGCGCATCGCACGGTCCAGGCCTGGAAATCCCTGCGTGATGGATACTCCCTGCGCAGGCGATCGAATTCAGCGGCCCGCTGATCGATGGAAAGAGGTACCAGGCTGGCCATGGCTTCATCGTGGCGGGCTACGAAGCAGGCCGCTTCGAGGGCAGCAGTGATCGGATCTTCGCCGGGTGCGAGGGCCAGCTCAGGATTGTCAAGACCGGTTGAAGTTACTTGTCCGGGTTCAATGCCGGCCCATTGACAAAATGCATCGTAGACCATGCGGGTTCCGTTGCGTTTGCCGTCTTCACTGTAGCCGGCCACGTGGGGAGTTGCGACCACGATCCGCGCCAGCAGGTCGGCGCTGATGAACGGTTCTCCGGGCCAGACATCCAGCGCGGCGTGCAGTCGTCTGTTGAGTAGTTCGTTCAATAACGCCTCACCGCTGATCACATCGCCCCGGGCAGCGTTCACCAGTAAACTGTTATCCGGCATCCGGGCCATCTGGGGAGCACCGACCAGGTTTAAGGTCGGGTAGGGCCCCTGTGTCTCGAGCGGCACATGCAGGCTGACGATATTGCATTCAAGTGCTTCGTCCAGCGACACCAGCCCGGTTTCACCCCGGTCGGCCAGCGGTGGATCATTGGCCAGTGTCTCGACGCCTATCGCATTCAGCAATCGCTCAAGCCGGAAGCCGACATTGCCGCGTCCGACAATCCCCACGCGCTGCTCCGCCAGTGGGCGCCCCAGGCGCTGGCAGGCCAGCCAGATCATCGCCAGCGTGTACTGGGCAGCAGAGTCGGCGTTACAGCCGGGGGCGTTGCTCCAGCCGATCCCTTGCCTGTCCAGCCAGTCGGTATCCAGGTGGTCAGTGCCAATGCTGGTGGTTCCGACAAAGCGCACGTTGCTGTTTTCCAGCAGGCTGCGGTCGACCTTTGTTGCCGTGCGGATGATCAGTACATCCGCATCGTTTACATCCTCTGCGGAAATGAGGCGGCCTTCCATGAATTGCAGCTCACCGTGGTTGCCAAATGAATGCCCGGCACCCCGGATGTTCTGGTCAACAACGATTTTCAATCAATCAATACCCGGCAGCATGACCGTCTTTACGTGACTCTGATGCACCGATGTATACGCCGTATTCGGGGTGTTTCATGATGGCCTGGTAACCGCCATAGGGGCCATGAGCGTATTCGATGCTATGGCCCCGTCCCATCAATTCCCGGATGACCTCGTAATCAATGCCGGTCTCCAGGTT
>Ga0316189_10001905_pt1 | contig 20643 bp, 18 predicted proteins | sample LowCovwburrow_MG_FD_204930 | JGI IMG/M metagenome (GOLD analysis project Ga0316189, IMG submission 204930) | Coastal sediment microbial communities from Maine, United States - Lowes Cove worm burrow | ecosystem: Environmental > Aquatic > Marine > Coastal > Sediment | place: USA: Maine... | reverse complement strand
TGTCGCTTACTGTCAGCTCGGTTTGTTTTCCGGACTTGTCGGGACCATGACCTTTTATTTTATAGGACTCTATCGCCATCAGGCGAGCATGATGAACCTGCTTGAGACGAGGAAAATCATCAAAAGCACCTTGTTGCTTTTTTTGCTGCTTATCCTTTATACTTTTTTTGCACGGGCAGACTATTCAAGGATCACCCTCTGTCTTGCGCTCATTTTGGCACTTCCTTCCCTCTTATTCGGAAGGTTTGTTTTTTTTAAATTCAACCAATACCTTTATCTCCGGGGGATACATGTCCGGCGTGTATTGATATACGGTGCAGGCTCCACCGGTCGATTGCTCTTCCAGTCCATTCTGAATACCCCTAAGTTAGGATATGAACCTATCGGCTTTTTTGATCCTGACGGAAATAAAGAGCAAATCCGGGAACTTTGCCCCAGGAACCCGGGCGGTGTTCTCCTGCTGACCAGTTCCGAGCAATGCGTTCAGGCGATCGAGGAGCATAAAGTCCAAGATGTTTTTTTAAGTTCTCAGATGAACGGAGAAGAGCTGTACACCCTGCTGGCTTTTTGCCGTGATCGTCAGGTTTCCTTTCATATTGTCCCCTATTTGCAGCCGTTATTTACGGAGCAGGTTGAGCTGAGTTCAATAAACGGGATTCCCCTTGTTTCTTTTAAAGAGCAGACCATAGAGGTTGTTGAAAATTGGTTAAGGAGAGGTGCTGATCTGGTTTTGTCCGCCTTGTTTCTGCTTATTACAGCTCCGTTTACTCTTTGCATGGCTTTGCTGATCAAGCTGGATTCCCAAGGCCCTGTTTTTTTTAGGCAGACAAGGATCGGTAAGGACGGTGCGCCGTTTACCATTTATAAATTTCGAACGATGTACACTGATGCTCCTGTTTTTCATAATTCACCGACAGAAAGTACTGATGCCAGGATTACCCGTGCGGGAAAATTTTTGCGGAAAACGAGCCTGGATGAGCTGCCCCAGTTTCTCAATGTTCTGGAAGGTACAATGAGCTTGGTCGGGCCGAGACCTGAGATGGAATTCATTGTTAAGAATGTCTATAATGATCTTTACCGTCAACGTCTTCGAGTCAAGCCCGGTATTACCGGTATCTGGCAGATCAGTGCGGATAGGACCCGAGAAATTCATGAAGATATTTCCTATGATTTGTTTTATATAGCCAATAGGTCCCTGCTCTTGGATATGCTCATTCTGATCAGGACGGTCCCTGCTCTTTTTATGATGAAGACCCATTGAGAGAGGGTCGAAAGGTGCTTTTGCGGAAAGACGTTCACCTGGGGTTTTGGGTCTGAGATTATATTTTCAACTTGACAGGCGTATTTCTCGCCGTAATATGTGAATAAATATTCACTATAAAAATGGGTGCTTCATTGCTTGTTTTTTGATTATTTTTGTTACGGGCAGGAAAAGAGGAAAGCTTGTTGGGTGACCCCAAGGAGTCATCGGTACTTTCATGTAAATTAACAACTGGATACGTCCCTTGCAGGAATCCAAAATGACATTCTGGGCCAAGCCCTTTTTTTATCTCGGCGATACCTGTCTCTATCTGCTTGCTGACTTGGGAAGGATGGGTATCTTTTTCCTTGCCGCCTTAGCAGGGCTGTTCAAGCGTCCTTTTCGGGGAAAAGAGCTTCTTAAGCAACTGCATTTCATCGGAGCCGGTTCCATAGCTGTGGTGTTCTTCACCGCCTTGTCTTCCGGTATGGTGCTCGGATTGCAGGGCGTGTACACCCTGCAAAAGTTCGGGGCAGACGGCATGCTGGGGTCCGGGGTCGCTCTGACCTTGATTATGGAACTCGGCCCCATCTTGACGGCTCTGATGGTGGCCGGGCGAGCCGGTTCCGCCATGTGCGCTGAAATCGGCATCATGCGCATCTCTGAGCAGATTGATGCCTTGGAGTGTATGGCGGTAGATCCTTTTCGTTATCTCATTACGCCCAAGTTCTTAGCTGCAATTATTTCCGTACCCCTGCTCACGGCAATGTTTGATGTTGTGGGCATTTATGGCGGATATCTTGCCGGTGTGAAAATGCTGGGCGTGAGTTCCGGCTCGTTTTTTAACGGCATGATGAACAGTGTCAGTAATCATGAAATTCAGATCGGTTTGATTAAGTCCTTTGTTTTTGCCTTTCTGCTTGTTTGGATCAGTACGGGGCGCGGTTATTTTGTCCTGCAGATCCGAGGGGCGGGGTTCGGTGCGGAAAGCGTCAGCAAGGTGACCACACAGGCTGTTGTTCTTTCTTCGATTTCCGTTTTAATCTTTGATTACCTGCTCACAGCGGTGCTGCTCTAAGGAAATTTAAGGGGACAAGGATGGTTGCTGAAACGGAAAAAGAGTTGGTAAAAAAACGTCCGACAGGGGTGGTAGACAAAGGGGCGGACAGTACCCCGGCTGTTGAGTTTATTGACGTTGTTAAATACTTCGGGGAATGGGGTCAGAGGCATCGGGTGCTGCACGGTGTCAGCTATTCGGTTCCTCGGGGAAAAACAACCGTTATTGCAGGGGGCAGCGGCCAGGGCAAAAGTGTGACGCTCAAATTGGTACTTGGTTTGCTGAAACCGGACAGTGGACGAATTCTGGTGGACGGTCAGGATGTCAGCCGGTTGGGACGGAAAAAACTTCGCGACCTGCGGATGAAATTCGGGGTGCTGTTTCAGGGGGCGGCTCTGTTCGATTCCCTTTCTGTCTTTGAAAATATCGCCCTGCCGCTTCGGGAACGAACCCGGTTGACAGAACAGGAGATTGAGGAGCGGGTTGCCGTTACCTTGGAAACTTTGGAACTCACCGGTCATGAAAAGAAATTTCCGGCCCAGCTCAGCGGCGGTATGCAAAAACGGGTCGGGCTGGCCCGGGCTTTGCAGCTTGACCCGGAGATTGTGCTTTTTGATGAACCGACCACCGGGCTTGATCCGGTGATGACCCGGGAAATCTATGATTTGTTCAGACGGACGCAGGAACGATTGGGGTATACCGCGATTATTGTCAGTCATGATATTCCCAAGGTTTTTGACTTGGCAGATCAAATTGTCCTGCTGAATAAAGGGGAGGTTGATGTCTTTACTGATGTTGGCCAGATCAAAGATTCGGAAAAACCCTATATCCGCGAGTTCGCTGAGATGACTCTCGGGGACTTGTTCAAAGCCGATAGCAAGAAGGGCTGAGCAGCAGAGTTCATGCAGTTTTTTGGATTTTTTTAAATTGTTTAATTTGAGTTTTAGGGAGTATGAGGTGAATAATTCTCGCTTGGAAATTACAGTCGGTCTCTTTCTTGTTCTCGGTTTTGCCGCCTTCGGTTGGCTTGCCCTTCAGCTCGGCGAGGTTTCATGGCTGGGTGAGGGGACGACCTATACGTTATATGCTGAGTTTGAAAATGTCTCAGGCGTTAAAGTCGGCGCAGAGGTACAGATAGCCGGAGTCACGGTGGGATCGGTGACTGAACTGCGCCTGAGCAAAGATGATTTTGCCGTTGCCGCCCTCAAGCTGGATAAGGATATTCGTTTGGCCAAAGATTCTATGGCCTCGGTCAAATCACAGGGGATTATCGGTGATAAAATTATCCAGATCACGCCGGGCGGTGATGAGGAGATGTATCTGGCCGGTGACGTCATTGTGGATACGGAATCTTCAGTTGATTTAGAGTCGTTGATTTCCAAGTTCGCGTTCGGCGGCGTTAAATAACGATATTTCTTAAGACGCTCCGGGATTGTTTTACTCGTTGCTTCGTCGGTCTCGGGGCGAGAGTATTTTTTCATATAACGGAACGCAGGAGGCGGCATTACATGCCGAACGATTCATGAGAAGGATGTTTCGTGTATTTCTTTTCAGCTTGTTTATTCTGGGAAATTGCGGCCTGCTGTATGCGGCGGACGGCGAGGTGGATTTTCTTGATGATGCATTTTATGAGGAGACACCCGAAGAAGATGCTATCAAAGATCCCTTTGAAGGCATTAATCGGGTCGTCTTTACCTTTAATGATTATGCCTTCATGTGGGTCATGAATCCTGTCGCTACCGGATACAGCGAGCTTCTTCCGTCGGATATTCGGGGCTCCATAGCAAATTTTTTCTATAACCTGCAGGAGCCGATGCGTGCCGTCAACAGCCTGTTGCAAGTCAGGTTTACAGATGCGGGAACTTTACTGGCTCGATTTGCGATCAACAGTGTCGGCGGAGTTGGCGGGCTCGGGGACCCAGCCGCTATAATGGGGTTTCAAAAGGTAGAGGCGAGTTTTTGCCAGACCTTGTATACTTGGGGCGTGCCGGACGGAATTTTTTTAATGCTTCCTCTGATGGGGCCGACAACCATGCGTGATGTTTCCGGCGGACTTGTGGACAGATTTTCCGTGACCCCTTTTTATTATACTTGGGCGGCAGGTTGGGAGGAGTCTGTAGGTATCTTTATGGGCAAAGAGGTGAATAATCTCTCTCTTCACCTTGGCGAATATGAAAAGGTGAAAGAGATGAGCGTTGATCCTTATGCTGCTCTTCGTGACGGTTTTTATCAACATCGTCGGCAACGTTGGGAGGGCTCTGTTGTTCATCATGAGACTGAAAACGAAACTGAAGATGAAATTGGAGCATGGCTTGAGTAGCTTGTTCCCCTGTTAATGTAAGGTAAAGTTATGCAAAATTTTAGATGCGCTTTAGTTTTTTTTCTTTCTCTCTTTGTATTTTCGGTTGTTACCCAGATATCTGCAGCAGCTTTGCCAGATCCGACAGAGCAACTGAAGCCGGTAATTGATAAGGTCGTCAGTTTATTGAAAGATACCGAGTTCAGGAAGCGGCCTGTTGTTGACCAGTCCGAAGTTATCGTGAAGATCGTGTCGGAGCGGTTTGATTTTCGTGAAATGTCCAAGAGGGTGATGGGGAAGCAGTGGCGGACCCTGAGCTCGGAACAACAGGATCAGTTTATTGCTCTGTTCACGAAACTTCTGCAATATGTCTATATTAATCAGGTTGATGATTATCTTGATAAAAAGATTGAATTTATTGATCAGCGGATCAGGAGAGACAGGGCCGAGGTGAAAACGCTGCTTGTGGGCCAAGATAAGAGCATTCCTGTTTCTTATATCATGCTTCTGAAAAAAGATACATGGATGGCCTACGACATTGTGATAGAGGGTGTCAGTCTGATTCGGAACTATATGGAACAGATCAGCACGGTGCTCAGAGACGAGAAATTTCCAGGCCTGATCTCTATGCTGGAAAAAAAGATTACAAAGCTGGAAGCAGGGGAGAAGGACGAGTAATTGCAGTTTGTGATTAGAGAGGGGAGCAAGGATTACAGAGAGCTTCTTAATGGAACATTGACATTATAACAGCGATAAATTATGAGTAATCTGATTTGGCTGGTTTTTATTTTTTTAGTGGTGGTTCTGGTTATTTCTGTACTTTGGTTTATCTGGAGGCTGCGCCATTTTTCCCAATCGTATAACCAAACCGTTCTTGATGATAAGTTAATGCAGAGCATGCTCGGCGATGAGGCCTTATCCAAAGAGTTGAAAACCGTGTTAGTCGGGAAAGCGAACGGTGCAAAGTACCCGACAGCCTCTTCCGCTTCTTCTGCTGATGAAGAGGGGGATAATCAGACATTTTCTGATAGTTCTTTTGATAAGAAAAGAGGCGTTGAGCAGCAATCTTCGAAGCAACAAGATGAATAGGCGGAGAAAAAATATGCCCCGCGTGATATCATTCTGCCTCCTGATTCTCCTCATGGATCCGGCTCTGCCTGCACAGTTGCTCTTTGCTGCCGAGGAACCTGAGTTGTTAGACGTGGATCAGGTTATCAAGAAGGTTGAGGATAATCTGAATGGCAAGACCGCTATTATGGAGATGAGCATGGTGGTGAAAACCAAGCGGGCCGAGCGCACCATGAAGATGAAGAGTTGGTCAGTCGGCAATAAAAAATCGTTTATCAAAATTCTGTATCCGGGCAAAGATAAGGGGATTACCTTTTTAAAGCTCGACAATGCCATGTGGCAATATGTGCCTCGCATTGAAAAGACTATAAAGATTCCGGCATCGATGATGCTCCAGAGCTGGATGGGCAGTGATTTTAGTAATGATGACTTGGTGAGAGAAAGTTCAATCAGCGGGGATTACACTAAAAAATTACTCGAAGAAACCGAAACCGAGTATCGGGTGGAGCTGTTACCCAAGCCGGATGCCGCAGTGGTTTGGGGGAAGATTATCTTTGCCGTCTCCAAGCAATACTTCCTTCCCGCCACAGTGCAGTATTTTGACGAGGACGGTGCTCTGATCCGGGTGATGAGCTATACAGATATTCAGCCACTTGGAGATGATGGAGACCGCTTTTATCCGATGGCCTGGACAGTGACTCCTCATGAGCCTGACAAGGCCGGTCATGAAACCGCCATAAAGATTACCGAGGCTGTCTTTGACAGTGAGGTGGATCCTTCGTATTTCACAAAAAGGGCACTCAAAAGATTCAGCAGGTGATCGTTGAGGAGTTCCCCTCCCGCCATGAAAGCGGGAGGTTTCTGCAAAGCCTGAAAAGTTATAAAATATACCTACTCAAATCTTCATTATCGGAAATATCAAGCAACTGCTTCTGTACATATTCCGGCGTAACGACAAAGTTCCGCTCTTCACGCTCTGTGGCATCAAAGGAGAGTTCATCCAGGACACATTCCATGACCGTGTGTAGCCGACGCGCACCGATGTTTTCGGTCTTTCTGTTGACCTCAACAGCGATCCTTGCCATTTCTCGGATGGCCTCTTCTTTAAACTTCAGTTCTATACCTTCGGTAGCCATCAGGGCCGTGTATTGCTTGATCAAGGCGTTTTCCGGCTCTGTGAGAATACGAAAGAAGTCTTCTTCGCCGAGTGCATTCAGATTGACCCGAATAGGGAAGCGTCCCTGTAATTCCGGGGCAAGGTCTGAAGGTTTATTGGAATAAAACGCTCCGGAGGCAATAAAAAGGATATGATCTGTGCGGACCGGACCGTATTTGGTGGTTACGGTTGAACCTTCGACGATGGGCAGCAGGTCACGCTGGACGCCTTCCCGAGAAATATCAGGCGATCCCGAAGCGGATCCGCTCCTTGAGGCGATTTTATCTATCTCATCAAGAAAGATAATTCCGGCCTGCTCGGTTCTCTGTATTGCCTTTTCAGTCACGCTTTCTGTATCAACCAGGCGCTGGGACTCTTCTTTCTTCAAGTACTCCAAGGCATCAGGGACCTTGAATTTCCGCTCCTGCTGCTGACCCGGAAAGATTTTGGAAAAGGCGTCCTGTAAAGAAGATTGCATGTCCTCAAGGCCTGAGGCTGAAAAAACCTCAACAACCGGTCCCTGAGGCTTCTGGGTGGTTACATTGAGTTCAACTGTGCGGTCATCCAGCTCTCCGCTGTGCAGCATTCTCCGCAGTTTTTCACGGGTTTTTTCTGCGGAGTCGGCCTGGTGTTTTGCCGCAGCGTTGTCGGCTTCCAGGGAGACAGTATCCTTACCGAAGGCGTCATTATAGGATAACGAAATGACATCGCCTGCCTCTCCCTTTTCCATGATTGAGCCGGAGTTCTCGGCCGGGTCGCGCTTCGGAACCGGTGGCAGCAGGAGGTTGAGCAGGCGTTCTTCAGCTGCTGATGCCGCCTTGGCGGTCACACCTTCTTCTTCCTCCTTGGTCACCATATTGATGGCTAACTGAAGGAGATCCCGCACCATGGATTCAACATCACGGCCCACATAGCCTACTTCGGTAAATTTCGAGGCCTCAACCTTGATAAAGGGAGATTGGGCAAGCGTCGCCAATCTTCGCGCTATCTCGGTCTTGCCCACGCCTGTGGGGCCGATCATGATGATATTTTTCGGTGCAATTTCCTCGCGCAGAGGAGGCAGAACCTGCTGCCTCCGCCAACGGTTGCGCAGGGCGATGGCAACGGAACGCTTTGCGTCTCCCTGGCCGATAATATATTGGTCAAGTTTCTGGACGGTCTGTTTCGGTGTTAACGAATTCAACTCATTCATTAATATTTTGATATGCTGAAGATAGAGGTTTCTTTCGGAGGACAGGGTGAAAATAAATGATTTCCCTAGACCTTTTCCACGATAAGATTATGGTTGGTATACACGCAGATGGAAGCCGCGATATCCATTGATTCACGCGCGACAGACTCGGCATCCAGGTCGGAGTGGGCGATCAGCGCGGTTGCCGCTGCCTGGGCAAAAGAACCTCCTGAACCGATAGCCAAAATGCCGTTATCAGACTCGATCACATCGCCGCTGCCGGAGAGCAGTAAAGATGTTTTTGCATCAACTGCAATCATCATCGCCTCAAGCCGACGCAGCATTTTATCGGTGCGCCAGTCCTTAGCCAATTCAACCGAGGAACGCATCAAATTGCCGTTAAACTGCTCCAGCTTCTGCTCCAGCCGATCATACAGGGTAAAGGCGTCAGCTGTTGAACCGGCAAATCCGGTAATAACTTTGTCATGGTACAGTCTGCGCACCTTGCGTGCATTATGCTTGATCACGGTCTGTCCGAGCGAGACCTGACCGTCGCCTGCAATGACTACCTCTCCCTTATGGCGTATCGCCAGAATTGTTGTCGATCGTATTACTTTCATTATGTATTATATCTTTTTGTTTCTTTCGGCGGAACCCTGCAAAAGTTCTGCAAAACTCAAGTGGAGCTTTTCACACAAGGCTTGAGAGTTGAGAGGCGATACCGCCGTTTCGACCTGTCTCAACCCATATCTCAATATCTCAACTAAAGGCCGAGTAAGGAGGCTGTTCATCATTGACCTGTTCAACAGTAAGCATCAATTTGGTTTATGCCACTCATAAAAGTCTGTTTCGCTTTTTTTGCGAGCCACCGGCAAAACGACCGGTCAGCCAGCCAACTAACAACACCCCGGCTCCTGAGAGAAACCACATGATTTTATTAAATTCTTGAGAAGCCTTATATTCGTCCTTCATCTTGTTGCATTCACTGAGGCCCGAAGCAAGTTCTTCTTCAGTCTTCCTTTGACAATTTTCAAGCTCCTCACTGCCGGCCAGTTGCAGCTCTTTAATTTTTTTCAGGTCACGGGTTAATTTTTCATTTCCTGTTTTAAGCTGTTCATTTTCTTCTCGCAGTTCACGTACCTGTTCCACCGGGGGCTTTTCATCACTTAAATATCGTTTCAGCATCCAACCTTCAGTGCCGCTTTGAAGCCGCACCTTGGCCCAGTTTCCGTTTTCCTCGAAAAACTCCACCTGATTGCCGTCTTTAACGAATTTCATTATTTTATATTGTTCACCCCTGCCGCGCCTAACCGGTATATCAAGATCAGGGCGGACAAATTTGATTTCTGCGGCTGTTGCTGTGCCTGCGAGCAGGACAATAAGCAGAGATAGGAGAGAAAAAGGATTGAGCAGATGTTCATGTTTTTTTGTAACCGTCATATTATTCCTCTAAAAAATACTTCATTGCTAAGCTGCGGGGCTGCTACCCCCGGGGTCGTTAATTGTTCATAAAGAGCGGATGTGTTGCGTTGACAAGATCAAAATGCCGATCATAAGGACAAGAAGGAACGAGACCGTTCCCAAAACCGGAAAGACAAGAGGAAGGCCCCATCCTTGTTCAATAATTTTAATCAGCTTTACCGATAAGGCCCCTACGCCGAATGTCAGGATAAACTTCATGCCGTACGCGGAGCTGCGCATCCAGGCAGGTGTCAACTTGGCTACCAAGGTGTTTTCCAGGGGCTGCATACCGAGAAGAAAAAAAGAATGCAGAGCTGCCAGCAGAATTAAGGGCATATTCGTTGCCGTTCCGATCAGAAAGGCAAAGGGTATGGTTATCAGGTGAAATCCCAAATAACCGTACCTGAGGTCAAAGCGTTCGCCGCACCTGCCGCCCGTATACTGGCCGTACATCCCGATCAGATAAAGGATGCCGATTGTCACCGTGGCGACTACATTACCCGATATTGTGCCGCCTTGAAACAGATTGTTCACAGCTGTAACCACTGTCGGAAGATTGCGTTCGAACAAGGCGGGCAGGGTCACTGTTGCTCCCCGATAGACCACTCCGCCCAGCATCATGCAACAGAGGAGAATAACAAAGCCTTTCCATGCGGTAAATCTCTCTTTCTCTGCTTCCTGCTCTCGGGGCGATGGCGAGGTGTTTTGTTGCTCACCTGGTTGCTGCGTACTTATTTGTTGTGTAGTTGCTGTTGCCCTGTTTGTGAGCAGAAGAAAAAATATTCCTGCGATATTCATGATCCCTAAACAGAGATACACCGCCTGCACCCCGAATAACCAGTTGATCAGGCCTGCCAGAATAGGGCCCATAGCAAGGCCGAGGCTGCCGAAGATCCCGTTGATTGCCATAGCAGCGGCTGTGCGGCGGGGAATGTCCGTTGCTATCCAGCCCAGACCGGCCGGATGGTATATTCCGGAAAAAATTCCGATGCCGACAAGGGCAAGCTGAAAAGCAGAAGGCTTGTCCGCAAAGGCGGCGGCCAGTCCGGAACAGCCTCCGCCGAGATAAAAGAGCATCAATAAGGGTTTTGGGCCGAATTTATCAGCCAGCATTCCCCAAGGGAGAGCGGTTATTCCGAACAGGAGGTACATCCAGAATCCGAGATCAAGCGTAGCGGCCAGATCAAACCCGAAATGTTGCGACAGGGGGAGGGCAAGGGCCGGAAAAACCAGCATATTACAATGGCTCAAAAAATGCCCGTAACCGGTGGCGCTCAAAATGGCGCGTTCCTGCGTATTCATGAAAAATGACCTGCCGCCTACTCCTGCTCTTCGTTTTCTGTTCGGTCAAAGAAATATTCGTATGCTTTGAAATATTTATATATATTGCGAACATATTGAGCAATGTTTTTACCTTCTCCTGAATGCGCGGCTGTTTCCACATGGTTAAACCAGATGTCCGGATTATAACCGGCCAAGGCGGCCTTTTTTCTCGCTGCCATGACCTGTTCCGGACTGGACTTGTAGGCCGCAATTGCCATCAGATTTCGATCCGGTTCGCTCAACTTCGGGGAGGAAAAATAACGGTCAGCTAAGAAACGGAGATAGCGGGCAGCTGTCCGGATATTATGCTCCGGTTTTCGGATCTGTTGCAGGTCTGTTTCCAATTCTTCCTGAGGGGCAGCGGAAGGGTTGATTCCCATTAACCCCACCTCGCCGTTCTCACCGAGCCGGGACGGATCAAGTTGTGATTCCTGATAGGCAAGAGCTGCCAGCAAGAGAGATGGAAAGGCATATTTCCTCCCATATTTTTCAAAGAGTGCAGCCGAGCTGTGATATCGTTCCAGGGCAGGCAGGGCCAGGCTGTTTTTGAGAAAGCCATTATTGTGACGATAATAATCAATTAAGCCGAGATGCCCGTCCCGGGGAAGATAGCTCTTCTTTTTAAAAGAGCTTATACTTTCCCGGAGTAAAAAGCTGTCCGGCCGGACTGCCCAGGAAATTTCTTTGGCTGTCCGCAACGCGATTTTGTTATGCAGCCTGATATTATGAAAAACCGTTGTCCAGAATTCCCCGACATGACTGTCCACCACTGTCATGGGCAGCAGGCCGGCAGCTGTCATCTCCAGGAGATCTTCGTCTTCAAGAAAGGCGTCAGCGAAGTGAAGAGTTACAGGTTTTCTGCCGATGGAGGTCAGGGTGTTATTCAGTTTTTGCAGACCGGCAGCATAGGAACTGTCCTCGCGGACAGTAATTTCCTGGCCGGATAAATTGAAAATGCTTTTAAACTGCGGTGAATTCGGTCCTGTTACGAGGATTTCCTGGATTTCCGCAGCAACGGGAGAAACAAAGGTAACACGTTTCTCCTGCTCAGGCGGCAGGAGCAGGTCAGCGACCGCAATATCTCCTTTGCCTGCCGAAAGGTCTTCAATCAGGTGTTCTTCGGGGGTCGGCAGGAAGATAAACTCCATTTTTTTCTCCCCGAGCACCACCTGATCATTAAGGAATTGTTCATAGAGCCTGAGTATCTCGGTGCTCAGGCCCAACTCCTGATCATTTGCCCGGAAGAAAAAGGTTCGTGAAAAGGGGATCAGAACCCGGAGTTGCCCGCGCTTCAACATGCCGTCAAGATCGCCGAGCCAGATCTCGCGCTGGCGTGGCGGAACATGGACATCTGTAAAGAGTTCCGTCCGGATTGCTTCGGCCTCTTTGTGTTCGCTCCGGGATCTCTGTACCTGCTCGGTCTGCTCATTTTGTTCAGTTGTTCCGGGTGCTCCCTGGTTGCCGCCGCCGCGATCAAGGGCGGAGAGCAACAGCACAACCAGAACGCAGCCGAGCACAGCAAGTTCCAAATGTATAACCAGTTTATTGATACTCATCTGTCCGGACTTCATAATTTGTTTCTCCGAGAGTTTCTGCTTTTTCTCTTCAGGGCTTTCTGGAAATCTTTTCGAATATTCTTTTTCCTGTTACAGACCACGTTAGAGATCAGTGCAGACCGTACAGGTGCGGAAAAAGCATAATCGAGATTAAAACCATAACCTGAAGAAGAATAAAGGGCAGAACTCCCTTATAAATATCAAGGGTCCGTACTTCCGGAGGACACACGCCTTTCAAATAGAACAGCGAAAAACCGAACGGCGGGGTTAAGAAGGAGGTTTGCAGGTTCATAGCGATCAAAAGAGCAAACCACGTTGGGTCAATACCCACTGTTTCAGCAACCGGAAGAAGGATAGGAACGACAATATAGGATATTTCTATAAAATCAATAAAAAAACCAAGAAACATGATTGCCGACATGGAGAGCAGTAAAAAGCCCCATTTTTCACCGGGTAAACCGACCATGAATTCTTCGACCAGCATATCGGCCCCGGTAGAGACAAAGACCATGGAAAAAGCTGTTGCTCCGATGAGAACAGCAAAAACCATGGCTGTAATTCTGACTGTTTCGCGGCAGGAATCCAACAGGATTCGCCAGCGCAGCTTTTTGTACATTGCCGCCAACAGTATGGCTCCCAGAGCACCCGCAGAGGCGGACTCGGTCGGGGTGGCAATACCGGCAAAGATGGACCCCAGCACCAGAATTATCAGGGCCAGAGGAGGTAAGATAGCAAGAGCTGCCTGTTGCCAGGAAATTCTTTTTTCCGCAGCAGGATGATCAAGAATCGGGGCAAGGTCCGGTTTTAGATAGCTGAGAAGGAGAATGTAGGCGATATAGCTTCCCACCAGAACCAGCCCCGGTTTGAGTGCCGCATGAAAGATATCCCCCACAGGGAGTTGGAACACATCGCCGAGAATAATCAGGACAATAGAAGGAGGAATAATTTGTCCAAGGGTTCCGGAAGCGCAGACAGTGCCGGTAGCCAAGGGTTTGTTATAGCCGTGCTTGAGCATCACCGGCAGAGAGATCGCCCCCATAGCGACCACTGACGCTCCCACCACTCCGGTGGATGCGGCCAACAGGGTGCCGACAAGGACTGTGGAGACGGCCAGCCCGCCTCGCACCCTGCCGAAGAGCAGGCCCATAGATTCAAGCAGACGCTCGGCCAATGCTGATTTCTGAAGAATAATTCCCATCAGAATAAAAAGCGGGACGGCCATGAGAATGGTATTGGTCATCATGGAGTAGATCCGAAAGGGCATTAGAGAAAACATGAGAAAAAATTCTTCTATGATGTCGAGGAAGGTCGGATCCGGCTGAAGTTCAGCTATCGCCCCGATGAAACCGAACAGCATTGCTGCGGCCCCGAAAGAAAACGCCACCGGATAGCCGAGAAGCAGGAGGAGCAGGGCGGCAAAAAACATGATTATGCCGATCATTTATCTGCCTCTTGAGTGCCAGCCTCTCGAAATCTCCGGATATTACGCAGAATATATCCGATTGCGGACAAGATCAGGAAACTGAAGGACAAGGGGATGATTCCCTTGATCAGCCAACGATAAGGGAGTCCTCCGGGGTTTTCGGAAATTTCTCCGATTAGCCAGGAGTCATGAACAAAGGTAAAAGAACCGACTGTAATGAGCAGGGCAAACGGGAGGAGAAAGAAAAACGTGCCGAAGATATTAATCACTGCTTGTACGCGGTCGCTAAAACGCTCAAAGAGAAAGTCAACCCGTACATGGGCCTCCTCTTTCAGGCTGACCGCAATGCCCAGCAGGATAATGATTGCAAAAAGATGCCACTCCAGCTCCTGCATGGCCACAGAAGAATTATGAAAAAAATAGCGCATGATCACGTCAAAAGAGACGTTCAAAACCATGAGCAGGAGGAGCAGGGACAGTACCCCTTCCACAAAATGAATAGTTTTTTCGATAAGTTTTTCTATAGCACCCATACTGCTCCGTGATCCCTCATCCTCAAAAGCCGGCTTGTTGCGCGTCTCTCTTTTTAAAAATGCCCTGCTGAAATCTGCTATTTGATCATACTTTTCTTTGAAGTTCAAGTTATGCATGCCTTCCGCTCGCCGGAGTCTGTCGTTGTCTGATTGTCAGGCGGTGCAGCTCTGTATAATCAGAGTTTACTTCTCCGTATTTTTAATATTGTGATGTGTTATTGATGAGATGCACCTCTTGTCCCTCTGGTCGCCCTCTGGTTTTCCCGGTATTTTTTCTGTTTAGTTTCCATTCAGCTATTGACTGACCGGCAAACAATTCATATAGTATGTTCTTCAATATACAAGTTAATCCAAGCAGTATCCCGTAAATCCATCTATGCCCTTATCCTGTCGTTTTTGCGTGCGTGTTATCTTGGTGAAGATTTCCTGCGGCATATTTTGTTCTGCAAAATGCTACATTGTGTGGTAGTATTTTAAGTTGACTTCATGCTGTACTGAAAATTAAAGAAGGATATTGGATTATACTGCGCATTCAATCCATCCGAAAAAAGACAATTGCTTGGTCTGTATGAACCTGGAGACTTTTCAAGCGGTAATTACTAACTCCTCACGTAATATAGGAATGAATACTTATAAGAATTTGAGCATGTGGCTCGTGATAGGCCTGACAGCAATCCTTCTGGTGAATATTTTTGGTCAGAGGACAGAGCAACCACGTCTTCCTATGACATATAGTCAGTTCTGGACCAGCGTTGAAACCGGAGCGATCCGGAAAGTGACGATCCAGGGGGGGAAGGTATTGGGATTCTCGGCCGACGGGCAACCTTTTGCCGCCGTGACCCCGAATGATACTGAACTCATACCCATGTTGCGCAAATCAGGGGTTGATATCTCCGTGAAAGAACCGGAGCAGGAATCATTATGGATGTCTATTTTTATTTCCTGGTTCCCCATGCTGCTCCTGATCGGTGTCTGGGTATTTTTTATGCGGCAGATGCAGATGGGCGGCGGTGGTAAAAGCGGTGCTCTCGGTTTCGGCAGAACACGAGCCAAGTTGCAGGAAGAAGGAGATGTGAAAATAACCTTCAAGGATGTTGCCGGAATCGATGAAGCCAAACACGAACTGGAAGAAATTGTTGAGTTTCTGAAAGATCCGGAAAAATTCACCACTCTGGGCGGACGAATCCCCAAGGGGGTGCTCTTGGCCGGTTCTCCGGGTACCGGTAAAACTTTGTTGGCCAGGGCTATCGCCGGAGAGGCCGAGGTGCCCTTTTTTACCATCTCCGGCTCCGACTTTGTCGAGATGTTTGTCGGTGTGGGTGCCTCCAGGGTTCGTGACCTGTTCACTCAGGGTATGAAGAATGCGCCCTGTATCATCTTTATTGACGAGATTGATGCGGTGGGACGGCATCGCGGAGCCGGACTGGGTGGCGGCCATGACGAGCGCGAGCAGACCCTGAATCAGCTGCTGGTGGAAATGGATGGTTTTAATGCCAACGACGGAGTCATTATTATCGCGGCCACCAACCGACCTGATGTTCTGGATCCGGCCCTGCTTCGTCCCGGTCGTTTTGATCGCCAGGTGATTGTGCCGGTACCTGATATCAAAGGGCGGCAGTTGATTCTGGAAATTTACGGAAACAAAACAAAAATGGCCAAAGATGTAGATATGGCCGTCATCGCCCGGGGTACGCCGGGGTTTTCCGGTGCTGATCTTGAAAATCTGGTCAATGAGGCCGCTCTGATTGCGGCCCGTCAGGGAGCAAAAGAAATCACTCTTGAGTATCTGGAAACGGCTAAGGATAAGATCATTATGGGTGCTGAGCGCAAGTCCATGATCATTCCTGAGAAGGAGAAAAAGATCACAGCCTATCACGAGGCCGGACATGCGATTGTGGCCCGTCTGCTGCCGGGAACAGATCCCATCCATAAGGTGACGATCATCCCGCGCGGCAGGGCGCTGGGTCTGACCATGCAGCTGCCTATTAATGAAAAATACACTCATTCCAAGCAGTTTCTCTTGAACAATATCGCTATTCTGTACGGCGGTTGGGTGGCGGAAAGGGTTATTTTCGGCGAGATTACCACCGGTGCTGGCAATGATATTGAACGGGCCAGCGAACTGGCCCGCAAGATGGTCTGTGAATGGGGTATGAGCGATGAGCTGGGCCCTTTAGCCTACGGTAAAAAGGAAGAGCAGATTTTCCTTGGTCGGGAAATAACCCAGCATCGTGACTACAGCGAGGACACAGCCCGCAAGATTGATGAGGTGGTGAAAAATATTATTTTGGACGCCACCAAAGCCACCACGATATTGCTGGAAGAAAATATTGATATCCTGAGAGCGGTTGCTGACGAGTTGCTGGAGAAGGAAACCATCACCTTGGAAGATATTGATCGCATTATGAAAGAGCTGAAGGATGAGGCGGAAGCAGCCGCAACCGCTGCTACTGCGGGGGGAGAGGGGTCAGAGCAGGATGGTGCGGAAGAAACCGTTGCAAAGGCATAAACAGCCTCACCCCGAGGGGTGGGAGCTGAGTCTTTCCGTACAGTAAGCAGAGCAATAATGAAGGCACAGGATTTTCCTGTGCCTTTTTTTATGAGGTGGACTGCATGAACAAAGTACAGGTCATGGGAATCCTGAATGTCACCCCGGATTCCTTTTCCGATGGTGGAAAATTCATTGGCGAGCAGGCTGTTACAGAGCAGGTACAAACAATGCTTGCTGATGGTGTGGATATAATCGATATCGGCGGCGAATCCACTCGTCCCTTTGCCGAGTCCGTGACTGAGCAGGAAGAGCTGGACCGGGTTATTCCGGCGATTCAGGCCGTCCGGGTACTCTCTTCTGCAATTCCTATTTCCATTGATACCGCCAAGGCCAAGGTGGCGGCGGCGGCCCTTGAGCAGGGGGCCACGCTCATTAATGACATTTCGGCCCTGCGTCAGGATGCTGATATGATCAGGGTAGCCCGTGACTGCGATGTGCCGATCATTATTATGCACATGCAGGGGACACCCGAGGATATGCAGCTTGCTCCACAATACGAGGATGTTGTTGCTGAGATCTGTGTTTTTTTTCGCGAGCGGACTCGCTGGATGGAAAGCCAAGGGATTGCCGAACAACGGATTATTCTTGATCCCGGTATCGGTTTCGGCAAGACCCTTAATCATAACCTTGCGATTCTGCGCAATATTGCCGCCTTTAAACAACTCGGCTTTCCGGTCCTGATCGGCCATTCCCGCAAGTCTTTTTTAGAGAAGCTGCTCGGTACTCCGGTTGCACAACGGGATTGCCCGACAGCGATTATTTCGGCCCTTTGCACTCAGCAGGGTGCGGATATCCTGCGGGTGCATGATGTGGCAAAAACAGTTGCGGCGGTTCGGCTCGCCAAGGAACTCGGTCAAACTTCAGCATAATCAAACCCCTCGCAATCCATTCAATCCATTACAGCGATGAACTGATCAACTTCAACTCTGGTGTGGCCCATGAAAACGTCTCCCTTTCGCCTTGCTCTTATCACGCTTTGTTTCGCCGTTTTTTTCGTTCAGGTAACAGCTGTTGCCGCAAAAAAGAAAAAATCATACGGGACCTTCACAGATGTTCGCTTTGTTAAAAATTATGACGGTGATACCATTACCGTGGATCTGAAAGACCAGCACCCGCTCTTTGGAGATAATATCTCCGTCCGGGTGGCTGGGATTGATACTCCGGAGATCAGAGGGAAATGTGCTCAGGAAAAAAAGTTGGCTCGGGAAGCCAAGAAGGTTGTGCATAAAATTATGAGCAAAGCGCGAAAGATTACGTTGAAAAACGTTCAGCGTGGGAAATATTTTCGCATTCTTGCTGATGTTCAGGCGGATAAAAAAGATGTGGCGGACATTCTGGTTAAAAAGGGGCTGGCGGTTCGTTATGATGGCGGGACCAAGGGGTTTGATTGGTGTCGCGGGCGGAAAGGTGTTGATGATCGGGTGGATTTTTTTAATAAGATATTGAGGTAGTAGGGGCGAATCCCCGTGTTCGCCCTGATGTGCCGATTGCCGTAACGGGCAGGCACAGGGACCTGCCCCTACGCGCCCTTGGCAATGCCCCCTCGTCATACCGACCCGTATGAGCCTCGTCATACCACCCGTATGAGCCTGCGCATACCGGAAGCATGTAGGGGCACGGCGTGCCGTGCCCCTACCCCTGCCCGGCAATGCCCTCCAGAATGGCGCGGATGATGGTGGCCTTTATCGTTCATCGGGATACCCGTCCCGTAGGGACGTTGCGAACATAGCCCAGTGTTTTAACGCTGGGTGTGGTGTAGCGGTCTTCTGGCCCGGTGTTGAAACACCGGGCTATTACCGTGCTGTCCCTCCGGGACGCTGGTGCGAATCCGCTGCCCGTAGGGGCGATTCGCGAATCGCCCCTACGCCGCCCCATCCACCCGTTGCAGGGGCGAATCCCCGTGTTCGCCCTGATGTGCCGATTGCCGTAACGGGCAGGCACAGGGACCTGCCCCTACCCACCCCCGTTCATTCCCCGCCCCTGTACGGCGCAAAGGCCCGCTCCGCCTTGGCGTGGTATTCAGCAGCCCGGCTGCTGTCGCCCTGCTGGTCAGCGATGCGGGCAAGGATAATGTAGGTCTTCCATATCTCCGCTGCCGCCGGGTCAAGGGTTTCGCTGATAGCCAGCCCTTCCTCAGCCAGGGCACGGGCCTCGTCCAGGCGGGCCGGATCATCAGCCAGCAGGATGGCAAGGTTGCCGAGGGTGCGGGCTGTGCCGGGTCGGTCATCCGCTGCTCGGAAGGCTGCCAATGCCTTGCGGAACCATTGCTCTGCTTCTGCCTCGCGGCCTGTGTATACGCAGATCTGGGCGAGCTGATCCCAGCTATTGCCAGCACTTACGCTGCCTCCCAGCAAACCCTGCTCCTCGAATAACTGGGCCGCTTGCCGATAAGCCTGCTCTGCTGCCTCCCGCTGCCCTGCCTCCTGATAGACAAGGCCGAGATTGTGCCAAGTGATAGCTTCATTTACAGGTTCATTCATGCTCTGCCAGAGAGCTAAGGCTTCCTGGTGTTGCTCTGCCGCCTCAGCCAGCTCACCTTGTCTCCAAGCGAAGGTGCCGAGCTGGCCTGTAATTACCGCCGCGCTCCGCATATCACCCAGCTCTTTTGTGATCACCAAGCCTGCCTGACAGGCTGCCTCAGCCTCGTCATACTGTCTCTGCTGACAGAGCACATCAGCTAGGTCTGTCCAGGCTGCGCCGGTCTGCCGCCGTACCTGTTCGTTCTGTTCCAAACGGGTCAGCTCATCCAGCTCCTGCCGGTAGTGTCGTTCTGCTTCAGCAGGTTGGCCTTGTGCCCTACAACAGCGCCCCAGTCTGCCCAAGGTCAGGCAGCGGTTATAGCTTGGTGTCTCCTCCAGCCCGGCGAGGATGTCCGCAAAGACCTTTGCTGCTGCTGCGGTCTGGCTATCCTGTCGAAGCTGCTCGCCCAAATTGCTATGAGAGAAATACCATGTCTGCGAACCGACCTTGCCGCCTGCTTTGGCAGCCGCCTCAGCTAGTTCCCGCCAGTCCCGCCGTAGGCCAATGTTATTTAGAAAGGGGTTGACCTTAATAGCGAACTCCACACCCTCTTCAGTCTTGTCTGTCTGCAAGACGGCATGGACAGCCCGAAGCATATTGGGCAGCTCGCACTGGGCAAGAGCGCGGGCGGTGTATGGATTTGTTCTGTCCATCTTATACAGCTCGTTGGAAAGCTGGTGGTATGCTTGGCCATAGCGTTCCAGCAAAGCGTCCTGCTCCTCCTTGTCCAGCCGCTGCCACAGGGCCGGGGCTAGGGTGGGATGGAAGCGGAGAAAGGTATTCTCTGTATTCGGTACCCGTTCCGCCTGCATCAGCCCGGCATTGAGCAGATGGAGGCGCAGCTCCTGCCAATCCGCCTCCTTGATGCCGGTCACGTCCTCAACCATCTCTTCCAGACATCCCCCCTGAAACACCCCCAACCTGGGCAGCGACTGCCTGCACTGCTCGGGCAGTTGCTCAAGGGACAGCTCCAAAGAGGCGAGCAGGGAGCGGTCGTCTCGGTTCGGGGGCTGCTCCTCCAGCAGGGCATCCAGCCGTTCCCCCACATCCGCCGCGCCGCGCTCCTTGAGCTGTTGCGCCAGCAGGGAGATGGACAGGGGATGAGCCCACCTTCTTGAACAGGTTGATCAGAACATCACGGCGGGGCCGCTTGAGCCTTGTCCTGGGTGGCAGACGGCGCAGGCTGTCGAACCAGTCCACCGCATCGCGCTCATGCAGGCCCTGCAAGGCAAGCTGCTGATGGGCATAGTCGTTTGCCACGGGATAGGCGGGATGCATGAAGTCC
>Ga0316189_10001904_pt1 | contig 20643 bp, 16 predicted proteins | sample LowCovwburrow_MG_FD_204930 | JGI IMG/M metagenome (GOLD analysis project Ga0316189, IMG submission 204930) | Coastal sediment microbial communities from Maine, United States - Lowes Cove worm burrow | ecosystem: Environmental > Aquatic > Marine > Coastal > Sediment | place: USA: Maine... | reverse complement strand
TACTGGAGCATGCCCCCGGTGTGACAGTAATGGATGAGCGGGCCGATGGTGGTTATCCCACCGCCGTGAGCGACTCCGCGGGGACCGATCCGGTCTACGTGGGGAGGATTCGCGAGGATATCTCCCACCCCAGGGGGCTGGATATGTGGATAGTCGCGGATAATGTGCGCAAGGGTGCCGCACTCAATAGTGTGCAAATTGCCGAGAGCTTGATATCGACCTACCTTGATTAATGCCGATAGATCACTGATACTTGGGTGCAAATTCGGGGTGTTGCGAGTGCCTGGGGGTACTTGTTGTACTACCTGCAGTTGGTAGTGCAAGTGTTTGTAGGGGCTGATTTTTCCAAACACAGCACATGCAGCATCCGGATTGGTGGTCGGGTCCAGGGGAGACCGACTGAATATTGGGCAGAAGAATTATAAGGCATCGGTATGGGTCGCAAAATTGCTGCTATTGCATTGTCGCTGGGGTGCTTACACGCCGGGTCCGTTATGGCCCTTGGTCTGGGTGAGCTAAGTCTGCAGTCCTTTCTCAATGAACCCTTGCAAGCTCAGGTAGACCTGTTGAACACGGGCAGCCTGCACGAGGACGAGATCAAGGTTCGTCTGGCGACCCGGGAAGATTTCAAGAAAATGGGTCTGGAAAGGGCTTATTTTCTTACCAGCATCAAATTCGAAGTACAAATAGATGCCGCCGGTGGCCCACGTATTGTGGTGACTTCCGAAGACCCGGTACTTGAACCCTATCTTGATTTTATAGTGGAAGCGCGTTGGCCCAGCGGGCGCCTGTTGCGTGAATACACTGTGCTGGTGGATCCGCCGGTCTTTGACCAGGTCAACCCCGTGATTTCCGCGACTACCCGGGTGCAGGAGGTGGAGGGTATTCCCGCCCCGGTAAAAAAAACTGACCAGCCTGCGGTCAGCAAAAAAACCGGAACCCAGGTCGATATAAAGAAATCCACTCTCCCCGCGGGAGAGATGCCCGAGCGTGATTTCAGTGCGCAAACATCGGCTATGCCGGTGTCCGGCCGCCGTTACATGATTCACCGCGATGACACCCTGTGGGAAATAGCCCAGCAGGCGCGCCCTCAGGACACTTCGGTACACCAGACCATGCTGGATATCCAGCGACTCAACCCCAATGCCTTTATCGATGGCAATATCAACCGTATCAAGGCCGGGTACATTGTCTATCTGCCCAGCGCCGACGATATCAGCTCTGCTGACCTCAATGCGGCACTGGCAGAGGTGCGCCAACAGAATGATGACTGGCGTGCCGGTCGCGCATCCCAACCTATTGCCAGTTCGGGACCGACTCTGCGCATTTCCGCTGATGAGCCCGATGACAGTGCCAGCGGCGCTGACGGCGATGCGGTAGAGCAGCGTGACGTCGCTGCCAGTAGCAGTGCCCTGGAAGAAATGGACAAGGCTGAGCTGGAAGGAGCGGATACCTCGGCAAAGCTCGCCGCCATGGAACAGCAGGTCGAGACATTGAGCCGCATTGTCAGCTTGAAGGACGAACAGATTGCCGCTTTACAGGCGGCATTGGCCAAGTCTGAAGGTGGGGAGACTGCCACTGATAGCGCTGCCATGCCTGAGGAAGAGGGCGAGATGGCTCAGGATATGGCTGCTGAAATGGCCGCCGCTGACGGCGACGGTGCAATGGACGCGGCCCCTGTCGAGGGGGAGATGGTAGAAGAAGCTCCCGCCGCCGTAGAAGTTGTGGAAGAAGAAGTCATTGAGGTGGTAGCCGAGGAGCCGGTTGCTGCCCCTGCTGAGCCTGCCCCGGCCCCCGCCGCAAAACCGGTACCGCAGGAAAGTGGCGGTGGCATGATGAGTTACCTGCTCTATGTGCTGGGTGCCGTGGTACTGGGTGTACTTGGTTTTATCTTTATGCGTCGCCGTGGCGGTGATGATGAGGGAGCGGTCGCGACTGCTCCTGTGACACCGGCGAAAGATGTATTCGCCGACGTGGAGTTGAAAGACCAGGCGCTGGAAGTGGAGGCACCCGTCGAGGAAGTGCCTGAGGCTGTTGCTGACCAGCCGGTAGAGGAACCCGAGGATGAGCGCCCGGATAATCGCGGCTACGGGGAGCGCAAACACGATGAGTATGCGTCCGATGTGGATACCGGGGATGCGTTGGCAGAGGCCGATATTTATATCGCCTACGGCCGTTACCCGCAGGCCATCGATCTGCTTAACAATGCCATCACCAATGAGCCGGGCAATGCCGGTTATCACCTGAAACTGTTGGAATTGTATGCGGAAACCGGTGATCGCGCCGCCGCCCAGCGGGAACTCGGGGAGCTGCGCTCGATCGGCGATGCCGACTCTCTGGCCCGTGGCGAGGAGGTGCTGGCTGAACTGGGCACCGGGTCGGAACAGCCGGTCGATGAAGCAAAGCGCTTTATAGAACCCGCGCCCGAGCCGGAGCTGGAGCTGGAGCCGGTGGAAGAGGCTCCACCCCTGGATTTGCTCGCAGACTCCGATGAATCGCTGGAAGCCGATTTCAGTGGATTGGAAATCGAGGACGGGGAGGCCGATGAGCTGGCGCCTGAGGACCTGGACCTGTCTGCTGACTTTTCCGGGAGCGAGTTGGCTCAGGACGAGGATGACGAGGACCTGGTGATCGCTGCGGAAAGCAGTGGCCTGTCTACCAAGCTTGACCTGGCACGGGCCTACATGGACATGGGTGATGACGATGGTGCGCGCCAGATCCTCGAAGAAGTGCTTGCAGAGGGCACTGATGAACTCAAAGCCGAGGCCAGCGAACTGCTAGATCGCATTGGCTGAGAGCCCACCCTTTTCGGCTGACCCGCTGCCTGCGGGCAGCCGCATAGCCTGCCGGGTCGAATATAACGGCAGCCGCTACAGCGGCTGGCAGGCGCAACCCCATCTTGATGTACAAACAGTACAAACGACCCTTGAAGCGGCACTGGCAGTAGTAGCGGCCACGCCCGTCAGGGTGCACTGTGCCGGTCGTACCGACACCGGGGTACATGGATTCTGCCAGGTGATACACTTCGATGCCCCGGTGACGCGCAGTGCCAAAGCCTGGGTGCTGGGTGGCAACGGCAACCTGCCATACGACGTAAGACTGCATTGGGCTATGGCTGTGCCGGTCGACTTCCATGCCCGTTTTTCCGCGCGCTCGCGACGCTACCGCTACGTGATTGCCAATACCCCGGTGCGCCCGGCGCTGTTGGGTGGACAGGTCACCTGGCAGCGCCAGCCGCTGGATAATGAGTTGATGCACCGCGAGGCCCAGTGTCTGCTGGGAGAACAGGATTTCAGTGCTTTTCGTGCCGCCGCCTGCCAGTCTACTTCGCCCATGCGCGATGTGCGCGCGGTGACGGTCTCGCGCACGGGAGAGTTGGTGGTTATCGATATTACGGCCAACGCCTTTGTGCACCATATGGTGCGCAATATTGCCGGTTCGCTGATGGCTGTGGGCAGTGGCCGCAAGCCCGAAGGCTGGTTGGCGCAGCTGCTGGCCGGCAGAGACAGAACCGTAGCCGCAGAGACCGCACCGCCGCACGGACTGTACCTGGTGGATGTTGAGTACGCACCGGAATTCGGCCTTCCGAACACCCCGCACGGGCCATTGCTGCTGTCGTCGCGGTAAAGTTGCCGGCTTTGTTTTACAGACAGTGCCGCCAGCGATCTGCTATCATTCGCGCCTGTTTTTTGCCGGTAATTCACCCCAGTGAGCCAAACGCGTATCAAAATTTGCGGTATCGCCCGAGCGCAGGATGCGCTGGCGGCGGCGGCCAGTGGTGCGGATGCTATCGGCCTGGTGTTTTACCCGGCCAGTCCCCGTGCAGTAACAGCGCAGCAAGCAGCGGAGATTGTCGCGGTATTGCCCCCCTTTATTACCACCGTGGGGCTGTTTGTGGATGAACCAGCCAGCCAGGTAGAGCGTATTTTACAAGAGGTGTCACTGGACGTGCTGCAATTTCACGGGGACGAGACAGCGGCATTTTGCAAGCAGTTCGCCAGGCCCTGGATCAAGGCGCTGCGGGTCAGGGCAGACACCGATATCAGTGCAGCTTGTCGGGAATTTTCCGCCGCTCGCGGCCTGTTGCTGGACGCCTGGCAACAGGGAGTGCCCGGGGGTACCGGCAAAACCTTTGACTGGCAATTGGCGTCTGCATCGTTACCGGCCGAGATTATCCTGGCCGGGGGGCTGCACGCCGACAACGTGGCCGATGCCATTGACGCGGTGCGACCCGCGGCGGTAGATGTCAGCGGTGGTGTGGAGGCCAGTCCGGGGGTCAAGGATGCGGACAAAATCAGACGTTTTATAGCGGCCGTGCGGGCCGCAGATCGTGAATTGGAAGGGTAAGCAGATGACCAGTGACGTAAGGGAAACTATTTTTTCGACGGTGCCTGATGAAGATGGCCGCTTTGGGATATACGGTGGGAAATTCGTCGCCGAGACCCTGATGTCGGCACTGAAGGATCTGGAGGACTTGTACCACCAGCTCTCCGCCGATGCGGCGTTTCAGCGCGAGATAGACCAGGACCTGGCGCACTACGTAGGCAGGCCCTCCCCTTTATATGAGGCAAGCCGCTGGTCTGACCAGGTAGGTGGTGCGCGCATTTACCTCAAGCGCGAGGATCTTAATCACACCGGCGCGCACAAGATCAATAACTGTATTGGCCAGGCGCTGCTGGCCAAGCACATGGGTAAGAAGCGGGTGATCGCTGAAACAGGTGCGGGACAGCACGGGGTCGCTACGGCCACCATCGCCGCGCGCCTGGGTCTGGAATGCCAGGTGTTCATGGGCGAGGAAGATGTTCACCGCCAGGCGCTTAATGTGTATCGCATGAAGTTGCTGGGCGCTGAAGTCATCCCGGTGACCTCCGGCTCACGCACGCTGAAAGATGCCATGAACGAAGCCATGCGGGACTGGGTGACCAATGTCGATGATACTTTCTACATCATAGGCACGGTAGCCGGGCCGCATCCCTATCCCATGCTGGTCAGGGATTTCCAGTGTGTTATAGGTCGCGAGGCCCGGGCGCAGTCGCTGGCGCAGGCCGGTCGCCTGCCGGATGCACTGGTGGCATGCGTTGGCGGAGGCTCTAATGCCATCGGTTTGTTCCATCCTTTCCTGGAGGACACCAGCGTCGCGATGTACGGTGTGGAAGCCGGCGGGCACGGTGTTGCTACCTCGCAGCACGCGGCGCCATTGACCGCCGGTACCCCCGGCGTATTGCATGGCAATCGCACTTACCTGATGCAGGACGACGACGGACAGATCATGCATACGCATTCCATTTCCGCCGGCCTGGATTATCCTGGCGTCGGCCCGGAGCATTCCTGGCTCAAGGATATAGGCAGGGTGCAGTATGTGGTGGCCGATGATGACGAGGCACTGCGCGCATTCCACAGCCTGACTCGCGTTGAGGGCATTATGCCCGCACTGGAAAGCAGCCACGCCCTGGCCTATGCCGAGAAACTGGCGGCCACTATGTCGCCGGAACAAATCATTATCGTCAACCTCTCAGGAAGGGGTGACAAGGACATTCACACCGTTGCCCAGATCGACGGCATAGAGTTTTAGGGAGTAATACGTAGTGAGTCGCATCGCCGGACGTTTCCGGGAATTAGCAGAGCAGGGCCGCAAGGCGTTGATACCTTACGTAGTAGCGGGAGATCCCTCCCTGGAAGCCACCGTACCGCTGATGCATCGCCTGGTGGAGAGCGGGGCGGACATCATAGAGCTGGGTGTGCCGTTTTCCGACCCGATGTCTGAGGGCCCGGTTATACAGCTGGCGCATGAGCGCGCACTGGCGCACGGCACGAGTTTGCGCGATGCAATTGGTCTGGTAGCGCAATTCCGTCGCGATGACGCCATTACACCGGTGCTGTTGATGGGCTACGCCAATCCCATGGAACACATGGGCTACGCAGCGTTTGCTGATGCGGCGACAAATGCCGGTATTGACGCCATGCTGGCAGTCGACCTGCCACCCGAGGAAGTGGGGCAGGTGAATACTGAGTTACAGCGTGTCGGTATGGACAATATTTTCCTGGTGGCGCCCACTACCCCGGCGGCGCGAGTCGCGCGAATTGCGGCCCAGGCCAGCGGTTTTATCTACTACGTGTCCCTGAAGGGTGTGACCGGGGCCGGTCACCTGGACCTGGACGCGGTGCGCACCGGAGTCGCTGGTATCCAGCAGCACACCGCATTACCGGTAGCCGTGGGCTTCGGCATCAAGGATGCCGAGTCTGCGAAAGCTATTGCGGCAACCGCTGCCGGAGTGGTGGTGGGCAGCGCCCTGGTCAGCTGTATCGCCAGGGCAATCGCAGAGGGCGGCGGCCAGCAGGCGGCAATCGATGCGGCTGGAAATTTAGTGGCAGAGATTCGCGAGGGTATAGACAGCATTACTTCCTAGATGCCCCCCTGGGTGTTTATAATGAGGCCTTAATCGGGGTCGGGGGTAGCATGAGCTGGATTGACAAGATTCTGCCATCAGGGGTTCGCAGGGAAGAGAGCGATAAGCGCTCCAGTGTACCTGAAGGCCTGTGGAAAAAGTGCGTCAAATGCGATGCGGTGCTGTACCGGCCTGATGTCGAGCGCAATAACGATGTCTGCCCCAAGTGTGATCATCACATGCGTATCGGCGCGCGGCGCCGCCTGGCCATCTTCCTGGATGAGGTCGGCAGCGAAGAGATATTCAGCGAAATCGAACCCATCGACAGACTCAAATTCAAAGATAAGAAGCGCTATCGTGACAGGCTGACCGCCGCACAGAAATCCACCGGTGAAAAAGATGCCCTGATCGCCATGCGCGGCACCCTGCGTGGCATGCCTGTGGTGGCCCTGGCGTTCGAGTTCAATTTTCACGGCGGTTCCATGGGTTTTGCGGTGGGTGAAAAATTCACCCGCTCCGCGCAACTGGCCCTGGAAGAGGGCATACCCCTGGTTTGTTTTTCCGCATCCGGCGGCGCGCGTATGCAGGAAGCGCTGATCTCCCTGATGCAAATGGCCAAGACCAGCGCTGTTATCGAACGCCTGAAACTTCAGGGCGTCCCCTATGTGTCAGTGATGACCGATCCCATCTACGGCGGCGTGTCAGCGTCCCTGGCATTGCTGGGCGACATCAATATAGCCGAACCCGATGCCCGGGCGGGCTTTGCCGGGCCTAATATTATCGAACAGACCATCAGGCAAAAACTGCCCAAAGGGTTTCAGCGCAGTGAATTTCTGCTGGAGCACGGGGCCATCGACATGATCGTGCACCGTGTGGAAATGCGCGACACCATAGCCGGATTGTTGGGCAAGCTGACTCATCAGCAGCTGGGGCCCGAGGATGAAGCGCCTCCGCCACTGGAAGTGCCACCGCCACCGGAGGAAAGCGCAGTCGCTGCGATAGAGGATGAGTAAGGCGACACTGGAGCAGTGGTTGCAGCGACTGGAGAGCCTGCATCCGAGTGAAATAGAGCTCGGGCTGGAGCGGGTGTCTGCCGTGGCAGGGCGCCTGGAATTGCTGCGACCGGAGCAGCCAGTGGTGACAGTGGCTGGTACCAATGGCAAGGGCTCCACGGTCGCGGTGCTGGAAGCACTGCTGGTTGCCGATGGGAAAAAAACCGGATCCTTAACGTCACCGCATTTCCTGCGCTTCAATGAGCGCATTCGCCTGGCAGGCGTTGAGGCGGCTGACGCGGAAATTATTTCTGCCTTCGAGGCGGTCGAAGCGGCCCGTGAACACATCTCACTCACTTATTTTGAATACTCGACCTTGGCCGCACTGTGGTTATTTCGTGAGTGGCAGGTGGATGTCATGATTCTCGAGGTAGGGCTGGGTGGTCGCCTGGACGCAGTTAATATCATAGACCCCACGATAGCGATCATCACCAGCATTGCCCTGGATCACCAGGACTGGCTGGGTGACACCCGGGCCGCCATAGCCCTGGAAAAAGCCGGTATCGTGCGCTGCGGAATTGCGGTGCTTATCGCCGACAGGGATCCCCCGGAGGAGCTGTTGCAGCGGATGGCAGAGGTTGGCGCCTATCCGGTACTGCGGCTGGGCCATGAGTTTGACGCAGATGAGTCGGCCCCCGTGGTGCAAGCTCGTTTATCCCGGCCCGGCGGCGGTAGTACCGAGCTGCCACTGCCGGATTTAGCCGGCGTGCTGCCACAAAATGCAGGTGCCGCTTTACAGGCTGCGTTGCTGTTGGGCGTGGAAGTCGACTCCAGGCAGTTGCAGGAGGCCCTGGCAGGTATGCGGCTTACGGGCCGCCGGCAGAGTCTCCAGGTTGCCGGGGTAGACTACATCCTGGACGTGGCGCACAACCCTGCTGCAATAAATAAATTACTTGAGAAAATTGCTGTAACTCCCTGTAAAGGAAAAACTATTGCCCTTTTTTCCGTTATGAAAGACAAGGATATCAAGGCCATGGTCAACGCCGCCGCAGAGGTGTTCGACGCCTGGTTTCTGGCTGATCAGCCGGGTAATGCCCGGGCCGCCCGGGCAGCTGATATTGCCGAGTTACTGCGGGCAGCGGGACAGACTATGATTAGCGTCAGCAAGAATATCAAGCAGGCCTTGCGCCGGGCCCAGGGCCTGATGAGTAGTGGCGACAGGTTGGTAATCTTCGGCTCATTTCACACCGTGGCCGGGGTGTTGCCCGCACTGGAAAAGGATCGCGGGAAGAATGTGGTGGGAGCGCCCACTTGAACGATATCCTGAAACAGCGGTTGGTTGGGGCGCTGATCCTGGTAGCGCTGGGGGTGGTATTCTGGCCCATTATATTCGTAGAGCCCGGAAGCCAGCCGGCGGAGGAGCAGCGCAGAATGCCACCGCGCCCGCAGGTGGATAACAGCCCGATTGAGCCCCCCGACCAGGTTGGCCTGAGGCCCACTATTGCAGTGTCTGCCAGGCAGGACATTGCCGAAGTCGAAGTGGCCGAACCGGAGACGCAGCCAGAGCCGGCACCAGAGTCTCTTCCGTCCGCGTTGCCACAGGCCGGAACTGACCCGGCACCGTCAGCCCCTGTCCCGGTGGCCGCCGAACCCGTGAAGCCTGCCGCTGCGCCCACGCGCTCCACTGCGCCGGAAAAGCTGGCGCTGGATAAGCAGGGCGTGCCTATCGCGTGGATCTTGCAGGTGGCCAGTGTCAGCAGCGCGGATAAAGCAGAGCAACTGCGCCAGCAGTTGTTGGCTAAAGATCGCAAGGCTTATACCCGTAAGATCAGGAGCAATGGCAAGGAGCTTTATCGTGTCTATGTGGGGCCTAAATTCGAGCGTGCACAGCTGGATCGACTGAAAACTGATATTGATGGCGAGTTTGGCGTCAGCTCCATGATTGTGCGGTACGTGCCTTGACGCGCGAGCCGCTGGAATCGAAAGCCGCGACGGCCCGTGGCAAAGTGCAACACCACTGCGCAGTGGGAGTAAGCTGAGGTGGTGGTTTGGACCATGCTGAACTGGCTGGACTGGGTCATTATCGTGGTGCTGTCTGTTTCGACCCTGCTCAGTGTGTGGCGAGGGTTTGCCAGGGAAGCCATATCACTTGCGGCCTGGGTAGCTGCTTTTGTGGTGGCCAACCTGTTTGTCGACCAGATGGCGACCCTGCTGGCAACCTGGATCAGCAATATCACCGGGCGCTATGTAGCGGCTTACGCTATTCTCTTCGTCGGCACACTGATGCTGGGGAGCCTGCTGGGCATGCTGGCCAGGCAATTGGTCAAAGTGACCGGCCTGAGCGTATTGGACCGGTTGCTGGGTACGGTGTTTGGTTTTGCCCGGGGCGTTATCCTGATTCTGGTATGCGCCTTTGTGTTGCGCCAGTTGGTGCCGCCTGGAGATTTACAGTGGTTGCATCAGTCCCAACTGATGCCGCAGCTTGATATGCTGGCACAGTGGACCCAGAACCTGTTCCGGCAACTCGGGGCACCCCAGTGGTCCGGGATGACAACCTGAACCTGGATGCTATGAGGTAATTGCTGAATGTGTGGTCTTGTTGGAATAGTCGCCAAGACAGATATCGCTCCGGATATTTACGATGCCCTGACCGTGCTGCAGCACCGGGGGCAGGACGCGGCGGGTATCGTTACCTGCATGGGAGGAAAATTCAGCCTGCGCAAAAGCGAGGGCCTGGTGCGCGATGTATTTCGTCAGCACCACATGCAGCGCCTGCAGGGCAGCATGGGAATCGGCCACGTGCGCTACCCGACTGCAGGCAGTTCAGGGCCGGCGCTGGCACAGCCCTTTTATGTCAATTCGCCCTATGGAATCGCCCTGGCTCATAACGGCAACCTCACCAATTCCGAACAGCTGACCCGGGAACTGTTCCAGGACGACCTTCGCCACCTGAACACAGATTCGGATTCCGAAGTACTGCTGAATATTTTTGCCCATGAATTACAGACCCTGGGGAAACTGAGTCCAGCCGCTGATGACATTTTCAAGGCGGTTGAGGCCGTGCACAAACGCTGTCGCGGTGGCTATGCCGCCGTTGGATTATTGGTCAACCACGGCGTAGTGGGGTTTCGCGACCCCATGGGCATCCGTCCGCTGGTGGTGGGCGAGCGTGAAAATGACCAGGGCAAGGAATACATGATTGCCTCGGAAAGCGTGGCGCTGGACGTTTTGGGCTATACCCTGTTGGGGGATGTCGCACCCGGGGAAGCTATTTTTATCGATAATGCCGGCATTCTCCATCGCCGCCAATGTGCCGAGCATCCGCAACTGCGGCCTTGCATTTTCGAGCATGTGTATTTCGCCCGCCCGGATTCACTGATGGACGGCATCTCGGTATACAAGACTCGCATGCGCCAGGGTGAAGCCCTGGCGCGTAAAATACGCAAAGTCCGCCCCGAGTTGAATATCGATGTGATTATTCCGATTCCCGATACCAGTCGTATCGCCGCGCAGTCCATGGCGTCGGAATTGGGTATCAAGTTTCGCGAAGGGTTTATGAAGAACCGTTATATCGGCCGCACCTTCATCATGCCGGGGCAGAGCCAGCGCAAGAAATCCGTGCGTCAGAAATTGAATCCGGTGCCTCTGGAATTTGCCGGCAAGGATGTGATGCTGGTGGATGATTCCATTGTGCGCGGAACAACCTGCAGGCAGATTATCGAAATGGCCCGCGAAGCGGGCGCGCGCAATGTCTATTTCGCCTCCGCCGCGCCGCCGGTGCGCTTTCCCAATGTCTACGGTATCGATATGCCCTCTGCCACTGAGTTGATCGCCCATGGCCATTCCGTTGATGAGGTGCGCGAGCTGATTGGTGCAGACTGGCTGGTTTACCAGGACCTGGACGAGCTGGTGCGTAGCTCCCTGGAGGGCAACCCTGACGCCGAGGGCTTTGATTGCTCCGTGTTCAATGGTGAATATATCACAGGCGATGTAGACCAGAATTACCTTGATAGGGTTGAGTCTCTGCGCAATGATGAGGCCCAAACCGAGAGGAGGTCAGCACTGCAGGAAGACGGCGCGGTTGTCGGCCTGCACAATGATGTTTAATTTGCTATGAATGACGACAACGACCCATTGCGCAATGCGCACCTGGATACCCTTGCCGTGCGCGCGGGGATTGCCCGCACGGCGGAGGGCGAGCACTGTGAGCCCATTTTTACCACCTCAAGCTATGTGTTCGACAACGCCGCCCAGGCAGCAGCTCGGTTTTCCGGTGAAGATGCCGGCAATGTCTATTCCCGTTATACCAATCCCACGGTACGCAGCTTTGAGCAGCGTATTGCCGCACTGGAAGGAGGCGAGGCGGCGGTAGCCACAGCCTCTGGAATGGCTGCGATCCTCAGCACCTGTATGGCGCTGCTCAAGTCAGGCGATCACGTGGTGTGTTCCCGTGACGTGTTCGGCACAACCACCAACCTGTTTGGCAAGTACCTCGCCAAGTTCGGCGTAGCGGTGAGTTTTGCGCCGCTGCAGGATATCGATGCCTGGCGCGCGGCCATCCAGTCCAATACCGCCATGTTGTTTACGGAAACACCCTCAAATCCCTTGTGTGAGGTGGCGGACCTGGGCGCGATGGCACAGCTTTCGCGTGACCATGCCTGCCTGCTGGTAGTTGATAATTGTTTCTGCACGCCCGCGCTACAGACCCCGCTGTCCCTGGGCGCGGATATCGTGACGCACTCGGCTACCAAATACCTGGACGGCCAGGGCCGTTGTGTGGGTGGTGCGGTGGTTGGCAACGCAGCGCATATGGGGGAGGTGCTGGCTTTCCTGCGCACCTGCGGCCCCACCATGAGTCCGTTTAATGCCTGGGTTTTTCTCAAGGGGCTGGAGACATTGCGCCTGCGCATGGAAGCCCACAGTGCCTCGGCAATGGAGCTCGCCCGCTGGTTGCGTGAACAGCCCTGTGTGGAAAAAGTTTACTATGCCGGGTTGGAAGACCACCCCGGCCACGGCCTGGCCCGGGCGCAACAAAGCGCCTTCGGTGGCGTGCTGTCTTTCCAGGTCAAAGGTGGCCGCGATGCGGCCTGGCACTGTATTGATGCGGCTCGCATCATGTCCCTCACGGCTAACCTGGGCGATACCAAGACCACGATTGTACATCCGGCCACGACTACCCATGGCCGGCTCAGTGAGTCCGATCGGGCGGCGGCGGGTATTGCCGATAACCTGATTCGCGTGGCAGTCGGCCTGGAGTACCTTGACGATCTCAAGGCCGACCTGCAACGCGGCTTCGAGACGCTGCCCTGACATCAGCAATATAAGGTCACCCCAACTATGCAAATTCAGGCCGTTATAGACGCAGCCGTGGCCGAGGTGGGCCGGGTCCTGCTGGGCAAGGAGGCGCAGATACGCCTGGCCTTATGCTGCCTGTTCGCCCGCGGGCATCTGTTGATTGAAGACCTGCCCGGCATGGGCAAAACCACACTGTCGCATGCGCTGGCGGATGTCCTGGGCTTGTCCTGGAAACGAGTGCAGTTCACCAGTGACCTGCTGCCGGCGGATATACTGGGCGTATCGGTGTATGACAGCAATGACGGTAGTTTCAGTTTTCATCCCGGCCCTATTTTTACCCAGCTGCTGTTGGCAGATGAAATTAACCGCACTACACCTCGCACCCAGAGCGCGCTGCTGGAGGCCATGGGGGAGGGGCAGGTTACAGTGGAGGGCGAAACCCGACAGTTGCCGGATCCGTTTTTCGTGGTGGCCACGCAAAACCCGATTCACCAGTCTGGCACCTATCCCTTGCCTGAGTCGCAACTCGATCGCTTCCTGATGCGCCTGGAATTGGGTTATCCCCATGCCAAAGCGGAGCGGGAGATGTTCCAGCGGCAACACGCCACCTCGGCGGATAGAACCGCGCTGCGTTGCTGTATCGACCGGGAGCAACTGGATACCATCCGCGAGGCGGGCGCCGCTGTTCATGCATCGGACAACCTGCTGGATTACCTGCAGCGGCTGGTGGCGTATACCAGAGAGTCACCGGAGTTCGCGGTGGGCCTCTCGCCGCGAGGCGCGCTGGCGCTGCTGGACTGCGCCAGAACCTGGGCGGTAATGCACAACCGCGGGCACGTGGTGCCGGAGGACTTGCAGATGGTATTACCTTCGGTGGCCTCCCACCGCCTGGTACCGGCGGGGGACTACGCCGGCGATGGCGCCGCGCTGGTGGCATTGCTGCAGCGCAACGTCGATGTAATACGGGCCTGATCGGCCGGGCTCTGGTCGCATGCAGATTCAGGCGCAGGGCGTAGGGGGCTTGAGGCAGCGATTGCGTTCGCGCTTTCGCGCCTGGGTTAATCGCCGCATACCGCCGTCGCGCGTAGTCACACTGGACCAGCGTCGTATCTTCATCTTTCCCTCACGCGCCGGATTTTTTTTCGGGCTGTGCTTGCTGCTGATGCTCACCACGGCAATCAACTACCAGAACAATATGAGCTACGCACTGACCTTCCTGCTGGCGACCCTGTTCATTATCGCGATCCTGCATACCTATGCCAATTTATCGGGCTTGACGATTCGCGCGTTGCGCGCCCAGTCGGCCTTCCCGGGACAGCAGGCTGAATTTGATATACAGGTGTCCCGGCGCAAACAGCGCGAACACTTCGCGCTATACCTGAAATGGCCGGACAGCACCGAGGCACTGATCAATCTGTTGGATGAAGACCAGGTGGAGGTGCGACTCCACACCCCATTGGGCCAGCGCGGTTGGTACAACCCGGGTCGGTTGTTGTTGGAATCCACATATCCGCTGGGACTGTTGCGCTGCTGGACCTGGATCGACCTCGATCTTTATGCCTTGGTGTATCCACAACCGCTGCTGTCGGCAGAGTTGCCCGGGCTGGCCAGTGACCGGCCGGATGGTGCCGCCATACCGATTGCCGGCAGTGATGATTTCTATGGCTTTCGCGATTACCGCCGGGGTGACTCCCTGCGGCAAGTGCACTGGAAGGGCCTGGCCAAGGGGCAGGGCTTGCAGAGCAAGCATTACGCGGCCTATGCCGATCGCAGCGTGTGGTTGGACTGGGAGATGTTTGCCGGTCATCCGGTTGAGCAGCGCCTGTCGCACCTGTGTTACTGGGCGCTTGAATTTGAGCGGCTGAACGAGGAGTACGGCTTGCGCATACCCGATGTGCTTATCCAGCCGGGCAGTGGTGAGAAACATCGCAACGAGGTGCTCAAGGCACTGGCGCTCTATGGGGTGCCGGAGCGGCAATTATGAAAATGCTGCAGCAGGTTCCGCGCAATGCCCTGGCCTGGATAATTATCAGCATGTTTACCCTGCTGGCGCCCCACGCTGGCCGCATACCCGTGTGGATCATGCTGATCTACCTGTTCGCGGCGCTGTGGCGTATTCAGGTTTACCGTGGGCACTGGTCATTCCCCGGGCGCTGGGTGAAGCTGGTGATGATTGTCAGTGGTTTTGCCGGCATTTACCTGAGCTTCGGATCGGTGATTGGCCTGGAGCCGACGGTGGCACTGCTGCTCACCGCATTTGCCCTGAAGTTGATCGAGCTGGTATCGCGTAAGGATGCCTATGTGCTGATCTTCCTGGGCTATTTCGTGTGCATCACCGAATTCCTGTTCACCCAGGATTTACTCATGGTGCTCTACAGCCTGCTGAATGTCATTATTGTTACCACGGCGCTGGTAGCGCTGCACCAACCCGGGGAGCATCGTTTTAATCGCAAGACCATGCGCCTGGCGGGTGTCATGGTATTACAGGCCATGCCCTTGATGCTGGTGCTGTTTTTCCTGTTCCCACGCATCGGCCCGCTGTGGACAGTGCCGGTGAAAAGCCATACCGCCAAGACCGGTATGAGTGATTTTATGAAGCCCGGGGATATTTCCAAACTGAGCCAATCCGCCGATGTGGCGTTTCGTGTGCAGTTTGAGGGGGAAATTCCGGCGAAGTCCGGGCTCTACTGGCGCGGCCTGGTCTTCAGCAAACTTGAGGAGGGCACCTGGAGTAACCTGAGCTATTTCGAGGTGCCACCCAAGGAGCGACGGCAGCAGGAGGTAGTGACCACGGGTGAGCCGCTGAACTACAGCATCATCATGGAGCCCACCCAGCAGAACTGGTTGTTCGGTTTGCGCTACGCCACACCCGACCGTCCCGGCATCCTCGCGGCCTCGGATTTTCGACTGTACTCCTTTGTGATGATTGAGGATGAATTTCAGTACCGGGTGAGTTCGTGGCCCGATGCGCAACTGGAGACGGAGCTTTCCGCCTGGCGCCGCGAGGTCGAGTTGCGCCTGCCGGATAATGACAATCAGAGAACCCGGCAATTCGCCAGCACCCTGCGCGCGCAAGCCGGCTCGGACGAGGCCTTTGTAGACGCCGTGTTGCAGCACTTTAACCGGGAGCCCTTTGTTTATACGCTGCAACCACCACTGCTGCCCGATGTCGATGGGATGGACATGTTCATGTTCGAGAGCCGTCGCGGGTTTTGTGAGCACTACGCGTACGCCTTTACGTTGATGATGCGCGCTGCGGGTGTCCCCGCCAGGGTGGTGGCCGGTTACCAGGGCGGCGAGGTCAATCCGGTAAATAAAACTGTCATCGTGCACCAGTTCGATGCCCACGCCTGGGCCGAAGTGTGGTTGCCGGAAAAAGGCTGGGTCCGGGTAGACCCCACAGGATCTGTGGCGCCACAGCGAATTGAGATGGGTCTGGAAGAGGCTGTCGCTTCGGAGGGAACCTTTCTTTCGGACTCGCCCCTGTCGCCACTGCGCTATCGCAGTATCCGCTGGATCAACCAGTTGCGCCTGCGCTATGACGCGCTCACCTATCAATGGCAGAGCTGGGTAGTGGGCTTTGACGGCGAGGTTCAGTTTCAGTTGTTGCGCGATGTATTCGGCGAAGTCAGCGCGGGGCGCTTTGCAGCTGCCCTGATCGGTACCTGGGCGCTGGTCTTGCTGCCCGTGGCGATCAGCCTGTTGCGCAGACGTGAGACCCGTCCCCAGCGGCCACTGGATCGTGAGTATCTGAAAGTCTGTGAGCGCCTGGCGAGCTTAGGTTATCCCCGGTACGCTGGGGAATCCGCCACAGACTATGCGGACAGGGTTTCGGCGCAGTGCCCGGACTGGGCTGAACCCCTGAGCCGATTGACACGGTTGTATACTGAACTCGCCTACCAAACGCCGGCAAGTGCTGCCAGTGAGCAGCAATTCCATCGGGCGTTGCGCCAGTTCCGTCCCCGCAAGAGGCGCGACCGCTAGCGGCTACCGGCGATAAAGCTGATCCAGGCGGCGGTATCAATGAAGCCTTCTCCGTAACCTGCCCATTCGTCTCCCAGACCCTGGGCCGCGATCTTCTCTACGCTCATGCCCTGGTCCAGCTTGGCACTGACCAGTGCCGTAGTGGCGGTGAGCATGCCGTGGTAGCGCTCCAGGTCGGCCCTGGAGGCCAGCTCGCCATGCCCGGGGACGATGATGGTCGAGTCGTCTACCCTTTGCAGAATGGCCGCGACGTTGGCGGTATAGCTGATGACATTACCCCCCGAGCCGATATCGACGAAGGGGAAGCGGTCCTTAAAATAGTGGTCACCCATATGCACCACGTTTTCGCGGACAAAAAATACCGCGCTGTCACCATCGGTATGACCGTTGGCAAAGTGCTGTACCTCCAACTGGTCCCCGTTGAAATGCAGCAGTACTGAATCGCCATAGGTAATCTGGGGCAGTGCGGGCTTGGGGCTGGGTTCTACCACCCGGTTGAAGGCTTTCATCTCCTGGCGGGTGGACATGCGCTGGTATACGTTGGCATGCGCCATGATGACAGCGCCGCGCTCGCCCCAGTAGCCGTTGGTGCCTACGTGATCGAAGTGCCAGTGAGTATTGATCACGTACCTTGGCAGGCCCTCATTGCCGGCCAGCGATTGCAAGGCCTGGTGCAGGGCATCGGCATACTCCGCGTAATCGTCGTCAATAATCAGGATGCCATCCTCGCCTACGGACGCGAGAACGTTGCCGCCCTTACCTTGCAGCAGGTGCAGCTTACCCTTGATCGGGGTGACTTTTACCGAGAGTTTTTCCTCATCGGCCTGGGCATGGCCGCCCAGGGGTACCAGTAGCAGGCTCATTGAGAGCAGGATGTAGGGAAGAAGTTTCATAAAGCGCTTAGCCTTATTCCAGGTACGGCGACATTACCGCACACAGGGATAATACAGTCTGGAGCTTGCGGGTAATACAGTAAATGGCGATGGCAGAACGGCAAGAGGGTGGTCGCAATGTGTTCCGACCACCCTCCAGTCTGCAATGGTCAGGCGCTGATCTGCTGAATCTCTACCGCGGCGATACGGGATCCTTCTTCCGCACTTTTCTGGAACTCGATAATCTGGTCAAAGTTCATATAGCGGTAGATTTCATCCGACATCGCGTCAAGATCACTGGCGAACTTCAGGTACTCCTCTGGCGTTGGCAAGCGCCCGAGGATCGCGCCCACGGAGGCCAGCTCGGCTGATGTCAGGTACACGTTAGCGCCGTCTCCCAAACGATTGGGGAAGTTGCGGGTGGACGTCGACAGCACGGTGGAGTTGGCGGCTACCCTGGCCTGGTTGCCCATACACAGGGAGCAGCCTGGCATTTCCGTGCGCGCGCCGGCTGCACCGAAGATGTTGTAATAGCCTTCCTCCATCAGCAGGTGCTCGTCCATGCGTGTTGGTGGCACGATCCACATGCGGGTGGAAATACCACCCTTGTGCTTCTCCAGCAATTTTCCAGCGGCGCGGAAATGGCCGATATTGGTCATGCAGCTGCCGATAAATACTTCGTCCACGCTATCTCCGGCGACCGCTGAAAGCAGGCGCGCATCATCCGGGTCATTGGGAGCACAGACGATAGGCTCCTTGATGTCCGCCAGGTCGATCTCGATAACGGCGGTGTACTCGGCATCGGCGTCGGCCTTCATCAGGGTCGGGTTGGCCAGCCACTCTTCCATCTTGACGGCCCTGCGTTCCAGGGTGCGACGATCACCGTAGCCCTCGGCTACCATGGAGCGCAGCAGCACGATATTGGAACGCAGGTACTCCGCTATGGTGTCCTCATCCAGAGCGATGGTACACCCGGCAGCGGAGCGTTCAGCGGACGCGTCCGACAGTTCGAAAGCCTGTTCCACGGTGAGGTCTTTGAGACCTTCGATTTCCAGGATGCGACCGGAGAAAATGTTCTTCTTGCCTTTCTTGTCGACCGTCAGCAGGCCTTCCTGAATAGCGTAATAGGGAATGGCATGCACCAGGTCACGCAGGGTGATGCCCGGCTGCATTTCGCCTTTGAAGCGCACCATGACTGATTCAGGCATGTCCAGCGGCATAACACCGGTGGCGGCGGCAAAAGCCACCAGGCCTGAGCCGGCGGGGAAGGAGATTCCCATGGGGAAACGGGTGTGGGAATCGCCGCCGGTGCCCACAGTGTCTGGCAGCAGCATGCGGTTCAGCCAGGAGTGGATAATGCCATCACCCGGGCGCAGGGATACGCCGCCACGGGTCATGATAAAGTCCGGCAGGCTGTGCTGAGTATCGATATCCACCGGCTTGGGGTAGGCCGCCGTATGACAAAAGGACTGCATGGTCAGATCGGCGGAGAAACCCAGGCAGGCCAGGTCTTTCAGTTCATCACGGGTCATCGGGCCGGTGGTGTCCTGGGAACCCACCGTGGTCATGCGCGGTTCGCAGTAGGTGCCGGGGCGAATGCCCTCGGTACCGCAGGCCTTGCCGACCATTTTCTGGGCCAGGGTGAAACCCTTGCCGGTATCTACCGGCTGGTCCGGTGTGCGGAACAATTCGGAATCGCCCAACCCCAGAGCCTCGCGGGCTCGGGTAGTCAGGCCGCGGCCGATGATCAGGTTGATACGGCCACCGGCGCGCACCTCGTCCAGTAGAACCTCTGATTTGAGCTCGAATTCGCTGAGAACGTCGCCGGATTCAGACAGTATCTTGCCGTCATAGGGTCGAATTTCAATCACGTCGCCCATGCCCAGGTCGTCTACGGGCGCTTCGAATACCAGTGCGCCTGCGTCTTCCATGGTGTTGTAGAAAATGGGCGCGACCTTGCCGCCTATGCAGATGCCGCCGCCTTTCTTGTTGGGCACACCGCTGATGTCATCGCCGAAAAACCACAGTACCGAGTTGGTCGCGGATTTGCGCGATGAGCCGGTACCCACAACGTCGCCCACGAAAGCCACGGGCAGACCCTTGGCCTGGATGTCAGCGACCTGTTTCATGGGGCCGGTAACACCGTGCTCATCCGGCTCCAGGCCGTCGCGTGTCATCTTATACATCGCCAGCGCGTGCAGGGGGATATCCGGGCGGGACCAGGCGTCGGGAGCGGGGGACAGGTCGTCGGTATTGGTTTCGCCGGTGACCTTGAAAACTGAGACCTTGATGGACTCGGGCACGGCATCCTGTGAGGTAAACCACTCGCCATCGGCCCAGGATTGCATAACTGTCCTGGCGGTGTCGTTGCCCTTTGCGGCCAGCTCAGCCACGTCGTGGAAGGCCTCGAACATCAGCAGGGTGTGCTTCAATTCCGCGCCCGCCCGCTCAGCGTACTCCGCGTCTTGCAACAGGCCGACCAGGGTCTCGATGTTGTAGCCGCCGTGCATATTGCCCAGCAGGTCGATTGCCATACCGCGGTCGATCAGGCCGCACTCGGCCTCGCCCTTGGCGATGGCTGACAGGAAGCCGGCCTTGACGTAGGCGGCCTCATCCACACCCGGGGGTACGCGATTGGTTATCAGGTCCAACAGGTACGCTTCCTCGCCTGCAGGGGGGGCCTGCAGCAGCTCCAGCAGTGCAGCAACCTGCTCAGCATTGAGGGGCTTGGGGGGAATATTCTGGCTGGCGCGTTGGGCCACGTGTTCGCGGTATGCTTCAAGCACGGTAGAACTCCTTTCATTGGCTGAATTCCCCTGGTGCGACTGCGAAGGGGTAATTCCGGATCGACGTAAAAGCGGCTGGGAAGTATAGCCCAGACAGCCATTAAGATAAATAAATCAACCGCTTATATCGTGCATTCACGGAACTGATAACGTACACTCGCCAACAGTCGAAAGCCCCGGAAATTACGCGGTAGCATGTTCCCACGTCCTGTCAAAACGCCCTGTATCGGAGTGTGCTCCACCGGTATAGGCGATGCCGTGTGTCGCGGTTGCAAGCGCTTCGCTCACGAGGTGATTGACTGGAACAGCTATACCCTTGAGCAGAAGG
>Ga0316189_10001901_pt1 | contig 20652 bp, 13 predicted proteins | sample LowCovwburrow_MG_FD_204930 | JGI IMG/M metagenome (GOLD analysis project Ga0316189, IMG submission 204930) | Coastal sediment microbial communities from Maine, United States - Lowes Cove worm burrow | ecosystem: Environmental > Aquatic > Marine > Coastal > Sediment | place: USA: Maine... | reverse complement strand
GACGGCCACAGTTTCATCTATAAAAGCCACCTTGCCTGTCAAAATGTATTTATGTAACGATTCCCAATCCGAGCTGATGATGTTTTCACTGTAAAATTCCAGGCTTATCGCTTTTTCCCTTCGATAAAGACAGGTGTTGTGGAATAGTGTGATTTTTCTGGGTGCCAGGGAAAGGAACAAATCTCGCCCCTCTGTAAGTTTTGGCAAATTCTGGTTTTCATTTTGCCGTACCTGTTGCATCCCATCCAGATCTTCCCGGACTCTTATGGCATTGGCAAAGACCAGATCTATGCCCGGTTCCGATGAAACAGCTTTTATGGCTTTCGAGATGTATGTGTTGTCGCAAAAATAATCGTCGCCATCCAGAACAATGACCCATTCGCCCTGCGCCAGCTCGAAAAGACATTTTTTATAGTTATTCGTGCGCCCTAGATTGGTTGGATTGATATTGATAGATACACGAGGATCGTTCTCGAAGGATTTCACTACTTCTTTAGTGGCGTCGGAAGATGCGTCGTCGGAAATGACAACCTGTAAATCCGGATGGTCCTGGTCCAGGGCGCTCTGGATTGCCCGCGATATATATTCGCTCTGGTTAAATGTGGGGATAAGTATGCTGACCAGGGGCATAGTCAGTCACTAGGTCGTCTGAATTCTCGGGCCTTAAAGCAGTCCAGATTCTTGTGGTTTAGGTAGTTCATTGACTGCCAAATTCTATCCAAATCTGATCCAGTATTCGCATTGAACCTTGCCACACTTGCCGATAGCAATTATGGCTCAGGATTTGGTCTGATTGCCAGATAATTTCTCCTTGTTGCTGGTTCAGGAATTAAATCGGGGCTGCCATTGCCAGTTCGGATTTACACCACAAATGGCATTCTCCCTGTGCGGATATACTGCATGATATTTTCAACTGTCCTGGGGAAATAGATGTGCGCAAGCTTACTGATTTCGTCTCTTGAAGAGGGGGTGATCAGAAAAGGTAAACGTTACTCGCTTGATTGGCTGAGACAATCTGGAGACGCTTTTCACCTGGGCCAGGCATATGGATTTCAGATGTCATGAACCACGCTGCTTTAGAGTGCGAACACTGCAGGGCACCGTACAAACGGTTTGCCTGGCGCCGGGACGCTGGGTAAAAACCAGAAAGGGTGGGTGGTATACAGGATCTTTCCGACATCCCGCACTGAAACGCCCGAATCGTTGGTTCCGTCAAATCGTTTATGTTATATTATCAAAGGTTTAAAGTTGTCTTTTGCTGGCGTCCGTTTCCGTTCGCCAGCACCGTCTTTTCGTGGTCGGAAGTCCATCCGGCCGCTGTTGTACAATAGAGTTTGTGTCGCTCTGTGAGGTTCTCAATGCACATTGTATTTAAACGGCTGATGCGCTGGCTGGTGCGGGCGGTCTCGGTATTCCTGCCTGAAAAACAGGCGCATGCACTCGAACGCTGGCGGCGTGGACGCGAAGAATTTCGCAAGTATAAACAGTGCGACTATATCTTCGCTTCCTATGGCAAGAGTGGGCGTACCTGGATGCGGGTCATGATCTCGCGCTATTACCAGCAGGCCTACCAGCTGCCTGAGCGCATCCTCATGGGCTTTGATAACTTCCACAAGATCAATAGTGCGGTACCGAAGATCTTCTATACCCATGACAATTACCTGCGCGGATATACCGGTAACCTGGACAACAAGAAAGATTTCTACGACAAGAAAGTCGTATTGCTGGTGCGGCGTCCCCAGGACGTTGCTGTATCCCAGTTTTTCCAGTGGAAATACCGCATGCGGCCGGCGAAAATGTCCATGAACCGCTACCCGCCTGCGGGCAGTGACCTGTCGGTCCACGACTTTCTCATGCGTCCGGACGTGGCCTTCCTGCCTCGCGTTATCGATTTTATGAACGGCTGGGCGAGCGAGCTGCCGAAGATCAAAAATCTGTTGCTGGTGCGTTACGAAGACATGCGCAGCGACCCGGAAACGCAGCTGAAGCGTATTGTCGAGTTTCTGGATATGCAGCCTGATGAGGCACATATTAAAAACGCGGTGGAGTTCTCCTCGGTGGATAACCTGCGCAAGCTGGAGAAAGAAAACTATTTCTGGCGCAGTGGCAGCCGGGTGAAAGCCAAGGATCCGAGCAATCCGCATTCCTACAAGGTCAGGCGTGCCAAGGTTGGCGGATACCGCGACTACTTTGAAGATGACCAGCTGGCTGAAATTGACGCCATGGTAGACAGCCGCCTGTCTGACGTGTTCGGTTATAAAAGTGACCTGGAAACTGCGCCGGCGAAGCAGCCTGCCGGTGAGGTGGCTTCCGGGAGTTGAACCAATGAAAAAGCGCGTTTACATCCATACCAATGACAAGCAATGGGTTGGTGCGCTGGTAGCCTCCCATGCGCTGAAGCGCAATTCAGCCAACCCCGATGCATTCGATGTTGAGTTCCTGCAGGTCAAGGATTTCGATTTTCTTAAACAAAAGGAAGGCCAGACGTTTTTGCGTGGCGGAGTCGACCGCGTCTGGCGTCTTGATGACCTCCAGTCATTTACGCCATTACGTTTTCTGCCTCCCAAACTGATGGGCTATGAAGGCCGCGCGGTTGTCATCGACCCGGATATCTTTGCCATTGGTGATGTCAACGAGTTGCTCGACCGGGATATGCAGGGCAAGGCCGTCATGGGCCGTTACCGGTCGGCAAACAAGAAAAAGGCCCAGTGCGTTGCAACCAGTGTCATGCTCCTCGAGTGTGCAAGGCTCAGACACTGGGATGCAGAGAAAGAGTTTGACGAATTATTCCGTTACGAACGCGATTACAAGGAATGGATGTGCCTGCGCGATGAGCCGCAGGAAAACGTGGGTTATTTTGAAGATGAATGGAATGACTTTGACCGCCTGACGGAAGATACCAAAATGCTGCATAACACCAAGCGCCGCACCCAGCCGTGGAAAACCGGTTTGCCTATCGATTTCACACCTGCTGACAAACTGAGAAAATACCCGCCGCTGGCGTTTCTGAACCGGCTGCGCGGTCAATTGTTCGGCGAGTACGCTTTCCTGGGTAAGTACTGGGAACATCCCGACAAAAATCAGGAGAGGTTTTTCTTCGGCCTGTTAAAAGAATGCCTGGAACAGGGCATCGTCAGCGAATCGCTGTTAAGGGATGAAATGAAACGCAATCACGTACGCCACGACGCCATGGAAGTCATGGATCGTACACCGCCCTTACCCGCATAGAGGAATTGCCAGCGATGACGCAATATATCGATTTTGACGCGTTGGAAGCCATTGATGTTCAGGCATTCCGCAACCAGAAACCTTATCCCTGGGCAAACCCGGAAAAATTGCTGACGGATGAAGGCTATGAGGCACTGTGCCGTAACATGCCGGACATCAGCATGTTTGCACAGAAGTTCGGCTACGGACGCCGTGCCGGGCAACAGCCGCATGACCGCTATTCGCTGGAATATGAAGAAGGCATGGCTGTACCGCAGCCGTGGATCGATTTTATCAGCGAGCTGCGCAGCGATCGTTATCGCAATGTCATTGGGCAATTGTTCAATGCCTCGAAGCCGGAGTTCCGTTTTCACTGGCACTATGCGCCTGCAGGTTGTTCGGTGTCGCCGCATTGCGATGCCAAGCGAGAGCACGGCTCACACCTGTTCTATTTCAACATTGATGAAGAATGGGATCCGAGCTGGGGCGGTGAAACCCTGGTACTGGACGATGGCGGCAAAATGAACCCCGATACAGCGCCGGCGTTTTCAGACTTCAAAAATATCATTACCTGCAAGTCGACCGGCAACGTCAGTGCAATTCTGGAGCGCAGTGAGCGTGGCTGGCATGGCGTGCGGGAGCTGACCTGTCCCGAGGACCATATGCGTAAAATCTTTATTGTTGTGGTGAATCCCGACAGTATGTTCTGGAAGGTGCGCGACAAAGTGGTTGGCAAGAAAATTCAACGTTTCTAACGGCTACATTACCCGGGCGTATCTCCATGGCTGGAAAGGTACATTTTTACGACTACCATCCTCCCGTTGCGGATTTCAGGGCAGAAGTTCTTGATGGCCTGGCACAAACACCGAAGCGTATTTCACCGAAGTATTTCTATGACCAACGCGGGTCAGAGCTGTTTGACGCTATCACTGAATTGCCCGAGTACTATCCGACACGCACCGAGCTGGGTATTCTCGAGGACAAGGGCGAGGCAATAGCGGATTTTCTGGGTGACGAGTGTATGCTGGTCGAACTCGGTAGTGGCAGCAGTCGCAAGATAAGGACGCTGCTTGATGCGCTGGAACCCGCTGCCTATGTTCCACTGGATATTTCCCGTGACCATTTGCTGGGTTCTGCGAGGGCGCTTGCCGCCGACTATCCTGATCTCGAAGTCCATGCGGCCTGTACCGACTACAGCGGAGATTTTCAGTTGCCCGATCTGCCTCCGCACCTGCCGCGGGTGGCATTTTTTCCCGGTTCCAGCATTGGTAATTTTGAACCTGACGACGCGTCACAGTTACTGGCCCGGCTCGGCCGGCACCTGGGTGAAGACGGCAAACTGCTGATTGGTGTCGATCTGAAAAAGCACAACCACATACTGCACGCGGCATACAACGATACCCAGCAGGTGACAGCCGCATTTAATCTTAATCTGCTCGAGCGTATGAATCGTGAGCTGGAAGCTGACTTTGATGTTGAGCTGTTTGAGCACCAGGCGTATTTCAATGATGATGCCGGGCGTATCGAAATGCACCTGATGAGCCGCATCGACCAGACGATCAGCGTGGCGGGTGCGCAGGTCGACTTTACTGCCGGTGAAACACTACATACGGAAAGTTCATACAAATACAGTATTAAGGAATTTCAAGCACTGGCGGAAGCCAGTGGTTTTGTTGCCGACCAGGTGTGGACCGATGAACAACAGTTGTTCAGCGTGCATTGCCTGCGGTGCGAGCCGGTAAGGGAGGAAAGGGGGCAGATTTAAATCTGCCCCCTGTAAACCTTTTACTTCGCTTTGTAGCTGAACTTCTGTCCTGCAATTGCTGCCTGGAACATCAGGCCACCTTTGGCCACGGTGAAGGTAGCCATGCCCTTGTGATAGCCGGAGCCGGTTGTGGTCGCATCCTTCTTGCCGCCACTGGCGCCTGTTGAGGTGCCGGTCGTCGTGGCAGAAGCGCTGGCACCGGCGGTAATGGCCACTACATTGGCATCTGCGCCGAACTCGAAGTTACCGCTGGTGAATTCGTCAAAAGCACGCTGGTCCTGGAAAAAGATAATCTGGCTGAAGGCCTGGCCGCCCAGTTGCAAGCCGATGCTGGCCTGGGTCATGGATGTATTGCCGACATACGTGCCTTGTTTAAAGACACGCCCCTCCCCATAAGCGCCGCCGACAATGATGCCGCCTTTACCGATGGTGGGAAATACGGCATAGCCAAAACTCTGGCTGAAGAAATTGTTGCTTTCCCCGGCGTTTTTGAAAATATCGATGGTGTCCTGGTATTCGTCAGCATGCACCGCCGACAGGGGTGCCATGACGAACAGGGAAAAAAGAAACATGCGCAGTGTATTTAACATGGGTGGTCTCCTGGGTAATTAGGTGTGCTTTATAGCACGCCGGGTTTGGAATCTCATTTGTCGCCAATTGGCGAATCATTGCCTGACTGCTCGTTATCCCGATGAATACGCACATCAAGCGGTTGACTGGTATCCAGGTGCACGTCGCGCTGCGGGAATGCAATCACAATACCTGCTTCCTTAAACTTCCGGTCAATAGCCTCGTGTATTTGCGTCATGACCACCATGCGATGATCCTGGGAACCGACAAAGCAACGCAGCTCCAGGTTCAGGGTGTTGTCACCAAAGGCGGTGAATATGGTAGCAGGGGCGGGGTCGGAAAGAACCATGCTGTTTTCCTCTGCGGATAACAGCATTAATGAGCGCGCCAGTGGGACATCCGAGCCGTAGGCCACGCCAACCGGAATGCGGATACGGGTGACCTGGTCAGATAGCGACCAGTTCAACAGGCGGCCGGTAATGAATTCCTTGTTGGGCACCAGCAGCTCCTGCCGGTCCCAGGTGCGAATTGTGGTTGCGCGAATCTGTATTCGGGTAACTGTCCCGTCCGTATCGCCTACAGTCACCACGTCACCGACTCTGATCGGGCGTTCGAACAGGATAATGATGCCACTGATAAAATTCGCGACAATTTCCTGCAGGCCAAAACCGATACCCACACTGAGCGCCGCGGCCAGCCACTGCACCTGGGACCATTTTGCGCCAATGGTACTCAATACCATTAAAGTACCGACGGCCGCTATGGCGTAGCGTGACAGGGTTGTCGCGGTGTAACGGCCTCCTGAAGTCACCGAGGAGCGCTTGAGTAGTACAATTTCCAGTAATGCGGGGAAACTTCGCGCTGCGACCAGGGTAATGACTCCGATGAGTAGCGCCACGATGACGTCAGCCAGTGTCACGGGCACAGGTGATTCCACGCCGTCTACGGTACCGGTGTAATGCCAAAGCGCGAATTCTTTTAAACCACTGAAAGCCGGTAGTACCTCCGACCAGACAAACCAGAGGCTGAGCAGGCCCCCAAAAACGATAGCGCTGTTTAGCAGTTTCATACTTTCCTGGTTAAGTGCCACCAGGTCGATTTCCGGCTCTTCCAGTTCCAATTCATCGCTGGGTTGATCATCCCTGTTTTCATTTTCCTTCCTGACAGTTTTCAGTGCGGCAAGGCGACGTTCAATTGCGGCCTGTAAGGCAATTTTTCGTCTTACCAGGAGTAACCAGCGCACGGCCATCTGATGTATAACCAGAAAGCCGAGAATCAGCCAGAGCGTATCGACCAAACTGCCAGTCAAGGTGCCGGCGGTATACAGGAATCCGGCAGTTGCCAGCACTACCAGCAATAGCGGAATAACCAGGGCCAATGCCATCCACAGGTAGCGGAAGCGGGTCAGGAGACTCTCTGGATGGCGTTTGAATTCAGCGGCCAGAACGGGTTCTCTGGGACCGAATAATCGATAGAAGAACCAGGCCATCGACCCCATGACGACGCCAAAGGCGATCCGCGACAAGGCGCCTTTTATGCTTGAGCCATAGCGAATACTGGCTATGGCGATCATGGCTGCAGGCAGAAAGGTCACCATGAGGATGCTGAGCTGGTTGCGCAGGCGCTGCAGGCTGGTTGTTGGCCAGCGGAAATGCTTGTCAGCCAGGCCACCCGGCAGGCAGAGCGCACGGAATGCGCTCAGGAAGAAAAACGCAGGCGAGAGTATTACGAGCGTATGCGAGATGCTCTTGGTAAAAGTGTCAGCCTCCAGGGAGGTGGACAAACTCCAGCCAAATATCCATAGCAATAGCGGCCAGGGCAGGGCGATGAGCAGTGTGAGGCCCAGGGCTTGAAGTGAATATCGAAATTTATCCGTCCGGGGTTTGATGATGGCTTTGCCCGTATTCAGCAGCAACTGCTTCATTAACCGTTTTTTCCAGATCAGGATTACCACCAGCAGGAGTCCCAGTATTGACCGGCTGGAGACAACCAGTTGATTAATCAGAATATTGAGTGCGCCATACCAGTTGACCGGTGACAGGAAATCCAGAATCTGCGCCGGAGTCACGAGTAGCAGGGAGATACTCGGTGGGGGTGAACTTCGGACCCACAGTAATCGTTCATCAAGAAAGGCGTTGTATTGGTTGATGGCGTCGACGAGTCGATGCTGGGCATAATCCAGTTCGCCCAGCGCGCGCAGATAGGTGCTGCCGAGTGAGGTCAGGTTTTCCAGCAGGTTCAGGCGGGCGTTTGCCAGCTTGAGCAGATCTGGACGGATGTCGTTAGCGGCTTCCTGGTCCAGTGTTTCTGTCAGCATATCGACGTAGTCTTCCGGGTTGCGCAACTTGCGCAGTTCCTCGTTATTCTGGATCTGGCTTAACGCCGTTTCTGCAATCAGTGACTCGCGCTTGTTGATCTCTCGTTGAATCCCCCGGCTATCGGGCAGCTGGCGGCGCTGTTCCAGCAGAATCTGGCCGAGTACCTGGCTGAGTCCGGCTACCTCGAGTTTTTTCTGGGTTTGGCGAAACTCTTCCTCTATGCGTTTGGCCTGGTCGTCGGCTTGCTCGTCGCCGCTGGTGACCTGGTCCAGCCGCCGGGACAGTGTGGTTAGCTGTTCTCCGGACTGTTTGTTATGTTCAACCAGTGCCTGCACGATGGGGTGTTGATCATAGGGTTTCTCACCGGATGTCGCTGCCGACTCGGCGAGCACGCTTTCGACTTCAGTGCGGCGCTGTTCAGTTACCCGGCTTTCCAGAATCTGAATGCGCTCCCGGTTGCGCTTCAGGTTGAGCGCCGTCGTGTCGCGCTGCGCGGTAAGTAGCTCCAGACGCATCGGCTGGCTGAGCAGTTCCTGGTCGAGCATGTTGATCTTGGCGCTTAATGCCTGGTGTCTGGCTTGCAATTGCCACTTTCGCGCCTCTTTCAATGCCGCCTGTTCTTTTTCGGGCGAGGCTTTTTTCAGCTCGGCATTGATGCTGTCCTGCTCCGTACGTGCCTCGGTCAGGCTTTGACGTGCCTGATCAGGTCGCCGGGCTTCGTTATCAATCTGTTGTTCCAGAGAGCTCAGCTTGGCTTCGATAGCCGCGCTGTCAGCTTTTACCTTAAGCAGGAGATTTTCGATTTCGGAAAGCGCGGTATTATCGGCAATGTTGACTGTGACGGGAGTTTGATCCTGCGTGCGCTTTTCGTACTCGGCTTTTAGCTTGCTGGCCGTATCACCGGCACTGGCCCTGGCGGCACTGAATTCTTTTGCAGTCTTTTCATTTGCCGCCATCGATTCAAGACTCGACAGCGCCTTGCGGTACAGCTCCGTGAGGCTGCTTTTGGTCTCTTCATCGTATTCGGCGGAGCCTTCGACTTCTTTCAGACGTGCTGCGATGACTTTGGTGCTAACGGACTGTGAGCTGCTGGCAGACGGGGCGGGCGGCGGCGATTCTGCGCGCGCCGCTCCACCCGCCAGCATGAGGAGTGCAAGCCAAAGCCAGCAAATCAGACCTCTGACAATGGTCATATTCTGGAGGGCGTTACCATGTGTACCCCAGTTTAAGGGTATAGGTGGTGTCGACGTCGTCAGCATCGTCAGCAGCGCCGCCATCGTACTCCACCTTAAGCTCGGTGCTGGCGACCAGGCCGAACGCCAGCGGGAAGCGCAGTCCGGTCCAGGTATCCCAGACTACGTCGTTGGTACTCTCAAGATTCCAGAAGCCAACCTGCTTGTGGTAGACCTGGACAAACTCATCGAACAGGAACATGTCGAAATCGATGCCCCAGGGCAGGGCAACGTAGTCGTCATCTTCCGAATCGATGAAATCCTCGTCCACGTAGCTGATACCGGTTGTGGTGCTCAGATTCAGCTCTTTGCCCTCAAACCACTGATAACCGATCAGCGGGCCAATTGAGGTGCGCAGGTCGAGGTCGGCGAACTTGTCGTGCTCAAAGCGCGCGAATGCACCGGTGTACCATTTCTGCGTAAAGAAATAGTTGTAACTGCCTTCGAGCTTCCATTTCTTCTTGGTAGTGGTGTTATCGTTCACATCCTTTTCGTATTCGCCGAAACCCCTGAGCCGGTCATTCTTGCCACGCAGGGTGAGAGCGCCGTCCCAGTCGATTTCATCCTGGTCGGTGTTGCCGCGTTCGCGTTCGAAGGCAAAGTTCACCAGGCCACTGAACTTGCGGCCTTCGCCTTTACGCCAGGGTTCAGGATTGATCACCGCGACCACATCCTGGCCAAGTGTCTGCGGCGGCAAGCCAGAAGCGGCTTCGCCTTCGACAATCATCTCGTCAGTATTGTTGGTAACCTTTGTGACCTTCACGGTGCTGTCATCGGACAGCAGGAACTCCATGGCCTTGTCGGTTTTCAGCTCTGCAACTTCGGCCCATTTCACCTTGATGGTGCCGGCAAATATGGTCTTGAATTCCAGCGTGCCGTTGCTGCGTTTGACGACTTCGCCGAGTACCCGGGAGCCATCTCGTAGTATCAGTTCGTCGGCCTGTGCGGCAGCTGAGAATACGGAAAACAGAATAATTAGTAGCGTGTGTGCCGAAATGGCTTTCCGCGAGCGCCCTGGCGGTGTGTGCATTACGATAACCCTCCAAATTTGGTGCTGTTGAGTACTTAAGGCGGTGAATTTTACCTGCAATCTATAAAGGTGCAATTATCAATTGTTAACAACTGTCAATTTGCGGAGTCGGCAATGTCCGGCGGCGTTTCCGGTATCTTCACCGGGACCGCAAACTCGATACCCCGGTCCTCGGCCAGCTTGAGAATGGCCAGGAACAGGCGCTGGCGCTCGCGCTTTTCGGTTTGCATGTCGGGGACATCGAACAGGAAATTCACCAGTATGTGAATGCCGTGCTCGCCGAAATCGTCCAGCGCGACCTGCAGGCGCTGCTCCAGTGTGTATTCGTTGCTGCGTATCAGTTCCCTTACCGCATCGATAAAGGGTTCGATTTTTTCTTCCGGCGTGTCATAGCGCAGGCGCAGGAAGGTGCGCACCGCGCGGTGACTGCGCATGGCCATATTGTCGACGGTGGAATTCACCAGCTGGTTACTGGGTATGGAGACCAGCGAATCGTAAAAGGTGCGAATACGTGTGCTGCGGAACCCGATGCTCTCGACGATGCCTTCGGTGCCCTGAACCTTGATCCAGTGGCCGACGCGGAAAGGTTTTTCGAACATGATCAGCAGCGAGCCGAGCAGGTTGGCGAGGCTGTCTCGCGCCGCCAGCGCCACAGCAATACCACCGACACCGAGACCGGCGACCACCGAGTAGGCAGGAATGCCGAGCTGCTGCGCGCCGATCACCAGGATAGCGACGGACAGGATCATGGCGATCAGGCGTAAGCCGAGCCGCACCAGCTGACTGTCGATGCTCCCCTGGTGCATTTCCTGGGACGAGACAATGGTCTCGGCGATGACGTTGCTGCCCAGCCATACGGTCCAGGTCAGGTTCAGGGTAAAGATTGCCCACAACGTCAACGCCATAATGCGTAGAACATGGCCACTGATACGCAGGTTGCTTTCGAGTAACCACACCACAAATGGAATTAGCGCGAGCAGAGTCAACGGTATTACCAGTTGCAGCCAGCTCCGTTGCAATGCTGAGGTCGATTCTTTCTGGATGCCGACCTTTACCAGCCGATTGATCAGGCTGAGTATCAGTACACTGAAGCCAACCACAATGAATACCCCGATCCAGCGCCATACCGGCTGGTCGAAGATGCGGTAGGTCATCCACGGTGGCAGGTTCATCATCCATTTGAGCGGGATGAAATCGCGCATGCCGGCACCACCATAGCGATAGGTCTCGTACCAGTTTTCGGTGGCGCCCGGTTTGTAGGGCAGATGCCTGATGCTCTGGTAAAACGCCGGCAGCTTGGCGACGGTTTCCGGGGTGAACAGGTATTCACCGGCGCGCGGGCCTTGTTCGACACGGGCAATAGTGATCTCCGTGCCGGGTATGGTCCAGCTTTTGAATTCCTTGTCGGCCATTGCTGCTGCATCGGGTACGCTGTCCATGGGCGGCAGGTCGAGTCGGTCGAGAATTTCCTTGAGTTGCAGGATGCGGTAGTAGCCGATCTGCCCGGCCAGTGCCGCGGGCACCTCGCTCAGGTCCAGCGTGCGCTTGGCCAGCTCTGCCTTGTTCTGGGCATAGTCGACCGCGGCCTCCTGTTCATCGGTGGTGTACAGGTCGGGTGCTGCGAGGTAGTTCTTGAGTACCCCCATCAGGCGGGCATGGGTTTCGTTGAGCGTGGTGATGAAACCCTTCAGGGTATTGCGCGGACTGCTGGTGTCGGCCGGTTGGAGCGGGTTGTTCCAGTCGGTATTTTCCGCCCGGCAGGGCAGTGCGGTAAGACTTAGCAGGCAAACGAGCAGGGCAATAGTTTTATACATTTAATTAATGGTTCTTCAGGTTTCCGCCGCCGGTGCTGCTTCCGCGGGTTTATTGTCATAGCGCTTTTTCATGACGACGTAAAACGCCGGTGTGAATGTCAGGGACATGATAATCGCTGCCACCATGCCGCCGACTACAGCGGTACCTATAGCTTGCTGGCTGGCCGCACCGGCGCCGGTAGCCACCACCAGTGGCATGAAACCGGCAACCGAAGAAATTGCGGTCATCAGAATAGGGCGGAAACGCAGCTTGGCGGCGTTTACAGCGGCTTCGGCCGCTTTGAGCCCCTTGACCTGTTCGGCCATGGCGAATTCGACAATAAGGATGGCGTTTTTCGCGGCCAGGCCAATCAGCAGGGTGATGCCGATCTGGGTATACACGTTATTGTCAGCACCTTTCATCATCACGGCAACGACCGTTCCCAGTACTGCCAGTGGTACCACCATGATGACCGCCGCGGGGCTGGACCAGCTTTCGTACTGGGCTGCCAGCACCAGGAATACCAGAACGATCGCCAGCGCGAATATCATAATGGCTTCCGACCCCACCTGTTTTTCCTGGTAGGACATGCCGGTCCATTCGAAGCCCATGGATGCCGGCAGTTTTTCACGTGCCAGTTGTTCCATGAGGTTAAGTGACTGACCGGAGCTGAAACCGGGTGCCGCGGCGCCGGTAATTGAAGCGGTGGGGTAGAGGTTGTAGCGCAGTATGGTTTGCGGGCCGATGATGTTGTCGACGTCGACCAGGGTACCCACCGGCACCATGTCGCCATTGGCATTACGGACTTCCAGTGAGCGGATGTCTTCCGGCTGCATGCGGTATTTGTTCTCAGCCTGGACCTTCACCTGCCAGGTGCGGCCGAATTTGTTGAAGTCGTTGACATAGGCCGAACCAAGGTACGCCTGCAGGGTGCCGAAGACTTCGTCGAGCGGGATGCCGAGGGTTTTTGCCTTGGTACGGTCAACCTCGGCAAACAGCTGCGGCACGTCAATGCGGAAGGTGGAGTTCAGACCGGCGAGGCCGCTCTGTGCGTTACCGTCCTGGAGAATTTCCTGCAGCATGGCGTCGAGTTCCTGCAGACCTACACCACCGCGGTCTTCCAACTGGAACTGAAAGCCGCCGGCGACGCCGAGACCGGTGATGGCCGGTGGCAGAAACGCATAGATAATCGAATCCTGTATCTGGTAGAAGCCGCCCTGCAGTTTACCGAGGATGGCTTCCTGCTGGAGCTCGGGAGTATCACGTTCTTCCCAGGGATCCAGCGTGACGAAAACTATCGCGGTATTCGACGACGCCGTACCGTCAATCAGGTTGAAGCCGCCAAAAATAACCCAGTCGGCGACGCCATCAGTCTGTTCCACGATCGCGTCGATACGGTCCAGTACTTCGCCGGTGCGTTCCTGCGAAGCGGCGTTGGGCAGTTGCACGTGTACCAGCAAATAGCCCTGGTCTTCGGTGGGCAGGAAGCCGGTCGGCAGCTGGGTGAACTGCCAGCCGGTCAGGCCGGCCAGACCGAGTGCCAGGATCAGCATGAAGCCGGTGCGGCGTACGATTGACTTGATAAGGACTGCGTAGCGGCTTTCGCCGCGCTCGAAAAACTTATCGAAACCGCGGAAGAAGGCGTTCTTGTTTTCAGACGGCAAGCGGAGCACCAGTGCGGCGAGTGCGGGACTTAGCGTGAGCGCATTGATTGAACTGAAGACCGTCGCCACCGCGATGGTGAGGGCAAACTGCTGGTACAGCTGGCCACTGATGCCGGGGATAAAGGCCGCCGGGATAAACACCGCCAGCAGCACCAGGGTTGTGGCAATGACAGGCCCGGATACTTCACTCATGGCCTGTATGGCTGCGGCTCGTCGGTCCAGTCCGTTTTCCATATGGGTGACGGTGGCTTCCACAACCACGATGGCATCATCGACTACGATACCGATAGCCAGCACCAGGCCGAACAGCGTCAACATGTTGAGTGAAAAGCCCATGGCCAGCATCACAGCCAGGGTGCCCACCAGTGACACCGGGATAGTCACCGCAGGAATCAGGGTGGCGCGCCAGTCCTGCAGGAATAAAAACAGTACAACCGACACCAGCAGGGTTGCCTCGATCAGTGTCAGGTAAACCTGTTTGATGGAGGCGTCGACAAACATGGTGGTGTCATAGGGAATTGAGTATTCGAGGCCTTCAGGGAAAAAGGCGCTCATTTCCTCCATGGCTGCGCGTATCCGACTGGAAACCTCCAGGGCGTTAGAGCCCGGCAACTGGTAGACGGCAATACTGGCCGATGACTTGCCGTTGAGCCTCGAGGTGATGTCGTAGACCTTGGCGCCCAGTTCAACGCGTGCCACGTCTCTCAGGCGGGTGATACGTCCCCCTTCACCGGTCTTTATGATGATGTCTTCAAACTGATCGATGTCGCTCAGCCGGCCGAGCACATTGACGGTGTACTGGAAATTCTGTCCGGCGGGCGCGGGTGGTTGACCTATCTGGCCGGCTGCGACCTGCACATTCTGTTCGCGAACTGCGGCGATGATTTCCCCGGTGGTCAGGTTGCGCGCCTTGAGCTGGTTGGGATCCAGCCAGATGCGCATGCTGTAGTCACTTTCTGGATAGATGCCGATGTCACCAACACCTGGAATGCGGCTCAGCGTATCGCGAATATTCAAAGTTGCGTAGTTGCTCATGTAGAGCTCGTCAAAGCGGTCGTCGGGTGATGACAGTGAGGCGATCAGGATGATACTCGGCGATTTCTTTTTGGTGTTGACGCCTTCGCGTTTAACTTCCTCGGGTAATTTGGGTTCGGCCAGGGTGACCCGGTTCTGTACCAGGATGTTGGCCATGTCCAGGTCGGTGCCGACTTCGAAGGTGACGGTTAATGTATAGGAGCCGTCGCTGGCGCTGACCGAGGACATGTAAATCATGTTCTCGACGCCGATGACTTCCTGCTCGATGGGGGCGGCGACGGTTTCGGCTACAACCGACGCATTGGCGCCGGGGTAAACGGCTTTAACCTCGACCGTGGGAGGGACGATCTCCGGGAACTGTGCAACTGGCAGCGCACCGACAGAGATCGCACCGGCAATCACAATAACAATCGAGATGACACTGGAAAAGATCGGGTGTTCGATGAAGAATTTTGAAAACATGTCGCTGTGCTGTGCCGCTTACTGCGGATCACCGGCGGGTGGCTGTGCGTCAGTCTTTTGCACAGGGGCGCGGGCACTGGCTGCTTCGGCCGCTTTCTGCAGCGCCGAAGTGGTGAGCGACTGCATGTCCGTTAGCTCCGGTGTTACGACACGGCCGGGCCGGGCGCGCTGCAGACCTTTGACCACGACCCGGTCGCCCTCGCGCAGGCCGTCCTCGATGACGATCAGGCCGTCAATCTTCTGCCCGGCACGTATATTGACTTTTTCCACCTTGTTGTCGGCAGTGACAATCAGCAGGTAAACGCCGCTCTGGTCCTGACCGATGGCGCGTTCGCTGACCAGTGGCATATTTTCCCGGGTGGCCACCGGCAAGCGAACTCTCGCAAACAGCCCCGGTAACAGTTTGGGCGGCACCTCATCGTTCTTGAATGCGCCACGCAACTGGATGGTACCTGTGTCGGCATCCAGGCCGGACTCGGAAAAATCGAGAATGCCCTCGTGCGGGAAGCCTTCTTCGTTGGCCAGGCCCATCATCACTGGCATCTTTAAATCGCCAGGGGAGATTTCCGTGGGATCAGCTTGCATCCGCCGGTAGCGCTCGGCATAGCGCGGCATGATACGCAGCAGGTCGCGTTCATTGAGGTTGAAGTAGACAAACATCGGGTGATATCGGGTGACGTCGGTCAACAGGGTGGCTTCACCTTCCCCTACGAGGTTACCGATATCGACCTCGTTGCGTCCGATACGGCCGGAGAAGGGTGCGACTACCTGTGTATAACCGAGATTAAGCTCGGCCCGATCGACCTTCGCCTTGGCGCGCAGAATCTCAGCAGTGGTCAATTCTTTTTCCACGCGCCACTTGACGACTTCCGCTTCTGCGCCGGCGTTCTGCTTGTACAGATTGTTGGCGCGAACGTATTCGATGCTGGCCCGGTCGTAGTTGGATTTTGCCCCCGTCAGCTCGGCCTCGGCGGCCTGCAGATCGGCCTGGTATTCTGCCGGGTCGATGGTGAACAGCAGCGCGCCTTCTTCTACTTTTGCACCGGGTTCAAAATGCATGTTCTGCAAAATTCCCGAGACGCGGGCACGCACTTCGGCGCGCTCCGACGCCACCAGCGTGCCGGTGAACTCGAGGTAATCAATGACGTCCTGCCTGAGGGCTGTTGCAATGGTGACAGCGGGCGGCGGTGGTTCCATGTAGGTATTGGCGTCACAGCCGACGAGCAGCAGAGCCAGCAGCACGCTACTCCCGACGCCCACGGAGTTTTTGACAGGTAAATTGAACAAACTACTTCCTCCGCTTGCATTATCCACACGTCGTTACCCGCCAGACTTTTTGCGGTCGTGGCGAAGTTCTTGTTTTTACAACTCTATCATCTTTCGCAGACGCAATTCATCCTGACATGTGGTCAGAAGTATTGCAGCGTTGATTATAGGTCAGGCATCCAGTCGATAGCTTTCAAAAACCACAGCGGAGCGGGGCAGGATGGAAAACTGCTTCAGTGTGTAGGGTTTTTGCTGTTCCGGTGGCCGGATGTCTGCAGGTGATGCCTGACCGGTGTTCACGGCAAGCTGCCAGCGGCGGTCGAAAAAATCCGGCAGTTTGATAATGGCAGTGGTGTCAGACATGTTGAAGGTGACATGCAGATCGGCTTCAGCGTCATCGGTGGCGGCAAGTGTAAAGCCAAGTATCCGGCTTGCCGGGTCATCCCAGTCCGGCGCGCGACCATTTTCACCATGCCAGTCGATATCGTTGATGCCGCGGTCTTCAATCAGTTGGCCATTGAGAAAGCGACGGCGCATGAGCGACGGATGGCGTTTGCGCAAGGCGATCATCTGTTTTACAAAGCGCAGCATGCCCGCATTCTTTTCAACCAGTGACCAGTCGAACCAGGTCAGCTCATTGTCCTGGCAGTAACCATTGTTATTGCCCGACTGACTTTTGAGAACCTCGTCACCGGCCAGCAACATCGGTACGCCCTGGCTGAGCAGTAACAGTGCAAAAACATTTTTCGCCATGCGCTCTCTTTGCGCCATGATAACCGGATCAGTTGTCGGGCCTTCAATCCCGCAGTTGAAGCTGAGATTGTCATTGTGTCCGTCACGATTGTTTTCACCATTGGCCTGGTTATGCTTCTGGAGATAGCTGAACAGGTCATTGAGCGTGAAACCGTCATGGCAGGTGACAAAATTAATGCTGTTAATTGGCAGGCGGTGTTGTGGCTCATAAAAGTCTGCGCTGCCACTGAGGCGGGTGGCCAGTTCACTGATCATGTTTTTGTCACCGCGCACGAAGCGTCGAACGACATCCCGGTAACGCCCGTTCCACTCGGCCCAGCGGTAGCCAGGGAAGCTGCCAACCTGGTACAGGCCGGCGGCATCCCATGCTTCGGCGATCAATTTGGTGCCGGCCAGCTGTTCCGAGAGTTCAATACCCCAGAGCACGGGCGGGTCGTGCAGGGGCGTGCCGTCTTCGCCGCGTGCCAGCGCGCTGGCCAGATCAAAGCGAAAACCGTCAACGTGCATTTCCCGAACCCAGTATTCCAGGCAGCTGATAATGAAATTGGCGACGATGGGATGGTTGCAGTTTACGGTGTTACCGCAACCGGTGTAATCCCTGAACAGCGTCTTGTCGTTTTCGTCCAGGTGGTAGAAAACGCTGCTGCCAAACCCCTTGAAGTTGATGACCGGGCCATCAGGGCCACCCTCGGCCGTATGGTTGAACACCACGTCGAGGATGACACCTATTCCTGCACGGTGCAGCGCCTTGACCATGTCGCGGAATTCATTCTGATGGGTGCCTTGTTCCGGTGTCACACAGTAGCCCGCATGGGGTGAGAAGAAACTGTGAGTGCTGTATCCCCAGTAGTTTTTCAGGCCCAGTGCTGCGGTTCCGGGTGGTACATCCTGTTCGTCGAAAGCCATGACCGGCATCAGCTCGACATGAGTGATGCCGAGACTTTTCAGGTAGGGGATTTTCTCGATGACTGCACAAAAAGTTCCCGGGTGCGAGACATCTGCCGAAGCGTGGCGACTGAAACCGCCAACATGCATTTCATAGATGATGGCCTGTTCGAAGGGGAGCGCCAGTGGCTCATCTGCTTCCCAGTCATAGTGTGATTCGGTGATCTTGCAACGCATGGACTGGCTGGTGTTATCGCCGGGTCGTTCGGCAGCCCTGCGGTTCCATAACTTATCGGACACAGCCCGCGCCCACGGATCGAGCAGAATCTTGTCTGCGTCAAAGCGTCGACCAGTCTCGCGTGTTTCACCGGGGCCGTCCATTCGCCAGGCGTACCAGGTGTTTACCGGAAGGGATTCGACGTAGATGTGCCAGGTGAAGAAAGTCTTGTTGACCGCCGGATCCAGTTCGATTGTCTGCAACGCAGTCTGGCTGTCCGCAGTGGCAAATAACAACAGTTCCACATGCATGGCATGGCGGCTGAAAATGGAAAAATTGACGCCTTGTTCGTCGACTTTCACGCCGGACGGATAGCGCACGCCTGCTTGCGTTAGATACGGCGTTCCAATCTGTTGTTGCGTGCTGCTCATAAAGGCGACAGGGCGTCAGGTTTTTTCGTGGTGCCCGCCGAACTGGTAACGCATGGCAGAGAGCAGGCGGTCGGCGAAATCGGTTTCACCCTGTGAAGTGAAGCGATTGAACAGGGCGGCGGTCAATACATGTGCCGAGGTTCCGGTTTCAATGGCGGCCATGCTGGTCCAGCGGCCTTCGCCGGAATCTGATACGCGGCCTGAAAAATCAGACAGGTCGGGATTATCCCTTAGTGCAATCGCGGTGAGATCCAGCAGCCAGGAGGCGACCACACTGCCGCGCCGCCAGAGTTCCGCGACTTCCGCTGTGTCGATGTCGTACTGGTAGTGTTCGGGGTTTCGCAACGGCGAGGTTTCGGCATCGATATCATGGCTGCTCTTGCCGATATTCGCGTGTTTGAGAATGTTCATGCCTTCAGCGTAGGCGGCCATGATGCCGTACTCGATACCGTTATGTACCATTTTGACAAAATGACCTGCGCCATTGGGTCCGCAATGCAGGTAACCCTGCTCTGACGTCGAAGCTTCGCCAGTCCGGCCCGGGGTGCGTTCGATATCACCCATGCCCGGGGCTATGGCGTTCAGCAGCGGGTCAAGGTGACTGACAGTTTCAGATTCACCGCCGATCATCAGGCAGTAGCCACGCTCCAGTCCCCACACGCCGCCACTGGTGCCGATATCGACATAGTGGATACCCTTGTCGCGGAGTTTGCGGGCACGGGTGATGTCGTCCTGGTAGAAGGAATTGCCGCCATCGATAATAATGTCGCCGGGTTGCAGGCGCCCGGCCAGGTCGTCGATCATGCCATCCACCACCGCGGCGGGTACCATCAGCCATATCACGCGTGGTGTGTCGAGTTTGCGGACAAAGTCGTCCAGATCGGAAGAACCCGTGGCCCCTTCACCGGCCAGCTCTTGAACGGGGCCGGGAGAGCGGTTGTAAACCACGCATTCGTGTCCGGCCTTCATCAGCCGACGAACGATGTTTGCGCCCATACGGCCCAGACCCAGCATACCTAATTGCATGTGCTAATCCTTGATGTGATGCTCTCTCCCGCCGGGAGAGAGGGTGGTCCTGCAAGTACCATTAGTATAGGCCAGCTGGCTTACTCCGGTTTGATAGCATCGGCATATTCGCCAAACCAGCGCGCACTGATTTCATCCATAATGCCCAGCGCTTCCATGCGTTGCAGGAAGTGCTCGCTCCAGTTGATCAGCAGGGGATCAGTAGCAGGCAGGGCAATGCCGATGGGTTCATAGCTGAGTAGTGAAAACAGCGTGACGAAGCCGGCGTCCGGGTTGTCCTTGAGGGTAGACAGGCAGACCGGGTAATCGGTCAACATGCCACCGGCCTGGTTATTTTTGACCATGGCAACAGCATCCTGCTGATCCTTGGTTGGAACAATTGTGGCGTCGGGTAGCAGTGTAGCCACAAAATCCTGGCTGGTAGTGCCTTCCATGACAGCAATTACGGTATCCGGGGTATTCAGATCTTCAGCCTGTTCCGCTTTTGCCAGGTTAGCCTGTTTGGTGACAATGCACTTGCCCGATTTCATGTAGGGGCCAACAAAAGCGACTTTCATATTGCGCTTCTGGGTGATGGTCATATTGGAAATGACCACATCGACTTCGCCACGCTGCAGGGCTGGCAGCAGGTCCGTGAAGGGCAGGGTTTTGATAGTGAGCTTGGCGTCCATCGCGTCGGCCATGAAGCGGGCAATATCGATATCCACGCCGACCACCTTGCCGTCGTCGCGGACGAAGTTCATGGGCGCCATATTGGCGGAGGTGCCGAGTATTAATTCGCCGCGGGATTCGATGCCTGAGAGTACTGGCGACGGGTTGCCCTGTTTTGTCGGAGTGGTGGCGTTGCAGGCGGAAAAAAGCGCGAGCAGGCTGGAGAGTGCAAATAGTTTGATAATTCGGGTCACGGGTAGATCCTTCCTGGGAGTTTGTGAATCCACTTTCACGGATGAGAGGCCGGATCATAGTGTATTTCGCTGGAATGGTGAACAAATAGTAA
>Ga0316189_10001900_pt1 | contig 20654 bp, 20 predicted proteins | sample LowCovwburrow_MG_FD_204930 | JGI IMG/M metagenome (GOLD analysis project Ga0316189, IMG submission 204930) | Coastal sediment microbial communities from Maine, United States - Lowes Cove worm burrow | ecosystem: Environmental > Aquatic > Marine > Coastal > Sediment | place: USA: Maine... | reverse complement strand
AGGCCTGCTCTGATTTCATTTCGGCGATCCGCTCAAGCGCCTCTTTGCGCGTGTTGCGGATATTGGGGCGGCTGTCCTGACCTTCGCTACGCATGCGGATCAGTTCTTCAGTCCCTGAACCAGGCGCAAATCGTACTGTGCCCAAAGAACCATCTGCGTTAAGATTCTTGCCGCGTTGGGCGTAGCTGACCCAAGCTTCCGGGTAGATGTTTGTGCTTTCGTAGTTGACGAGGAAATACCATTTTTGGCCAGTTTCTTTGATCGCTTCTTCCAGAAAGTCATAGAACGCGTTCACGTCACCGGAATGCGCAAAAGTGAGGTTCGAAAAATCCGCTTCCATAATCTGATCATCAAACAAAAACCGAACACGTTCAGCAATCTGATCCAGCGTGAGTGACAGATCATAAACGATCTTACGGCGACGTTTCGATGGCATCTCTGCAATCCGGGCGAGCGCGGCGTCACGATTGGAAAAGAGGTTCGGGTCAAAGCGTTCTGTTTTTGCGTCGCGCTCAATCTGACGTTTGGTTTCGTCGCTTGCGTCAAACCGCACGGATCCTTGCGAATGGGCGAGGTTCAATGCCTTGCCGCGCTTTGCATAAACAAGCCACGCGCTGGGGTCGATCCGCATACCGGACAGGTTGACCAGGAAGAACCATTTGTCCTCTCCGGTTTCTGCGATCCGCGCTTCGAGCCGATCATAGAAATGGTTTACATCCGAAGATGTCACAAACGCATAATTTGAAAAATCCGCTTCCATGATTTCGAGGTCATCAAGGAACTGTATACGGTCGTCTATGGAAATTATTGCTTGGGTCATAAAAATCATCTCGCTACTGGGTCAGTGACGCTAAACACTGATGTGCCCGGCCACATGCCGCATACACTACCGAATGCGATGTATACAAATGTATACTGATTGTTTGCGAGCAAATGTCGCAGCCATCTTTGGCCTTAAAGAAAAGGACTTCTAAAAGATATTGCGGGTGTGCCGCTTAGTCAAATGTAGCGGCCAATCACCGCCTAAAGGTGAAAGAGCCCATAGCTGAAGGTGCTAAATCTGTGGATTGGAATGACGTGGCGCCCCATAAGTTGCTACCGCGGCATTGGATTGCTCGCGGTTTTGTAGGCCGACCAATCCGTGATCTCCGGATAATACATCGAACGCCACCTTCGCACGCGCGGGTTCATCATGCGCCGCCAGAGCGGTGGTACCATCGCGACTGCCGTCATTACCGGATAACCATAGGGCAACTGTGGCGCCTCTGCCTCAGAATAGTTTTGCAGCAACGGAAAACGCCGGTTCGGTTTGTAGTGGTGGTCTGAATGGCGCTGCAGGTTTATCAGCAACCAGTTTGTTGTTTTATGCGCTGCGTTCCAGCTGTGGCGCGGTTTGACATGTTCATACTTTCCGTCGCCCAGATGTTTGCGGGTTAGACCATAGTGCTCAACGTAATTCGTCAGCTCTAAGAACCAGACAGCGACGGATGCCTGATAGATGAACAGTGCCAGCCCGCCCCAGCCCCCGATCAGATAGGCCAGAGCCAACATTGCCACCTGCAATGTCCCGTAGCGAAAAAATGGGTTTGATCTGTCAAAGGCACCTTTGCCCTTACGCGCCAGCATCGCCTTTTCTGCATTCCATGCAGAGCGCAGACATTGGCGCAGCACACGCGGGAAAAACTTGTGAAACCCTTCGTTGTAGCGCGCTGTTACCGGGTCTCGCGGTGTCGCAACATAGCTGTGATGCACCAGCAGATGCTCGCTGCGAAAATGACTGTAGAGAACCATCGCAAGCAAAAGATCCCCCAACCAGCGTTCCAGATTGTTTTTCTGGTGCATCAGTTCGTGGCTGTAGGTTATGCCGATACCGCCTGACAGCATCCCAACACCGTAAAAAAGAACAATCTTTTCCCAGAGTGCCAGATGATCGGTGTGCGTCACCCACCAGATTGTCCCAAAAACCACGCAAAGCTGAATAGGAAACCAGAGCAACGTAATCAGCCGATACCAAAACAAATCGGTTTCTTCGGTTTCAACGTCGGGATTTTCCAGATTGAGACCGGTGAGTTTGTCGAGAATACTGAACAGGCACAAACCATAGAACGGCTGAAGGATAAGCGCCCAACCGCCATAAACTGCACCCAGATAAGTGAGCGGAACCATCCCAAGCGAAAGCCAGAACGGCAACGCATTTTGCAGCTTAGCAACCTGTGCAGCAGGGATCATCGCAGGCGTCCTTTTGATTTTGATGAAATCATAACGCGTCTTCGCGGGGATACTCAATCTTCCTGCAAATAACCTTGCGTCAGATCAAAGGCCTTTCGCATAACTGTCGGCAGGTCGGACGGTCGAAACTTATCAAGCGGCAGGAAATTTCCTGAAATTGGTCTGCAATCCTGTGAAACATCGGCATAGCGCAGAGCAAGCCGAAGATGGAAATGTGTGAAGGTGTGACGCACTTCCGCTGGTACGGTTTGCCAGTTCGCGGCAATTGGGGGGGCTTCGGTTGCAACATCTCCCCAATCCGAGCCGGGCCAACCAAGCATTCCGCCGAGCAAGCCTTTATCCGGGCGGCGTTCCAGCAGCCACGCGCCATCATGCCGTTTCGCAAGGAATGCAACACCATACCGTATGGGTTTCGGGGTTTTAGGTGTTTTCTTTGGCAGCTCTGCCTGAATACCTTTGGCCCGCGCAAGACAGGCTGTTGACCATGGGCAAATACCGCAAGCGGGTGATTTCGGGGTGCAGATTGTGGCCCCAAGGTCCATAACTGCCTGTGCGTAGTCACCGGGCCTAGTTTCGGGTGTCAAAGCCTGTGCGAGCTTTGTGAGTTCTGGCTTCGCAGCGGGCAGGGGCGTCTCAATCGCATGTAACCGCGCCATCACCCTTTCAACGTTGCCGTCAACAACTGTCTCCGGCAGGTCAAACGCGATAGAGGCAATCGCGGCCGCCGTATAGGGGCCAATTCCCGGCAAAGTCAGCAGTGCATCATAAGTATCCGGAAACGTTCCGCCATGCTGTTCCACGACTGTACGCGCGCATTTCAACAGGTTGCGCGCCCGGGCGTAGTAACCTAGTCCAGCCCATTCCCCCATAACATCCCCGTCCTCTGCGGCGGCCAATGAGCGGACATTCGGCCAACGCGTTGTGAAACGGTGAAAGTAGTCGCGCACTGCTGCCACAGTTGTTTGTTGCAGCATGACTTCGGATAACCAGATGCGATAGGGGTCGGGGACCTGTCCGGCTTTACGGTCTGCTGGGGCAACACGCCAGAGCATCTCACGGGCAAACCTGTCATACCAGTCTAATATTTCCTGCCTAAGCTGACTATCACGCAAGTTTTATATCTCCTGTGGCGCTATTGCGCTGGCAGTTGCGCCGCATGAGTCTAAGATAGCGCGCAATTACGGGATGAACAGATGGCACGTACATCAGCGCAATACCCAAAACATCCGCGCAGAGGCAAAGGCTTTGCGCAGACCTCAAGCCTGTTGCAAACCCGTATACGCAAAGCCAGTGAAACTCGCGGGTTCGCGGTAACCCGGCTGTTGACGCATTGGGAAGAAATTATCGGTGCCGAAATCGCCGCGACTGCGCATCCGGTTAAGGTCGGATATGGGCGTGACGGCTTTGGCGCGACGCTGACCATCCTGACAAACGGGGCCAATGCGCCAATCGTTGAAATGCAGAAAGAGCGTATTCGTGAAAAGGTAAACGCCTGTTACGGATACTCTGCCATTTCGCGAATCCGGATCACGCAAACAGCGCCTACCGGATTTGCAGAAGGTCAGATATCTTTTAAACCCGCACCCAAAAATACCACTCCAGAACCTGACCCGGCAGTACGAAACGCAGCCCAAGAGGTTGCAAAACCCGTTCAGGATGATGATTTACGTTCTGCCCTTGCAGCACTGGGTGAAAAAATTTTATCTCGTAACAAACTTTAGAAGAGGTCCCCCTCATGCAACGCAGACTTTTCCTCGGAGGCACAGCACTCGCGCTGATCGCAGGTGGCGCCTATTTCTATAACAATCAATCCCAGACAACTGGCCCGAGCCTTGGCAGTGTCAGTGCGCAGGAAGCCAGCAACATCGATACATCTGGTATCGTCGAGATGGCGATGGGTGATGAAAATGCACCAATCACGATGATCGAATATGCGTCCTTCACCTGCCCTCATTGTGCAAACTTCCACAAGAACACTTTTCCACAGCTAAAAGCGGATTACATCGACACGGGTAAAGTAAGGTTCATCTACCGCGAAGTTTACTTTGACCGTTTTGGCCTTTGGGCCGGGATGCTGGCGCGTTGTGGTGGTGAAATGCGGTATTTTGGCATTTCCGACATGCTTTATCACCGGCAGCGCGAGTGGCTTGAAGGTGGTGAGCCGGAAACCATCGTCAACAACCTGCGTACCATTGGCCGTGCCGCTGGCATGTCAGATGATCAGATGAACGCATGTCTGAATGACGGCGACACCGCTCAGGCGATGGTGGCTCTTTACCAAAAGAACGCGGCAGCGGATGACATTAATTCCACCCCTTCCTTTGTCATCGACGGCACCAAATACAACAATATGGGCTATGATGAGTTCCGCGCCATTCTGGACGAGAAGCTGGCTGGCTGATGACAGCTCCTCTGGCGGGCCTGAAGGTCGTTGAACTGGCGCGTATTCTTGCGGGCCCTTGGGCTGGCCAAACGCTCGCGGATCTCGGGGCTGACGTTATCAAGGTTGAAAGTCCCTCGGGTGACGATACCCGCCAGTGGGGACCGCCGTTCTTAGAACGTGATGATGATCGTTCTGCGAGCTACTTTCACAGTTGCAACCGTGGCAAGCGGTCCATTGCCGTTGATTTCCGCACCACTGAAGGGCAGAAAACCGTGCGGGCGTTGGTCGCTGACGCAGATATCCTGATCGAAAATTTCAAATTCGGCGGTCTTGAAAAATACGGTCTCGACTACAAAAGCCTGAGCGAACTGAACCCAAGGCTCATTTACTGTTCGATCACCGGGTTCGGTCAGACCGGCCCCTACGCGCATCGCGCAGGATACGACTACATCATTCAGGGCATGTCTGGCCTTATGTCGATCACAGGCGCACCTGATGGTCAGCCGCAAAAGGTTGGGGTCGCGGTAACGGATATCTTCACCGGCGTATATGCGACCACAGCAATTCTTGCTGCTGTGCATCAACGCAGTATCACCGGCAAGGGCCAGCAAATCGACATGGCGTTGCTGGATGTTGCCGTATCCGTCACCGCCAATCAGGCAATGAACTATCTGACCACGGGCAAAGCACCCGAGCGGATAGGGAATATGCATCAGAACCTCGTACCCTATCAGGTATTTGATTGTGCGGATGGCTATATCATCATCGCAACGGGGAACGACGCACAGTACCAGCGGCTTTGCGTTTTGCTTGGTCTGCCCGATTTGGCGGAAGCACCAGAGTTTCTGACCAATGCGGATCGGATCAAAAACCGGGATAAGCTGACCGAACTGTTAACAGCGGTGACAGTCACCTTCAGTAAGACCGACTTGCTGGCCGCTTGTGAGAGTAAGGGCGTTCCTGCAGGACCGATTAATGATCTGGAAGAGGTGTTTGCTGACCCGCAAGTGAAAGCGCGCGAAATGCAGCAAACGCTTGATGGGGTTCCTACGGTTCGGGCACCCTTCGTTTTCTCTGACGCGGAGCTGACGACGCAGCGCCCCTCACCAAAGCTTGACGAACACGGGGCTGAAATAAGGGCAGAGCTTAGCCAGAAGTGAACCGCGCTAATGCAGCGTCAAAACTGCTCCAGTCAGAAATCTCAAGCCGAACCGGAACTGTCAGTACTTTCAGCCGAAAATCACGGGGCAGACGCACGGCGTCCTTTTCTGTTGTGACCAGTTGTGCATTGCGCAACTTCGCTTCGGTCTCAAGGCGTTTCATCAGGGCAGGTGTTAGGGGTTGATGGTCGCTCAGCGCTTCGGCCCGTACAACGTCAGCCCCTTCTGCGCGCAGGGTTGCAAAAAACTTCTCCGGATGCCCAATACCCGCAAAGGCAAGCACACACATCCCACCCCATTCTATTCCAGTTTGAAGCGGTTTAAGCACGCCCTTGAGATGCGGAAGGGGAATGCGTTTTGCCCAAAGGTCTGCGAATTTATCCTGAGCTTTGTCGTCTCCGATCGACAACAACAAATCACCACGCTCTAGTCCAACGTCCACTGGTTCGCGCAAAGGCCCCGCAGGTAAAACCCGTCCATTGCCAAACCCGTGCAGCGCATCAACAACGATGATCGAAAGGTCCTTGATCAAGCTGGGGTTCTGAAACCCATCATCCAATACGATGATATCTGCACCTGCAGCAATGGCCGCCTCAGCGCCCGCCGCCCGGTCCTTAGCCACCCAGGTTGGAGCAAACGCTGCAAGCAATAGGGGCTCATCGCCAACCATGCTCGCAGTATGCGCGGTCTCGCTCACATGAACCGGCCCTGAAAGGTTTCCGCCGTGCCCGCGAGACACGATATGCGGGGTGAAACCCTGTTCCTTAAGGCGTGAGACGACAGCAATTGCTGTGGGTGTCTTGCCGGTTCCACCCGCATTCAGATTACCGATGCAGATCACGGGCACCGGCAGGCGTAGCCCGCTCCCACGCGCCAGTCTTCGCGCGGTTCCAACGCTGTAGAGCGCGCTGAGCGGGGCCAACAGCCGCGCGCGCCAATCAGGTTGATCGGGAGGTGTGAACCAAAAGCGTGGTGCCTGCATCAGCCCGCCCTCGGTGCGTCGAGCACATTTGTCAGAAGCTCGATAATGCGCCCGGTCACGAGGGACCCGCCAGAGGACACGGCCCAAGCGTTATGCGCCATGATTGCCGCCTTATCAGGGGCTAATAGGGTCTCAACTGCGGTTGCCAGCGTTATTTTGTCTTCAACAAACTCTGTAGCCCCGGCTTCGCCAAGACGCGCGTAGCTATCTGCAAAGGGGCCTAGTTCGGGACCGTGTAGTATGGCAGAACCCAACGCAGCAGGATCATAGGGGCTGGCACCGCCAGGTTTGGTGTTTGGCTCGAGCGTGCCACCTATGAATGTTGTCGGGGCCAACCGATACCACAGGCCCATTTCACCCTCTGTGTCTGCGACGTAAACTTGCGTGTTCTCATCCGGGTCTTCCCCACCAGACCGCAAGCAGGTGTTAAGACCCGCCGCCTCAGAGTCCTGCGCCAGTATCGCCCCGCGCTCCGGGCGCTCAGGCACGACGATAAGTAAAAGCCTGTGGGCGCGCCGCATCGCAGTTTTATGGGCGGCAATAACAATCGCCTCTTCATTTTCCGAGCAACACGCGGCCAGCCAGATCGGCCGTGTCAGCAGTAACGCTGCAAGACGCGCACGCTCGTCCTCGTTGCACGCAAGCGCAACAGTGCCTTCCTGCATTGGACCAATAATTTCTATCTTGTCAGTCTCAATTCCCTGACGTTTCAACCAATCAGCAGTTTCTTCATCGCGGGCAAAAATCGCCTCGAACTTCTGATAAAGACTTTTGTCGAGCCTCAAAAGCCGATGAAAAAGTGAAGGTTTCGCCGCTGGCATGTTTGCGTCCGCTAAAATCAAAGAGATTTTTCTGGCTGCGATTTCGCACAAGATCAGCGGATGGCTTGGGTTTTCTGTCCAGACCACGGCATCGGGTTTCCAGTGATCAAGATAAGGACGGATAAATTGCGGTGCTTGCAACGGCAAAAAAAGATGAAAGCACTGCTCTGGAAGGTGCTGTTTCAAAAAATCATCTAAATCTGCGGACTCTGAGGTCAGAAGAAACCAAAGTTCATCACCATCTTCACGGATGCGAGATATGGTTTCAAAAAAGGCGTCAGCCTGCGTTTTGGTTTTAACGTGACACCAGATCAGAGGGGCGTCAGGGCGCCGCTCTTTGGGGGTTCCCAGTCTTTCGTGGATGCGGGTTGCATCTTTCTGGTGCTCCAGTCGCCGACGCTGAAGCACACCATACTGGCGCGCCAGAACATAATAGAGCATCAGACCAAAAGACTGTGCCACAGCTTGATCCGCTTAGTTGCCAAGCTCTTCGGTCGGCGAAGCTTCTGTTTCTTCGTCGCGAAGGCGGTGAATATGGGCAATGAAATACCGCATGTGGGCATTGTCCACTGTGCGTTGGGCCTCACTCTTCCAGGCATTGTAAGCGGAGGCATAGTCTGGATACATGCCAACGATGTGAATATCCTCGACGCTTTTAAATGCGTTCTTTGTCGGGTCGACAAGCTCGCCACCAAAAACGAGGTGAAGACGTTGGGTCATATGGTCCTCCGAAAGGTATCAAAACGTTGTCCGTACCCTAGTGGATTGATGACACAGGGGAAAGAGGCGAAGCTTGAACTCGTCAAGGCTTCTGTGCGGGCAAACTGTATAGTGACGAGAACAGGTACCGCGAGAGATTCCAGGTTTACCGGAACAGTTGCGGGTTTTTCGGCAAAATCCCAGCTCAGGATGTGACAGGTTCAGCCATATGATCAGCTTGGGCTGCCCCAGATTCGTTTTGAGAAAACACTTGATCAGGTTCCTGTTTTTGGCGACGCTTTACACGCTACTGCGCGATTTGGCAGATTGAGATCGTTGTTTTCAAGTGATTCAGTATTGGAGCGTTCGATGAGTGACAGCAAGAAAAGCGAAGACAAGAAAAGCCCGGCCCCCGGTGACTACGTTAAATCAGGGTCAAAAGGGGAAAAGGGCGGCGCTAAGGAGAAGCCATCCAAAGGCAAATAGGCCTAAGATTCTAGTCTGGCAAACGGGCGCGCAGACCGCTGTGCAGGTTCGGCAATCTTAAGATGACTAGAAAAATAGTGAAAAATCCTTAAGTTGTGGAACGCCAAGCTGAATACAGACAGTAACCGCTTGATCTTGCGTGTTAATAAAGGTAATCTGCTCATAGATGGCAGGCCAATTGGGGAATGTCGGTTAAAGACTGATTTACCACCATGTGGAACGAATTTGCGGCGCTCAAGGAACTTGATCGGGAACGATTTGCAAAAGACATTACGCTTCCGCCCGCCAAAATTCGGTATGTGATGTACTTCACTCCCCGGTCAGGGAGTTCCTGGATCACGGATATGGCAGAGGGTACACGCCAGCTAAGTATTCCGGGTGAATGCTTCAATCCGAATTTTTTGTCGACGATGACCCGCGCCCTGAATGCCAATACGATGGAGGAATATACCGCCATCCTAGAGCGTCGCAGGAACACAAAAGATATCTACGGATTTCAGATCACTTACCACCAGCTGAAAAAGGTGTTTGACAATGACGATACTTTTATCACGTTGTTCCCGGTTGCCAACTGGCATAGCTTTTGGTTGATCCGCGAGGATATCGTCTTGCAGGCGGTCTCTTTGTTCAAGATGGTGAAGACCCAGATCGCACACACCCCGCAAACCAGCGTTTCAGACATCGCGGCACAAGATCGTACACTCAAGTATGATGGCCCTGAAATCAAACGGTGGTTGGAGCATATCCTTGCCGCCGAACGCGGCACCGAGGCGCTTTTTGAACGGGAGGATATCACGCCTTTCCGAATGAGCTACGAGCGCAATACAGCAGTCAACTCACACGGGGTGATCGACACGATGTGCCGGCATCTGGGCGTACACCGTCCGAGGCTTTCGCAGCCCGAAAGCTCGCACAAAAAGATTGGTACGAGTATCAACGACCAGTACGCGGATCGGTTCCGCGCAGAAAATGTGGATTTTCTTCGTCAGGTGGATCGGGATCGGGAAAGAACGCTGGCTTTGCTAGAAGATTACAACACCTCCGAGATGCGGGCCTGATCCCCCTTTTAGGGGTTGCGTTTTCTCCTCGTGGCGGGCGGTGGTCTCTTCTAGATTGCGGCGTAAAGGTTACGCTATTTCCAGAACCTAGCCCGCATCGCACTGCCTGCGGATCATGCTCATCCCATAGGGTACCTCAATCGGCTCTGCACTGCTCAACTGGGCCTGGAAGATCTCGCTGAATTGCTGAGAAGAGGCGCTTTACACGCTACTGCGCGATTTGGCAGATTGAGATCGTTATTTTCAAGTGATTCAGTATTGGAGCGTTCGATGAGTGACAGCAAGAAAAGCGAAGACAAGAAAAGCCCGGCCCCCGGTGACTACGTTAAATCAGGGTCAAAAGGGGAAAAGGGCGGCGCGAAGGAAAAGCCATCCAAAGGCAAATAGGCCTAAGATTCTAGTCTGGCAAACGGGCGCGCAGACCGCTGTGCAGGTCCGGGCCTGCGGCGATCATGCCTTTCAGCATAGGGCGCGCGTTGTTGTACGCGGGTTTTCCACCGTGGGTATCTGAAACTGTGGCGCCAGCCTGCGCTGCAATCAGGCTGCCTGCGGCAACGTCCCACTCCCAGGTGTCGCGCAAGGTGAGCATGCCATCAAATGCGCCCTCTGCGACCAGGCATAACCTGTACGCCAATGACGACCGGAAATGCCGTTTCACAGGGGGCACACCACCCGGCCAGTGTTGCGGTTCAAAGTTGGGCTTTGCGGCCAGCAGGTTCGCTTTTTCGATTGCGACACTGCTGACCGTGATTGGTGTGTCGTTTAACAAGGCGTGGCTGCCGGAAGTTGCGACATAAAGTTTATCGAGCATCGGTAAGAAGACGGCGGCTGTCGTGATCCGACCGTTTTCCGCTATTGCCAGTGAATGGGAAAAATTGCGTTCCCCGGCAATGAACGCCCGGGTTCCGTCGATCGGGTCAATGATGAAAACTTTCTCATGGCTCAGACGCTGAGCGTCATCTTCGGTTTCCTCGGACAACCAGCCATAGTCAGGCCGTGCGCCGCGCAGTTCAGCAGACAGCATCCGGTCAATTTCAAGATCGGCCTCTGTTACTGGCCCCGCACCATCCTGTTTATCCCAGACATCGGGCGAATTTTTCCAGTATCGTCGCGCAATCGCACCGCTCGCATGGGCCGCGTCGATCAAGAGGGAAAGGTCACTCGCCGGCAAGGGTCAGCCCCTCGACAAGCAGGCTTGGCACAACACGGCTTAGGTGAAGGCGGGCGTCGTTTGCCGGTACAATGCGGCGCAGCATGTCGCGCAGGTTACCCGCGATTGTGCATTCATTTACCGGATACTTAATTTCGCCGCCTTCAACCCAGAAGCCAGAAGCACCGCGCGAATAATCGCCGGTTGTGGAATTAATGGACGATCCGATCATTGATGTGACAAGCAAGCCTGTCCCCATATCGGCCAGCAAGTCATCCCGGCTTTGATCGCCCTGAGTCAGGCTGACGTTTGACACCGATGGCGACGGCGGCGAAGACGTGCCACGTGCGGCATTCGCCGTGCTCTTCATTCCGAGCTTTCGGCCAGTGCCAAGGTCCAGCGTCCATCCCGTCAGAACACCGTTTTCAACAATGGCGCGTTTGGCGGTTGGCAACCCTTCGCCATCAAAAGGGCGAGAGCCGCTGACACGTACCCTGTGCGGGTCTTCGATCAATGACAGGTGATCCGGCAAAACTGCGTCACCCAGTGCGTCGCGCAGCCAGGAAGACCCACGCGCAATGCTGGATCCGTTGGCTGCTGACAGCAAGTGCCCAATCAGGCTGGAAGAAATGCGTTCATCAAACAGAACCGGATATGCCCCGGTTTTTGGCTTGCGCGCGCCGCTGCGTTCAACCGTGCGTTCGGCTGCCGTAAGGCCAATTAATTCTGCATCCGGCAGATCGTTCTGAAATATACGGCTGTCACCATAATAGTCCCGTTCCATTTCTGATCCGGTTCCGGTGATTGCGACACACGAAAGCCCACGGCTGCTGCGGCAGTAGCCCCCGGAAAAACCGTTGCTTGCGGCCAGATGTATGTTTTGCCGACCATATCCAGCCCCGGCAGATTGCACCTGACTGATTCCCTTTACTGCGAGCGCTGCGGCCTCAGCGCGCCTTGCATCGTCTTCAAGCGCTGCTGGTGCGGGTTCCTCCGACGGATCATACATTTCAAGTGCATCAACATCCCAGTGTTGGGCAAGCTGCGCTGGATCGGCCAGGCCTACCGTGTCATCCTCTGGCGCTTCGCGGGCCATCGCAACAGCGCGAGCGGCCATTTCAGCCATGGTTTCGGGACGGGTATCCGAGGCGGAAACCATCGCCTGCCGCGTTCCGATCAACACGCGTAACCCAATGTCTGTACTTTCAGAGCGTTCCGCCTGTTCAAGGGCACCGTTCCGCACGTCAATAGAAAGCGAAGAACCCTCAACCGCCAGCGCGTCGGCGGCCTCTGCCCCGGCTTTCTGCGCAGCATCAAGAAGTGCAGATGTCAGCTTTTCAAGTTTATCGCTCATGAGATGTCCGTATTTTGCTTGTGGGGTTGAGGTAAGCCGCGTTCAGCGTAGGCGCAAGCCCCCGCATTAAAAAGGGCCGCCCGGTATTACCAAGGCGGCCCTGATTTCTTTACTGGTTAGACAGTTACTTCAGGCGCTGACCATTGGCCAGAACATGGCCCTGATCATTGACTTCGATTTTTGAATTCAACGTGTCTTCGCCGTCGCCGGGAATCGCAAACAGGCCCATCATCATGCGCGCACCCATTGCCTGATCATCCGGGATAAGGCCCATCTGAACCAGCTTATCAAGCAGTCCGTTTGCACCCACGAGTTTCAGATCAATGCTACCCTCTGGGCGTGGAACACCGTCGAAGGTCTGCAGGTCATCGTTGTCAAAAGTAAAGCCGCCATTCCCTGTAAGATCAGCGCCTGCAACAGAAAGCTGCAGGTCATTCAGTGTCAGCGCATGTAGCTCACCAGGAATTTCGCCACCGTCCATCATTCCGGCTTCTTCCGGGTTCATGATGTTGAAGAACCAGTTCGCCTTACCAGCCGTATCAATGACTAATGTGGCCGGATCACGTGGCAGAACAGTTGCCGGGTCGATCATGTTCCAGAGCGTATCCGTCACTTCGATACCAACAAGCCGGACGCCCATTTCAAAATCATCGGGCGTGTCGGACTTGGTAATGGGCATCAGGAAGTTCAGCCCATATTCCGCCGCTTTCAATGTCAGTTCGGGGAATGGAATTTCAGATCCGGAAATCGCGATATCGATATCTTTCACAAGTTCTGAAAGCCCCATGCCGCCTTGGTTCATTTCAAAAGCAACTTCAGCGCCGCCAACTCTGCCATTTGCAGCAAAGCTGTCCCCGTCACCTGTGCCGTCGAGGTTGAAGGTGATAGCGCCCAAGGAATAATCAAAATCAAAGGCCATTCCGGCATCCAGGTTGGCTGCCATATTCTCTTGGTCAAACACCTCTGGAACCGACATTGCAAAAGTGCCAGCCAAAGCAGCCGCAGCAAGATCAAAGTCTACGTCAACACCTTCACGGGGTTCTTTGACGCGGATGCTCAATTCCATAGTGTCTGTCGTTAGATCACCGGATATTTGTGTTGGTGCACCGTCAACCACCAGATAGCGGCCGCTGTAACCAGTGAGCGCAGCATTCAAATCCACATCGATTTTTTCACCATCAACTTCGATGCCGTCCATCGTCATTGTCATTGTAGGTGCCGAAAAGTCATAGGCTGTTTCACTGTCATCGCCGCTTGCAACGATAACCATGCCGGAATGAGCGACAGACATTACTAAATTCATGTCCTCGTTGCCGCCGTCTGCCCGGACAGAGATATCAAATTTTGGTGGAAAGGTGATCGCGACGGTACCGTCACCCTGTTCGGTCAATGACATAGAGCCCATCGACATGGAAACCGCTCCGTCGATATCTTTGCCCAAGTCCATTGAAAAGTTCATGTCGTTGATTGTCAGCGTATCGCCTGACATGTCTTCGGAACCGGTTTGAACGGTGTACCCAAACCCTTCCATGTAAGTCTTATAGTCGTTCCATACGCCTGCGGCGGTAACATCCGCAAATACTGCCGTACTTGTTAACAATGTTGCTGTTGCGGCCAGACCGCTAATGGACTTCCAATGTGCCATTACAAAACCTCGTGGTTAAAATTCATTTTTCAATGTCGTCTGTGCAACAAGATTGGTCAAGGGCAGAGGGCGCTGGTGCGTTCAAAATTGCTGAGGTATCACAGGGGCAAATAGTGAAGGACAAGAATGATGCTTTCAGGAAAATGTGCACTGATAACCGGTGCTAGTCGGGGAATCGGAGCCGAAACGGCGCGGGCTTTGGCGGCAGAGGGTGTGAATGTTGTTTTGCTGGCGCGCGGGGCTGCCGCAATAGAAGCGCTCGCTTCTGAGATTGGCGAGCAAGCCCGCGCGATCCCTTGCGACGTCAGCAATTACGATGACATCGCAGTTGCGGTAGATACTGCGGTCACGACCTTTGGTGGTCTCGATATTGTGATCAACAATGCCGGTGTGATCGAGCCGATCTCTCATTTGGCAAAGTCAGACCCGGCTGAATGGGGACGTGTGATCGATATCAACCTAAAGGGCGTCTACTATGGAATGCGCGCGGCTGTGCCTGTCATGCAAAAGGCAGGGAAGGGCACCATTATCACGATAAGTTCAGGTGCTGCCCATCACGCACTGGAGGGGTGGAGCCACTATTGCGCCTCTAAAGCGGCTGCTGCGATGCTGACGACCTGCGCGCACAACGAATTGTCTGCAGACGGTTTGCGCATTATGGGGCTGTCGCCCGGAACCGTTGCCACGCAAATGCAACATGAGATCAAGGCATCAGGTGTTAATCCGGTGAGTGAGCTCGACTGGGAAGATCATATTCCGGCGGACTGGCCCGCACGTGCGCTGGTGTGGATGTGTAAACCAGAATCAGACACTTATCTGGGGCAGGAAATCTCGCTTCGGGAAGAGGTTGTCCGGCGCAAGATCGGGCTGATTGCATGATCGAACTTGTGAAAGATGATGGTCTTTGGACGGTAACGCTTAACCGTCCGGACAAGGCGAATTCGCTAACGCCCGAGATGCTGGAAGACCTTGCAGAGATCGCAACTGCAGCAAACGGCACCGCCAAGGTGCTGGTGCTAACTGGCACAGGCAAGGTTTTCAGTGCCGGGGCCGACCTTGAGGCTGCACGTGCAGGCCTCGCTACCAGCGATGTGTGGGAGCGTCTTTCAGGTGCGCTTGCGGCATTGCCATGTCTGACCATCGCAGCGTTGAACGGGACACTGGCTGGGGGTGCCTTTGGCATGGCGCTTGCCTGTGATCTGCGTATCGCCGTTCCAGAAGCCAAGTTCTTTTACCCGGTGATGAAGCTCGGGTTTCTGCCGCAACCGTCGGACCCAAAGCGTTTAACAGAGCTTGTTGGGCCATCCCGGGCAAAGCTGATCTTGATGGCGGGTCAGAAACTGACAGCGGATGAGGCCCTTTCTATCGGCCTTATCGATCATCTGGTCGAACGGGAACGTCTATCCGAAACAGTCGCAACATTGGCTGCAGACTCGCTTGGCGCAACGCAGTCGCATGTCGCCGGGATCAAAGCGATGATCGACTAGGGGCAAGGTCCCATAACGTAATTGAAAGAGTCTAATGAAGGCTAGGAGCCTATTGCAGACATCGCTCGGGAAATCGTGCGGTCACCATGCTTCTATTCTTACATTCCGAAACGACACGGCGGCGCTATCGCCATCAGCCAAATTCAATGAGCCTGCTAATCCTAGTGCTAACCTGATTTCATCCCCCTCTCCAAGGGTTGGTCGACCGGAGCGCAGTAACACCTCAGTCCCATCGCAAAATACATGTATCTCTCCCGGTGTCTTGTCTCTGAGTCCTTTCTTCGGGGTGGAATCCCACACGACACGTACCTCTATCGTGTGCCATGCGCCGAAACCATCTGGATCAAAACAGACTTCGCGCCCAACATCGTACCCAATTTTTCCGTCCAGAAGAAAGTTAAGAACCGACTCTTCGTTTCTATTCAGAAACCTTGCCGCGCGAAGATATCCTCCTGATGCGTTATAGGTGAAACTTTCGGGTACCATAATGTCCCAGCCATAAATAACCCTGTCACCGTGTGCGTGTGACGTGGTTGAAACATATTCACTACGCTGGAGCACCGTTGAACAAGCAGCCTCAAATCCGACTACGCAACCATTTTGATTGAGGTTGGCCTGAATTTCTCCATCGATCAATTCCAATGAGGTTTCACTAGGTGTGATTATCTCAAAATCTTCTGATTGGCAGATTGTCGGCCAGGCAAGTGCTGCAAGTACAACTAAAGCTGAGAGAGTTTTGTGAATGACGGTGGATGTAAACATAGCCTTTCTCGCTATTAGTAATTAAGAGTTTACCACATTTGGTTCAGGCTGCGTAAATCGATGTCGAAACTGTGTAATGCAAAAGACAGATTGTCCGCACAGCAGGCCTTTGTTCATTTTCAGTTTGCAGGTCCTTACCCTGGATAAAGGTCAGGGGTGTTGTGTCAGGAGCATTCCCCTGTAGAACAGGGAACTGACGTTAGGTGTTAAAAGGTTGAGAGCATGGATGGACAGCCAGAAATCGTTGACAAGGTGCTTGGCTATCTCATGCAGGGATGGGAGATCGCGCAAGGCTGGTTGCTAAGCCCCGCCGCATGGTCGCAATTCGCGCTGCTGGTCGCCGCGTTTTTTAGTGCTTGGGTCGTGACACGCAGGGTGTCCCCGGTTCTGAAAAATATTCTGACCCCGCCCGAAGAGCAAACCCATTTGTTCGCTGGGTTGCGGCTCTTTGTGCTAAGCTTCCTGCCCCTTCTTTTGCCGTTGCTTGCCTACTTACTGACGGCCGTGGGCGAAGAAGTAACACGTTCCCTGTTCGGCTCGGGCGCGGTTATCGCCTTTGGCAAAAGGTTGCTTTTGTTTTTAGCGGCGCGTGCGCTTGTCAATAAAATAGTCAAGGATCCGTTTCTCAGGCTGCTTGGGAAATACGTGCTTGTGCCAATCATGGCGCTCTACGCGCTGGGCTTGCTGCCTCTTGTAACCACCTACTTGTCTGAAACCATAATCAGGCTTGGCAATATTTCCTTTTCGCTGATGTCGCTGGTTCGTGGCATTATTGCAGGCTCCGTTCTGTTTTGGCTTGGTCGCTGGTCAAATGATCAGAGCACAAACTACATTCAACGACAAAAAGAGCTTCCCCCGGCGACCCGGCAATTGGCCGTTAAAGCCGCCGAGATTGTTATTTTCGGCGTCGCATTCCTGCTTTTGCTCAACATCATGGGGATCAACCTTTCAACAATTGCTGTTTTGGGTGGCGCAATTGGTGTTGGTCTTGGGTTCGGGCTGCAAAAGATCGCGGCGAATTTCATCTCTGGTGTTATTCTTCTGCTCGAAGGTCAGGCCACCGTTGGCGACTATGTTGCGCTTGATGGTGGCGAAGCTGGCACCATCGTTAAAATGACCGCCCGCGCGGCCATTCTGGAAACTTTTGACGGGCGCTGGATCATGGTGCCCAATGAGGATTTCATAACAACGCGTGTCACAAACTATTCCGACAGCGGCTCTGCCAACCGGTATGAGGCGGATTTCTCAGTGTCTTACGATACAGACATCAACACCATTCCCGCCATTGTCGAGGCCGCCGTTGCCACGCATAAGGATGTGCTCGACAAACCTTATCCACCAGACTGCGAACTTCGCGGCTTTGGCGACAGCGGCATTGATTTTTCAGTGGAATTCTGGGTGAACGGTCTGGACGATGGGCCAAACAAGTACACATCGGACGTGCTGTTCCTGATCTGGAATGCACTGAGAGACAACGGTATCGAAATTCCATATCCGCATCGCGTGGTCGAGATTAAGGGCGGTCTTCCAACAGCATGACAGATGCTTTGGTCATTGGTGCAGGGCCGGCTGGTTTAACGGCAGCAGAGGAACTGGCGCGCGCTGGTCGGCGGGTCTTGGTTGCCGAGGCCAAACCCTCTGTGGCGCGCAAGCTGCTGATGGCGGGAAAATCCGGGCTTAACCTGACAAAAGACGAACCGCCTGCCGTGTTTGCCAAGCATTTTGGGGGCGGTGGTTCAGCTCTCTTTGAAGCTTTGAAAACCTTTGGCCCCGAAGATGTCAAAGACTGGGCGCGCGCATTGGGGCAAGAGGTCTTTACCGGAAGTTCCGGCCGTGTCTTTCCTGACGCTATGAAAGCCTCGCCATTGCTGCGAGCCTGGCTTTTAAGGCTCGCTGATCTTGGTGTGGAGTTTCAAACGCACTGGCGCTGGGTCGGTCTTGACGATGGAATGCAGTTTGAAACGCCTGAGGGTGCCGTGACGCTAAACCCAAAGGTGACTGTTCTCGCGCTCGGTGGTGCGAGCTGGTCGCGGCTTGGCTCTGACGGTACGTGGGCGCAGATGCTGTCAGCCAAAGGTGTCGCGCTCGCCCCGTTCAAACCCGCGAATATGGGGTTTTGCCTCAATTGGTCAGACCACATGAAACCGCATTTTGGCGTTCCTGTGAAAGGCACCGCGTTACTGGTAAACGGTCAGGCAGCGCGCGGGGAATACGTAATCTCGGAAAAAGGTTTGGAAGGTGGTGGTATCTACGCCATCTCCGCTGCTGTGCGCGATGGTGCTGATTTGAAAATCGATCTTCTACCGGATTGGCCGCTTGAAAAAATTGCAGCCCGATTATCTGGCCCGCGTGGCAAAACATCCGTTTCAAATCACCTTCGTAAGGCGCTGAAACTTGATGGGGTGAAGCGTGCCCTTCTGATGGAGTTCGGCAATCCGCTGCCAGACGGGGCCGCACTTGCCAGCCTGATCAAGGCCTTGCCTGTCCCGCATGCAGGTCCGCGACCGATAGACGAGGCGATTTCGACAGCCGGGGGGGTGCGGTTTGAGGCAATGGATGAAAATCTGATGTTGAACGCCTTGCCCGGCGTCTTTTGCGCAGGGGAAATGCTGGATTGGGAGGCCCCAACCGGGGGCTATCTGATCACAGCGTGCCTTGCGACAGGACGGCACGCAGGGCGGGCAGCAGCGCGCTGGTCTCAGGGTCAGGTCCGGTAAACTGATTGAAAGAGCCAGATGACGGCTTTGAGCCCAAACAAGACCTTTGGATGGTGCGATACCAACGTCTTAAAATTTGGACTCGCTAACCTGAACCCCTACACGACTTGAAAGACAAAGATCTGTGCCCCGAGCTCTGGTTCGGACAAAAGATACGGCCTGAAGTTGGGTGAACGTCCCACTTCTCGGACGGTAGGACCCGCCAATAGGTCGTCGATTTTGGCCCGCAATCCTTGTTCCTCGTAGGTATCTGGCCGCACGTTAAAAATGACGTGCCCTCCCGGATGGGTCACTCTTATGAACTCATCCAGACAATCCGGCGGTGCATGCCCGGGACCAAGAGACCCAAAACAGGTTACGGCAGCGAAGCTGTTGTCGGCCTCGGGAATGGGCCGACCCAAGTTTTGTTCATACAGATGATCGTAGGTTTCTAACCTTTTGGCGAGCTTGAGCATCGCCGGAGATATGTCGAGCCCGACGATATCCTCATAACCAAGTATCGCCAGCGCTTCGCCAACAAGGCCGGTGCCACACCCAGCATCGAGTATCGGTCCCTCATCATTTGGAACGTGGCGTGTAACGAATGCTGCACCAATGGTGGGAAGCCTGAATCCGTTGCCAATGTTGTCGGCATCATAATCTGATGCCCAGCCTTCATAGCTCTCTCGAATAGCTTGCGCCCCTTCCGCGTTGTAAACATGCTCTAGCGTATTAGTCGTGTTTGTCATCTGGTGTCTCCATTCTCCATATAGGCAACAGTGGCGTGTCTACTTGTGCCCAGGGCAGTGTAGAATCTGGATCAACCCCGGTACAAATTTTGTACTGGCAATATCCCAAAGGGATTTGATAGGCTGCAATTGGAACACCCCTTTGACGTCAAGAGGTAATATGGCTTCGAAACCCTACGGACTATTTTGTCCAACGTCCAAAGCCTGTGAGGTCTTGAATCCACGCTGGACGATCCAAATTCTTGGCGAACTTTGGGGCGGTTCGACCCGTTTCAATGAAATCAAACGGGGCCTGCCGGGAATTTCACCAACCTTGTTGGCCAACCGGCTTAGAGAGATGCAGGAAAACGGACTAATCGAACGCGTAGAAGATCCAGCTACGGGGAATATCGACTACCTTCGGACCGATAAGGCAGCAGAGCTCGATGATATTTTGCAAGGACTTGCCCGATGGGCACAGCGCCATATCAAAGCGTACATCGCGCTGGAAGATCGAAACGCGGATGTCCTTATGTGGACGCTTCAGAAACGGATAATCGTAGATGAACTGCCGCAGCGAAGGGTCGTCGTGCGGTTCAACTTTTCGGATGCAACGTCGCCAGCATCGACATACTGGCTGATTTCGAGACCCGGTGAGCCAATTGAGCTTTGTGCATCCGACCCTGGATTTGACGTTGACCTTTACATCGAAACGGCAGTTGAGGTTATGGCTGGTATTTACCTCGGCAGACGTACCCTCGACCGAGAGATCGAAGAGGGTCGATTTTTCATGAGTGGCGAGGCGATACTTAGCAAGACCATCAAGCGCTGGCTAAAGATCAGCATTTACGCTGATACGGACGGCATAGCGATTGCGGAAATATAATGGTTTTGACATCGCTGACGGCAATGACAGCTTCTCTAATCGGGCGTTTGGGTCAAGTTCATTTCATCTGTTTGTTTTCCTTAACTTGGGGGATCGTTGTCTCTCATCCGGGTCAAGCTTCTCTTCGC
>Ga0316189_10001899_pt1 | contig 20655 bp, 25 predicted proteins | sample LowCovwburrow_MG_FD_204930 | JGI IMG/M metagenome (GOLD analysis project Ga0316189, IMG submission 204930) | Coastal sediment microbial communities from Maine, United States - Lowes Cove worm burrow | ecosystem: Environmental > Aquatic > Marine > Coastal > Sediment | place: USA: Maine... | reverse complement strand
CGGGGCCACGACCGTGTCGGCTACCGCCGATTCGGGCACTCCCGCCGAACCGACGAGGCCCTGGTTAGCCACACCGGAACCCCCCGCGGCCAGTAACGCGTCGGCATGACCATGATAGTTCCCGGCAAACTTCACCACCTTCGAGCGGCCGGTGGCCCCTCGCCCCAGCCGGATGGCCGACATTGTGGCTTCGGTACCCGATGAGGTCATCCGGATCATTTCCACGCCGGGCACCCAAGAAGTGACCAGCTCAGCGAGTTCCACCTCAGCTCTGGTGGGCGCACCAAATGTGGTGCCGTGTACCGCCCCTTCTTGCACCGCTTTCACGACATGAGGGTCGGCGTGTCCCAGAATTGACGCACCATAGCTTTGGACGTAGTCGAGATATTCAGTGCCTTCTTCGTCCCACACCCGCGCCCCTTGGGCTCGGGCCACAAAATACGGAGATCCCCCGACCGACAAAAACGCTCGGACAGGGGAGTTCACGCCCCCAGGGAGCACCTGCTTCGCTCGCTGATACAGCTGTTCGTTGGTTTCATTGGTGGAAGACATCGGCTATGACTCCTTCGGGAGTTGGGAGGCGGCCAGGATCTCGGCCACCTCTCCGGCGAGGTAGGTCAATATGAAATCGGCGCCGGCGCGTTTGATGGCAGTGAGTGTCTCGAGTGCGGCGGCCGTACCGTCGATCCAGCCATTGGCGGCGGCGGCTTTGAGCATGGCGTATTCTCCCGACACATGGTAGGCGGCCAGGGGAATATCAAGCTCGGCTCGGGCTTTGGTGATGATATCGAGATAAGCCATCGCGGGTTTTACCATCACCATGTCGGCGCCCTCGCCAACATCGTGACGGATCTCTTCGAGTGCCTCGCGGCCATTCCGCCAGTCCTGCTGGTAGGTCTTGCGGTTGCCACCGTCAGCGATGGTGACATCGACAGCGTCGCGAAATGGGCCATAGAACGCACTGGCGTATTTGGCTGAGTAGGCCAGGATCGACACCTGGGTAAACTCTTCTTCGTCTAACACATCTCGGATCGCCAGTACCTGGCCGTCCATCATCCCTGATGGGGCCACCACGTCGGCTCCCGCTTCGGCTTGGGCCAGGGCCGTCTGAGCGTAGATGTCAAGCGTGAGGTCATTGTCCACATCACCATCGGGACCGACGATCCCACAATGGCCGTGGGACGTGTATTCATCGACACAGAGGTCAGCCATAAGCACCAGATCACTGCCGAAACGGCGTTTGGTGTTGGCGAGTGCAATTTGCATCACACCATTTGGGTTCCACGCTTCTGAGCCTTCAGCGTCCTTGTTCTCGGGGATACCGAAGAGTATTACCCCCGGCACGCCGAGGGCCACGAGCCGCTCAATTTCGGCCGCCAATGATTCTTGGGTGTGCTGCACTACACCAGGAAGTGATGTGATTGGTTGGGGCTCGGTGATCCCTTCTCGCACAAACAGAGGCGCAACCAGATCATTGACGGTGAGATTGGTTTCGGCTACGAGACGCCGCAGGGCTGGCGATTTGCGAAGCCGACGGGGACGGGATTGAGGAAACGACACCGTACCGACGCTAGCGCGCCGAGACCGCGATGAGGGCCTGAACGAGCCCTTCGTTGGAGTGTTCCTCGGCCACGGTAATCGCTGGGAGGTGTTGCCTTTTCGCCCGCTCGGCGGTCTTGGGGCCAATACACACCGTCACCGGCGGCAGGCCCGACCACCCAAACCCAGCAATAGCGGCGTCGACGATCGACGGTGACGTGTAAAGGCCGTGGGTGCATGCTGCCACTCGGCTGACTTGCTCGGCTGAGACCGCCGTTTGGGTGGTCCGATAGGCCGTCACCCGTTTCACGTTCCATCCCTGGGTGGTCAGGCCCGTGACCAGATCATCGGAGGCCAATTCGGCTAGGGCGGCCAGAACCCACGAATCTTGACCCACATCAGGAGCAGGGAACGTCGCCGCCAGGGCGGTGGCGGTGGCCCGGGCAGGCACCAGCCGCGGACGCAAACCCGCGGATTCGGCCGCTCGGGCGGTAGCGGCACCCACCACAGCCACGCGCAATGAACTTGGCCATTGCAAGCTGAGCCGCCGGGCCGAGGCAGCCACGAACCGTGCCCCCGCCGCCGATGTAAGCGCCAGCCATCGGTATCGATCGATACGCTCCAACTCGGCGTCGAGGGCCGCACCGCCATCAACGGCGGCCACGGTTTCGATGAGCGGCACCGCATCACAGGCCACTCCCACTTCGTGGAGCGAGGCCACCAACGCCGCGACATCACTGGCGGGTCGAAAAACCGCCGCACGCACCCGAGTCAAACCTGAAGGTGGCGCCACTGGGCCTAAAAGGGCTGGGCGAGGCGTTCCGCCAACAACCGGCCGGGATTAGTCTCTGGCACGTCCACCAGCTCGCACCGCCGGAGAACATCGTCAACCACCAGCACTCCCCGGATGACGATTTTACCGTCGGCCTCGAGCCGGGCGTAGGCTCCCGCTGGCAGGTCGCAATCGCCGCCAAGCTCTCGGAGAAAATCGCGTTCGGCTTCTACCGTGATGCGTGTTGCCGGGTGGTCGATGGTGGCCAGCAGGCGGCGCACCTCGGGGTTGTCTTCTCTGGTCTCTACCGCCATCGCCCCTTGCCCCACCTGGGGCACAAAGTGCTCGGGGTCGAGGTGGTCGACCACCGCTGGTTCCAATCCAAGCCGTTCAAGAGCAGCCGCCGCCATCACAATGGCATCGACGTCACCATCGAGCACGCTAAGGCGCCGCGCAATATTGCCTCGCAGATCTTGCCGGTTAACCCCCGGGCAAAGGTCATGCATCAGCGCCCAGCGACGGGCGGATCCGGTAGCCACAATTGAGTCGGGGCCAAGCTGATCACGAGTGGCACCCACCAGACAGTCGTGGACCGCTCCACGCTCAGGGTAGGCCCCAATTACCAGACCCTCGGGCGGCAACGACTGCATATCCTTGGCCGAGTGAACGGCGATGTCAGCTCGCCCTTCGAGAAGTTCGCGCTGCACACCTTTACAAAACGCACCTTTGCCCCCAAACGCCGCAATCGGCTGAGACAGATCGCGGTCTGGGGCTGTCTGCACTGGCACATACTCGATGCTGATACCAGGCTCAGCCTGAACGAGCAACGACGCTACCTGCTCTGCCTGCCAGCGAGCCAGAGGGCTCGACCTAGTGGCGATTCGCAGTTTCATTCTTGCTCGAACAGTTCTCGAGCCGCTTCCGCCAGCCGATCGCCTTTGGCCCCGCCCGCCTCTTGCCGGAGCCGCACCGTAGGAGTGTGAAGGATTTTGGCGATAATCGATTTCGACAACGCCTCGACGGTGGCTCGGTCGCTGTCAGCCATACGCGACAGACGAGCGGCATATCGTTCGAGTTCAGCCCCCCGAATCGATTCAGCCCAGCCGTGGAGGTCGGCGAGGAGCGGGGCAACCGCCCGGGCCGATCCGGCCTCACGGTATTTGGCTAGTTCCCGCGTGATCACATCTTCTGCGTGCCCGATATGTTGCCGTCGGGCTTCCATCCCCCGGTTGGCCTGCTGTTGCACCTCAGACAGGGGGAATACCTGCACATGATCGAGTTCGCTCACTTCGGGGGCGATGTCACGTGGCTGGGCAAGGTCTACTACCACGGTACGTCCCGAGGGAGAGGACGAAGCATTCAGATCATCGGATGTAAGGACCACATCAGGCGAACCAGTGGCCGAGATCACGATGTCGGCCGACCGGGCAAACTCAGCGGCTTCGCCCAGCGCAATAGGCTGGGCGCCGAGGCGGTCGGCGAGCTCAACCGCAGTCGCAAACGTGCGGTTGGCTACGATTAGCTCTACTGAATATTTTCGACTCAGAGCGGTGGCCGTCGATGCACCCAGTTCACCGGCCCCGATCAGCAGGACCCGAGATCCCTCGATAGTAACCCCGGCTTCACCGATGAGGGTGACTGCGGCGTGCGACAATGACGCGGTAGAACGACCAATTTCGGTTTCGGTCCGCACCCGCTTCCCGCAGGTGATGGCCCGTTGGAAAAGGAGATTGAGCGAAGGCCCGGTGGCGTCTGCGTCGCGGGCGTCTTCCCAAGCTCGTGAGACTTGGCCAATGATCTCGTGTTCTCCGACCACCACTGATTCCAAACCAGCGGCCACCTTGAAGAGATGGTCGACGGCCTGACTGTCGTACTGCACGTAGAGGTAGGGGTTGAGAAAGTCGGGTTCGACTTCGGCCGCTAACGACAAGGCGTCTCGCACATCGCGAAACCCCTCATGGAATCGTTCGGCTTTGGCGTAGACCTCGGTGCGATTGCACGTGCAAAGCACCACGGCTTCACTAATCATGTCGCTTGCCAACACCCCAGAGCGAAGCTTGGCTGCCATATCGGCGGAGAACGTCACACGATCCAACACCGCTTGCGGTGCTGTTTTGTGATTTACTCCAAAAGCAATGAGGGTCATTGGGCTAGGCCGTGTCTGTCGACGAGTTCTGCATACTCATGAGGGCCTACGCGGCCATTACTCACACCGTTCAACATTATCGCCGAACCCTTCCGGTGACACATCGACATCGAGCGGCAAGCCTGTGCCACTCGCCACGCCCTGCCCCCGCTGCTGGTAGAAGCTCAGAATTTGCAGTTCCGTGGCGAGATCAACGCGACGCACAATAGTAGTATCGGGCACAACCACCGACCGTACAGTGAAGTTCAAAATTGATGTGATTCCTGCCGCCACGAGGGCGTCTGCCGCCTCTTGAGCCCCGTCGGCGGGGGTTGCGATCACCCCAACGGCCACACCATTGGCCGCCACCACATCAGGCAGGTCATTCAGGCCAGACACCAGAACACCCGCCACACTGGCCCCTACCAGATCAGGGTTCACATCCACCAAGGCCCGCACAGGGAATCCCCGTTGGGCCATACCCGCATAATTGGCGAGCGCCCGCCCCAAGTTCCCGGCCCCCACCACCACGACCGGCCATTCCTGATTGACCCCCAACTCGACACTGATCTCGTATACCAGGTGCTTGACGTCATACCCCACTCCCCTGGTGCCAGAGATACCCAAGGCACCCAGATCGCGACGGACGGTTGCCGCATTATGCCCAAGCATCGTAGCCAGGCGTTCCGACGACACATGGCTCATTTCATCACCGGCCAACTCAATCGCGGCCCGCAAATAGGCGGGCAATCGCCCCACGGTGGGAGCGGGGATTTCCTCGGAGGCCATCTCGCAAGCGTACGACCCCACCACCATATTTCACAAATGCACAAGCAGGACTATGGAGGGAACACATCCAGGGCCTCAGGCCCCATAGGCAGTATCACCTCCCCGCCCCCACCGGTCAGAAATATCAACGCCCCCTCTACGCTGAGTTATAGTTGGTGGCTCTTGACGGCAAGAAAGGTCCTTTCTCGTGACGGCAGTTAGAGAAACCCCTGGTGAGGTAGACGGAGACGGGACGATCCTCGATCGCGGACGGGCCGCCATGCGAGTGCCTGTGGCCTTGCTTCGAGAGTTGGTCGATTTCCTTGCGATCCAAGGACCGGGCCAATCGCCCCAACCCCCGGCCAGCTTCCCGCCGAACCTCCTTAGCGCTGATGTTCTCGACCCCGTCGTCATCGACCTCATCAAACCGATCACCAACGCGAGCCTCAAGATCGAGATTGCGATTCGCATGGGTGACGACTCCAGCGCTATTGCCATCTGGGCAACCCCCACCAACGCGGTGTTGTGCACGCGCCTTGATTCTCGCTTTTTCGATATCAGCGGCGTGACAGTCTCGCGCCTGCCCGATGTGCTGGCCGAAACCGTCGTGCTCCGTCGCCCCCGGTTCACGGCTCCCACCGCGATTGCGGTGCCGTCCGAGCTGATGACCGAGGCAGACCGACAGCGCGAAGACCCAGCGAAGGCCCGTGAGGTACTCGAATCCGGGCGAGACGCGTTCATGAACGACTTAACGTCGGAAAGCATCGACTATCTGGTCGCATTTCAGGCTGCTACCACCCGCCGCTGGCGCATCAGCACGGCGTGGTCCACCGACAGGGGCTACAGCACGGCCGAACTCCGAGGCCTCGACGCTGGGCCCTACGGCCAGTGGACGGTACAGATGGCGGAGGTAAACGAGACGGCGTCGATGCTCTTCACCCCCAAGGGTGACGGTGAAATGCTGGCCGAGTTCCGTGAGGTACTCCCCCGGTATTGGATCAACACCGCGCTGCGTAGCCAGGGGGTGGAAGTGCTGCCAACCATACCCACAAACACCGACCCACCACTGGCGTCAGATCCGGCGGCCTAGCCCGATTCCCGACCATCGCGTAGCCGTCACCGAAAAATAGTTCAAAATCCACAAGCCCCTCATACCAGGATGGAATAGGCCGATGTTGACTACATCACTGGTTTGGCTTGTCTTCGACGAATTGCATCCCCAGCCCTGGCCGCTCGCGTGGCTGTTTCGCTGTTGCTACTCGTGTCGCTCATTGCCGTACCCGCACAACCCTCGGTCGCAGGAACCGCTCAAGACGAGCAGTATTTCGTTTCCCGTATCAATGACCTTCGGGCCAGCCGGGGGCTCGGCCGACTCACGGTACATTCAGAGCTCACTGTTGCCTCCCGCCAATGGGCCCAGACCATGGCCAACAATGATCACCTCAGCCACGCCCCAAATATCGCCTCCGGCGTAACTGCTGATTGGAAACTGATCGGTGAAAATGTCGGATTGCACTATGAACACGACCTCGGAGAACTGTTTGATGCCTTCGTGGCGAGCCCAGGGCATCTGGAAAACCTCGTCGAGCCGGGATTTACCCATGTCGGGGTAGGAGTGGTGTATGGCAACAACGGAAAGATCTGGACTACCCACCGATTCATGTCACTGAAAGCCCCGTCTTCCCCACCCCCAACCACCGCTGCGCCACCCCCAACCACAGCAGCACCGCCGCCACCGGCGACGACTCCGACCACCAGACCGGCTCCGACCCCTACCACGGCACCGACCACCACGGCACCGACCACGCGTGCTCCGTCGCCCACGACATCATCCCCCCGCCCAGACAGCACCCCGGCTACGACCGCTGGCACGGTTCGTCGGAGCACGACCGAATCATCGAAGCCCTCGACCACCGTTCCGAAGCCTTCGCCTCCGGAACCGAAGTTCAGTCCGAAGCTCGTGTCGGAAGTATTGTCTCAGCTGGAACTGGTGGGGATCTGAAAGCCCCCAGAGCCCTTAACCTGTGAGCAGCCATATCTGCACCACTCCGGCTAGCAGCACAATAAGCAGCAGGATTCCGAGCGTCAATACCGTAGCTGGCCTCATCGTTCTCCTGGTCTATTCACGGTACGCCCCAGGTTAACGGGCGTCACCACCCCTGAAGGCTGGTCAGCGGCAGCCAACGTAACGCGGTCGCCTTCCACCAGTCCGAGTTCTTCGGCCGCCGAACCACGGTCGACGGCCAGCGATACCAGCCCCTGGGAATCGGTCACGACGCCCACCCCGGCCCCAATTCGGGCATACGTCTCAGACCTACACGCCACCGTCGTCGTGCGTTCAGTTGTCACTGAATACAACTCATCCCAGTGGTTGATCTGGGACGGTTCGACGTTTATTTGCACATTACCGAACCGGTCGACCCACAACACTTCGGCCTCAATCGCCCCGTCCGCCCCAACCTCACTCACGGGGAGCAGTCCGGGCATAAGCGACACCGGATCGACGGCTTCTCCCAACGACGATGGGGGTACTCCAGCGCAGAGGTGGGCTGCCACCGGCGCAAAGATGTCGCGCCCATCGAATGTGCCGCCGCCCACGGAATCAAGATGATAGTCGGTGTTGGTGAGGTGCCAGGCTGCGGTAGCTCCCCCGACCAGAGCCACCGTTGGCGCTAAGAGACCGTTGTCGGGACCAACGAGATACGATTGCCCATCGCCGACTTCGACCAGAATAGGGCGACGATCAGTACCCACTCCCGGATCGACCACGGCCAGCACCACACCGGGCATCAGGTACGCGGCCGACCGAGCTAAGGCCAACGAACCCGCTCGCACATTAAAGGGCTCGATGTTGTGGGTAATATCGACGATCGGAATTGCCGGCGATATCGAGCGGATCACCGAATGCACGACACCAACGAACTCGTCGGCGGTGCCGTAATCCGAGAGAAACGAGATGGTGGGGACACCATTTTCTGAAATCATGAATCTGCTCCCCTACGACCCGAGTTGCTTCGACCGGTCGGCGGCAGCAAGCACCGCTTCGATGACAGCTGAGCGCACACCATGACGTTCCAAGGTGCGTAAACCGGCCGCTGTTGTGCCCGCGGGTGTGGTAACCCCGGCTCGAAGCTCGGCAAAAGTTTGTGATGACTGCACTGCCAACTGCCCGGCTCCCGCAACTGTCTGGGCTGCTAAGGCCGAGGCCACATCTACGGGAAGCCCAGCTGCCACCCCGGCATCGGTAAGAGCCTCAAGAAACAAGAAAACATAGGCTGGACCCGAACCAGAAAGTCCGGTAACCGCATCCATCTGCGCCTCAGTTACCACGACCGCTATCCCAACAGCGGCCAAGACCTCTTGTGCCCACGCTAGATCATCTGCTCCCGCGGCGCTCCCCGGCGCCACTGCCGAGGCTCCCGCCCCGACCAGGGCTGGGGTGTTGGGCATCGCCCGGATCACCGGGGTACCGGGAGGCAAAACCCCCTCAATGGCTTCGGTCGTGATACCAGCGGCCACGGAGATCACTCGGCGGGGGGCGTCAAGCTCGGCACACACCGACAGCACATGGTGGGGCTTCACGGCCACCAGGGTGTCAACTCCTGCGACGGGCGTAGGCGCCACCTCGACGTCGGGGAACGCTTGAGCCAGGCTCAGCCGCTGAGGCTCAGATACTTCAACAACCCTGATATCGGAGGCATCAGCCCAGCCTGAGGCAATCATGCCTCCCAGCAGAGCTTGTCCCATTTTTCCTCCACCAACCATCTGTAAGGCGACCATGGGGCGATCGTAGCGGGCGCAGGCCCCATCCGGTCACCTCTTGGCGATGCCGATGCCCACCGCTCCTCGACAAAGGTGACGGCTAGTCGGAGCTTTCAGTGGCGAAACGAGAGGCGAACCCGATTTTGATAGCCGGGAGAAAGTACTGGTCTACCCAGACATAGATTGAGCCGACGATTCGGTCCATTTCGGTATCAAGGTTGGCGGCCAGGGAGGTGTTGTCGATCTGACCACCGAGATAGATGGCAGGGCCGTCACTAGCGGGCCCCAACCCGGCAATCGAGAAACTTGCCCCATACATCTGACCGTTCCGAATCAAGAGGTGCTCGAACAGTTGAGCTGCGTTCTCCTCCGGCAGGGGCATGAAGTGGGTTTCGTATCGTGTGGTCCGCTGATCCAGGTGGATAACGAGCGTAAACCCCTGTTTGGTTTCCCCAATGAGACGCAGAAACCAGCGCCGTTCCCCGGTCGGGTCTCGTTCAACGTCTCGAACTGCAGGGTTTTCGGCGGCCTGGTCGTTAAACCATTGCTCGAGTTCGACGGTTAAGGTGTCAAGCTGACTCTTGCCAACAGTGCTGCTCACAGTAGTCGTCTCCATCGGTCGGTGTTTCGGAGCCTACCAGCACGGCTACCTCGCCGCTTTCTCGGTCGAAATCGACGATCCCGGCGTCCACGGCACACAGATCTGGGCGGGCCAAAGCTTGGTAAAGGTCGCGGAGCTGGGCCGCCGAGGCGCTCCAAGTGTAGTTTCGACCCTTGGCTGCGGCCGACGTCGATAGACGCCGCGCCAGCAGTGGGTCACCCAAGATGGTGTCTATCCAACTAGCGAACTCACCAGGATCTCGACTATCTACCAGATATCCGGTGCGTCCATGGTCGACGAGGGTACGGAGCCCCCCAACAGCCGACGCTACCACCGGCACCCCACACGCCGATGCCTCCAGGGCCACCAGCCCAAACGACTCCGACCGGCTGGGGATGATACTCACATCGGCGGCCCGAAAAAATGTGGCTAGGAGATGGTGAACTTGGGGAGGAATGAACACAACCCGTTCTTCCAATCCCAGGGTACCGATGAGGGCCTGCACCTTCTCGACCTCAGCTTGGCCGCCTTGGCCGCTTGATCCGCCCACAATCCAGAGACGGGCATCATCATGTTCGAGCCGAGCCAACGCCTCGATAGCTACGTCTACCCCCTTGAGCGGCTGGATTCGGCCGACAAACAACAAGAGGGGACGGTCATCAGCATGAAGGGCCCAGCGAGCCCCGGCTTGGCTGCCTGGCGAGAAAAAGGCGTGGTCGACGCCGGGAGGCACGATCTCAATCGTTGACGGGTCGGCGTTGTAGTACTGTCGCAGCCATTCCGCCTCGGCGTCGCTGTTGGCCAGCACCAGGTCGGCGACGGCGGTTACTTCGGCTTCGGCCCGAGCCCGAAGCTCTGGTTCAGGGTCGCCAAGCTCGGCTTTGGCTCGGGCCAGAGTATGAAACGTGGTTACCAGAGGCAACCCAAGGCGCTCCTTAAGCTGGGCGCCAGCCACTCCCGACAGCCAATAGTTGGCGTGAACCACATGGGGCTGAAAGTCTTCAAAATCGGCTTCTACCCCACGAGCAAATTCAGTGACATGATCCTTAAGGTCTTCTTTTTCTAACCACACCGGGCCGGCGGGAACATGGACCACCATGAAGTTCGGTTCTACCTCCACTCGCTCAGGGAGGTCGTGAGCCCATCGCCGCACATAGACCCGACATTCGATGCCTGAGGTGGCAAGGGCGGAGGCAAACTCTCGAACATACACATTCATCCCACCACTGTCGCCGGTACCAGGTTGGGCTAGTGGTGACGTATGCAGCGACAGGAGAGCGACGCGACTGATGGGAATTTCTTTTTTGCAGACCACGCTTCTGCTCCGCCTCTGGTTATTACTGCAGTAGAGAATCTACTGATGCCTCTCCTTCACCGTAGCGGCGACCCAACTCGTTTTGAATTCGATCGATCCGGGCGTGGAGTTGTTGCCGCAATCCCGACAACTGGTTTTCTAACCCTTCGAGTGCCCGTAACAATTCCACCAAACGATCGCTTGTTAACACCCCCACCCCGCTGAGGTCATCGGGAGAAACCAGTTGATCCACCTCCTGGGCCAGTTCTCGAGCCAGCGACCCGGGCTCAGGGAAACTGGCGGCGCGCCGCTGCCCCAGCGGGGTTTCGCCTCCTACCGACAAGATGTCGGGAAGGTTGAACACCACGCCCGCCGACTCGACCGAACCCGATTCGCCCCCGGAACGGCGCTGGATTTCGTGGCCGACAATATCAAGGCGCCCTTGTACCACCCGCCGCACGTACGACACATCCGATTCTGCTTGGCTGAAATCGGCTCTCGCTGCTCGTAAACGGTCGATCAGCACTGTCGTGAGGTCGTCGGGCAAGGTTCGCTGCAAAACACGCTGTTGAAGATCATGCACAACGTTTGAGAGTACCCAGTAGCCGAAGCTACATCGTTTCCCAGAGATCGGTCATTCGACCTATCCCCGGGCCCAGAATCGCTAAACGGCCGTGGTGACGGGCGCTTGACTAAGGAGCAGAAGCCAGAGCGGGGCAGCAATGAGGTAGGAATCCAAGCGTCGCAGAGCCGGTGCCCAAGCGGTGCCGTGAGGCAGAATTGCTGAGGCCGCGATCTGGCCGAACGGTGCCGCTACCGCGGCCAGCGCCCCGAACAGAATTACCGTGGCCGGGAGGAACGGGCTCGGAGAAACCGTCCACAGCACAAATACCACCGCCGCGAGCGCAACGACACCAGTGATTGGCCCCTCAAACGCGTTGTTTGCTCCGCTTCCCACCAGAAAATCGGCTGCCTCGTAAGCGCTAACCATCAGCAAGAGACTCAAGGCGGCCCCAACCCCCAACTGCCCGAGCGCCACGATTGAGCCACCAGCAATTCCCACTGGCAGCGCCGAGCGGATCCCAAGCAAGATCATGTCGGTTGAGTTCATTCGGTTGCTTGGCGCCACCACTGGCATGAGAGCCACCACTGCAGCGGCTACCAGAGCGGTGAGTAACACCCCAAAGGGGCCCAACACGCCGCCGAGCACGGGCAGCGCACCAGCGAAACCGGCCAAGATGGCGGCGGTAGTGTTGCCTTTCTGCCATGCAAACATGGTTTGTAGACCAGCTAACCCGGCCGCCGCCCCAACCACCAACACCAGCAGAGCTGGGCGGGTGAGGACGAGACTGATAACGGCGGCAAACCAGAGCAGACCAAAGGTAACTTTCGGACCATCAGTGAAATAAGGAACCGAGTATCGGTTACGTTGCCAACGACGTTCCCGAGCTTGGGCCTGGGCAATAGCTCGGCGCTGACCTTTTTTCAGGTGGCTGAGGTCGGCTGGAGAGTCGGCAGTCGAACGCTCCTGTTGTGGGGGGAGCCCACCCGGATTGACGGGTTGAGAAGGCACGGGGCCCCGCTGGTCGTAGTAGCCTCCGTACTCTTGCCCGTTGTGTTGTGGCGGTGCAGGGTGCTCTCCCCCTAAAACACCTCGTCCACAAACTCCGGGCCCCGGACCCCACTGGGAAGGCATAACTGGTTGCTGCTGCTCAAAATGATTAGGGCCCGGCCCCTGAGGCTGCTGCGGAGCGGGGTTTCTTGCTGGCTGCTGCTGTGGCGGGTGATGCGCCGGCGGTTGTGGAGGAACCGGCCGCTGGGCCGGAACCCGTTGTTGGCTGTACTGGGTTTGCTGAGGCCCGCCTGCCCCAGGCTGCCGCGAATGGTTGGCGTGCGGGATTCCAACGGGTGCTGGCTGACGCTCTGGTGCCGGCTGTGTCAGATGTGACGTGGGTTTCGACTCCCACGATCTCTGCATCGTCATTGACTACGCTCCTCCCGACACGGGCGGCAGGATCGCGACCTCGTCGCCGTCGCCTACCCCATCCACCCGTTCGGCGGGTTGGCCATTCACCCAGATTTTGCTTCCGGCAACAATGGTTTCGAACTGTGCGCCAAAGCGATCGGTGGCGGAATCGATCACATCGCCAACAGTGGTTCCGGCGATATCGAGCGCGCCGACGCCGGCTGCTTCGCGAGCCTGAGCAAATAACCTCAACGTTGCCACGGGTCTATTGTGCCAGGCATTGGCCTAGAGTCACGAACGCCCGCCGGTATTTTTCGCATAGAGATTACCTGGATGACCCCAAACCCCACTAAGCTACATTGGCTACGCTGGGATTCTCCCTAGGAGCTATAGGTGGACAATCAACCCCAAACAACGCTTTTATTGGTTAGACACGGCCAATCCACCTGGAACGCACTAAAACAATGGCAGGGACAAGCAGATCCGCCGCTCTCTGATCATGGGCGACAACAAGCCCAGCAGGCCGCCACCGTCATCGGCGCCGTTGACGCCATCGCTTCTTCCCCCCAGATTCGGGCACTGGAAACCGCCACGATAATCAGCGAGATCATCGGGGTTGGCCCGGTCCAGACGGTCGACGGGCTCCGCGAACGGGTAGTGGGCGAATGGTCGGGCTTAACCACCTCCGACGTCGAATCACAATTTCCGGGTTGGCTCGACGCTGGGCGACGACCTCCTGGCTGGGAACACGACGATTCGTTTCAACCAAGAGTCCTAGAAGCCCTCGATCACATCATGACCACGATCGCTGGGGCGACCGCATTGGTGGTGTGCCACGGCGGCGTTATCCATTGCCTCGAAGATCTATTCGAAATTCGAGAGGGCCGCACCCCCAACCTTCATGGCCGCGTTTTTACCGGTGTACCCGGCAACATCTGGCCCGGCGAACGCCTGAGCCTCACCCCCGACGACATGACCACGGGCGGGACGTCGTCGGCTTCACGCCTCTAGGCCAACGATTCCCTGAGACCGACGATTCGCCTAGACCGACGATTCGTCAGCCCCGGTCCGGTCCAGCCGAGCAAGGGTGGCATCAATCTGGTCGAGTTCGGCACTGAGCGTCGACAGGTCAGCCATTGTGGGCAACCCGCGCCGATCGCTCCCCTCACCCGCTGATGGGGGTTCGGCGGCACCACTCGGCGCGACGCCAGTCGGCACCTCTTGGCTACCGACTGTTTCGTCGGTGGTATGAGCCGTGTTTTCCATTCCTGTGAGACTAGCCGCTGGTGAACACCCGAAGGCGGGCAAAGGACAGATCATTCACTTGAGCTTGTCCCCCAAGATCCACCACCACCTCTTCGGTCTGGCCGCTCAAGGGCAACACCCGCACTTCCACCTGATCCGGAGATTCGTAGAGATAGGCCACCCGGTCGCCGTCATAACTAATGGTGGGAATTTGAGCGAAATCGGCTGCCACCGACTGACGGAACCAGTCGGCCCCAGTGGCAAGGTCGCGTACCACGATGTCGGTCGAGGCCTCCACCAGGTCGTCTCGGTAAGCGATGTCGGTGTAGGCCAGAGCGCCCCCATCGGGACTCAACGACAATGCCCCAAACGTGGGGCGACCCAACACATCACAATCGACCGGCGTCGGCGAATCCAGGGGCACCAGCGACCCATCGACGTCGTACAGGCGGATTGCCCCACATTGATCGTTGGCGATAGCAATGGCGTGCAGACTGCCGCTGACAGCGAGGTCCACCAGTTGTTCCGTGGGGGCGAGCGCCACAAATTCCATACGCACACCGTCGACCAATCGGATGTGTTCGATGAGGTTGCCGGAGGCCACCACCGCATAGGGGGCGCCGTCGGCATAACCAACATCGAGCAGCATGGCACCCGTGTCATCGATTACCGTGGGGCCCGATTCAGGCCCAGACACCCACAGAATTCGACCGGCGGCGTCATTTTCTTGGTAGACAATACCGCCGATCAAGTCGTCAACTGCGTGTCGCACCGGGGCGGCCGCAAACTCGCCCCCATAAAGCTCTAGCCGACTAGCCGACACCACGCCCAGGCCGTCGTTTCGGGCCACCAGAATCTCAGGCAAGGAGCCATCGTTGCGTCGGGGCACAAAATCGGCGGTAGTGACCGGCTGGCCCAGCACAGTGGTGGGAACTGGTTCATCGTCGACCGACTCGCCCGGCACGGTCGACGATGTCGATACCTTCACCGTGAACGCAGCCGGTTCGGGAACTTCACCACACCCGGCCGCCAACACGGCCACTATGAGGCCGAAGATGAAAGCATGAGTAGGCCGCTTCATCATTGCAGGACTGGTTCTCACCCGTCCCATCCTGGCAGCTGAATTCCCACCCCGCGCCGAGTCGAGAAAATATGTGTGGTGATCAGTCAAGAGCCGGTAGAGTGTTTGAGCCCCTGTGGCGCAGTCTGGTTAGCGCAGTGGACTTTTAATCCATTGGTCGTGGGTTCGAATCCCACCGGGGGTACTGCATTGTCGGGTAGACCACAACGGTTCGTGGTCTACCGGAGCGAGCGACACCAATTCGATATCGACATCCTCATGGCATGATTGCGACATGCCGCGGGTTCGCCTAGGTACATCCGTCGACGGAAAACCCCGCCGCATTCGATCCGGTCGCCATAAATGTATGCCTGGTCAGCGACTGCTACCGCGACGCACCGGTCCACCGAACGACTTCGATCGGGAGAACCGCCGCGAGTCGGGCGAAGTCATCGGCGTCTGCTGTCAGGACAGGCAGTCGAAGCGATCTGGCCAGGATCACCAAGTGAGCGTCGATAGAGTCAGACGTTCCTGAAGCAGCGAGCAACTCGCCAATCTTTCGCCCGTCGCCAAAGCGGTCAACAACTTCGATCGCCTTCAACGCCGAGGCAAGATTCGCTTGCGTTGGTCCACGCCAAACCTGTGCGACGATCGCCTCAGTTGTGATCAGGGACTCGCCTCGGTCAAGCGCCACTCTGACCAGCGCCGCAAGCCTCCGGCGATTTCGATCGACATCAATGAGCGGCCCAGCATCCAGGATCAACCGAACATCGCCTCTGCGTCAGCAAGCTCGGCTTCTGTCAACCGACCCCCATCACGCTCAACCTCATCAACGAACTCTTGCATCGCAGCCCGGCGGCGCTCCAACTTCGCCAGCGCCGCCAGCGCCGAATGCACCGCCGCCGTCTGCGTGCCGTAGATCTTGGACAAGAACTCCAGGTTCGATTCAGCTTCATCATCGAGACGTAGTGCCGTTCGTCCAGCCATACACCTGATGTTATCTAGGCGAACGACCGCTTGTCAAACCCTGTGGCCCACAAACGCATGACGTCCCATGAGCGTCGAGACTAGTTTGCTGGTTAGTGATCAGGCGGTTCGAAAGCCGTCTCATCAGGGGTACTGCATTGTCGGGTAGACCACAACGGTTCGCGGTCTACCGGAGCGAGCGACACCAATTCGATATCGACATTCTCGACATCCAAGATCTCCTGTCCGAACTTATGGATGCCTAGTCCACCCCTTTCCTGGCTGGTGGACCTGCACAGGATCACCGGCACGAACGCTCGCACCACAATATGGGCGCGTTGCGGATGCACCCTACATATGGCATGATTGTGGCATGCCGCGGGTTCGCCTAAGTACAACCGTCGACGAAAAACTACTCACAGAGGCGCGAACGTTGCGGGCCGGACTCAACGACGCAGCCCTGATCGATGAGGCTCTCGCAGCACTTCAGAGTCAGCATCGGGCAGCAGCGTTTGATGCCAGCTACTCGGCATACGACAATCACCCAATAGATGAACCTGACGCCTGGGGTGATCTCGATTCGTTTCGGAATGCAGCAGCGACCTCGTGACCACCCCTTTGCGGGGCGAAATCTGGTGGTGCGAGCTTCCCGAAATCAGTCGCCGTCCCGTCGTCGTTCTTTCACGAGACGCCGCCATCCCACGACTCCGACGAGCACTGATCGCCCCATGCACGACGACGATCCGAGGCCTACCAAGCGAAGTCGTACTGGATCCCGAAATCGACCCGATTCCGCTGCTGTCCGCGGTCAACTTGGATTCCATCGAAAGTGTCTCCGTCGCCGCCCTCGTTGATCGACTAGGGAGATTGTCGGATGATCGAATGCGATCTGTCTGCGCAGCTCTTCAGGTCGCCGTCGATTGCCCACCGTTCGCCTGAAGACGTCAAAGACAACATCGGGCGGTTAGAAAGCCGTCCCACCAGGGGTACACGTGTATTGTCGCGAGACATCGGAAACCCTTGACCGCTGAAATCACCGCCAGAGGTGCCCTGGTCGAAGCCATCACCTACTGGTATGGTGCGACACCATGGCTATCGGTCGTTCTTTCCAGTCAAAACTGTGGGTGTTGGTATTAGCGGTTCTTGCCCTCACCACGGCATGCACCGGTGGAGACAATGAGAGCACCGAAGATCCCTTAAGTAGTGCCTCCGATACCGGTGAAGCCACTGATACAAGCGAGGCAGTTTCGACGGCGGACCAGGTCGTTTCGGGGTCGTTTGTCGAGATCAATGGTCAGGTTTACCCGTTCAACACCACCTCCGAGTGCACCTTCAGCGACGATTACTGGGGGCTGGACTTCCGCCGCATCAGTCTGACCACCGACGGTGGGTATCCCGGCATATCGGCAAGTTACGCCCCTCCAGTCGCCGACGCAGCCGACCTTGAAGATCCAAACGTACTTGCCGTCTTCCCCCCCGAGGAGTCCTGGTGGTACACCACTGAAGCAGCGACGGTCAACGACTACCAGGTTACCCTTACTGACAATGGCCTCACCGGCTCCGCCACACTGGGTGTCGCCGGTGAGGGCGGCCCAGACGGCGAGCACCAGGCCACGTTCACCCTGTCGTGCGACAACACCGCCTACGACGCCCAAGAAGACTCCATTGATTCTGACGATGGCGACCCTGCCAGCGGATCCGGGGCGCCAGCCACCGACGACATCGGTTCGGTTACCTGGGCAGGACAGACCACCGACCTGGTTGGCCCGACCCGCTCCGACTACATCGTGACCAACCCCGACGGTGATGCCTCGAGCATTGACTTCGATTTCGAGATTTGCGAAACAGTCAATCCCGGCATCGAGGGAGACTTCAATATCGGTGCCACATTAAACGATGGCACTGAGTTCCGCCTATCGGGCAACATCCACGACGATTTTGCTGATCACGAAGGTCTGTTCCTGGGAGAACTTCCCGACGAAGAACGAGCCGAAGACTTGGATGTGCAACTCGACAACCGCACCCTATTTGGCTCCGCCACCACAAGCCAAGGGGCCATCGAATTCAGCTTCACGTGTTGAGAGTTGACGTATTCATGACCGACACTGGCGGGTCCCCGCCTTGAACAGGTAAACTACGTTCGCTTCAGATCGCACTGAATGCCGGAATCAGCCCCATCGAGGGGTGGCAGCAAGCGTCTGTGCGGCACCGAACAACCGAAGGTAGACGATGGCGAAATCAGGGCCGAGCCTCGACACTCCATTCCGGAGGGGCGAGCGAATAATAACAATGCGAGACATCCCCGCAGTCAGCCAGGGTACGAACGGCCGTGTCCGGCTAGCCAATGGTTTGGGCGCGTGGCGCCGGTACTGGGTGAAGTTTGAAGACGGGACCATTCACGGCCAGATCTCGCACGATGACCTAGCCCGCCCCGACCAAACCGATGCCTGGGAACAGCACCAAGAAGTACTTCGTCTGGCCGCCGAACAGGGCGAACAGGCCGCAGCCGCCACCGCCGACGCATCAGCGGCCGGCGACGGCGCCGGCGGAGCTTCCGGCATCGCGGCCCAGATCCCCGCTCACATTCTTGAACGGTCGAAAGCGGCCAAACAACGCCTCTTGGGTTAACGAAGGTACGCCAACGCCACGGCTGCGTGGGCGGCTGCCCCCACGGCCATTGCCTCTTCATCGAGTTGCATCCGATTGGAGTGGCAGGCTGGAGCGTTGCGAGGGTCGAGGTCCGGGGGGCAAACCCCGAGGAACGCCATCGAACCTGGCACTCGTTCCAGCACATAACTCCAGTCTTCGGCCCCCATTATCGGGCTTGAGATTTCGCGAACCCGCTCCGATCCCAGCAGATCGCTCAGTGTGTCGCGTGCGAACGCTTCGAATTCCCGGTCGTTTACGGTCACGGGATAACCATCGGAAACCTCAACCTCCACGGAACAATCGTGGGCAGCGGCAATATTGTGAGCTACCCGATGAAGCGAGTCTTGCACATGGGATCGTGTCCTCCCCGAGAAGGTACGCATCGTGCCCTTCATTACCGCCGATTCGGGGATCACGTTGCTGGTGGTACCGGCTTCGATCTGGGCCACGGTCACAATCGCTGGATCAAACGCATCGACGGTGCGCGTAACCATAGTCTGCAACGCCAGCACGATTTCGGCCGCAACGGGCACCGGGTCGACAGTGAGGTGTGGCGTGCTCGCATGGCCACCTTTACCGTTCACGGTGATCGAGAAGGTGTCGGCCGAAGCCAACAGCGGGCCTGGTTTTGAGGCCAGAGTGCCCGACGGTGAGTTTGGCGTGATATGGAGGGCGAAACCGGCGTCCACCGACGGGTTCTCCAGCAACCCCTCTTCGATCGCGTATCGAGCACCCCCATGCCCTTCTTCACCCGGCTGAAAGAAGAACTTGACGGTGCCACGCAGGTCTCGTCGTCGTTCGTTCAACATTTTCGCCGCCCCCACCAGCATGGCCACATGGGCGTCGTGCCCACACGCATGCATCGTGCCGTCGTGTTTGCTGGCGAATTCATATCCAGTGTCTTCGGGCATCGGCAACGCGTCCATGTCGGCCCGCAGAAGCAGGGTTGGCCCTTCGCCGTCGCCATGCATCGTGGCCACCACCGATGAAAGGCTGGTGCCGGTTTTGACCTCAACAGCCAAATCCTCCAACTCGGCCAGAATGGTCGCTTGGGTAAGAGGTAGATGGAGACCCAATTCTGGCTCCGAATGGATTCGGCGGCGCAAGGTCACCAATTCCCCCAGCAAATCTCGCGCTTCGGCCAGCAGCGAAGCTGAGTCGGAATTGGGCAGATTCGGTTGAGAGGCGGCGTCGGGCGTGGTCGTCATTGTGTGGTTGCTCCCATGAGTGAGGGTTTTTTAGCTAGCTTAGAGCCTGTGCCCAATGTCGCATGGATCATGCTCCGCTCCCTCATTTTCATCGCTGGTCTCTTCGTGGCTACCGGGTGCGATAGCGGGTCGGCGATGCCTACACCGATCCCGGACTCCGGATCCACCCCTCGCCATGCGCCGGTGGTGATTGCCTCATACCCGCATGACTCCACGGCGTTCACCCAGGGCCTTGAATGGTGGGGCCCGTACCTGGTGGAGGGCACTGGCATTGAGGGAAAGTCCAATATCCGAATCACAAGCCCTCAAACGGGGCAAGTAGTAGCCCAGTACAACCTCCCCCCGGAGATTTTTGGGGAGGGCATTACCGTCCGTGATGACACTGCCCTTCAAATTAGCTGGTCAAGTCAAGAGCTCTTTGCATTTGATCTATCAGACGACGACATTTCATTACAAAACCACACGATTAACGCATATGAAGGTGAGGGGTGGGGAATCTGCTATGACGGGGATGAGCTAGCGATGAGCAACGGCTCGGACAAGATCCAGTTTCGCCGATGGGACACGTTCGTCCCCACCCGCAGCATCAAGGTCCGGCTCGACGGAGCACCGGTCGACCAGCTCAACGAACTCGAGTGCGCCAGCGGCCTGATCTGGGCAAACGTCTGGAAAACCTCCATCATCCTTGCCATCGACCCGG
>Ga0316189_10001898_pt1 | contig 20657 bp, 25 predicted proteins | sample LowCovwburrow_MG_FD_204930 | JGI IMG/M metagenome (GOLD analysis project Ga0316189, IMG submission 204930) | Coastal sediment microbial communities from Maine, United States - Lowes Cove worm burrow | ecosystem: Environmental > Aquatic > Marine > Coastal > Sediment | place: USA: Maine... | reverse complement strand
GTTGATGTACCCCAGGAGGCCTTCCTGGCGGTGTTGAAGTTGGGGGAGGAGTAGTAGATGTCGACAAAGAAACCTTTATGGCGCGAATGGCTGGAGAGCCTGATTATTATTGCTCTGCTTGCTGTTGTGATTCGCAGTTTCATTGTTGCACCATTCAAGATTCCTTCATCCAGCATGGTGCCAACACTTGAAATTGGAGATTACCTTTTTGTTCTGCGTTACTCCTATGGCTTCCGTATTCCGCTAACAGATATCCAGTTGGCGGCTTCACCTGCCAATCGGGGCGATGTGGTGGTATTCGACTTCCCTGAAGACCGGAGCAAGGATTACATTAAACGTATCGTTGGTATTCCCGGCGACAAGATTCGTTACGATAAAAACATACTCCATATTAATGGTAAGCCGATGCCACTTAGAGAGCAGGGTAAGAGAGCCTACTACCTTTCCGATGGCGGTGTGGATATGTCCGTTCAATTCGAGGAGCGCCTTTTTGAGGTGAATCACTCCGTGCTTCTCAAGGATTTCTCTATTAAGGATGGTGAATGGAAAGTGCCTGCCGGCCACTATTTTGTGCTTGGTGATAATCGTAACAACTCTCGGGATTCCCGATTCTGGGGTTTTGTTCCTCAGGAGTATCTGGTAGGAAAGGCTGCTATTATCTGGTGGTCGTGGGATCATCCCAAGGGCGAGGTGCGTTGGGGTCGTCTCGGATCACTGATTCACTAATCGGACAGGGTTTATTGAGGTGGTTGTAATGAAGAATGAATATGGATTTTCTATGATTAAGTTGCTTTTTATAGTCGCTTTGATCGGAGCAGCTGTGGGCTTTGGATTTAAGATTATTCCTGTCTACAATGCACAGTGGAAAGTGCAGGATGCATTTGAAGCTCTCTCTAGAAACATGGCAAATAGAGATGAAACCAGTATCCGTAAACGGTTACCTACCCTGTTTAAAATGAAGTACCTGGCAAGTGGAGATTTGCCGCAAGAGTTTTATGATAATATTGAGATCACTGCTGATGGCGGTAAGGTCGAGATATCTTCAGAATACCATGTCACAGTGTGGCTTCTAGGCCCTGTTGAAGGTGTTGATCCGGATTCGGACTATGATGAATCCGAACTTAAGGGCGTGGACAAGATTCGTCATAAGCTGCGTCAGGATTTTGATTTCGAGCCATATGCCAAAACCCCTTGACGATAAAGCTGTGGCGTTGATTCAACAGACCATAGGTTACCACTTTAAGGATCATTTGCTGCTAAAACGGGCTTTAACACATCGCTCGGTATCTTCTGAGCATATGGAGCGTCTGGAGTTTCTTGGTGATGCTGTTCTGGGCCTGGCTATAGCAGAGTACCTGCATGACAAGTTTCCTCACTGTAGTGAGGGTGAACTCTCCCGTATGCGTGCTGCACTGGTTCGTAAAGAGAGCTTGATGAGTGTTGCAACTGACTGGCAGCTTGAGCACGTTCTTTTTGTTGGTGAGGGCGAGCGAAAAAACGGGCGGCTCAAATCTCAATCTATTGCTGCCAACGGTGTCGAGTCATTGATTGGAGCAGTATTTCAGGAGTCTGGCTGGAATGATGCGCGCCGCCTTATTATCGATTCCTGGCAGGTGATGTTGCAAAAAATCGATGTTGACTCTGTTCTCGACCCTAAAAGTCGTCTTCAGGAGTTTACTCAGGGTAAAGGGTGGGGGCTTCCTGAGTATGTTGTGACTGATCATGGCGTGGGAGTATCACCACGTTTCTTGGCACAATGCCGCGTTAATGGGGAATGGCTGGGCAAAGGCTCAGGGGATCGAAAAAAAACGGCTGAGCTTGATGCGGCCGATCAGGCCTGGGAAGCACTCAGCAACAAATAGAATGGAGCCTTGCGAGAAGTGGGCATTCATATTTTCTAGAGATAAACCAATAGACAAACTGGGGCGATAATCTGGGCTGAACAGATCTATGAACTGCGTCGATAGCCTGTCATTACCTATGAAAAATAGTTTACGGCTTGGGAGGCTTTATCTTCGGCGTGTGTACCTTAGGAGCCTTCACCTTCGGAGCTTGGATCTTAGGAGCCTTCACCTTCGGAGCCTTCACCTTCGGAGCTTGGATCTTAGGAGCTTGGATCTTAGGAGCCTTCACCTTCGGAGCTTGGATCTTAGGAGCCTTCGCCTTTAGAGCATTTGGCGTAATATCCGGCAGGCTTGATGGTTTCGCCTTTGCGCCTGAGTTAACTTCAACACCAGCATCATCCCTGTTGCTATCATTCATGGAAAAAGTAGGAGCCGCAACAGCGGGCAAAGAAAAAGTCATAACAGCTATCAATGCAGCAAAACACAGTTTCTTCATTATTCTCTCCTTCTCTAATTGAAACGAATGTAAATAATATTCCTTTTTCTTGCCCATTAATGTGATGTGGGTCACATATTTACTGCTTTATTGTGAGCTAAATCACAAATATTTAATTGAGACACTGGCTAGACTTGGTTGACGTTGCCACTTTGATTAAAAACAGAGACCCATCATTTAGTTCCTATATAGCATCTTCATGCGATATCCATATCTGCTCTGAGGGCTATTGTCAGCGGAATGAATATTACGATGCACTCTGAAATTAATGATAACAATGAAGGCATAACAAAGAAAAAATTGGAACTGTTACTCATCGATGATGATTACATCACTCACCGCATTCTAGAGAGTTTTCTCCACCGGTTTGGTGAGGAAAACAGTATCATAGTAAATCTCAAGAGCATCTTCGATCCGGTACAGGGGCTGTTTGAACTGAGTAAAATGGCGCAATCTTTTGATGTTGTCGCTCTGGATGTGCAGATGCCCATGATGACTGGAGACGAGATCTACGAATTCCTTATGCAAGAGGGCGCCCCTTTGCTGGACAATATTTTATTTGTGACTGGCTGCGGAGAAGATTTGAAAGCACGCTTCCCCAAACAAAAACTGCGCGTACTTGATAAGCCGGTTGAATATGAGCAGTTCGTTAAGACATTAGTCAGTATCACGGGCTAATTATTGTTTAAAATAGTTCTCTAACGAACAGCTGCTTATGTAATGCGATGGTAGATAATAAATCCTGCAATATAGGTTCCAATTGCGGAGCCTAACGAAGAGAGAATGAAAACCAGCAGTGTCCGTGAAATCCTGTTTTGCCACCAGCCTTTGAAATAGGCGGTGTCATGACGCAGGTTATCAAAGTCCTTCATTTGAGGTTTGCGCAACCACAGCTCCAGCGCGGAAGTAACCACACCCGCACCAATCATTGGGTTCAGTGAAGTGATAGGGGCGGCAACAAAGGCGCCGAGGATGGTTAGTGGGTGTGCAGTTGCAAGCATTGCGCCGATGGCTGCAAGCCCGCCGTTAATTAGCACCCAATTTTGTACCAGATCCCAGCCCAGAGACGGGTTCTTTGAGAAGCCAATGGCAAAGCCTGATAGAATCAGGGCGGTTATAAACCAGGGGATAAGCTTGCCGATCTTTTTCTTATCCGGTATCTGCTTGAGCTCGGTTAATACTGTATTAAGCCTTGATTCGGAATAGTCACAGTATTCATCCAGATACCGGCGGATGCCTTTAAGGTGGCCAGCACCAACCACGGCAACAATGTGGTGGTGTTCAGCATTGTTTGTCTCCTGAATCAGTCGCAGTGCCATGTATTGGTCCCGTTCATCAATCAGAGGGCGATAGAGTTCACTATCCTTCTTGGCAAACTGGGCAAACGCTGACTCAAGAATATCACCATCTTTAAGCTGTTCGACCTCTTCTTTACTGACACTTTCACGATTAAGAACGCTCTGGATCAGTCCGGTAAGCAGCACCATGCGGCGCTTGAAAGGCACACTTCTATAGATGCGCCTCATAGTGATAGAGATGTCACGGTCAATCAGGGAGATTGGGTAGTTGGCCTTGTCAGCCTCTTCAATAGCGGCTTTTAACTCTGCCCCAGGTTCAATATCCACCTGTTCAGCCATACGCTGCTGGAATGCACCAATGGCCAGGTTGGCCCAGATCATCGGGCCTTTCCCCTGCTTGATGGCTGTAAAGAGATCAAGCTCTGCGAGTGTGTCAGGATTGGCTATTTTTTCATGGCGTCCTGGACATAGTTCAACTGCAACGGCATCAAATTCACCTGAAGAGAGCAGTTCGCGAACTTTGTCAGCACTAGCTCTGGAGATGTGAGCAGTCCCAAGAACAGTAATAAACTGCTCGCCATGCTCAAAAGTGAAGATGGGATGGTTACTCATGTTTCAAGTACTCCTTGAGTCTACCTTTTGCAATTTTAGACCAGTGTTGATGTTGGGTCGAGCGATCTATTGTCATTTTAGGAGCAAAAAAAAGCCCCGATTAGACCGGGGCTTTTTTATAATGATAATTAAATTTAATGATCGTTATCAGATAACGTTAGGACGCTGAAAATGTTGCAAGCCCAACAAAGAAGGCAATGGTAACAGCTCCTACAAGTGTTATTTCTGCATCATCAATTAGTAGTTTTTTCAGTTTCTTTGTCATGGTTATGACCTCCTGGCGCTACACGCGATAACGAAGTTATATATTACCCTATGAAAAGAGTCAAGTATTATTTTGATCTGTCTATTCCCGGATCGAACGTTACTCTTCGTCCATGAGTGATAAATCAGAAGAAGATTTTCGCTGCGGAGCGATCGCACTACTCGGTCGACCCAATGTCGGAAAATCTACGTTAATGAACAAGATTGTGGGCACCAAGGTGGCTATTGTTACGCCCAAACCCCAGACAACCCGCCACCGGATTCTGGGCATCTATACAGATGAGAAGCGCCAGCTGATTTTTGTCGATACACCGGGAATCCATAAAGGAACAAAGCAGTTGAACAGAAACATGGTTCGCATTGCCTATGCAGCAGCCCAGGAAGCCGATGTGCTGGTGATTATGCAAGATGTGACCAAGGCGCTGGATACAGGAACCCGCAATTTGATTGAACGTTTTGCTGATGGCTCACTTGACCAGCCTCGTATTCACGTGTTGAACAAGATCGATAAGGTTAAACGGGACACGCTTCTTCCTCGTCTTCAAGCCGTTCAGTCTCTTGATCCTGATGCGGTTGCCTATATTCCTCTCTCTGCAACCAAAGGGACTCAGATTGAAGCTCTTGTTGATACATTGACAGGGTTGCTACCAACGCTTCCAGCTATCTATGATCCTGAGTGGTTTACTGATCAGAGTCAGCGACAGCTGGCTGCAGAGTATGTTCGTGAGCAGGTTTTTCTGGCGATGCATGAGGAGATTCCATTTCAGACGGCTGTTGAGATTGAGGGGTTTCATGAGACTGCCTCTGGTGTTGAGATTGAGGCGGTGATCCTTGTCGGCAATGAGCGACATAAACCGATGCTGATCGGCAAGGGTGGTGAACGCATGAAGATGATCGGTATCAGTACGCGCATGGGGCTTGAAGAGCTTCTCGACTGTAAGGTGAATCTGAAACTCTGGGTGAAGGTACAGACCGACTGGTTTGATAACGCGGCTCAGCTGAATGAATTGGGGTTGAATGGCTGAAGTTGAAGACCATGCTCTGTTATTAAGGCGGATACCTTTTAGCGACACCTCTCTGGTCTGTCACTTTTTGACCGAGGAGCATGGGCGCATAGCCTTGATGAGTCGTGGTGCAAGGCGTGCCAAAAGTCCGTTCAGAGGAGCTTTGGAGCCTCTTTACAGACTTAATATCCGTTGGCGTCCGGGCAGGACAGGTATGGGGACGCTTGTAGATATCGAACGTGGCCCCCGATTGTTAAGTGAGGCTTACGATCTGGATGGTCTTGAGCTCTGTGCAGTAGCATCCGGTCTTTTTCAGGAAGGAGATCCACACGGATATGGCGAGCTTATTGAATCACTGCAAGTGATGCGTGATCGTCCTGCAGACTCTTCTCTATATAGTGGAGTCTGGCGACTGCTGGAGTTGAGCGGGTGGGTTAGTGGTTTTGAACACTGTTGGGTCTGTGGAAGTGAAGTGGATGCGTCATCCCCAATGGCGTGGCATGACGGGCATCTCGTCTGTAGCCCCTGTGGAAATGGCAGTGCCATCTCAGCAGGCATGAGAAAAGGGATAGCTGCTCATCTGAGCCAAGTCAATGTTCGATTGAACCAGCATGATCTTTTAAGCTGGCGAAGGATGATTCAGGATGTGCTGAGCCAACATGGTGTCAGATCACTATCTTCTATAACTTAAGGAGTAGCAATGAACTTAGGTGTAAACATTGATCATGTAGCGACGCTCAGACAAGCGCGTCTAACTCAGTATCCGGACCCGATTGAGGCGGCACGAATATGCATGGCTGCCGGAGCTGATGGTATTACCGCACATCTGCGTGAAGACAGACGGCATATTCAGGATGCAGACATGGAGGCGTTGGCTGGAATGGATCTTCATCTCAATATGGAGATGGCTGCCGAGAATGAGATGGTTGCGATCTGTGAGAGACTGAAACCAGCCGCCTGCTGTCTGGTCCCAGAGAAGCGCGAGGAGCTTACCACGGAGGGAGGGCTAGATGTGGCTTCTCATATTCCACGTCTTAAGTCGGTTGTAGAGAGGCTTACCAGTGCAGGTGTTCGTGTCTCGATGTTTATCGACCCGGTGAAAGAGCAGATTGAGGCATCCAAAGCCATTGGAGCACCAGTGATTGAACTGCATACCGGTCACTATGCAAACCTAACAGGGGAAGCTCAGGCTGCGGAGTTGGCAGTGATTGCCGATGGCGCAAAACTGGCATCAGATATTGGACTGATTGTACATGCAGGCCACGGCCTGACCGTTGAAAACAGTCCGTCTATTATGGCAATTTCTGAAATCGAAGAGCTTAATATTGGCCATGCGATTGTTGCCGATGCGGTGTTTAAGGGGCTAGCGCAAGCGGTGAAAGATTTCAAAGCGGTGATGCAACGCTAATGAGCATTTTTGGTATCGGTACGGACCGCATTGCGATTGAACGTATAGAACGTTCGATTGAACGTTTTGGTGACCGGTTTGTTCAACGCATCTACACCGAAGCCGAACACCGACAGGCGCTTGCCAAAGGAAACAGCGCGCGCCGTCTGGCGATGCTTTTTGCAGCCAAAGAAGCGGTCTCCAAAGCACTGGGGACAGGTTTTAGAAATGGGGTAATGCTCAAGGATATCGAAACCATTCACCGGGACTCTGGCAAGCCTGAGGTGCTGCTGTATGGAGGTGCTGCTTTTGTAGCATCGGCAGCCGGTATCTCAACCGTACACCTCTCCCTGACTGATGATGATGGTGTGGCGATGGCTTTTGCCATTGCAGAGTTGTAGTCCATAACCATGAATGGTGGTCGTCTTGGAGAGTTTGACCTGATTCAGGCCGCGTTTCGGGATGGAGCACCTAATGCACATTCAACTACGTCAGTAAAAAATGGTGATGATGCATCTGTGCATGCTATTCCGGACGGAATGGAACTTGTCATGAGCACCGATGCATCGATCAGTGGAGTTCACTGGCCAGATAGGTTTGCGCTTCAGTCGGCAGCCGACAGGGCAACCTGTGCAGCCCTCTCTGATTTAGCTGCGATGGGGGCCGAGGCATGTTGGGCATGGGTGTCCGTAATGTCCCAGTCTCAGGATAATCTGCTTGAACTTGGAAAGGGAGTGAATGAAGCACTTACTCGTTATTCAGTAGAACTCTCTGGCGGCGATACCGCATACTCTTCTGTGAACGCACTAACAGTGACTGTGGGAGGTGTTGTTCCTGTTGGCAAAGCAATGTGCCGGAACGGAGCAAAGAATGGCGATGGTGTATGGATTATTGGCAGGGCTGGATTTTCGTCTCTGGGGCTGAAACAGTGGATGGCCGAGATGGAAGAGGGTTATTTCAAACGCTATTTTGAAGTGGTTAAACCAAAACTTGAGCAAGGTGTAAGACTGCGTGATCTCGGTATCCGATGTTGTATCGATATCAGCGATGGTGTATTGCAGGATGCATCTCATGTGGCGCTGGCCTCCAGTGTCGGTATGACACTGGAACTATCCAATTTTCCCGGCTGGGATCTGCTTTGCAGGAAGGTGGGCGAAAAGAGTGCTATCCGTGCAGTGGCTTCCGGAGGTGAGGATTATGCACTTCTCTTTACCGCTCCTGAAGGCATGGGGTGGCTCGACTCTTTTGCAACAAAGGTAGGCGTCTGTACCGATGGTATCGATGTAGAGATTCGACTCAATGGAACCATGCTTGAAGGGCTTGAACCGGGCTTTGATCATTTTGCTTAACGCTGCTCGATTTATTGCGGCCGGTTTTGGTAGCGGCTGGTTGCCCAGGGCGCCTGGAACATGGGGGAGCCTGGCCTCCCTTCCGATAGCATGGCTGCTTCTCACCTATACAGGCATTGAAGGTCTGGCAGTTGCCTCACTGATTGTTCTGGTTCTTGGTTGTTTTGTATCTGCCGTAATTCTGCCAACACTGGAGTCGGATGATCCGGGTTGGATTGTGATTGATGAGTGGGCAGGTCAATGGTTAACGCTTGTTATAATTGTGGCTATCTATGGTTTGTCGCTTCTTACACTGCTGTTGGCTTTTTTGGCATTCAGACTCTTTGATATTTTCAAACCATTTCCGATTCGTCAGCTTGAGCATGTTGGCCCGCCGTGGTGGGCAATCATGGCCGATGATCTATTGGCTGGCGTGATGGGCGCTGCAGTTGTTATGGTTGCACTGTACATGGTTGGATTGATCTGATGTCGGCACAGATTGAGAGTCTACTCCAACTCTGTAGAGAGAAGGGTCTGAAACTTCGTACAGCCGAGTCGTGTACCGCCGGTGCTATTGCTGCCGATATTGCCTCTGTTTCCGGTGCATCCGATGTGCTGGATCGAGGCTGGATCACCTATAGTGACAGTGCAAAATCCGAAATGTTAAACGTTGATCCTGAACTGATTATCGAACATGGCGCTGTGAGTCGTCGAGTGGTTTTGAAAATGGCTGAAGGCGGCTCTTCTGACTCTGCGCTCTGTGTTGCTGTCAGCGGCATTGCAGGCCCAAGTGGTGGTTCGGATGAGAAGCCTGTTGGCACGGTTTGGGTTGCGGTGGCTGGTGGTCGCTATACCTCTGTTGCGAAGCATCACCTGTTTTCCGGTGATCGTGCTGCGGTTCAGCAGCAAGTGGTAACCTGCGCTATCAGCATGCTTATTGATCAAATGGAGAAAGGGTGAGACCATTTTTTAGAAAAATGTGAAAACCGGCTGGAGCGAAGCATGGGGATTACGGATAAGATCAAGTCACTGATTCATGGCAGTTCATACAGTCAGGATTCTGAGATGGCATTAAAAGATGCGGTAGAGATCATTCAGACATATGCAAAATGTTTGGAGGAGAGGGCCGTGTCAGCCAGTATTGTAACAGACTTAAATGAACTTCCTTGTAGCAAAGAAGAAATTAAGAGCGCGCTAATTGTTGCAATGAACGAAAAACATATTGACCCGATTCAGCGGAGATATCTGGCAACAGGCTATCTGCAATTGGCTGATTATCAGTCAGGTGTTGGTGACAGACTGATTGGGATCGATGTTTCCACTATCGATATTGACAAAGAAAATGTGGATGCTCTGGCCAATCAGGTGGCTCAAAGCAGGCAGGAGTTTGACAGTTGGAAACCTATTGTCGAAGAGGAGCAAAAACAGTTGCTGGATGAGTTGAAAGATGCGGGTTTCGAGGGGTCTCTTTAGCGCGTGTAAAAAACTCTGTTTTTGGCTAAAATCTAACACTTACTGTTAATATATTGACTCATATGGATTATAAGATAATCTGCATATGATGTTCCATGTTATAGATGATAACTTGATAGGTGGAAAAAATACTGCCGCAATCATTAATCTTTTCAGTGAAAAGCCGATGCTTTTCTCATCTGCGCTTGAATATCTGGAGTATGCAAGCAGTTCTGATTATCAAAAACCAAAAGCCATTTTCACCGATGTCCTTATGTTTAATATGAACGGTTATGAACTCATTGAAAAAATATTGGCTATCCATCCTGATCAAAGATTTGTTATTATGTCAGGACGCCCTGATCTGGAGCACCCGTTTAAAAATCGCGCCTGTTCCTATCTAAGCAAACCGTTTCACCCGATGGACGTCAAAAAAATCATTCTCGAGCTGGAAAAATGTGAGCAGGAGGGCCCATCACCTGAAGCACTCTGTGCAATAACTTGTGGTTGTTCAGTGTTTACTCCTGACAACTGGACCTGTCCTCATTCAGCATAATTCAAGTGCTTGAAATCATTGACAGAAATTGATGGGAAATTCTTTATCAGAGAAGCGAGAGCGCATCGGCTAGGTCAGCAACTGAGGGAATCACAAGGTTAGCCTTGATGCCGGTCTATTTTACAAACACTTCCCTCTGGTTATCTATTTAAATCAACACTACTCAAACACTGTTTTTGCCAACATAGAGCACGCCGTCCAGATCAAAAAGAATTGTTTCAATCTCGGAACTGTTTTTTCTGTTCATGCCGTTACTATAGCAACAGGTGCAAGGTTTAGTGCAGAGGGGGAAACTGTTACACTCCCGCAAGTTTTAATTATAGTTACCATCTTGTTATTATAGAAAAGGAAATGATCCATGAACGAACACGAAATTCTGGCCATGTATGAAGATGCGGGTGCACTGCTTAACGGGCATTTTGTACTTTCCTCAGGCCGTCACTCATCACGTTATCTGCAGTCTGCACTTGTGTTGAGAAACATCGACAACGCTACGGCACTGGCTGGAGAGCTGATTAGCAAGGTGAATCCGGACGATTACGACATGGTGGTGGCTCCTGCCATTGGCGGGCTGGTGATTGGTCAGGAGGTGGCTCGTCTGTTGAAGAAGCCATTTATTTTTACCGAACGTAAAGAGGGTGAGATGCAGCTTCGTCGTGGGTTCTCTATTCCCGAAGGTACCCGTATTCTGGTTGTGGAAGATGTGATCACTACAGGTGGTTCGGTTTGTGAATGTATGGTGGTGGTTCGTGAGCATGGTGGTAATCCGACCAAAGTATTAGCGGTTGTAGATCGCGCACCGGACTCGGAAGGTCGTTTTGATGTACCACACGATACTGCGATCTCCTTGAGTGTAGAAACACATGCGGCTGATGACTGCCCGATGTGCCGTGAAGGGACGCCGGCGATTAAACCCGGTAGCCGCGGTTCAGCCTGATGAGTGACAATACGATCTGCTGCTACCCCTTTGGCGGGGTAGGCGAATTCGGCAAAAACATGATGGTCTATGCGCTCGGCAACGATGCAGTAATTGTCGATTGTGGTATGGGGTTCCCAAATCCAGGACAGCACGGGGTTGATCTGGTTCTTCCCGACATCTCCGCGCTTGAAGAGTTGAATCTGAATATTCATGCCATCCTTCTTACTCATGGGCATGAAGATCATATTGGAGCTCTGCCATTTCTTCTACCGCAACTTGGTCTGCCGATCTATGGCACGCCGGTTACGCTGGCACTGGTGGCAGGCAAGCTTGAAGAGCGTCAGTACAAGGGTGATTTGAGAGCCTTGCCTGAAGAGGGCACGATCAATGTGGGGCCGTTTGAAGTGGAGGCAGTTCATGTAACGCACTCCATCATGGATGCTGCATCGATAGTAATTCATACGCCATTGGGCGCCATTATTCATACCGGAGATTTTAAGTTTGATCCCGCGCCTATTGATGGGCGTGCAACACCACTGCATCGTTTCTCCCAGTTGGGTGACAAGGGTGTTCTGCTGCTGGCCTCTGATTCGACCAATGCCACAAGAGCTGGAAGCAACCCGAGTGAAAGAAGTGTCGGACCTGCTCTGAAGCAGGCTGTCTCTCAGTGTACGGGCAAAGTGGTGGTCACCACTTTCTCATCCAACATGTTCCGTATCCAGCAGATTATCGATGCAGCTATTGCCTGTGGCCGGAGCGTGGCACTGGCTGGACGCAGTCTGGAGAAAAACGTCAACATTACCCGTGATCTTGATCGCCTCTCTATTCCTTCTGGAACACTGGTGGACATTAAGCAGACCGAACATATCCCGGATCGTGAACTGCTGATTATTGCGACTGGTTCGCAGGGCGAATGGCGTGCGGCGCTGGCTCGCATTGCGCAGGATCGTTTTAGAGGCATCAGTCTGGGGGTCGGTGATCTGGTGATCTTCTCTTCATCCAATATACCGGGTAACGAGCGAGTGATTGCAGGTCTCTACAATCATATCTACCGCCGTGGTGCGCGGGTGCTTCACTCTGGTAATGCTCCACTTCATGTCTCCGGACATGCGCAGGCGCATGAGTTGAAGACCATGATGCAGCTGACACGCCCTAAGTATCTTTACCCTGTGCATGGCGAGTATCGCAATCTGATTGAACATCAGAGTCTGGGTGTTGCTACTGGTATCCCGTATCAAAATACTATTATTGCTGAAAATGGGCAGGCCGTTCTGGTCAATTCAGAGGGCATTTCTCTGGGTGAGAATTTTCATGCAGGCGCTGTCTTCGTGGATGGAGCAGGCCGTGATGAAGTGGATGACATGGTACTGCGTGATCGTCGGGTTCTGGCCGATGATGGTATGATCTCAGCGACAGTCTTGATCAGTGAACATGAAGGTAAACTACTTGGTGAGCCGGAGCTGGTAGCACGTGGTTTTCTACATCAGGAAGTAAGCGAGGATATTCTCTCTGATGCTGCAAAAGATCTGCATCGTCATCTTGATGGTATGGATCAGGAGATACTCGCAAATATTGAAGAGGCGAAGGAAGAGGTTCGTGTCTGGTTAAGGCGCTGGTGCAAGAAGAGAATGGGCCGACGCCCTATGGTTCTCCCTGTCGTGATTGAGGTGTAACTGCGTATGAATGTGCACTCAATCCTTCGAGAGGCTCTGGCCCTGCTCTTGTTAATGCTTCTGCTGGTTACAGCACTTGCGCTATACAGTTTTGCTCCACAGGACCCATCCTTTAACCATGAAACTTCTGCAGAGGCAATGAATCAGGCGGGCGTTATCGGCGCCTACATTGCCGACTTTTTCTACCAGTTGTTTGGTTATGTAAGCTGGATTGTTTTACTGCTTGGAATCGCTCTGATGGTTCGTATTGCATTTGGTTTTCGACCATTTGCAGGTAGATGGACCACGCTGTTCTGGCTTCCCTGCCTTTTGGGCCTCGCAGGTCTTGTGGCAGCACACGCTGATCTTCTCTCTCCATCCAGTCAGGCACTGCTTCCGGCCGGTGCTGGCGGCGCTCTCGGAGCGCTGATCTCTAAGGGTCTGCTGGCCACCCTGCATGCAACAGGGCGTGATCTGGTATTGGTTGCAATGGTATTGAGCAGTTTTATTGCAGCCTCACATATTTCGATACTTGCTCTGCTTCAGCGTTTGGGCGTTGGCATCAGATGGTTTGCCAGTGTTGCATACAGTGTGATAGCCCGTTGGCAGGGCAAAATTGATATTCGCCGTGATCGCATGGAAGGGCGTGATAAGCGACGTGAAAAGAAGGCTTCACGTCCAGTACATATTGCCGAGTCTGATCCGGAAGTTATGGAACCTGCCAAAGTTAAAGTCTCCAGAAAGGCCAAGGAACAACAGCAGAGAGAACTTTCTCTTGGTACGCCACCAGAGTCTGGGTTTCGTCTCCCAGGCCTCTCCCTGTTTACAGCGAAACGTGAAGATGGGCATGCCTACAGTGCAGAGACCCTTCAGGCGATGGCTAGAATGCTGGAGAAGAAACTTCTGGATTATCGGGTTGAAGGACAGGTGGTTGCAGTGCAGCCGGGTCCGGTTGTAATTCAGTTTGAATTTGAGCCTGCACCTGGCACCAAGGCCGGTCGGATCATAGCGCTGCAGGATGATCTGGCCAGATCAATGTCGGCAGTTAGCGTCCGTGTAGCCGGGAATATTCCGGGTAAAAATGTCATTGGTATCGAGATTCCGAACGAAGAGCGCGAAATGGTATTGATGCACGATATTCTGGCGAGTAAGGCTTTTGCGGATAAGAAGAAAAAACTGCCGCTGGCACTGGGCGTCGACATTGCTGGTCAGGCGGTGGTTGCTGACCTTGCAAAAATGCCGCATCTACTGGTAGCCGGTACAACAGGCTCGGGAAAATCAGTCTCAATTAACACGATGATCTGCTCAATGTTGATGACCTATTCCCCCAAGGATCTTCGTTTGATTATGGTTGATCCGAAGATGCTGGAACTCTCCATGTATGATGATATCCCGCACCTTCTGGTTCCTGTGGTGACCAGCCCGCATAAGGCAGCTAAGGCGTTGGCATGGGCGGTCTATGAGATGGAGCGCCGTTATCATCTGATGAGTGAGGCCAGAGTTCGAAATCTTGAGGGCTACAATAAGGCTGCTGACAGCTCTAAAGATGGTGAAATAGAACGGCTTCCCTATATCGTGATCGTGATTGATGAACTGGCTGACCTGATGATGGTAGCCGGTAAAGAGGTAGAGCAGGCGATCTGCAGAATCGCCCAGAAAGCGCGAGCGGCAGGACTGCACCTTATTCTGGCGACTCAGCGGCCAAGTGTTGATGTGATCACTGGACTTATCAAAGCTAATTTGCCAAGCCGACTATCCTTCCAGGTATCTTCGAAAATTGATTCAAGAACCATTCTTGATCAGATGGGGGCAGAACAGCTGCTAGGGCAGGGTGACTCGCTGTTTGTAAGTGGAGGGCGTGAGCTTATCCGTGTGCATGGTGCATATGTCTCGGATGGAGACGTGCTTGCTCTGGTAGAGCATCTGAAAGAGCAGGGTGAGCCTGAATACCGGAATGAGGTGTTTGAGGTGAAGAGTCCCGATGAGGCGCTTGTCGGCGGTGGGGAAGAGAGGGATTCCAAGTATGATGAGGCAGCCGAACTGGTGATTGAGAAAGGGCAATGTTCCGTCTCCATGGTACAGCGATATTTACGTATCGGTTACAACCGTGCCAGTCGCATAGTTGAACAGATGGAGCAGGATGGCCTGGTGACTCCTCCCGGATCAGGCGGGATTCGTAAGGTGCTTGCCCGTTCCGAAGCCGATGGCGGTGGTGTTATCGAGTGAGTTTTTTCTCTACGTTAAAGGCTGTTGGCGCTATTCTTCTCTGCTCTCTGGTGGCCTCTGCTGCCATGGCAGGGAATGCAAATGAAAAGCCATTTCCCGAGCAGATTGATAGGGCTCTTAAGCAGCTGGCAGAGATTCCAGGCTTCTCATGTGAGTTTATTCAGGTGGTCCGTTTTTCAGATGGCGGAGAACAACGCTATTCGGGAACACTATCAATTAGCCGTCCCGGCAGATTTCACTGGAAATATCAGCGACCATATGAACAACTCTATGTCAGTGATGGCAGCGGTGTCTGGCACTATGAGGCCGACCTGATGCAGGCCGAGTATTTGCAGAGTCTGGACACAGTTGACCCTGTTGCCATGAAGCTGCTGGACGGGCAGGTGAGCCGGAAAGATGTTGAATTGCTCGGGTTTGAAAGTGCGGGCAGTGATGAAACTGCATACAGCGTTACTATAAACAGTAGTCAGGAACTTCTTCTCGGCCTGACAAAATATGGTGAACTTCGCTGGCTTGAGAGTGAAGATGTTCTTGGCAACAAAAACAGGATTCTGTTTATTAACGTTGAAAAAAAGCGTCGTCCGGACGACTATTTCAGCTTTGTTCCGCCTAAGGGCGTAGATGTGATCAATGTGGCGGATTCGCGACTCGAATCAACCGACAATAATTGAGTGATAATATGAGGATGAATATGAACAGACTAGCTACGATTTGGCTTGAGATGAATAGGTTTGGAATGAAAGTTTTTTCTGTAGCGGTTGTCTGCTGTATAGGTGTTACAGCAGCTCAGGCAGGAGGATTTTCAAACCAGAACATGTCGGCTTCTGGTCTGGGTGTTGCCAATGCGGTGGTGGCCGGTGCAGATGATGTCTCTGCGGCAGCCTATAATCCAGCCGGAATCGCATGGCAGGATGGTATACAGGCAATGCTCGGTATCGACCTGCAGAACCGTAACAGCTCTGTGAGGCTGGGTTCGGGTGTCGGTTCAAATAGCGGTGGCGCGGGCTCTCTGGCTCATCTTTATGCATCCTGGATGCCACACGATGGAGATGTTGGCTTTTCGCTGGCAATTAACACACCGTACGAACTGGACAACAACTGGGATTCAGCTTTTCCTGCTTCTGCAGGCAAGTCGAAATTAAAAATCAATCGCCTCTCTCTGGATGGAATCTATGCAGTGAATAGTACATTGGCGGTTTCCGCTGGTGCCGACTGGTATCTTAGCGCAGTTGATATGACGCTGCCCGGTCAAGGCTTCAGCGGCAACGATCTGGCCGCTTTCGGAGGCCACCTCTCAATGAAGTGGAAACCTGCTCCGACCTGGTCGGTTGGCGCGATGGCCAGATTGGGTAGTAAGATCAAATTTTCAAACGGTGTGGCTCAGGCTCTTACCGTAAAACTTCCAGATGAAATTACCGTGGGTGTTGCTCATGATATTGCCGATGCGGTTCGCCTCGAACTGGATGCTGTCTGGAGCAGATGGTCTAGGCTGAAAAACCTGAACGTGATGTCTGGGGCAACTATAGTGCAGAATCACACGCTGAACATGCGAGATTCGTTAACGGTGATGGCAGGTGCAACCTGGTTCTGGAGAGAAAACAGTCAGTTCCGTTTCGGTTATGCCTATGATCAGGAAGCAAACAAAGACACGGGTTTTAACCCGGTCATTGCTGATCAGACCGGGCACAAAGTAAGTCTGGGCGCCGGTGGTGACGCGTTCGGCTTCCATGCTGATCTGGCTTACGCCTACACATTTTATCCTAAGAGAACCGTTACCGGAGGGATTTATGCCGGAACCTATCGTGATCGCCGCCATTCTCTTGCGCTCTCTGTCTCCAAGAGATTCTGATTCTGTCTTCACCCGGCCTGTTTGATGCTGTAGAGCACTCCGCTGCCTCTACACCACTGGCTTATCGCCTAAGACCTAAAACGCTGGCTGATGTGGCAGGGCAGGACGAGCTGACCAGCCAGGATTCATGGTTCAGCTCAACCCTCAGTGAGGGAAGAGCTGTCTCTGCCGTCTTCTGGGGACCTCCGGGAGTAGGGAAGACCACGCTGGCAAAGATCATGGCTGAATCGGCCAACATGCCGTTCGAGCAATTGTCCGCAGTATCTGCTGGTAAAAAAGAGGTGCAGGCGGTTGTAAAGCGCGCAAAGTCTGAGGGGCGAAGCTATCTGCTGTTCCTTGATGAGATTCATCGATTTAACAAGGCTCAACAGGACGTGCTTCTTCCCTATATTGAAGATGGAACACTGATTCTGGTCGGGGCCACGACTGAAAACCCATCTTTCTCGCTGAATAACGCACTACTCTCTCGCTGCCGGGTGATTATTCTGAAACCACTCGACAGAGTGGCGATTCGGCAGATAGTGGAACGGGGAATTTCTCTTCTGCATGAACAGTCTGATCTGTTTGGTGTTAGCGATGCCGCAATTGATTGGCTGGCAAAAGCGTGTGATGGCGATGCGCGTTATGCACTGAATGCTTTGCAGAGCCTGTTTGAGGCCGATGATTCAACTGCGTGGGATGATGAGGCGGTTGCCCGACAGTGGACACGCAGACAGGGACAGTATGACCGTGACGGCGATGGACATTATGACCTAATCTCCGCCCTGCATAAGTCTGTTCGCGACTCCGATGCCGATGCAGCATGTTATTGGCTAGCAAGAATGCTGGAGTCTGGCGAGGAGCCCCTCTATCTGGCTCGCCGTATGATCAGGATGGCAACTGAAGATATCGGCCTTGCTGACCCCAAGGCGTTAACGTTGGCTCTGGATGCACAAAGGATGTATCAGATTCTTGGTTCACCGGAGGGGGAGCAGGGTCTGTTTGAAACGGTGATCTATCTGGCTCTGGCACCAAAGAGTAATGCGGCCTATATGGCAGAAAAAGCAGCCAGGCGCTTAGCCCGCGAGAGTCAGCACCTTGATGTTCCCATACACCTGAAAAATGCTCCGACAAAGCTTATGAAGGAGCTCGGGCATGGCAAGAATTACCAATATGCCCATAATTCCGATGATGCAGTGGTGGCTCAATCCCATTTCCCTGATGAGATGGATGCGGTTTCCCTCTATCATCCGACGGAACGAGGTTTTGAACGGACATTGGGAGAGAGGATTCAGTGGTTAAAAGATCGAAGAGTGCGGAAAGGGGAGAAGGGTAGTTGACCAGGCAGCTGTTGGCAGTCGCAGCCGGTGGTGCTGCAGGGGCAGTGCTTCGCTGGCTCATGGCTGGTGCCGTACAACGCTTTTCCGGCGGTGCGTTCCCGTGGGGCACGTTTGCCGTTAATGCGCTCGGAAGTTTTCTGCTCGGATTTCTTTTTGTTTGGCTGATTGAACGATCAACAGCCAGTGAGCTGGTTCGTTTAGCTCTTACTGTTGGCTTGTTGGGGGCTTTTACTACCTTCTCCACCTACTCGCTGGAGTCGATCCGGCTGTTGCAGGAGGGGGCCCTCGGCATGGCTGCTGCCAATGTGATGGGGCAGGTCGTGGTCTGTCTTGTACTTACCTGGTTGGGGATTCAGTTAGCTCGAGCGATTTAAACATATAGTTAAACCCTTGGGGCGTTTGATAAGATTTCATTTAGATTTGAGTTGGCTGCAATTAGTGGCTTTTCAAACAATTCAGCTAGCAACTCATGATTCTCATAAGAGTTGAATAATATTTGCTCAACCTGTTTGCCGTAAACATTGAGTGCTATGTCGCAAAGTCGATCTAGTGGGTGAGGATGGCTTTTTGATTGAGATGCACCAAGTAAATAAAACAGGTCAAACAATGAGATTAAATGTGAAAATAATTCGCGATCATCTACTTTCTCCATTTGATTAGAAGTACTACCTGATAGTTTTTTATGAAAAAACTTCCTTAGCAAGATATAGCCAATTAAATCTGCTTCGGATTCCATTTGATGAAATCGGTTCTCGATAAGCGTAGATGCCATTCCTAGAGATGGGTTGTTGAATATAAAACTTTTGTTATCTAAATGATTACACAATATATGCCCAATTTCGTGACATAAAACGTATGTCTCCCAAACATGAAGTTGTCTTGCATGCAACACATCGCCATTTTTATGTAAATGAATTTGAGGTCCTAATGGGTGTCCTGTTTGTCGATAGTGTTCACAGACTTCTAATTTCCAAGTAATTAAATCTTTAGAGGAAATTTCACTTTCTAAGCCTCTGTTACAGTATCTTATGAAGCTCGGATCGAGTGTTGCGATTGTAATTTTTGATAGCTTGTTTAGCAAAGCTATGAGTCCGGTATTTATGGCAACAGCAATATAGCCCTCAGAACTTTTTGAACAAAATGCGTTGACTGCCATGTTATCTATTGCGCCAACGGCAATCACTCCATCTAAATTGTTGAGTATCTCGTCAGGTAGAATGTCTTTTATAGATTTCCAGAGTTCACTGACAATATAATTGTGAGATGAAATGGTGCTATTATCTAGTTTTCCAAGCCCATATTGAGCCACCTTTTCCTCTAGAATCTTTTGAAATTCTTTATTGGGGTTGGATTGTATTAATGTAATTGATTTTTTATGAGCTAATCGCAAGTGGTTCAAAAACTCATCTGCAGAAGAATAAATTGTGCTTGGTTCCGGGGGCATAATATCTATTCACTCCATTTTCTTCGCCACGATGGGAATATAGGGGTCAGGTGTTGAATTGCACATGCAGGTTTCCCTCCCAAGTTATTTTCACTATAGGAGCGATGTTGGAGAATAACAAATTAGGGATGAAAGAAAAAAAGGCTGCACGAGGCAGCCTTTTGAGATTGTAGCTAAGTCAGCCTATTTGCATTCAAGCGGGCGAAGTTGTTTTACCAGCTTGTCCAGCACACCGTTAATGAAACTCCGGGCCGATTCATCGGCATAGGCACGGGTTAGCTCCAGTGCTTCATTGATGATTACACGATAGGGGATCTCCAGACGGTTCTTCATCTCCCACGTGGCAAGGCGAAGTACGTTGAGTTCAATGGTAGCAACACTGGCAAGGCTGCGGCGGAGAGCTGGTTTGATCAGCGCATCCAGTTCATCCATATCTCCGGTAACGCCATAAACAAGCTCCCGAAGATAATCCTCATCCTGACCGGAGCGCTCATCTTCATGAATATGACCGGCTAACAGGTGAGGCAGATCAGCGTTGTCACCACCTCCACTATGCCATGCATAGAGGGCCTCCAGTGCTGATTCCCGGGCCTGATGCCTGTTTGGACCTTTTTCTTTCTTACTGCTACTCAATTTCAGCTCTCCAGTTCTTTTAAGGAAGTGCTGATTGATTCAGTACTTCCGTGCAGCCTATGGACGGGCTGCCAAAATCGTTGGCATAAGCCATCGGTTTTGTGAGCAAAGGCGAAACCGCACTTTTGCGTTATGATTTTCTGGCAGGATGCCATAAAATCAAAGCTCCTTAAGAAGCGTGGCGATTTCAACTGCTGTTAGTGCTGCTTCCGCACCTTTATGACCATGAGCACCACCGACACGGTCAAGCGCCTGCTCCAGTGTGTCTACGGTTAGCACGCCATTGGCAATGGCGATGGTTCCACGCTCGGCGATGGCACCGATACTATCCATAGCAACTCTGCAGACATGATCAAAATGGGCTGTACCGCCTT